>Ga0265338_10000780_pt1 | contig 54179 bp, 36 predicted proteins | sample 42126metaG_FD_193579 | JGI IMG/M metagenome (GOLD analysis project Ga0265338, IMG submission 193579) | Rhizosphere microbial communities from Carex aquatilis grown in University of Washington, Seatle, WA, United States - 4-21-26 metaG | ecosystem: Host-associated > Plants > Roots > Rhizosphere... | reverse complement strand
GTCCGGAAATTTATGCATCCGGACGATGCGCATCTGGTGGCTGATGAAGTTGCCAAGGCCGTGGCCACGGCTGATCCCAATTACGTTTCACAACTCGAATGTCGCATTTTTCGCCGGGACGGTGCGTCCCGGCATGTGCTCGTAAACATTGCCATTGCCAAAGATGCCGCGGGGCGAACCATTCGTCTCCGTGGCGCGAATCAGGACATCACCGAACGCAAGAAGTCAGAGCAGGAATTGCGGAACCTCTGGCGGGCGGTGGAGCAGACTCCGGCCACGGTGGTCATCACGAACGTCAGCGGCAACATCGAGTATGTGAATCCGAAGTTCGTTGAAATCACCGGATACAGCATCGCGGAGGCCCTCGGCCAAAATCCGCGCGTCCTCAAATCGGGACTGCATGATGCGAGCTTCTACAAGACCATGTGGGATACGCTCCTGCAAGGCAAAGTCTGGCAAGGGGAAATTCACAACAAGAAGAAGAACGGCGACCTCTATTGGGAATCGGCCAGCATCTCCCCGGTTCGGGACGACAGCAGGCAAATAACCCATTTTGTTGCAGTGAAAGAGGAGATCACCGAACGCAAACGCGCCGACGAGGCGCTGAAAGAACAACTCGCGCTGCGGGAACGGTTGGCCAGGATTGCTGCGACCGTGCCGGGAATCATTTATTCCTTCCAGTTAAAGGCCGACGGCTCGACATGCATTCCCTATGCCAGCCCGACCTTCGCAGAATTTTACGGAGTGCGGGCGGAAGATGTGTTGCAGGATGCGTCGCTCATTTTCAATGTCATACATCACGACGACCTGGCCCGCGTGCAGGCGTCCATTGCTGAATCCGCCCGTACCCTGCTGCCCTGGCGCGATGAATTCAGGATCCACCATCCCAGGAAGGGTTTGTTTTGGATCGAGGGGCGGTCAGTGCCCGAGCGTCTGGCAGATGGCAGCATTCTGTGGCACGGCTTCATGAGCGACATCACCGAGCGCAAACGGGCGGAGATGGCACTCCGCGCGAGCGAGGAAAAATTCCGCCAGTTGGCGGACAACATTACCGCCGCATTCTGGATCTGCTCGCCGGATTTCAAAACCATTCACTATATCAGTGCAGGCTACGAAAGGATTTGGGGGCGCACGCCGGAGAGCCTTTACGCCAACCCGCATGAATGGATGGAAGCCATCCTGCCGGAGGATCGCAAGCGGGCCATTGGATGGTTCGCACAACTCAGGGGAAATGAATCGCAGGTGAACGTGGAGTATCGCATCACGCGTCCGGACGGCGCGATCCGGTGGATTCATGATCGGGGTTTCGAGATCCGGGATGCCGCCGGCAATCTGATCCGGCTCGCGGGCATAGCCAGCGACATCACCGAGGAGAAGCGCACCGCTCGGCAGGTGATTGAACTCGAAGAGAGCGGGGAGCGCTCGCGCCGGGCGCTGGAGCACGAGCGGGAGCTAAACCAGATGAAGAGCCGCTTTGTGACCCTGGTTTCGCACGAGTTCCGCACTCCTCTGGGCATCGTCAACACCGCCGCCCATTTGCTCGGCCGCTATTCGGATCGGATGACCGGCGAAGAGCGGGGCACGCAGGTCCAGGAAATCCGGAGTGCCGTCGAGCGCATGACCCGGATGATGGAAGACTTCCTCATTCACGGAGAATTCGAGGCCGGGAAAATGGAATACAAACCTTTGCGGGTGGACGTGGAGGCGCTGTGCCGGCGGTTAATCTCGGAGGTGCCGAACCATCCCGGCGCGCCTTGCCCGATTAATTGCACCATTGATCCCGCCGTGCGCGAAGCCGTCCTCGACGAGAAAATCATGTGCCACATCCTGGGCAATCTCCTGAGCAACGCGGTCAAGTATTCCGGCGACGGCCAGCCGGTGATGCTCGAGGTGAAACGTGTGGCCGGCAAAACGCCGACCAATGGTGACGCCGTTGACGCGAAGATGCCTTCCCAGGACCACCTTGAACTGAAGGTCAGCGATTCGGGCATCGGGATTCCCGCCGCGGACCTCGCCAAGCTCTTCCAGTCTTTTCATCGGGCGGCCAACGTCGGCAATCGCCCCGGCACCGGCATGGGCTTGGCCATCGTCAAGCAATTCGTGGATGCGCATCGCGGCACGATCCGCGTAGAAAGCGAGGAAGGAAAAGGGACGACGGTGTGGGTGTGCCTGCCGGTCGCTTCACCTGAAGTGGCAGGAGGTGCTCCATGAAACTAGCCCCCTTCTATCCCAAAGGGATTGTGTCCTCGCAACCCTGGGCTTTGAGCCGGAATCCCTTTGGGATTCACATCTGGAACTTACAAAGGTCAGGCCCCGGGGAATTTAGAAAATCACAACTTTATGCATAAAATATTGATCATCGAAGACGATCAAACCTTGCGCACACAGATGGCCCAGGTTCTCCGATTTGAGGGCTTCGAAGCACTCGAAGCCGCCAACGGGAAGCTGGGCGTCAAGACGGCGATTAACTCCGTTCCGGATCTCGTCGTTTGCGACATCATGATGCCTGAGCTGGACGGCTTCGGCGTCCTTCAGGCTTTGCGCGACAATCCGCGGACGGCGATGATCCCATTCATCTTCCTCACCGCGCTGGTCGCGAGCCACGATCTCCGTCATGGGATGGACGAAGGCGCCGATGATTACATCACCAAGCCCTACAATCCGGACGCGCTTGTTGGCTCCGTGCGCCGCCGTTTGGAAAAGCGAAGCCGCCAGATCGAGGAAGGCCGGCTTCGGGCCGAGGAAGTAAGCCTGGCGGTGGCCGCGTCGGTGCCGCAGGAAATCCTGGAGACCCTTGACCATATCACGACCGTCACGAATCTGATGGTGCTCAAGTATGATGCGCAGGACCCCCAGGTTTCAGCCATGCATCAGGCCGTGACGAAGGAGTCCGTTCGGTTGCGGCGCATGATGCGGCGGCTGCACCTCTACGCCCAACTGCCCCAGCTCTACGCCAATCGCTTCGAGCTGGTTAGAACCGGATCGCTCGCCACGACGGGAGCGGTGATCGAGCGCGTCGCGCGGGAAGCCGGCCGAAGTTGGAATCGGGAGAAGGATCTGGCGATTGCGGCGGAGCCGGCGCAACTGCCCTTGAGCGAGGAATACCTGGTATTGCTCGTCGAAGAGCTGGTGGACAACGCGTGCAAGTTCTCCGCGCCGGGCACGCCGATTGAGGTCCAGGGCCTGGGTCGGCGCGAGTTCTGGTCGCTGGCCGTAAGCAATCGCGGCACCGGCATGAGCGCAGATCAAATTTCCCAGATCGGCGCCTTCAAACAATTTTGGAGCGGGAGCAAGAAACCGCAAGGACTCGGCCTGGGGCTGGCCCTGACGCAAGGCATCGCCCGCCTGCACGGCTGCGAGATTGCCATCGAATCAGGCGCGGATGCGATAACCGCCACCGTCCTGGTGCCACTTGAAACCTAAGGAACCAAAACCATGAACGACAACAATACCTGGGTGGAACTGGCCCGCCTGCCAATCGCCAAGATGCAGGACGTGCTCCTGGCGAGATTCGTCGGCCGGGACGAGGCCACCAAAATGGGCTTTGCTCCGGTCATTTTAACCCGCGTCGCCACGTTGATCTCCGAAATCACCCGCAACGTGGTTCAGCACGCCGGCTGTGCCGGGGAAATTCAGATGGGCCAGGTTACGGAGGGAGAAAAACACGGGTTGCGAATCATCGTGTCGGACAAAGGCAAGGGCATCGAGCACCCGGAACGGTTTCTGGAGGAAGGCAAACTCGGCACGCTCGGGGCCGGGCTGGCAGGCACGCGCCGGTTGGTGGATCAATTCAACATCCAATCAGCTCCCGGCACCGGCACCACCGTGACAATGGATATCTGGAAGAAAAAGGCAACGACATGAGCTGGTAGAACAACCAGGACGAGAGCGCCACCGTGGTGGTGCTGGATGGCAAGATTGGAAGCCAGACCGCCGCGGACTTTCACCCGTCGGTGTTGCTTTTGGCCGTCGCTGGCGGGGCCGTGCGCGTGGACGCGAGCGCAGTGAAGGTTGTCCACTCATGTGCGAGCTGTTGCGGAATGACGGGCCGCTGGCGGCGGACATTATCCGGATCAGCAACAGCCCCTGCTATGCACCGGCAACACTGCACAGCAACCTGACCAGGATTGAATCTAAAGGACGCCTTCGGCGCATCACCGGGGTTGCCGCCTAAACGCGGAGCTCCCAACTTCCATCTCCGATCTTCGATCTCCGATTCCGCGTCTATGGCAGTTGCAGCAGGTAGAATCGCTGTAGCGTGCCGGTCCTGATGGCGTTGGTGACGGCAAAAGTTCCATCGCCGTTAAACTGGCCGACGGCGGAACGCGTCCACTGGTTCCGCGGCAGGGCCAGGTTGGTGGCGGTCAGCACATAAAAAGGCCCGTTCGTTGAACCGGCTCCGCCGCTCAGCACGATGTTGCCGCCGATGGAATTGATCGCCTCGAATCGCGGTGGCGTCGATGCCGGAGAATAAGCGATCAGGATCACCTGTCCGGCGGTGTTGGTGCTGAGATAGTAGCTGTGACCCGGCGGGGTGGCGCCGAGGGTGGTGTTACCGCTCAGGTTGCCGGTGTAAGTGAACAGGGGATAATTGGCCGCCCCCAATCCGCCGCTGCTGGTGATGGTGAGCGTACCGCCCAGGATCAAATTGCCATGCACCACCGTGAGATCGCTGCTGGCACCCAATTGATATTGCAGCACCGCGCCGCCATTGACGGCCAGGTCGTTGTTGACCGTCAGGGTGCCGGGGCTGTTGCCCGGGGCCAATGTTCCGTTCACCGTCAGCGGCCCGCCGATGGTCCCGCTGCCGCCGAGCGTTGCGGCGCCCAGCACCGTCATGGCACCGGACCCGGTTCCGCTGCCGGTGTTGTTGTCAACGAACAGCGTCCCGTCGTTCACGGTGAGCGGTCCGCTGAAACCCGAGGAATCGCCCAGCAACGCCAGCGAGCCGCCGGCGGACGGGCTCAGCGCCAGCGTCCCGGAGCCGAGGAGCGCGCCGCCGAATGAGTTGTTGCCGCTGGTCATGGCCAGCGTGCTCGCGGCCACGATGCTGAGGTTGTTGGAGAACGCCACCGAATCCTGGGCGAAGGTGAGCGTGCTGCCGCCGAGCGTGATGGGGCTCGTCCCGAGCATGCCGACGTCGGTGATGGCAGCCAGCGCGTTGTAGAACGCCAGCACATTGTTGACCGGCGGCGCGGACAATCCTCCCATCGTCACCAGCGTGGCACCGGCAACGCTGTTCGTGACGGTGACCTGGGCATTGTAGAGCCGCAAGGTATTGCCGGCCGTATTGGGCGCGGTCAGCGGCGAATCAATGATCCGGATGCCCTGGGCGTTGTAAATGTCGAAGGTATTGGTGGGGGTGGCGATCATGACGTTGGCCAGCGTGAGGTTGGACACCAGCAACTCGGATCGTCCCCAGATGATGCCCGAGATGTTGTTTCCGGTGGTGGCGGTGGCCGTCAGGTTGCTGATGACGATGTTGCGCCAGACCGGGGTGGTGGCGTTGACCGAGGCGACCGGCCGGTTCTGGGCGATTTGCGGCGTGATGAAATCGGGCTGTCCGAACGTGTTGTAGTAGCTGTAAATGACGATGGGATAGCGCACGTTGGTCATGGTGAGGTTGCGATACACGAGGTTTTGCACCAGACCGCCCCGGTCATTGTCCGATTTCATACGGATGCCGTAATCCGTGCCGTTGAAGCTGCAGTTCATCACCGTCAGGTCGTGCACGCCCCCGGACGTGATGCTGCCAATCGATACGCCGTGGCCGGTGCCAAAGGTGCAATTGGTGACGGTGACATCGGCGGCGGGTCCGCCGCTGCCGCCGATCTCGATGTTATCGTCGCCGACACTGATGAAGCTGTCCTTGATCAGCACGTGGATGGAAGCCAGGTCCATCCCGTCGGTGTTGGGCGAATTTCCCGGGGCGTTGATCGTAACGCCCTGGATTGTGAGATTCGCGTTGTTGCCCTTCAACATCAGGTGGAATGTCGGCGCATTTTGCAAGGTCACATTCTGGATCAGCACGTTGATGCAGCCGCTGAAGTTGATGAAGTTCGGCCGCCCGGTGTTGTGATCAGCCTGGTAAGCCGCCCACCAATCCGCGCCCTGGCCATCGATGGTCCCCGGGCCGCTGATGGCGACGTCCGACAGGCCGGTCCCGTTGATGAACGTGGAAGTGCCGGGCCAGCTGCTGTGCGGCAGCATCTGCAACAGCGCGCCGCTGTCGACCTGCAGGTTGATGCTGCTGGCCAGGGTGATCGGTCCACACAGATAAGTGTTGGATGAGCCCCCGAGCGGCACGACGACCGTGCCGCCGCCTGCCGCGGACGCCGCATTGATGGCAGCCTGGATTACGATGGTGTTGTCCGTGACTCCATCGCCCACCGCGCCGTAATCCGTGATCGGGAACTGATTGGTGGGAATGACCGGCAAGGGCGGCACGACGGGCACCACGGTGAGCAGGGCGGCGCTGCTGATGGTGGAGCCCATGCTGTTGGAGGCGACGAGCTCGTAGGTGCCGGCTTCGGACGACTGGATGCCGGCCAGATTCAGCGTATTGGAAGTGGCATCGGGAATGGGCGTTTCATTCAAATACCATTGCCAGGTGATGGGCTGGGTGCCGATGGCCGCGGCGGTAAACGCGACGTCATCGCCTTCGCGGGCCGTGAGGGACACGGGCTGGAGGATGAAGATTGGCGCGACGGGATTGGTGTTGACGGTCAGGAAAGCATTGGAGCTGGTGACGGAAGCGGTGGTGTTGCTCACGACCACGGAGTAGCTGCCGGCGTCGCCGGGCTGGACATTGGTCAGCGTCAGCGTGGAAGCAGTGGCCCCGGGGACCGGCGTATTGGTGTTATGGTACCACTGGTAAAACAACGGTTGCGAGCCGCCGGCCACCACGGTGAACGAGGCGTTCTGACCCGGAATGACGGTCAGGCCGGTCGGATGCGAGCTGATGAATGGGGGAGTGTTCACCGTCAAGACCGCCACCGCGCTGGTAATCGAGCCATAGGAATTGGTGATGACGACGGAGTAACCGCCGGCGTCGGGCGCCTGGACATTGGCGAGGGTGAGGGTGGCATTGGTGGCATTGGCCACCGGCGAATTCGTGTTGTGATACCACTGGTAGCGGAGCGGCAGGGTGCCGTTGGGAACCACGGTGAACGCGGCGGTTTGACCGGAGGAAATGTTCACGTTCTGCGGTTGCGTGACGACCGCGGGAGCGAGCGGCGCCGAGGTCACCCCGATTTTCACCTCGGTGAACAGGTTGGAGACGGCCACCTGGCTGCTGCTCTGCGGCCGAAAGCCGATGCCATCGAAACTGAAATTGGTCGCCGCGGCGTCAGTAGTTGAGATGGTAAGGATGTCACCCGTGACCCGGTTCGACCAGGTCATGGTAATGTCCATCGAGGACAAACTGGTCCGCGTCAGCACAAATTGCAGTTGATACGGGGTGAGATTGGCAAAACCGGTAAAGACGCTGGTGTCGCCGCCGCTGGCCAGCGTCGTAAAGTCCCCGCTCGTCCCGAGCAGGCTGGCGGACGGCAAATTGGTGCGCTTGCGGATGGCCATCGGAGTGGTATCGCTGAAGGTCGTGTACATTTTCTGGAACAGCGAGTAGCCAGCCACGTTAAGTCCCTGCGAACTGCTGCTGAAGCCGTCGGCGCTCGCGCGCAGGGGCGAATTGCTTCCATCCGCAAAATCGAACAGCCCGATCCGGAAGCCCTGCGAACTGCTCGCCACGGTCGGGACGCCGTTGAAGGTGAAGTTGATGGCAGCCGTCAGCGTGTCCCCGACGTTCAAGGTGACGGGCGGACTGCCGCTGACCGGGGTGAAATAGGTAACCATCAGGACGCTGCCCCCGACGGTGAGGGTCATCGCGCCGGGCGCGGCCGTCAGGGCCGAGGCGCTGGACGTAAACCATGCGGACCTCGACGGCAGGTTCTGGATGGTGCGGGTGCCGCTGAGCCAGAGGTCGTCGAGAATATCCAAAACCACCCGGGCGACGGCATAGGCCGACGCGCCGCTGCACGAGTTCTGTGCCCGCACCCGATACCAATAGATCGTATTCGCGGCCACGGTCGTGTCACTGTAATTGGCGACGGCGGCGCCCACGGTGGCGAGGGGCGCCCAGACCCCGGGAATGCCGCCGGAGTCCGGGGCTCGCTGGATTTCAAATCCATCCACGCCCGAAGAAAACTCGTTCCACGCCAGATCGATTTCATTCGGGCCGGCCACGATGGTGTTGAGCGACGAGGGCGGGCCGGGATTTACGGCCAAAGCCAGGCAGTGATAATCCATTGCGATGCCCACCACCCCTGCCAGCCCCGGCGGGGGGGTGGTTTCGCCATAAAAGTTCCGGCCCCAGCCAAAAACAGTGCCGTCGTTTTTCAAAGCCAGGCTGTGTTCGAAACCGGCGGACACCGCCACCACTCCGGCCAGCCCCGCCGGTTGCGTCGTCTCGCCATAACCGTTATAGCCCCAGCCGGCGAAGTTACCGTCGCTCTTCAAGGCGAGGCTGTGGTAGAAACCGGCGCAAATCGCCACCACATTGCTCAGCCCTGCCGGCGTGTTCGTCTGCGTGTAGGTGTTGTCGCCCCACGTGACAACCGTCCCATCGCTCTTCAACGCCACGCTGTGATAGAAGCCGGCGGCGACGGCCACTACGTTGCTCAACCCCACGGGCACGATGGATTGTCCATAATCAGAACCGTCGCCGGGATTATTGGTCTGGCCTGCGCCCCAGGCGACCACCGTGCCGTCGCTCTTCAAGGCCAGGCTGTGCAAGTAACCGGCGGCGATGGCCACCACCCCGTTCAGGCCGGGCGGCACATTCGTTTGACCGAAGCCGCTGTCGCCCCAGCCGACGACCATGCCGTCGCGTTTCAAGGCCAGGTTGTGGAATTGACCGGCAGCGATCGCCACCACATTGCTCAGACCCGCCGGCGGCGTTGCATAGTAGGAGTCGCCCCAGCCGACGATCGTGCCGTCGCTCTTCAAGGCCAGACTGTGAAAGTAACCGACTGAAACCGCCACCACCCCGGTGATTCCCGCCGGCGGCGACAGCTGACCATCGCTGTTGTTCCCCCAGCCAATGACGGATAACGGGCACGGAGGAGCTGGCGTGGCCGCGCCAGCCACGCCGCTGTATGCGGAGTTGCCCGCGGAATTATAGGCGCGCACCCGGTAATAATAATTTGTGCCGGGAAAAAGCCCGGCGTTCCGATAGTCCGTCACATTCGCCGACACCTGCGCGATCTGGCTGAAAACGATTCCGTCCAGCGACCGCTCGACCTTGAATCCGTCCTCGTTGGTGGAAGCGTCCGTCCACGACAGGCGGATCTGGAAAGCCGACGGCGCGGATGCCGCGAGACCGGCTGGGGGATTTGGAATGCTCTGCGCCCGGGAGGAAAAACCGAAGGTGGCGAGCCCGAGGATCAGCCCGAATTTCATCCAGGGTTGGAAAGGTTTTGTTGTCATAATGAAATGATCCGAGACAGGTTTAAGGATGGTCCGGCCCACAAGAACATCGCGCTGGCGGTGAAAGCTGGCAGGGAATAAAGGCTGCCATCGCCGCCGGCTGATTTTTTCACTGGTGCCATGACCATCACCTTCTGACCGCCGCAACACCCGCTACTCACGCGTTATTGCGGATTGTTCTGTACTGAATGGGCCTCTTTTACCAGATGCGGCCGGTCGCCGGCAATTACATGATGGCATGATTTTTGTAGCGGCCCGTTCCAGTATAAGAGGCAAGTACTGGACTATTGGATCCGGCCCCTTCAGTCCCGTTTACGGGGGTTTTCCGGAGCGCGGACAGCTGGCCCGCGAGTCCCGGCCGGTTTGCAGGGAACACGTGGACAAGCTGTCCGCGCTCCTTTGGACGCGGCTTCGCCGCGCTGTCTTCTAGACTTTAACCTTTAGCCTTCAGCTTTCAGCCTTTGCTTCACGGCTTCCCGCCAATGATTCCGGCGGCTTGATGAAGCAATTGCAGCAGCGGCGCGGGACACCACACGCTGAATACCAGCAATGCTCCCACCAGCAGGCCCATCGCCGGCACGCCGTCCCAGGGTTTGGCGTCGTTGGGGCGCTCGACTTTGCGTGCGCCGAGCAGGATGCGGGTGAGCTGCTTGAGAATGCCGCAGAATGCCGCGATCAATGACAACAGGATCAGGATGCTGATGAACGTCCGGCCCGCGGCGAATCCGCCGCTGAGGACGGTCAGTTCGCTGTAAAACAATCCGAACGGCGGCAGGCCCATCGCCGATGCCGCGGCCAGCCCCATGAACACCACCGTCACCGGCAGCACCTTGACCACGCCGGGACCGATGACGCGCAGGTTCAGGGTGTGAAACGTCTGGTGGATGTTGCCCGCCGCGAAGAACAGCACCGGCTTGGTCAGCGCATGATAACCCATGTGCAACAGCGCGCCGAAGATGGTCGCCGGCGTGTTCAAGCCGACGGCGGCGCAGATGAGGCCGACGTGTTCGAGGCTGGAGTAGGCGAGCATCCGCTTGAGGTTGCTTTGCACGAGAATGAACGGCGCGGCCAGGAACATGGAGAAAAGGCCGAAGCACAGCAGCCAATTGCGGCTGTAGCCGGTGCCCAGGCATTGCGTGGTGAGGATGTGAAAGCGGAGCAGGGCGTAGATGGCGACTTTCAGCGACACGCCGGAAAGCATGGCGCTGGTCGGCGACGGCGCCTCGCTGTGCGCGTCGGGCAGCCAGGTGTGCATCGGCGCGAGGCCCGCCTTGGTGCCATAGCCGATGAGCACGAAGACGAACGCCAGCTTGATCAGCCGCGGATCGAACTGCGCCGCCACGGTCATCAGGTGCGACCAGTTGAAGCTCGGCAGCCGCTCGGTCCCGCCCGGCCCCGTCGCCGCCGCGTAGGTGATCACCGTCCCGAACAGCGCCAGCGCCAGGCCGAGGCCGCCAAGCATGATATATTTCCACGCCGCTTCGAGGGACGTCTTGCGGTTGTACAACGCCACCAGCAGCACGGACGAGAGCGCGGTGGCTTCCAGCGCGAACCACATCACGCCCAGATTATTGGCGAGCACCACCAGGAACATGCCGGTGGCAAACACCGGGGTGAGCACATAGAACTGCTTCACCCGGCTGGCGGTCACCACGCCGGCGGCCAGGTCGCGGCGAAAATAGCGTCCGGCATAGAGCGATGTGCCCAGGGACACCGCCGAGATCAGCAGCACCATCCACGTGCTCAGTGCGTCGGCGTAGAAGAATTCCTTTTCTTCCGTGACCACGGTGTGGGCGAGCACGGCGGGGAGCAGGCGGATTCCCAGGGCGAGCGTGGCGGCAAACGCGAGGATGTTGAGCCCTTCCATCAGCCACCGCCACCGCGCCGGCGTCAGCAGGCAGGCCAACGCGGCGGACAGGGGGGCGAGAAGGATGAGCGTCATAGAAAATGCTAAAGGCTGAAGGCTGAAGGCTAAAGTGCAGAACGGCAAAGCCTTCGTTTTTCAGTCTTCCTTCGTGGTGTTGCGTTGTTGTCCATTGCTATCATTCGATTTTCGATGTTGGATTTTCCTTCTTCCAGCCTTCAGCCTTCAGCCTCCAGCCTTTACTCTCATCCTTTGGAATTTTTATCGATGGTGGTGAAAATGGCGATGAGTTGATGGGTTTCATCGAGCAATTCGGCCATCTTGGGCGCGGAAACACAACTGCTGTCCACGAGGAGTTCCAGCCAGTAGCCGGTTTCTTCGAGTTCTTTGAGGCAGTCACCGATCTTGGACGTGAATTCTGCTTTGGACCGGCTTCGCGACGCCTCGCGGTAGTTTGCGCCAACGGATGTTCCGGAGCGCAGGGCTTGTTTTCCCAGCACCTGCGCAACGGTGTCGTTCTTCGCCAGCTTCGCATACATACGAATCACCCGAAGCGCAAACGTCTTCGTCCTCGGTTTCAATTCCTGAGGCTTTTCACTCATAAAGTTCAGCCTTTCTTCCGCCTTCCGCCTTCCCGTCTCAACTTCAGCCTTCAGCCTTCAGCCTTTTAATGATGTCAGCTTGCTGGTGTCCATGGAGGCGAACGATTCGCGGATGCGATAGACCAGGATGCCCAGCACCATCACCGCGACCATGACGTCGAAGAAGATGCCGAGTTCGACCACGAGCGGCATGCCGTAGGTGGTGAGGGCCACGGCGGCGAGCATGACGCCGTTTTCGATGGTGAGCAGGGCGAGCACTTGGGAGATGGCCTTGCGGCGGTTGATCATGAGGAAAAAGCCGGTGAGCAGCAGCGTGATGGCGATGGCCAGCGTGTTGTTGCCGAGCTTGTGCAGGGTGGTGAACGGCCGGGCCACGAGGTAGCCCAGCAGGGTCAGGCCGCCGCAGATGAGCATCGAGGTGGGCGCGTTGAATAGCGGCTCGATTTCCTCGACGATCTTGATCCGGCGCACGAGCCGGGTGAGCAGCCAGGGCAGGAAGATGACTTTGCCGATGAGGGTGAGCACGGCGACGATGTAGATGTGCGTGGCGTTGTAATACCAGGCGACGACGGCGGCGATGGCGGAGAGCATGAGCGATTGCAGGGCGAAGAGCCGGATGTTCGTGAGCAACATTTTCTGCACCACCAGCAGCAGTTGCAACACCAGCATCAACGCCGCAAACAGCATGATGACCTGCGAGCCGATTTCGATGGGGGCGGGAATATTCATGGTCAGTGAAAGAGGAACGTGGACAGCAGGGCCATGGTGGCGAGCACGAAGGCCGCGCTCAACAAGTCGGGCACGCGGAACAGGCGCAGCTTGGCGTTGGCGGTCTCAACGAGCACCACGGCCGCGGACAACACGAGGATTTTGCCGAGGAAAATCACCAGCCCCAATCCGAACGCCGCCACCGAACCGTCGGGGGCCAGGCCGACCGGCAGGAAGATATTCACCAGGAGCGCCATCAGCACCAGCTGTTTGATGGAGGCGCCCCATTCCATCAGGGCCAGGTAACGGCCGGAGTATTCCAGCAGCATGGCCTCGTGGATCATGGTCAGTTCGAGGTGCGTGGCGGGATTGTCGATGGGCACCCGGCCGGTCTCGGCCAGCAGCACGATGAACAGCGCCGCAAAGGCCATGAGATGCGCCGGGTTGAGCAGGTCCCAGCCGGATTGCTGCGCGGTGGTGACGATGTGGCTGAGGTCGGTGGAGCCCACGGTGATGGCCACGGTGAACAGCGCCAGGATCAAGGCCGGTTCGGCGAGGGCCGCCAGCGTCATTTCGCGGCTGCTGCCCATGCCGCCGAAAGCGCTGCCCGGATCGAGCCCGCCCAGCGCCAGGAAAAACCGTCCCAGCGCCAGCAAGCCGACGACGGCCAGCACGCCGCCGAACAGGCTCAGCGGCGCCCGGGTCGTCACCATCGGCACCATCAATCCCACCAGCAGCGCGGTGATGAAGACCACGTAAGGCGCGGCGGAGAACACCCAGGAAGCGTGCTCGGAAATGACCATGTCCTTGCGCAGGAATTTCGCCAGGTCGTAATAAGGCTGCACGATGGGCGGGCCGCGGCGGTTTTGTAGCCGGGCCTTCCAGTTCCGGATGCAGCCGCTGATGAACGGCGACAGCAACAGCAGCAGCACCATTTGCAGCAGGATGGCAAGGAGGTCCGGTTTCATAACGCGAACACGAGCAGCAGCAACAACGTGATGAAGATGTAAATCAGATACGCCTGGAGGCTGCCGGCCTGCAGCGCGCGCATTCGGCGGGACAGGCTCAGCACCAGGCGTTGCAGCGGACGATAGATCCGGGTTTCGAAGATCTCCTCCACGTGGGCTTCAAAACGGATGCTGGTGGTGAAGTAAGGCGAAAAGTCATACTCCCGCTGCACTTCGCGGCTCGGACGGAAGAGCGCCTTGAAGATCATCCGGATCGGTTTGGAAAAACCGGTGGCGGTGTATTCCATGCGCGGGGTCAAACCCTTGAGCCCGCAATCCCAGGTAGGCCCGATGCGGGTTTTTGTCCCTTGCGCAAAGGCCAGCCACAACACGAAGGGCACCAGCAGCAGGCCAACGCTCAGCACGGCGATGCCGAGCGTGGAGACCGTGCCGCCCGCCTGGTTCACGCCGGATAACACCAGCCCGTTGGCCAGGGTGAGATCCTTGCTGATTTGCAGGCCGGTGAGCTGCTGCGTCAGCGGATCGAGGACCTTGAGAAACAGGGTCGGAAACAGTCCCAGAAACACGCAGGCCGCCACGAGGATGGCCTGGCCCATCAGCATGGTGGGCGAAACTTCGTGCGCGTTGGCCGCCGCGTCGCTGCGCGGCTGGGCGAGGAAGGTGATGCCAAAGGCCTTCACAAAACAAGCCGCCGCCAGCGCGCCGGTCAGGGCCAGCAGCGCGCCGCCGATCGGGAACATGAGCCGCAACAGGCTGTCCGTGGTGCCGAATCCCTGGAGCAGCGACTGGTAGGTGAGCCATTCGCTGACAAACCCGTTGAGCGGCGGCAGGGCGGAGATGGCGACGGCGCCGACCAGGAAGAAGAACGCCGTCTGCGGCATCCGTTTCGCCAGCCCGCCCATCTGTTCCATGTCGCGCGTGTGGGTGGCGTGCAGAACGGCGCCCGCGCCGAGGAACAGCAATCCCTTGAACACGGCGTGATTGATGGTGTGATACAATCCGGCGATGAGCGCCAGCGTAGCCAGCAGCGGATGTCCGGTGTGCAGGAACATCAGCGCCGCGCCATAGCCCATGAGGATGATGCCGATGTTTTCGATGCTATGATAGGCGAGCAGCCGTTTCAGGTCATGCTGCATCAGGGCGTAGAGCACGCCCAGCACGGCGGAAATGATGCCGAGGGTCAGCACGGTCACGCCCCACCACATCGGCGGGGTGCCGAGAAAATCGAAGAACACGCGCGTCAGGCCGTAGATGCCGGTCTTGATGAGCACGCCGGACATGAGGGCGGAGACATTGCTGGGCGCCACCGGATGCGCGGCCGGCAGCCATGTGTGCAATGGCACGATACCCGCCTTGACGCCGAAGCCGACGAGGAACAGAAGAAACGCGGCATCGCGACGGACCAGGAGTTGGTGAAGAGCTGCTGGAAAATCCGGATTATTCCGGTCATGGAAGGCGGCAGAAAACCTTTCTCCCAGCGCATGAAAACCGTCGAAGCCATAACCGCCGGAGGCCTGGAACAGCAGCAGGAAGCCGAGCATGATGCAGCCGGTGCCGATGTGCGACATGACGAAGAAGAGGACGCCGGCGTTGCGCGTCTCGGTCTTTTCATGTTCGAAGCTGACGAGGCAGTAGGCCGACAGCGCCATGATTTCCCAGACCATGAGAAAGAAGAACGCGTTGTCCGCCAGGAAAACCAATGTGGTGGCCAGCAGCAGCAGGTTGAAGAAGGCGCCCAGCACGCCGACATTTTTGCGCCCGTAAAACCCGCGCACGTAGCCCAGCGAATACAGCGACAGCGCGCAGCCCAGCAGGGACACAATCAATCCAAAGAAAGCGCCCAGCGCGTCAAGATGCACCGTGAACTGCAGGTAAGGAATCAGGGTTGGCATTAACTGCAGATACACGGCCTCCGCGTTCGGGCCGGCGGTCAGCGACAGCACGCAGGCCAGCGCGCCGCACAAAGCGGCCAGCGTGGCAAAGCCGAAGGAGAAGATGTTCGCCAGTTTTTCGTGCCGGAGAAACACCAGGCCCGACAGCGACCCCGAGACATACCCCAACAGTGCCAGGGTCAGCAATGTCGTCGGAGTAATATCCATAACCATGCGCTCAAATAGTCAACGGCCTCGGCAAAATTCAAGAAAACAACCAGGAAAAATGCTCTTACAATAATAGCGATGTTGGAGCAACCGGCGCGAAATTCAATTCTTTTCGGTAGTATCCTGATTTAAGGAGCGCGGCATTTATGCCGCTTCATCGTCCCTTGCCATTGCTGCGGCGAAGCGGACTGAAGCCCGCCTTCCAAAGCCAAATTAAAGAAGAGCGACATGGCGCGAACTGACGTTCGCGGCTACGAGATTAATTAAATGGTCCTAGAGTTTTGGCAGCACAAAATTGGTCCGCAGGAATTCAAGCCATTCGGGCAGCTGGGTGGCGATGGTTTTGTAGCCGGTCACCGCAAAGCAGCTGACGGCCATTTGTTGATAAAAGTGCGGCGAGGGCGCGGCATGACGCTGATGCAGGCGTGCCGCTTGTTGGTAAAACAAGCCGAGGCCGATCGTAATCCGGTTGGCGACTGCCGCCGGAGAATCCTGTTTGAGGTGTTCGCCGTCGCCGGACAAAATGCGGCACATGTGTCCCAATTGATTCAGCTGGGATAAAAATGCCTGGTAGATTCTGAACGTGTCCGTTTCTTCGGCGCCAAAGGTGGAGAGCTTGCACAGGATCCAGCTCAACGAATGTTGCGGGACCAGACCGGCGTGATCCTCCGCCAGCTGGCTTAATTGCTGGCGAATCAGGTTCTGCGAACCGGGGTCGTCCAGCAGCCGCTGCGCCTGGGCCTGCTGTTTTGGCTGAACCAAGGTTGAAATGAGTTCATCCATACCATCATTGGGATGGGAATCAGCAGCTTCGTTGCCAGCCAAACCGGATCCGGGCGGATTTCCGGCGGGGCGGGTTGCAGGATGGCGGAGGGTGGAAAGTTGAAGGCGGGGAAACATCGAACCTCCAACTTCCAACAAGGAGTTTAGCTTGATCCAGGCAATTTCCAGTGTTACTAGGGATCAGCAAGTTATTCCGATGGATATGTCCGTTCCTTCCGCCCAACAAGAACTGGCAGCGCGAATGCAGCGTCCGCAACGGCACCGGCTGTTGCAGGGATTTCCTCCGCTTCCGCTGATGCAGGCGGCGATTCCGAGCCGCCCGGCCAAACCGCCGGCGCAGGACGACCGCCATCGGTTACCATTCAACCTGGTGCGTCAGGCCGATGGGGCCACTGTTGATGAGCGTGCGCTTTGGCTGGGAACAAGAAAACCGGATCCGGGTGACCTCGTCGAACCGTTCATTGATATTGACCGGTCGCGCCCGTTGATCGTCGGTATCATTCCTCATACCCAATGCATTCCGCACACGCCCGCCTGCGGCTTCTGCACGTTTCCCCATGATGCACCAGACAAACGCCAGCGTGCTGCCGTCGTGCGGTCGGTGGCGAGCGACATTGATGAGGTGGTCCAGCGACATGGCGACAAACTGGCCGGCCGGCGGGTGGATGCGATCTATTTTGGCGGTGGCACGGCGAACCTGTCGTCCACCGCTGAAATTCAAAATTTATTTGGCGTGCTTGCCGCCAATTTCAACGTCGCACAGGCCGAAGTGACGCTGGAAGGAATCCCTTCGCTGTTTGCCTCGTGGTTTCATGCGCACCTCAAAGCGTTGGCGGCACTCCCTGCCCGTCACAAACGCATCAGCATGGGCGTCCAAACGTTTGATCGCGGCCAGGTCGAACGCATGGGGCGCCAGTCTTTCGGCGACGAAAAGACGGTGAAGGGAATCATTCGTCGCGCCCGCCAGCTTGGCCTTACGACCTCGGGAGATTTTCTCTTCGCGCTTCCGGGTCAAACCCTCGACCAGATGTGTGATGACGTTGACCGCGCATTGGATTGCGGTTTCGACCAGATTTGTCTCTATCATCTGGTGCTTTATGCCGGGTTGGGCACGCCCTGGTCGAACGATGCGGGTCTCGTCGGCCAGATGCAGGCGCCGGGCGTCGTGGTTGATTGCTGGCTGAAATTGCGCGAGCGGCTTCTGGCCCACGGTTTTGTGCAAACCACCCTCACCAACTTTGAACGGGAGGACACCCACAAAACGGATCGCCGGTTCCAGTATGAAGCGGCCAGCTTCAATCCCGATGTTTATGACGCGCTCGGGTTTGGGCCGCTTTCCGTTTCCACCCAGATTGATTATGTCCGGCGGCGCGGCGTCAAACTTCTCCGGCGCAAACGGCTGTGGGCCACTCCCTGGTCTGGCGACGACTTGTACTTCGGCTACGAACCGGAAGACCTCAAACTCCTTTGGATCACGCGCTGCCTGGCGGGGCTGGCCCTTGACCGTGCCCGATACCGGAGCCGGTTTTCCGACGACGTGGCCAGCCATTTTCCCGCGGCGCTTTCCGTGGCGAAGGAAGGCGGCCTCATCAATGTTGACGAGAAGACGGTTGCGTTGACGCCGCGGGGAATGTTCTATTCCGATTCCGTGATTGGCACGTTCGCCGCCGAGCGGGCGGCGAAACTCCGCGAGCACGCCTCAGGCTTGAGCACCCAACGTGTCCTGGAAGAGCCCATCAACTTGCATTCGGGTGTATATGGCGGAATGGGCTGACTCGGGTCAGAAGCGGCTAAAGGCCGGATAAAAAAGTTGTTGGTTGAGAGCTGAGGGTTGAGGGGCGGGGAAATATCGAACATCCAACATCCAATGGAAGACAAAAGCGATGAAGGGGAATCTTCGTCTGCGCTTCGGTCTTTTGTCCGTCGGATGACAAGCCCATCCGGGGTGATGTCCGTGAGCGTTGTGCTCAGCCAGTTCCGGTCGGAGCCCCCGGCTTGGGACCGTTGTGCTTCGCGCTGCTGACGGCCGCCGCCTCGTCGGCCGCGGACAGGAAGTCGGCGGCGGGGGAATTCAGGACGTCGTTGACGCGTTCCATGGCCGAGGTCAGTTCCTGGCGGGCGGCCTCGATTTTCCGTTTTTCCAGGCGCAGCGGGTCCGTGGGCGGCGCGGGCGGCAGGCCGAGAATTTCGCGGGCCCGGCCCAGGGATACATCAATGTTGGCGCAGACATTTTCCTGCCCGATGCGGTCCAGAAAACCGGCCCGGCCCATGACCAGCATCGGCTGGGTATGCGGCCCGCTCAGGATGAGGTGCTTGCCCTTGCGATGCAGCCGCTCATAAAGATCTTCCAGCGCATTGAGGCCCGTGGCGTCCATGGCCATGACCTTCCGCATGCGCAGGATGAGGATTTCCGGCTCCTGTTTCTCGCGCTTCAGGATGCTCTCCAGCTTGTCTGCCGCGCCAAAGAAGAACGCGCCGAAGATGCGGTAGATCATCACGCCTTCGGGCACCTCCTTGCCCACGAGCGAATGTTGCGAGCCTTCGGTTTCAGTGGTTTCGTCCACCGCCATGATCTGCGTGGTCTCCGACGAACGTTTGATGAACAGCATCGCGGCCAGCACCATGCCGATTTCCACCGCCACGGTGAGGTCCACTGCCACCGTGAGAACAAACGCGACCAGGAACACGGCGGTGTCGCAGCCGGGCCATTTGGGCAGCCGGCCGAAATTGTGCCATTCGCCCATGTGCAAGGCCACGTTCACGAGCACGGCGCTCAGGGTGGCCAGCGGAATGAATTTGGCCAGCGGCGCCGCGACCAGAATGATGAGCAACAGGGTGGCCGCGTGAATGATGCCGGCCACCGGGGAGCGCGCGCCGCTCTTCACATTCGTCGCGGTGCGCGCGATGGCGCCGGTCGCCGCGATGCCGCCGAACAGCGGGCTGACGATGTTGGCGAGGCCCTGCGCCATGAGTTCCTGGTTGGAATCATGGCGGTCGTCCATCATGCCGTCGGCGACCACGGCGCAAAGCAGGGATTCGATGGCCGCCAGCAGCGCGATGGTCATCGCCGGATGGAACAGATGCCGGATGTTGTCCCACGACAACGCCGGCAGGTGGGGTGCGGGCAGGCCCTGCGGGATGCCGCCGAAGCGGGTGCCGATGGTCTCGATGTGCAACGTGGTGTCCAGGTGGAACAGGGCGACCGCCACCGTGCCGAGCACGAGCGCGACGATGGAGCCGGGCACGCGCCGCTGCCAATGCTTCGGCCAGAAAAGAATGATGGCCAGCGACGCTGCCGCCACGGTTAGCGTTGGCCATTGCAGGGTTCCCAGGTTCAGGCCCAGCACCTTCATCTTCTCGAAAAATTCCGAGGGCACCTTGTCCACATTGAGTCCGAAGAAGTCCTTGATCTGCGTGGTGAAGATGAGCACCGCGATGCCGCTGGTGAAACCCATGGTCACCGGATAGGGGATGAATTTGATCATCGTGCCCAGCCGCGCCGCGCCCATCACGAACAGGAACACGCCGGCCATGACGGTGCAGATGGCGAGATTATCGAGGCCGTATTGGGCGCCGATGCCGAAGAGGATGACGATGAAGGCGCCGGTGGGGCCGCCGATGTTGACCTTGGTGCCGCCGAGCGCGGAAACGATGAAGCCGGCGATGACGGCGGTGAAGATGCCGGCTTCGGGTTTGACGCCCGAAGCGATGGCGAAGGCCATGGCCAGCGGCAGCGCCACGATGCCCACCGTGAGGCCGGCGACCGCATCCGCCTGAAAATCCCGGAATGAATAATTCTTTAGTGAATCCGCCAGCTTCGGACGAAACGACAACGAAACGTTCATAATTTACTGCTTCCGCCAAATTTCAAAGACTACAGAGAAAATGCTCTCAGTATGGTCAGAGGTTGGAATCGCCGCCGTATAATTCAATTCTGTGCAATTCATCCCGGCGCTTGAAACCAACGTGCAAGCCTATACCACCTGATTTGCCGACATCCCACCAACCGGATTTTGGCAACTTATTGGCGTGATTTTGCCGCCAACCGGAGCGCGGCTGTTCCGGCCGCAGCACGTTCGACGATCCGGAATCGGTGGATTACACTCTAAACACTCGTTCATTCAGCGATTCGGGCTGCTGCGGGCGGGACACCCGCGGTCCAGCTATCGGGGCGGTTGCGCCTTGCCATTTGAATATTTTTTTTGGCATATTCCTGGGGCCAATTAACCCCTGCGAACCAGGGGAAAAACCCGGCCAATAAAATTTTTAAAAAACCTGTTGACAGGGGGATGGGTGTTTTATAGTTTCCCGCTGATAGCAGAGCCGGAAAAGACGAATCGCCAGTTGCCCCTTGGATTTTCGGAGGAAAAAATGAGGGGAACGGGTTTTTTTGTCGTTTTATGCAATTCGGGGTCGGACTAATGATTTTAATGCGCCCATGTAGCTCAGTTGGTAGAGCGCGTCCTTGGTAAGGACGAGGTCATCAGTTCAAACCTGATCATGGGCTCCATATTTATTTGTTACTAAAAACTAACGACATCAACGCAGGAGAACAAAATGGCTAAAGAGCAATTCCAACGAACGAAACCGCACGTCAACGTCGGTACCATCGGACACATTGACCACGGCAAATCCACGCTGACCGCCGCGATTGTCGCGACCCAGGCGCGCAAAGGTTTGGCCAAACCGATTTCCTACGCTGACATTACGAAGGGTGGCACCGTGCGTGACGAAAACAAAACCGTCACCATCGCCGTCTCGCACGTCGAATACCAGAGCGACGCGCGCCATTACGCCCACATTGATTGTCCGGGACATGCCGACTTCATCAAGAACATGATCACCGGCGCGGCGCAGATGGACGGCGCGATCCTGGTGGTGGACGCCTCGGAAGGCCCGATGCCCCAGACCAAGGAACACGTGCTGCTGGCCCGCCAGGTCGGCGTGCCTGCCATCGTGGTTTACTTGAACAAGGTGGACCTCGTGGACGACAAGGAACTGCTGGACCTCGTCGAAATGGAAATCCGCGACCTCCTGAACAAGTATGAATTTCCGGGCGACAAGACGCCCATCATCCGCGGCAGCTCCAAGGCGGCGCTGGCGGGCGAAAAGGAAGGTGAAGACTCCATCCAGAAGCTGATGGAAGCCATTGACGCCTTCATTCCGCTGCCGACGCGCGAAGTGGACAAGCCGTTCCTGATGTGCGTGGAAGACGTGTTCAACATTGAAGGTCGCGGCACGGTCGTGACCGGCCGGGTCGAACGCGGCGTGCTCGAACGCAACGCGGAAGTTGAAATCGTCGGCCTCAAGGACACCCGCAAGACGGTGGCCACCGACATTGAAATGTTCCGCAAGCTGCTCGACAAGGCTACGGCCGGCGACAACGTCGGCGTGCTGCTCCGCGGCACGAAGAAGGAAGACGTGGAGCGCGGCATGGTGCTGGCCAAGCCCGGCAGCATCACCCCGCATACGAACTACAAGGCGGAAGTGTACGTGCTGTCCAAGGAAGAAGGCGGCCGGCACACGCCGTTTTTCACCAATTATCGTCCGCAATTCTATTTCCGCACCACGGACGTCACCGGCACGGTCACGTTGAACAAAGGGGTCGAAATGGTGATGCCCGGTGACAACGTCTCGGTGGAAATCAAAGTGATTGCCCCGGTGGCCATGGAAAAAGGCCAGCGTTTCGCGATCCGCGAAGGCGGCCGCACGATCGGCGCCGGTCGCGTGACGGAAATCATCGCTTAAGGCGGTTTTCAAAATCTGGAGCGCGGGCGATGAACCCGCGTCTCCTTCTTTGTCCGACGAGACAAACGAGATTGGGCGGATACGGCAGTAGCTCAATTGGTAGAGTAGCGGTCTCCAAAACCGTTGGTTGGGGGTTCAAGTCCCTCCTGCCGTGCCAATCTGCGAATGGAGAGGTGGCAGAGTGGTCTATCGCGGCGGTCTTGAAAACCGCTTCGGGTTAACGCCCGACGGGGGTTCGAATCCCTCCCTCTCCGCCAGTCCCGCGGGGCGGGACGGGCCGGTTGGGACCGGGTGAAGGTTTCGAGCTGCGGCTCGGCAAGCTGGAAAGAGCAAAATTTGTGAGCAACTGGACAAAAATCATAATCTGGGCGGTGCTGGTGGCGGGGGTGTTCGGCTACCTCTGGTGGCAGGGACAGATCCGCCAACTGGCCACCTACGTGCAGGAAACACGCGAAGAACTGAAAAAATGCTCGTGGCCAAGCTGGGCCGAGCTGAAAGGTTCAACCGTGGTGATCATGATTTCAATTCTGATGCTCGGCGCTTTCACCGAAGTGGTGGACCGTGTCCTGTATGTGATTTTTTTCGGCATTAAGTGAGCACCATCATGCGCAGCCAATGGTTTGTCATTCACACGCTTTCCGGCCAGGAGCAGAAGGTCAAGGACAGCATTGAGAAACGCATCAAGACCGACGAGATGCAGGACTTCGTCAAGGAAGTCCTCGTCCCGATGGAAAAGGTCGTTGAGGTGCGCAATCAAAAGAAGACCGTGTCCAGCCGCAAATTGTGGCCGGGGTACGTGTTTGTTGACATGGTGTTGCTGGATGACGACAACCGCATCATCGAAGCGCCGTGGTATTTCATCAAGGAAACCCAGGGCGTGATCGGGTTTGTCGGCGGGGAGCCGCCCGTGCCGACGCCGAGCGAGGAAGTCGAGTCCATCAAGGCGCAGATTTCCGCGTCCGAAGAGACGGAAAAACCGAAGGTCAATTTCGAGGTCGGCGAGACCATCAAGATCAACAACGGGCCGTTTCTTAACTTCAGCGGCGTCATTGAGGAAATTGATCCGGAGCGCGGCAAGCTCAAGGTCACCGTGAACATTTTTGGGCGGAACACGCCCGTGGAACTGGAATACTGGCAGGTGGAGAAAGCGTAGCATGAGACGTGAAAGGTGATGCGTGAAGCAAGATTTCACGTTTCACGTTTTACGCATTACGAATAATTTTATGGCAAAGAAAGTCACAGGCATCATCAAGTTGCAGATCCCGGCCGGACAGGCGAATCCCGCGCCGCCGGTCGGCCCCGCGCTCGGTCAGCACGGCGTCAACATCATGGGTTTCTGCAAGGAATTCAACGCGGTCACCAAGGCCGACGCCGGACTCGTGATCCCCGTCGTCATCACCGTTTTTCAGGACAAGTCGTTCACGTTCATCACCAAGTCGCCGCCGGCGTCGATCCTCCTCAAAAAGGCCGCGGGCATCACCGCCGGCTCCAAGGTGCCGAACAAGGAGAAGGTCGGCAAGGTGACGCGCAAGCAGGTGCTGGACATCGTGAAGATGAAGTCCAAGGATTTGAATGCCGCCTCGGAGGAGGCCGCATTCCGGATCATTTCCGGCACGGCCCGCAGCATGGGAATTGAAGTTGTCGGATAGTCATAACAACCGCGGGAGAGTCCCGTTGTGCGGGACTCGCTTGCACCGCACCAAAACAAAATGCCCAGTAAACGATACAAAAAAGCGCTCGAAGTTGTGGACGCCAAAAAGGCGTACGCCCTGAAGGATGCCGTTGGCGTCATCGCCAAGTTCCCGAAGGCGAAATTTAACGAAACCATTGACCTCGCCTTCCGTCTAGGGGTGGACCCGAAGCAGTCGGACCAGATGGTCCGCGGCACGGTTCCGCTGCCGCATGGCAGCGGCAAGGTCGTCCGCGTGCTCGTGTTCGCCAAAAGCGGCGCGGCCGCTGATGCGGCCAAGGCCGCCGGCGCGGAATACGTCGGGTTCGAGGACATGATTGCGAAATGCCAGGGCGGCTGGTCCGATTTCGACGTGGCCGTGGCCACGCCGGAGGCGATGTCCGAGGTGCGCAAGCTGGGCAAGGTGCTCGGGCCGCGAGGCCTGATGCCGAATCCCAAGACCGGCACGGTGACCGATGACACCGCCAAGGCGGTGAAGGAAGTCAAAGCCGGCCGGGTGGAGTTCAAGGTGGACAAGGCGGGCAACGTCCATGTGGCGGTTGGCAAGGCGTCGTTCCCGGCCAATCAAATCGAGGAAAATGCCCGCGCGGTGATCGAGGCCGTGGCCAAGGCGCGCCCGAACAGCGTCAAGGGCACCTATATCAACTCCTGCACGATGTCGGCGACGATGAGTCCGCCGGTGCGCCTGGATGTGCGCGAGTTCACCACCCATTAAACCCAAACCGATTTTGTATCATGCGTGCTGAAAAACAACTTTTGACCAAGGAATACGTCACCCGGCTGAATGGCTCCCCATTCTTCATCGTGGTGAATTACAAGGGGCTCAAAGTGTCCCACCTGACCGAGCTGCGGAAGCGTCTGCAAAAGGTCAGCGCGGAAATCCACATCGTCAAGAACTCCATCTTCCAGATTGCCGCCAAGGAAGCCCGCGTCGGCGAATTGAACGGCTCGCTCGCCGGCCAGCTGGCCGTGGTGACCGGCCAGAAGGAAATTTCGGCCGCCGCCAAGACGGTCAAGAATTTCGGCGCGGAGTTCGACAAGCTCAAGGTGCAGTTCGGGTATCTGGACAACCAGCGCCTGGAGCAGGCGGCGATCATGGCCCTGGCCGACCTGCCGAGCCTGGACGTGCTGCGCGCCAAGCTGCTGGGACTTTTGAACGCGCCGGCGACAAAATTGGTCGTTTTAATCAACACCCCCGCGAGCCAGCTCGCGCAGGTGATCAAGGCGAAGTCCGAGAAGGCGTAAACAATTTCCGGCCCGCCCCGACCGGGCGGTCCGGACAAACAAACAACAATAAACGTAAATCGTCGGTTCACGGGCCGTGAACTGAAATCCGGCGAGGCCGCGACGGACGACGAGACGACAAGAAAGGTAGTATGGCTGATATTGGAAACCTGGTGGAAGAATTGAGCAAGTTGACGGTGATCGAAGCCGCCGACCTGGTGAAACAACTGGAAACCAAATGGGGCGTGAGTGCCGCTGCGCCGGTGGCTGCCGCCGCTCCGGCGGCTGGCGCTGCTGCGCCCGCCGCGGAAGCGAAGACCACGTTCGACGTGATTCTCGTGTCCGCTCCGGCCGACAAGAAAATTGCCGCGATCAAGGCCGTCCGCGAAGTGAAAGCGGGCCTCGGCCTGGCGGAAGCCAAAGCCCTGGTCGAAGGCGCGCCCAAGACCGTGCTGGAAGGCGCTCCGAAGGCCGAAGCCGACGCGGCCAAGAAGAAACTGGAAGAAGCGGGCGCCAAAGTGGAAGTCAAGTAACGGCGACGTTTTTGGGGGGCGGTCCTGCGGGAGCGGGGCCGCCACCCCGTTCCCCGCCCAAGCGGGAGTAAATTCTATTATCATTTTTATTAGTTACAAACAGCAGCAAACAGCGGCCGCCGGGAGCGGCTTGAGTTCAGGCAAGTTCACTGTTGAACGCAGCGTGCTTGCCTAGTGTCGTTGATTGAAAATTGCCGGCTGGCGCTGTTGCCAGCCAAACCTGAAAGCCCAAATGCCATCGCGAGTCACTGAACGTATCAATTTCGGCAAGATCAAGGAAATCGTCGTGCCGCCGAACATGATCGAATTGCAGACCAACTCCTACAAGGAGTTCCTGCAGGCGGATTCGGCGCCCAAAAAGCGCCGGAAACATGTCGGCCTGGAATCGGTCTTTCTCGAAGTCTTCCCCATCGAGAGCTACGACGGCAAATGCGTGCTCGACTACGATTCCTACGAAATCGGCGAGCCGAAGCTGGACTGGCTGGAATGCCTGCGCGAGGGCCTGACCTACGGCGCGCCGCTGTATGTCACGTTCATGCTCAAGGAGGAGGGCAAGCATGCCAAGGAGGAGAAGGTGTTCATGGGCGAGCTGCCGCTGATGACGCCGCAGGGCACCTTTGTCATCAACGGGGCGGAGCGCGTGGTCGTCAGCCAGCTGCACCGGTCGCCAGGCATCGCGTTTGAGGCCACCCAGCATCCCAATGGCAAAATGCTGCACAGCTTCCGCGTCATTCCCGACCGCGGTTCCTGGTACGAGGCGCAATTCGACACCAGCGACCTGCTGTACGTCTATCTCGACCGCAAGAAACGCCGCCGGAAATTTTTGACAACGACGTTCTTCCGCGCCTTGAGCTTCCTGGATGTCGAGGGCGGCATCGGCAAGGGCAAGGACAACGGCGAAAAGACCCGCGGCACCGACGAGGAGATTCTCAAGCTGTTTTACGACATCGAGGAACTCACGATCAAGGAAGCCGAGAAACTCGAGGACCTGCCGAACTGTGTTTTGATCCAGGATGCGGTGGACGCGGAGAAGGGGCTGGTCGTCGCCCGCGCCTTTGAGCCGCTCTCGAAGGCGGTGGTCAAGCAGATCGCCGAGCTGGGGGTGACCAAGATCAAGGTCGTGAACACCACGCCCGACGAAGGCATCATGATCAAATGCCTGAAGAAGGATCCGGCCAAAAACGAGGAGGAGGCGCTCAAGGACATTTACCGCCGTCTGCGCCCCGGGGATCCGCCCACCGCCGCGAATGCGCGCGCATTGCTCAAGCGGCTGTTTTTTGATCCGAAGCGCTATGACCTCGGCCGCGTGGGCCGCTACAAGATCAATCAAAAGCTCGGCCTCAAGGACAAGGAAGAGTCCCGCATCCTGAAGAAGGGTGATCTGGTGGCCGCGACGAAATATCTCCTGCGCCTCAAAAAGGGCGAAGGCAGCGTGGATGACATTGACCATCTCGGCAGCCGCCGCATCCGCACCGTGGGCGAATTGCTTGCCAACCAGTGCCGCGTCGGCCTGTCGCGCACCGAGCGACTCGTCAAGGAACGCATGACGCTGTTCGATCAAAGCGTCGAGGCCATGACGCCGCAGAAGCTCATCAATCCGAAGGCGCTCTCGGCGGTCATCCGCGACTTTTTCGGCCGTTCGCAGCTCAGCCAGTTCATGGACCAGATCAATCCCCTGGCCGAACTGACGCACAAGCGCCGCTTGTCGGCTCTCGGGCCGGGCGGGTTGAGCCGGGACCGCGCGGGCTTCGAAGTCCGCGACGTGCATCCGTCGCACTACGGCCGCATTTGCCCGATCGAAACGCCGGAAGGCCCGAACATCGGCCTGATTGCGTCGCTGGCGACCTTTGCGCGCATCAACGATTTCGGCTTTCTCGAAACGCCGTATCGCAAGGTCGAGAACGGCAAGCTCACCGAGAAGATTGATTACCTGACCGCCGACCGCGAGGAGCAGTTCATCATTGCGCAGGCGAATTCGCCGGTCGACGACAAGGGCAAGTTCCTGACCGACCGCGTGGTCTGCCGCGCCCGGACGGACTTCATCGACGTCGAGCCGGCGCGCGTGGATTACATGGACGTTTCACCGAAACAGCTCGTGTCCATCGCCGCGTCGCTGATTCCATTCCTGGAACACGACGATGCGAACCGCGCGTTGATGGGTTCCAACATGCAACGCCAGGCGGTGCCGCTGCTCGTGACCGAGGCGCCGCTGGTGGCCACCGGTCTCGAAGACCGGGTCGCCCGCGATTCCCGCGCCGTGGCCGTGGCCGAGGAGGCCGGCAAGGTCGCCTCCGTCGGCGGCGATTATCTCATCATCACCGAGGACGGCAAACTGCCGGAATCGAAAAAGAAGATCAAACATGACCCGGAAAAGGGCGTGTGGGTCTATCCGATCCGCAAGTTCATGCGGTCGAATGCCGCCACGTGCATCAATCAGAAGACGCTGGTGCACAAGGGCGATCACGTGAAAAAGGGGCAGGTCATTGCCGACGGCCCCTGCACGGAGAACAGCGAACTGGCCCTCGGCCGCAACGTGCTCGTGGCGTTCATGCCGTGGAACGGTTACAACTTTGAGGACGCCATCCTGATCAGTGAAAAAATCGTGAAGGAGGACATTTTCACGAGCATTCACATTGATGAATTTGAAGTGGCCGCACGCGACACCAAGCTCGGACCCGAGGAAATCACCCGGGACATCCCGAACCTCGGCGACGAGGCGTTGAAGAACCTTGGGCCCGACGGCGTCATCCGCGTCGGCGCCGAGGTGAAACCCGGCGACATCCTCGTCGGCAAGATCACGCCGAAATCCGAGACCGAACTCGCGCCGGAAGAACGTCTGCTCCGCGCCATCTTCGGCGAGAAGGCCGCCGACGTGAAGGACACGTCGCTCAAGGTCCCCTCCGGCACCTACGGCATCGTCATGGATGTGAAAGTGTCGTCCAAGAAGGAAGGCGAACGCACCGTCAAGATGCCCGCCACCGAGGACAAGCGCCACGCGAAACAGGTGGAGGAAGACCACAAGAAAAAGACCGACGAATTGCGCGACCAGTTGACCGAGGCGCTGAGCAACATCCTGCTCGGCGAGAAAATCCCCCTCGACGTCGTCAATTCCGAGACCGGCGAAATCATCATCCCGGCCAATCGCAAGATCACCAAGACCCTGCTGCGCAAGCTCGCGACGGTTTACGACCGCATCGAAATCGATCCGTCGCCGATCCGCAACAAGATCAATGAGATCATCGGCAGCTTCAAAAAGAAGTTCGATGACCTGCAGATGCAGTACGACGAGGAAATCGAGCGCGCCGAGGCGGGCGAAGGCGTGGAAGCCGGCATCGTCAAGTCGGTGAAGGTTTACATCGCCTCCAAGCGCAAGCTGTCCGTCGGTGACAAGATGGCCGGCCGCCACGGCAACAAGGGCGTGGTGGCGCGCATCGTGAAGGAGGAGGACATGCCGTTCCTCGAAGACGGAACGCCGGTGGAAATCGTGCTGAATCCGCTCGGCGTGCCCTCGCGCATGAACGTCGGCCAGGTGCTGGAGACGCATCTGGGCTGGGCGGCGAAGATCTTGGGAATGAAATTCGCCACCCCGGTGTTCGACGGCATCAAGGAAAAGGACATCCGCAGTTACCTCAAGGAGGCGAAGCTGCCGGAACACGGCAAGACGATCCTGTACGACGGCTGCACGGGTGCGGCGTTCGACCAGGAAATAGTCGTCGGCTACATTTACATGATGAAGCTGGGCCATTTGGTCGCGGACAAGATTCACGCGCGCGCAGTAGGGCCTTACTCGCTCGTCACGCAGCAGCCGCTTGGCGGCAAGGCCCAGTACGGCGGCCAGCGATTCGGCGAAATGGAAGTGTGGGCCATGGAAGCCTACGGTGCGGCGTATACGCTGCAGGAACTGCTCACGGTCAAGTCGGACGACGTGCAGGGGCGCACGCGCATTTACGAGAGCATCGTCAAGGGCGACAACGCGCTGGAGGCGGGCATCCCCGAATCCTTCAACGTGCTCGTCAAGGAAATGCAATCGCTCGGCCTGGATGTCAAGGTCGGTTACTCGAACCCGGCGGAGCATGCGGAGGAACCCGCGGCCACCCTGGCGTCGCTCTAAACCGGAAACCATTTAACCAACGCGAAATCAATTCTGTATGACAGGCAACAAAGAAAACGCGCGCGAGCTGCTCGGACTGGACAAGGTCAATCAGGTGGACTACGTCGCGATTACCGTCGCGTCCCCCGATGCCATCCGGTCCTGGAGCAAGGGCGAAGTCAAGAATCCCGAAACCATCAACTACCGCACGTTCAAGCCGGAGAAGGGCGGCCTTTTCTGCGAACGCATTTTTGGTCCGGTCAAGGACTGGGAATGCTCGTGCGGCAAGTACAAGCGCATCAAGCACCGGGGCATTGTCTGCGACCGTTGCGGCGTGGAAGTGACGCTGGCCCGCGTGCGCCGCGAGCGCATGGGCCATATCGAGCTGGCCGTGCCCACGTGCCACATCTGGTTTTTCAAGTGCATGCCCTCGCGCATCGGCCTCGTGCTGGACGTGACGGCGCGCAATCTGGAACGCGTGATTTATTACGAGGATTACCTGGTCATTGACCCGGGCAACACGCCGCTGAAGCAAAACCAGCTGCTTAACGAGCATGAATATCGCGAAGCCCGCGAGACCTACGGCGCGGATGCCTTCAACGCGAAGATGGGCGCCGAAGCCGTGCGCGATGCGCTGGCCCTGGTGGACCTGGCCAAGGGCATCGATCAATTGCAGCAGGGCATGACCGAAACCAAGAGCAAGCAGATCCGCAAGAAGCTCGCCAAGCGCATCAAGCTGCTCCAGGGATTGCAAATTTCCAAGAGCCGTCCGGAATGGATGATTCTCACGGTGCTGCCGGTGATTCCGCCGGACTTGCGCCCGCTGGTGCCGCTCGAAGGCGGCCGGTTCGCGACCTCCGACCTGAACGACCTGTATCGCCGAGTCATCAACCGCAACAACCGGCTGAAGACGCTGCTCCAGCTCAAGACGCCCGAGGTCATCATCCGCAACGAAAAGCGCATGTTGCAGGAGGCCGTGGATGCCCTGTTCGACAACGGCCGTCACGGCCGTCCTGTCACCGGCGCCGGCAACCGTTCGCTCAAGTCGCTGTCCGACATGCTCAAGGGCAAAGGCGGACGCTTCCGCCAGAACCTGCTCGGCAAGCGCGTCGACTACTCCGGCCGTTCCGTCATCGTCATCGGCCCCGAACTCAAACTCAACCAGTGCGGGTTGCCGAAGAAAATTGCGCTGGTGCTGTTCGAGCCGTTCATCATCCGCCGGCTGAAGGAACTCGGCTACGTCCATACCGTCCGCAGCGCGAAGAAGATGATCGAGCGCCAGACGAAGGAAGTGTGGGATGTGCTGGAAGAGGTGACCAAGGGTCATCCGGTCCTGCTCAACCGCGCGCCGACGCTGCATCGCCTGTCGGTGCAGGCGTTCGAGCCGCAGCTCATCGAGGGCGAGGCCATCCGCATTCATCCGCTGGTCTGCACCGCCTACAACGCGGATTTCGACGGCGACCAGATGGCCGTGCACGTGCCGCTGTCCGTTGAGGCCCAGATGGAGGCGCGCCTCCTGATGATGGCGACCAACAACATCTTCAGCCCGTCCTCCGGCAAACCGATCATCACGCCGACGCAGGACATCACCCTCGGCTGCTATTATGTCACCGCTGAGCCGCGGGTGCCGATGCCGGCCGACGTGCGCAAGCTGCCGCTGTTCGGTTCCAAGGACGAGGTGCTCTTCGCCTATGAGGACGGCGCCTTGAAAACGCACGACCGGATCCGCATTGCCAACCCCGATTACGGCCGCAAGACCGTGTATGGCGACGCCACCAGGAAGATCATTGAAACGACCGTTGGCCGCGTGATCTTCAGCGAGATCTGGCCGGCGGAGCTCGGCCTGTACAACAAGGCTGCGGGCAAGGCCCAGCTCGGCGATCTGATCTGGAAATGCTACAAAGTCGCCGGTCACGAAAAGACCGTGATCATGCTCGACAAGCTCAAGGAGCTCGGCTTCCGCGAGGCCACGAAATCCGGCACGTCCATCGGCATTGACGACATGATCGTCCCGAAGGAGCGCGACCAGGAGATCGACACCGCCCAGAAGCAGATCAAGGAGGTCGAGAAACAGTATCGCAAGGGCGTCATCACGCCGGGCGAACGCTACAACAAGATCGTCGACATCTGGACGCATTGCACCGACATGATTTCCAGCGTCATGTTCCGCACCCTCGAGCAGAACCAGGGCAAGAAGGAATACAACCCGGTCTACCTCATGGTGGATTCCGGCGCGCGCGGCAACAAGCAGCAGGTCCGGCAGCTCGCCGGTTTGCGCGGCCTCATGGCCAAGCCGAGCGGCGACATCATTGAAAAGCCGATTCTCGCGAACTTCCGCGAGGGTCTCTCGGTGCTCGAGTATTTCATCTCGACGCACGGCGCCCGCAAGGGTCTGGCCGACACCGCGCTCAAGACCGCCGACTCCGGTTACATGACCCGCAAGCTCGTGGATGTGTCGCAGGACGTCATCATCCAGCAGCAGGATTGCGGCACCACCAACGGCATCTGGGTCTCCGCCGTGTTCGAGGGCGAAGACGAGGTTGTCAAGCTGGCCGACCGGCTCGTGGGCCGTTTCGCGTGCGACGACATTGTCAACCCGACGAACCCGAAGGAATTCCTCATTCACACGAACGAGGAGATCGACGAGGAGAAGGCCAAACGCATCGAGCTTTCCGGCATCGACCGCGTGCGCATCCGCTCGGTGCTCACCTGTGAAAGCAAGCACGGCATCTGCCTGCACTGCTACGGCCGCAATCTGGCCACCGGCGGCCTCGTCAAGCTCGGCGAAGCGGTTGGCATCATTGCCGCGCAGTCCATCGGCGAACCCGGCACCCAGCTAACGATGCGGACGTTCCACATCGGCGGCACGGCGGCCCAGGTGTTCAAGATCCCCCAGATAAAGTCCAAGCACGACGGCACCATCCGGTACAACGAACTCCGCCTGGTCGAGCTCGAGGACGGCAACAACATCGTTCTCAACAAGAACGGCACCGTTTCCATTCTCGCCGACGATGGTCGCGAGCTGGAAAACCACACCGTGGTCATCGGCGCGGTCATTTCCTACAAGGACGGCTCCAAGATCAAGAAGGGCGACACCTTCGTGCAGTGGGATCCGTACAACGTCCCCATTCTCTCCGAGAAGGCGGGCAAGGTGAAGTTCCACGACATCATCGAAGGAGTGACGATGAAGCAGGAAATGGACGAAACCACCGGCCAGGAAGCCATGGTGATCGTCGAGCACAAGGAAGACCTGCATCCGCAGATCATCATCAGCGACGCCTCGGGCGAAGTGGTGGCCAACTATCCGATTCCGTCCGCGGCGCACATCGTCGTGACCGAAGGCAGCGAGATTGTCGCCGGTACGCTGATGGCCAAGACGCCGCGCAAGACCTCGAAGACCAAGGACATCACCGGCGGTCTGCCGCGGGTGGCCGAGCTGTTCGAAGCCCGTCGGCCGAAGGACGCCTCGGAAATTTCCAAGATCGACGGCATCGTGGACTTTGGCGCGAGCGTGCGCGGCAAGCGCTGCGTGCTCATCAAGGATCCGAAGACCCAGGCGGAGGAGGAACATCTCATTCCGATCGGCAAGCACGTCATTGTCTTCAAGGGCGACATGGTCAAGAAAGGCCAGCAGCTCACCGAAGGCCCGATGGACCCGCACGAAATTCTCGAGGTCTGCGGACCGCAGGAATTGCAGGAACACCTGGTCAGCGAAGTGCAGGAGGTTTATCGCCTGCAGGGTGTGACGATCAACGACAAGCACATCGAAATCATCGTCCGCCAGATGCTCCGCAAGGTGCGCATCACCGAACCGGGCGACACCGAATTCCTTTGGGGCGAGCAGATTGACAAGCTGGCTTTCGAGGACGAAAACGAGCGGGTGGACAAGATGGGTGGCAAGGCCGCCGAGGCCTCGCCCGTGCTGCTCGGCATCACGAAGGCGTCGCTCGAAACCGACAGCTTCCTCAGCGCCGCGTCGTTCCAGGACACGACCCGCGTGTTGACCGAGGCGTCAACCCGGTCGCGCGTGGATTACCTGCGCGGCTTCAAGGAAAACGTCATCATGGGCCATATCATTCCGGCCGGCACGGGCTTTGACCGTCATCGCCGGGTGCAGCTCAAATACTTGGTGGAGCTGGAAGATGTTCCGGAGCCGGAAGCGCCGGCGGAACCGCCTCCCGCGGAGAACCCGCTGCTGGCTTAAGCGGCCAAATATTTACACCGGGCGTCTGATGAACTCAGACGCCCTTTTTGTTGAAAAGTCTGAAGGCTAAAGGCAAAAGGCCGAAGTGAAAAGCGGAGCAGTAAGAACATAGGTGAACAACCAGCATCCAACATCCAACGCCGAACATCGAGTTTCAAAAAAGTTGGCACTACGGGTCAGGCGGCAAGGACGTGCTTTGTGGAAGTGGTATCGGCTAAAAGCCCGCCTTGATTCAACTCTGTGTATTTACTTCAGCCTTTAGCCTTTAGCCTTCAGCCTTTGAAAAAAAAGCCCCGTCCGGGAAGGTTGATCCGCCGGCCGGGACTGGAAGAAAGAAACCGCGGTAGGTTTTTCTGGCAGTTTAACTGAAGATCATAATGTCCGGCGCTCTCAACGCCGCTTCTTCTTCGCCAAGTGCGGCAAAGTAAATTGTTTTTGCTCCTGTCAAAACCTCCATGGAAGTAACATATGCAACTGACGTGCCACCCACGGTTCTCCTCGGTTTGTTGGGCTTTTCAAGCTCTCGCCGTTTTGGGAATGGTGTTTATTGCCCCCTGCGGACAAAACCCTCCAGCGGCAGTTTCGAGTGCGGAGTGCGGAGTGCGGAGTGCGGAGTGGTGCTCGTCACCCGCTCACCCGTCACCCGTCTCGATCATTAATTATTGTATTATCAACGGATTTTATGTATAAGCTCAGGTGCGATGAGGCTGCAGCATATTCTTGGGTTTGGCTGTCTGTTGGGTGCCGCAATGCTGCCCTTTACCGCGCAGGCTCAATTCACCTACACCACCAACAACGGCGCCGTTACAATCACCGGCTATTCGGGTTCCGATGGTGATATCACCATCCCGGATACGATTGACGGCCTGCCGGTCACCACTATCGGAGATTCGGCGTTTTGGGATTACTACGACCTGATCGGTATTTCGATTCCCTCTAGCGTCATCCGTATTGAGGACCATGCGTTTGTTGGCTGCACCGGGTTAACTAACATAACGATTCCCGACAGCATCACCAGCATTGGAAACGGGGCGTTCGTATACTGCACCAGCCTGGCCAGCATTTCCATCCCCGATAGCGTGACCAACATGGGGGACGGTATATTCGATAGCTGCTACGCTCTGACCAACGTCGCGATTGGAAATCAGGTTGCCAGCATCGGATCGTCGGCGTTCCATGCCTGTTACAGCCTGGTTACCATCGCGATTCCCGAGAACGTCACCAGTATCGAGGACAGTGCGTTTGCCAATTGCACCAGTCTGACGAGCATCACGATCCCTGGCAACGTCCTGAGCATCGGATATGATGTGTTTGATTCCTGCACGAGTCTGACAAACGTTATTATTTCCAATGGAGTTATGAACATCGGGGACTGGGCGTTTGTCAGTTGCAGCAGCCTGGCCAACGTCACAATTGCCACCAGCGTAACCAATATCGGATTGGGTGCGTTTTATATCTGCAGCAGTCTAAACAGTGTTACTGTCCCCGACAGCGTTACGAGTATCGGCAGTTATGCATTCACGGGGTGCACCAGTCTGACCAACGTCGCGCTGGGTAACGGTGTCACCAACATCGGGAACTCTGCATTCGCGGGCTGCCCTGAGCTGACGGCAATTACGATGAATGCAGGTAACTCATGCTTCAACGCCGTCGATGGAGTTTTGTTTAGCCAGGGCCGGACCCAGCTTTTCCAGTTTCCCCAAGGCAAAGCCGGCAGCTACACAATCCCCAACGGCGTTATCAGCATCGCCGAAGCCGCGTTTTTCTATTGCAGTCAACTGACCAGCGTCACAATCCCCGGCAGCGTTACGAATATCGGGACTTATGCGTTTGGTGAGTGCACCAACCTGACCAATGCCACGATTGGCAATGGAGTCACCAGCATCGGAACGAATGCCTTCGCTTACTGCATCAGTTTGGGTGTCATCACGATCCCCGACAGCGTCGCTCAAATTGGAGACTATGCGTTCTATCACTGCATCGGCCTGACCAACGTCATGATCTCTGACGGCGTGACCAGTATCGGAAACTACGCCTTCTCTGACTGCACCGGCTTGAATGTCATCAAGATCCCCAACGGCCTCACGAACATCGGGGACTATGCGTTCTATTACTGCACTGGGCTGACCAGCCTCACGATGACCAACGACGTCATCAGCATCGGGAAACATGCGTTCGCTAACTGCTTCAACCTGACCAGCCTCACGATCATCAACGGCGTCGTTGGGGTCGGGGACTATGCGTTTTGGAACTGCTACAATCTAACCTGCATCACGTTTTCCAATGGCATCATCAGCATCGGGAACTACGCGTTCAGAGATTGCGTCAATCTGACTAATGCCACGATGGGCATCGGGGTAACCAGCATCGGGGACTATGCGTTCTGGAACTGCTACAGCCTGACCTGCCTTGCGATCCCGGATGGCGTCGCTCATCTTGGGGAGGGGGCGTTCTATCGGTGCACCGGCCTGACCAACGTAACGATCCCCCATAGCGTCCCCAGCATCGGGATCTTTGCGTTTTGGAACTGTGCCAATCTGGTCAGTGTCGGGATCTCCGAGGGGGTTACCAATATCGAGCTTTATGCGTTCTGGAACTGTGCCAGCCTGACTAATGTAACGATCCCTGGCACTATGACCAACATCAGCAAGTTTGCGTTTGCTGACTGCATCAGTCTGATGGCAATCGCGGTGAGTACCAACAACCCCGCTTATAGCAGTTTGGATGGAGTGTTGTATGACAAAAACCATGTTGCGCTCGTGATATACCCAACGGGCAAAACGGGAAGTTACGCGGTCCCTGACGGCGTCACCAGCATTGGGGACTATGCATTCTATCATTGTACCGGCCCGACCAGTCTTACGATCCCTGACAGCGTCAACAATATCGGGACGGGTGCATTCTATCAGAACCACAATCTGACCAGCGTTACGATTCCCAACAGCGTCACCAACATCGGAAGCTCGGCGTTCTATTCCTGTACCAGCCTGACCAGCGTGACGCTCCCCGGCGGCGTCACTAACATCGGGGACAATGTGTTCAATGGTTGTACCAGTTTAATCAACGTAACGATTCCCGACAGCGTGATCAGCATTGGATGGGGTGCGTTCGCCGGTTGTGCCAATCTAACCAGCATCACGATTCCCGGCAGCGTCACCAATATCGGATCTGGCGCGTTTGATTCCTGCACCAGTCTGACGGGAGTCTTCTTCAACGGCAACGCTCCCGGCTTCGTCGGCGGGTATGTCTTTTACAATGACCGTTATGTGACGGTTTATTATCTGCCGGGCACCACGGGGTGGGATGACTTCGCCCTGATTACCGGTGTTCCGATCGCGCCGTGGTTGCCCGCTATGCTGACCAATGACGGCAGCTTCGGTGTCCAGACCAATCAATTCGGTTTCAACATCAGTTGGGCCAGCGGGCAAACGGTGGTGGTGGAAGCCTGCACGGACCTGGCCAATCCCGACTGGCAGCCGGTGTCAACCAATACCCTCACGACCGGCTCAGCCTGGTTCAGTGATCCGCAGTGGACGAATTATCCCGGCCGTTTCTACCGCCTCCGATCACCGTGAGTTAGCACTGCGCAATTGATTATGAGAACCAAACGGAAGCGGCTCCAACTTTGCCTGCTGGCGGCGTTGTTGCTACTACCCGCCGTGATGCAGGCACAATTCACGTTCACCACCAACAACGGTGCGATCACCATCACCAAATACACCGGGTCTGACGGGACAGTGACGATTCCCGATACCATCGAAGGCCTGCCCGTCACCAGCATTGGGGACGCAGCATTCATTCAAGGCACCATGACCAATGTGACGATCCCTGCCAGCGTCACCAGCATCGAGGGTGGTGCGTTCTTTTACTGCAAAAGGCTGGGCAATGTCACGATTCCCGGCAGCGTCACCAATATCGGAAGCGGGGTGTTCTTTGGTTGCATCAGTTTGACCAGTATGACGATCCCTGACAGCGTCACCAGCCTCGGCGGTGGTGTGTTTGGTGGCTGCACCAACCTGGTCAGCGTCACGCTTCCGAATAGCGCCATCAGTATCGGGGATGATGCGTTCTACCGTTGCTACAATCTGGCCAGCGTTGTTCTCCCCAACAGCATCACCAACATTGGGGACTACGCATTCTATAATTGCATCAGCCTGACGAGCGTTGCGATTCCCGATGACGTTACCGGCATCGGGGATGATGCGTTCACCGGCTGCCAATCCTTGACCAACGTCACCATTGGCAACAGCGTTACCATCATTGGGGACTCTGCGTTCTTATACTGCTCCAACCTGACCGGAGTGTATTTCTCCGGCAACGCACCCGGCGTTGGTGCACTCGTATTCTACGGTGACACCAATGCGGTCCTCTATTACCTGCCGGGCACGACGGGCTGGGATGCGTATTTTGCCCAGCGTCCGACCGCGCTCTGGTTGCCGCAGATGCAAACGCCCGGGGTCGGCTCCGATGGGCAGACGAATCCATTCGGTTTCAACATCCAGTGGGCCAGCGACCGGACCGTGGTGGTGGAAGCCTGCACGGATCTGGCCAATCCCGATTGGCAGCCGGTGAAAACGAACACGCTCACGACCGGCTCGGCCTGGTTCAGCGATCCGCAGTGGACAAATTATCCCGGCCGCTTCTACCGCCTCCGATCACCGTAAGTTAAGGCTGGAATTTGCCGCAGGGAACGGACCGCGGGTGTCCCACCCGCAGCAGTCCCGACCGCAAATGAGCGCCCGAAATTCCACGCGGTTTTATTCCGTCAAACGTGCTGCGGCTGGGACAGCCGCGCTCCGCCGGCGCCAAAATGGTTTGGGCCAAATCGAGGGGCATTCCAAACGCAGAAGCATATTGTAATTCGTGCTTCAACGGCGGTTGCCTATCCTGCTGCCGCAATGCAGAAACAACCGGGGTGTCAGACCATTGCGCCATTTGACCATGAATGACCTGATTATTGTTTTGCTCGCGGCTCTTGCCCACTCGTTTGGCGGCAGTCTGGGGTGTGCCATCCTAACCCTCTCGCTGGGCATTCGCGTCGCCCTGCTGCCGCTCACCCTCCGGCTCGCCCGACGGGCACGCCGAAACCAGGAAATCCTGCGCGTCCTTCAGCCCGAGATGGAACGCCTCAAAAAGCGCTTTGAAAAGAAACCGGAGCGCGTTTTCGAGGAAATGCAGAAGTTGTATCGAAAGCATGATTGCGGCCCGTTCGACCTGCCAACGCTGGTTGCCAGTTTCATCCAGCTTCCGATCTTCGGGATGCTGTATGGTTCAATCCGGTCTGCGCTCGCTTCAAACAGCGCGTTTCTGTGGATCAAGAATCTCGCTTCGCCTGATGTTTGGCTGACCCTGGTCATCCTCTCTTTAACGGGCGCGACCATGTATCTGATGCCGTCAACTTCAGCGCATCTGCGGAACGCGATGATGGCCATCCAGCTGATCGTCACCTTTTTGATCGTCTGGAAACTGGCGGCGGGATTGGGCCTCTACTGGATGTCTTCGAGCCTGGTGGGTCTGTTCCAAACGCTGTGGCTGCGCCATCGCTACGAACCCGTGCGCGCCCGCTCCCTTTGATCCGATGTTCAGCGTTGGATGTTCGCTGTTTTCCCTTGTTCAGGGTTCAAGGTTCGATATTCACCATCTCCGAGACCCGACTTTAACCGCTGATGAACGCGGATTGACGCAGATGAGAAACAATGGCCTAAAACTTCAGCCTTCAGCCTTTTTTAGGCGTCATCTTCCCAGCCAGCGCGGCAGGAAGGTGGTCAGGAAAGGACAGTAGGTGATCAACAGCAGCCCGATGATGAGGACACATTGCATGGGGATGACGGCGCGGGAAACCTGCAGAACCGGTTTTTTGAAACGATAGGAGGAGAGAAAGATATTGATCCCGGCCGTCGGGGTCAACAAACCGAGCTCCATGTTCGCCAGGAAGATGATGCCCAGGTGAATCGGGTCAATGCCGAAAGCGATGCCCAGCGGCACGATGATCGGCACCACCACCACAATCGCCGAAAACATGTCCATCACGCAGCCGACGAGCAGCAGGCACAGATTGAGCGCGAGCAGGAAGGCATACTTTGAATGCACCGTGCCGGTGACCCATTCCACGGCGCGGCCGGGAATCTGGGCGTCGATCAGATAGTTGGTGAAGCCCAGCGCCACGCCCAGAATAAGCAGCACGCCGCCCACAAGCAGGCCGCACTCGGCCATGACGCGCGCCACGTCCCGCGGCCCCTTGAAGTCGCGATAGACAAAGGTCTCGATGGCGAAAGCATAAGCCGCGGTGACGGCGGCCGCTTCCACCGGCGTGGCGAATCCGCCAAACAAGGCGACGAGCGCGACAACCGGCAGCAGCAATTCCCACTTGGCCGCCCAGATGGCGCGTCCGGCTTCGTTCCGGTCAAACGCCTGGCAAGCGGCGGTGTTTTTTGGTCCCAGGCGCATGCCCAGCCAGATGGCCATGCCCACCAGCAGCACGCCGGGCCCGAGCCCGCCCAGGAACATTTTTTCAATGGTCACGCCCGCGCCCGCCGAGTTGGAACTGGCGACGATGGCGAAAAGAATCAGCGGGAGCGACGGCGGGAACAACAGTCCCAGGCCGCCCGAGCCGGTGAGCATTCCCAGGGCGGAACGCTCGGAATAACCCGCGTTCAGCAGCACCGGCATGAGCAACCCGCCCAGCGCGAGAATCGTCACGCCCGACGCGCCGGTGAAGGAGGTGAAAAACGCGCAGGCCAGGACGGTGACAATGGCCGGGCCGCCGCGGAACTGTCCCAGCAAGGCCTGGAAAACGCGGATGAGCCGCCGGGAGGCGCCGCCTTCGGCCAGAAAATAGCCGGCCAGCGTGAACAGCGGGACGGTCGGCAGGGTGGGGTTGGTCACCATCGAATAGTGCGTGAGGGACACCGAGGCGATGGGCAGGTCTTCACCCCAGAACAAAATCAGGGCCGCACCGCCGAGCATGACAAAAATGGGCGCGCCGAGCGCGACCGCCACGAACAACGCCACGAGGCCGGGCACCACCAGCCGCGCCGGTGACAGCGGTGGATGAAACCCGATCCAAACCATGACGCCGGCCACCGCCAGCGCGAACACGCGCCCACGCCAGCCATCCGCCGCATGCCACAACAGGCGCAATGCGATGACGCCAAAACCCAGCGGCATGATGAGTTGAACAGTCCACATGGGAATGCCGTAGGCCAGGATTTTGAAACCCTCGTGTTCTGATTGCACCAGTTGTACCGCCGCCGTACACAGAAAAACGGTGATGCCGGCGGCAAAAGCGCTGCTGAAGGCGCGGGCGAAAATCTGCCAGCGGCCGGTGAGGAAATTGGTCAGCGTCGAGAGGCTGAGCAGGCGGCGGTCGCGCGCGGCGAACATGCCGCCCAGCAGACCGATGACCAGGACCAGATGCTGTTGCAGCGCCGCGCCGCCACTGAGACCGCCGTGGAACAATTTGCGGCCGACGATTTCAATGAGCGGTAGGATCACCAGCGCGGCCAGGGCCAGCGCGCTGAGCAGATTTTCCGCCTGCCAGAGCCAATGAAGCTTCCCGCCCGGGCGGGCGGCAGGCTGGACCGGTTGGATTGTGGCGGCGGAGGTTTCGGGGGTCACTTCCCGGCTCCTTCTTTCGAGGCGCGGTAAGCTTTCAACTGGCTCATCACCTCGTCAAAGATGTCTTCGGGAACCACCGCTCCGCGGATTTTCGGATAAGCCTGGGCAACCACCTGGTCCCATTCGGCATTCAGTTCCGGGGTGAGCGGATGGACGATCAGCCCGCGTTTGCGCATCGCCTCGATGGATTCCAGGTTTTCGCGCCGGCCGTCGGCCTTGATGAGTTTGCCGGCTTCCCGGGCCGATTGGCGGAGGGCGGCCTGGGCCGCGGGCGTCAGGTTGTCCCAGGTTTTTTTATTGATGATGGCGGCGCCCACCAGCGGCACCCAGTTCATATCGAGCATGTGCGGGGCGGCCGAATCAACCTGGATGGCCAGGGCGATGGTTGGAGGCAGGCACAGGCAATCGATCAATCCCGTCGAAAGACCGGGCAGGATATCGGAGACCTCCAGCGGCACGGCGTTGCAGCCGACGAAATGATATACGGACAGTTCGCCGGGACGATTGGCCGAGATGAACAGCTTGGTCTTGCGCAGATCATCGGGCGAGACCATGGGTTGCTTGGAGAAGAAACGGACGAAGCCGGTATCGGACCAGAACAGCACGACGAAACCTTTTGCCTCCAGGCGCTTTTCGAGCATCGGCTGCAATTTCTCGCCGATGTAGTCCACTTCGTCGAGGTCGCGGAAGACCTTCGGCATGGTCTGGAGTCCGGCCACGGCCGGCTCAATTTCCGTCAGGCCGGTGGTCGTCACCAGCGCGGCCTGCAACTGGCCCAGGCGCATACGGCGCACCATGTCGGCTTCGCTGCCCATGGTGCCGTCGGCGTAAATGGTCAATAGCACGCCGCCGTCCGGCGCGGAGCGCCATTTTTCGCCCATGGCCTGAAGATGTTTGGTGTAGGACGATCCTTTGGGCGCGAGCGTGCCCAGCCGCACCTTCACCGGTTCGGCGCCCGTGGCGTGATGGAGCGGCATGAGGCATCCCAGCACCAATGCCGCCGATGCGAATTTTGCAATGAGGTTCATTTTGATTCGATTAAAAATAATTCTGATTTGCGCGACAGGAGCCAGCGCGCCCGGCGCTGCATCACGGTGTTCTCCAGCCGGTTGTCCGGGTTGGCGTCCGGATTGATGGCCAGGGCCTGGCCGAGCAGCGATTCAAATTCCTTCGCGTCCTGCTTTTGGATGGTCACTGCCTCCGCCAGGGCGACCAGCGGCGCGGCAGCGGTTCCCCTGGAGAGGGCCATGGCGCGATCGAAATGTTTGCGGGCGCGCGCCGCCGGATCGCCGGCGGCGCCCGACCGGCTCATCTCGTACGAAATCATGAAGGTGTGAATCGCGCCGTTGCCGTAGCTCTCATCCAGCTCCAGCGCCCGGTCGATCAAGGCCTCCATGGCCGGAATCTGCCCGACGAGTCCGGGATTGTCCTTGGACAGGGAAATTGCCGAAGCCCAGGCGGCCGCCGTCCAATAGAGCAGCGGCACATCCGATTTCGTGGCGGCGCGGACCGCGGCCCTGGGGCTGGCCGGCAAAGCCTGCCCGAAGCCGGGATGCTTCACTTCGAGGCCGCGCATGCCGTATCCCTGGGCACGCAGGTAGAGACGTCGGGCCCGGGCCCGCATGGCCTCGGCGGCGGCAAAATTCTCCGGTTCCGTTTCGTCGGCCTCCTCCTGCACAAAGGCGTAGGAATACTGGGTGAATCCGCTGGCGGCCGAGGTCAGCAGACCGAGATGCTGCGGGTTTTCCGCCAGCAGGCTCTCCGTGAGTTTCAGGCCGAAAGGCGCCGCAGCCTTGACCAGCTCGGGATCGTCATCACTGGCATAAGTGGTGCCGCTCTGGGCCACGGCATCGGACGCCTTGTTCAGGGCATAGCGATGCAGGGAGCATCCGCTGCCGGCCAGACACGCCAGAAGCAGGCAACCGGAAACCACCGGTGAAAACAGGGGCCTAATCATTCTCTCAACCTTCAAGTCTCAACCTTCAATTTTCTGTTTGTTATGCAACCAAGCTGTCCAGCCTCGTTCAGAAAAGGGTTATTATCGGCGAAATACAGATTCAACCGCAAGCCACATTGCAATGGAATTTAGCCCCGGTTTGGTATTCCGGCCTTGGGGCCGGAAAGGGGTGAAACCTGAAAACATCTAACCTTCAACCTTCAGCGTGCTCTGCAGAAAACATCGTCCGGCGGCCAAAAGCGCACTTCGCTCGCCCCGCATCCCGCATGGGCGGGAGCGGGGAGAGGGCCGGCGAAAGGCACGGGGTTTAGACATCGTTGACACATGAGGGATGGACATGGCTGACAGTTTTCATTTTGGTTGGAGGCTGCTCTACGTCTACGGTTTGAATGCCGTGGAAAATCCTTTCTGCCGTCGGAGAGCGGTGGCGGACAGGCGCGCGGTTCGCGGTTGGTTTCGGGCGCAGCGCTTTGTTCCTTTGTGGTTGACCCGCGTGTCCGAGCGAGGGAACGCAAGAATGGCAGAAAGATGAAAATGAAGTATATTGGGCAGGCTCTGATGGCGGGCAGATCTGTGCATTTGGTTCCTCCGATGTTCGGGTTTATCACCTGTCATCAGGGCTGTTTACTGGAAGAGGCTGAAGTGGGAAACGCTGAACATCGAACATCGAACATCGAACGTCCAACATCCAATGCGAGGGATCGATGACAATAGAGGCAACAAGGCTGAAGGTTGAAAGGCCCCGTCGGCAGGAAAAAGGGGCGCTGCCAAAATCGGGTGAAATAGTTGTTGCCAGCCGGGTTTGGTTTGTTATATTTCACGTTCTATTTTTTTGAGATAAAATGCCGACGATTAATCAATTGATCCGCAAGGGTCGCCGCAAGGTAAAATACAAGTCCAAGTCACCCGCCTTGGAAAATTCGCCGTTTCGACGTGGTGTGTGCATCCAGGTCATGACCCGCACGCCCAAGAAGCCCAATTCGGCCATGCGCAAGGTCGCCAAGGTGCGCCTGACGAACGGCTACGAAATCATCGCCTACATCCCTGACGAAGGGCACAATTTGCAGGAACATTCCATCGTCATGGTGCGCGGCGGTCGCGTGAAGGATTTGCCTGGTGTGCGCTATCACATCGTTCGCGGCCGGCTCGACGCCGCGGGTGTGGAAAAGCGCCGGGTCAGCCGGTCGAAGTACGGCGTCAAACGTCCGAAGCCGGGTTCCAAGCCCGCGGCAGCCGCAGCGGCTCCGGCGGCGGCAGCCCCCGCAGCCTAAACCAATTCACGTTCCAACGATTTAACCAATCCCATGTCACGCAGACGACAAGCTACCCGACGGACGATCATCAAGGACGGCAAGTTCCAGAGCGTTCTGGTTTCGCGCCTGGTCAACACCATCATGTATGGCGGCAAGAAGAGCACCGCCCAACGGATTGTTTACGGCGCCTTTGAAAACATTTCCGAAAAGAACCCGGCCAGCAACCCGGTGGAAATTTTGCAGCGCGCGGTGGACAACGCCAAGCCGCGCATCGAAACCAAGGCCCGGCGCGTCGGCGGCGCCACCTATCAGGTGCCCCTGGAAGTGCCGTCGGACCGGCAGGCGGCGCTGGCGCTGCGGTGGATTGTGGATTTCGCGGACGCCCGCAAAGGCACGCCGATGCGCGAAGCGCTCGCGGCGGAAATCCTGGAGGCGTATCAAGGGCAGGGGAACGCCATTCGCAAACGCGACGAAGTCCATAAGATGGCCCAGGCGAACAAGGCTTTCGCCCATTTCCGCTGGTAGGATTTTTTCCGGATCTGCCCCGACTGTTGCACCGCCGGGGCATTTTCATTATTCATGTGATATAGTAGAATCTTTTAATCATGCAAGCAGCGGAAGACAAAACGAAATCGGTCAATTCGCCCACCCGCGAATACACCATGGCCCGCACCCGCAACATCGGGATCGCGGCGCACATTGACGCCGGCAAGACCACCACGACCGAGCGCATCCTCTTTTACACCGGCCTCATCCACAAGATCGGCGACGTGGACGACGGCAACACGGTGACCGACTGGATGGAGCAGGAACGCGAGCGCGGCATCACGATCACCTCCGCCGCGGTGACCTGCTTCTGGACGCAGAAAGCGCTGAAGGCCGGCGAGGATGCCGTTTACAAGGCGTTCAAGGACGTGCCGCATCGCGTCAACATCATCGACACCCCCGGTCACGTGGATTTCACGGCTGAAGTCGAACGTTCCATGCGTGTGCTGGACGGCGCGGTGGCCGTGTTCTGCGGCGTTGCCGGCGTGCAGCCGCAATCTGAAACCGTCTGGCGCCAGGCGACCAAATACAAGGTCCCGCGCATCGCGTTCGTCAACAAGATGGACCGCACGGGCGCCAATTTTGAGAATGCGCTCAACGACATGCGCACGAAGCTTCGCGCGTATGCGTACCCGGTTTTCCTGCCTATCGGCGCCGAGGACCATTTTGACGGGGTCATCGATGTCGTCAACCAGAAGGCCATTCTCTGGGGGCCGGGCGACGTCGTCAACGAAGGCCTGAATTACGAGGTGAAGGACATTCCCGCCGAGCACCAGGAACGCGCCAAGGCGGCGCTCGAGGAATTGATTGACGCCGTTTCCAACAAGGACGACGAAATTGCCGGGCTGGTCATCGAGGAAAAGCCGATCACGCCGCCGGTGCTCAAAGCCGCCATCCGCCGGCTGACCTGCAAGATTGAACTGGTGCCCGTGTTGTGCGGTTCCGCCTTCAAGAAGAAGGGCGTGCAGCCGTTGATCGACGCGGTGGTGGATTATCTGCCCAGCCCGCTGGATGTTCCCGGCGCGGAAGGCACCGAAGTGGGCACGGAGAACGTCGTTCACGTCGAAACCAGCGACAGCAACAAGTTCTGTTCGCTGGCGTTCAAGCTGTGGACGGATGTCTATGCCGGCAAGCTGGTGTTTTTCCGCGTTTATTCCGGCACGCTCAAAAAGGGCGACACGATTTACAATGCCCGCACGCGCCGACGCGATCGCGTCAGCCGCCTGATGGTCATCCAGGGCAGCGAACGCAAGGACATCAACCAGGTTTACGCCGGCGACATCGCCGCGCTGGTCGGCCTGCGCAACATCACCACCGGTGACACGTTGTGCGACGAGGATTACGATGTGACCCTCGAACCGCCGACCTTCCCGGAACCCGTCATCAGCATGGCCGTCGAACCCAAGACGCGCGCCGACCGGGACAAAATGTCCGAAGGTTTGCAGCGGCTGGCCGAGGAAGACCCGACGTTTCGCTGTTTCCACAACGACGAAACCGGCCAGCTCATCATTGCGGGCATGGGCGAGCTGCATCTGGAAATCATTTGCGACCGTTTGAAGCGCGAATTCAAGGTGGACGCCAACACCGGCGCGCCGCAGATCGCCTATCGCGAAACCATCACCAAGCCCGCGGATGGCGAAGGCAAATTCATCCGTCAATCCGGCGGTCGCGGCCAATACGGCCATGCCTGCGTCCAGGTCCAGCCCAACGAAAAGGGCAAGGGCGTCGAGGTGGAAAACAAAATTGTCGGCGGCGCGATTCCCAAGGAATACATCCCGGCCGTCATTGACGGCATCGAAGAAGCCATCAAGGGCGGCGTTTACGCGGGTTACCAGGTCATTGACATCAAGGTGCAGGTCACGGACGGCACGTTTCATGAAGTGGACTCGAACGAGCTGGCGTTCAAGATGGCCGGCATCTTTGCGCTCAAAGACGCCTTCAAAAAGGCGCATCCGATTTTGCTCGAACCCATCATGAAGGTGGAGCTGACCACGCCCGACGAGTATCAGGGCGATTTGATCGGCGACATCAGCCGGCGCCGCGGAACGATCATCAGCATTGAGGCCAAGCAGGGCCAGACGATTGTGAACGCGCAAGTGCCGCTGGCGGAAATGTTCGGCTATGCCACGGCCATCCGTTCGCTGTCCAAAGGCCGCGCCTCCTATTCCATGGAGCCGCTGACGTTTGAGCAGGTGCCAAACAGCGTGCTCAGCACGATCCTGGACGCGGCGGCCAAGAAACCGGCCGCCCGGACCTGACCGGTTCAACCAGCAACTTTGCAACGGCCTCTGGAAACAGAGGCCGTTTTTTTATGCCCCAAATGATCCCCCGATGGCGAGTGGACATGGCTGCGGTGGAAATGCCGGGCAAGGTCCCGTTTCGTTGGAGTTCACGTTTCAGCGTGCCCGGGGCACAAGCTGGAGCTTGAATTCCAATCAGAATGAAGCGCCCGACATTCCGTTGCCAGCCACGACCCGGGGCAGGTGCTGATTAATGGTGGATTTCGGTCTGAAATGCCGCTGTGTTGTTGGACGCAGGAATTGAAAAGGTCAGCGTCCATGAGTTCCCTGGCTTCGGGCTAGCCCGTTTGCCAGGGCCTGATGCCATGACCAGAACCGTGGCCACGGTAATGATTACACCGATGGCGACGATGTACGGTTTATTGTTCATACTACTATATAGACACCGGCAAAGCGGTGTTTTGTATAAGATCTTTCCTGGTCATGCGAACGACCTAACCGCCCAACTGAGCTGCCGGGGCCATGCTGCCGATTCCAACCGGTTGAAATGGACGGTCAACGGTTTTGTGATTGAATCACTATTTGTCATCACAATATCAAAATATGTTGTATATTCTGGCAGCATGCGCTAAGCACTGGGGTGACAGAATTTGTGAAGGAGCAGGGGGCTTAAATCGTAAGTCCTGACCAGTGAGAGGTTTGCGCTGTTTTCGGCAGGTGGTCGGGCCATGTTTTTCGGCAACGGCAGATGTTGATGAAGTCGTCCATGCAACCAGATGAAGAGCATTATCGCGAGGTGGTCGAACTGAAGGCCGCGCTCGATGAGCACGCCATCGTGGCCATCACCAATCCGCTGGGAAGAATCACCTACGTCAACGACAAGTTCTGCGCCATCTCCAAATACTCGCGCGAGGAATTGCTGGGGCAGGACCATCGCATCATCAATTCCGGGTACCATTCCATCGAGTTCATGCGCGATTTGTGGGCGACGATCATGCGGGGGGAGGTCTGGAAGGGGGAAATCAGGAACCGGGCCAAGGATGGCACGTATTACTGGGTGGACACCACCATTGTGCCGTTTCTCAGCGAGCAGGGCAAACCCCGCCAATATGTCGCCATCCGCGCCGACATCACCGAACGGAAGCGGGCGGAAGAGACGCTCAGCCGGATGGCGGCGATCATCGAGTCGTCGGATGACGCCATCATCAGCAAGACCCTGGCCGGCGTCATCACGAGCTGGAACCGGGGTGCGGAGAAGCTTTTTGGCCATGCAGCGAAGGACGCCGTGGGCCAGCCGACGCTCATGCTTTTCCCGCCGGAACGCGTGACGGAGGAGGCGGACATCCTGGCCCGGATTGCGCGGGGCGAGAGTGTGGACCATTACGAGACCGTGCGGATGCGCAAGGACGGGAAACGGATCGAGGTTTCGGTGACCATCTCGCCGATCAGGGACAGCCAGGGCAAAATTATTGGCGCCTCCAAGATCGCCCGGGACATTTCCGAACGCCGCGAACTGGAGCTGGCCGTGGCGGCGGCGGCCGAGCAGGAGCGGGCGCGCATTGCGCGGGAGTTGCATGACGGCCTGGGACAACAGCTCGGCGGGCTGCGCTTTTTGATGGACGGATTGCACCGCGATTTGCAGTCGGCGTTTTCGCCCCAGGCGGAAACGGCCGGACAGCTGGCCAGGGAAATCGCCACCGCCCTGACGCAGGCGCGGACCCTGGCTCATGAACTGTATGCCGTGCCCCCGTCGCCGGACGGGTTGCTGCAGGCGCTGGAGAACCTGGCCGAGCGCGTGGCCAGCGAGCGCGGACTGGCCTGTGCGTTCGCCGCAGAAACGGTCGTCCTGCTGTACAACCCGGTGGTGGCCAGTCATCTTTACCGGATTGCCCAGGAGGCCGTGCACAACGCTCTCAAGCACAGCCGGGCAACGCGGATCATACTGGAATTGGTCCAGCTGCCTGACCGCGTCGAACTGAGGATACAAGACAACGGGGCCGGATTGCCGGCCGTCACCAGTTCCCGCGGTCTGGGCCTCCATACCATGGAACAGCGCGCGCGATTGATTGGCGGGCGATTGACGGTGAGCGGCCAGCCCAAGGGCGGGGTGGCGGTGATTTGCTCGGTGCCCAATGCCGTTCTGGAAATGCCGGCCTTTGCCGGTAAACCGGAGTGAACCAATCCCAAGCCATGCCTGCCAAAATAAAAGCCGTCGCTCTTCCCAAACGAAAAAGGATTCTGCTGGTGGACGATCACCCGCTGATGCGGCGGGGACAGGCGGATCTCCTGGAACGCGAGACGGATCTGACGGTGTGCGGCGAGGCGGGCACGGCGCGGGCGGCCATGGAAGCCATTGCGAAGCTGCAACCGGACTTGGTGCTGGTGGACATGGCGTTGCCGGACAAGGACGGCCTGGAACTCATCAAGGATATCCAGGCCATTCATCCCGGCCTCCCGGTGCTGGCGATGTCCATGCAGGATGAATCGCTCTATGCCACCCGGGTTTTGCGGGCGGGCGGACGGGGTTATGTGATGAAAGGCGACGCGCCCGAACAGCTCGCGCCGGCAATCCGCTCGGTATTAAACGGACAGGTGGCGTTGAGCCCGCGCATGTCGGCGAAGATGCTCGAATCCATGGTCGGTTCATCCGGGAAGGCAGGCGAGGGGCCGGAAAGCAAATTGTCGGACCGGGAACTGGAGGTGCTGCGGCTGTTTGGCGGCGGCTGGAGCACGGAAGAAATTTCCGGGCGCCTTCATCTCAGTCCCAAGACGGTGGATGTGCATCGGGCGCACATCAAGGAAAAGCTCGGTTTGAAAACCACGCCGGAATTTCAGCGGTTCGCCATCCGGTGGGTCACCGCCCAGGGCGGACCGGACCGGTAGGCGAAGGCGGCCGATTTGGACTGCGTGGCGGAGCGCAGCGGCGCCAGCGTTTTCCGTGTGGCCGGTCTCTCCCCAAAGCGGCGTGGCTCCCACTACGGCGGGATTCCCGCCGCAGTCCAAAATCGGTGCGGCGGCTTCGTCGCGTCAGCCGTATCCGTCTCCATCCGGGGTTGGATTGAATCGTTCCGGCCCGGTCCTATAAGCATTTTCCCTATGTCTGGCGTTTTCCTGGCCCTATGCACACGTGTCGGTCATCCCAATGGTCAGGAATTCATTCCGGCGCTAATCTGCTGGCATGAATACAGCAAGAATTCAGGTCCAGTTTGACAAAGTTCCGGAACGGCAGGTCGCCCTCAAGGTGATGCCGCTCACCGAAAGCCGTCTGCCCGGACTGACGCCGGTGAATTTTGCTTCCAAACCTGCCCAATTCAGGGAGGCGACCACCGCCAACACCGCAGAAGCCATCCCCGCCAACAGCCGGTTGGTCGAGGCGCTGGGCCGGTCCACCATCTTTCGCGAGTATCAACGGGCGTTCGGGGACGCCACCGGCCTGCCGCTGACTTTGCGGGCGGTGGCTGGCTGGCAACTGGCCCATCAGGGCGATCGGCGCCAGAACGGTTTTTGCACCTTGATGTCAAAAGCCAACCACTCGTGCGCGGCCTGCCTGCGGATGCAACAGCGGATTTGTGACGGGGTCAATGGCGTGCCCTGCACGTTGCGCTGCACGTTTGGTCTTAACGAGTCGGCGGTGGGCGTGAAGATCGGCAAGGAAATCGTCGCCTACCTGCAGACCGGCCAGGTCTTTTTCAAGGCACCCAAGCCGGAGCAAACCGAGCGCGCTCTCGACCAGATCCGGGATTGGGGCCTCAAGGTGGACCGGCAGGAAGCGGCGCGGCATTATAACCAAACGCCCGTTGTCCACCCGGACGAATACCAGGCGACCATCCGGCTGCTCCAATTCTTCGCCGACCAGCTGGGCGTGCTGGCCAATCAAATCCTGTTGCAGCAAAAGGACAATGAGCCCGCGTCAATCACCCGTGCCCGGCAATTCATCGAGGCCAATTCCCAGGAGGACATTTCCCTGGGCGTGGTGGCCCGTCACGCCGGAATGAGCCTGTACTATTTCTGCAAGATGTTCAAGAAATCCACCGGGGTGCATTTCGCCCGGTATGTCTCCTGCGTGCGGGTGGAGAAGGCGAAGAACCTGCTGCTGAATCCGAATTACCGGGTCAGTGAGATTGCTTTCGAGGTCGGCTTTCAGTCCCTGACCCATTTTAACCGCATTTTTAAAAGCATCGCCGGCCAGTCCCCCACGGAATATCGCCGGCAGCTGTCAACCCATCTGAACCCAGTGAAATGAACCAGAGCCCAAACACGCCCGGACCGACCGCGCCGCGGAGTTTGCAGCGCAGGGTTTTTGTCGTTGAAGATCATCCCCTGATGCGCCGGAGCCTCGTCGAGGCCATCGAACGCGAGCCGGACCTGATCGTGTGCGGGCAGGCGGAAGATGCGCCGGAGGCGCTGGCCATTGCCTCCTTGCAGCCTGATGTGGTATTGACCGACATCCAACTCAAGTCCTCCAGCGGCCTGGACCTGATCAAGGCCCTCCGAACCCGGTTGCCGGCGATTCCCATCGTGGCCACCACCATGTTCGATGTGCGCCGCACCGAACGCCTGGCCCGCGCGGCCGGAGCATCAGGTTTCCTCTCCAAGCAGGACGGGCCGGAACGGCTGGTGGCCATGATTCGAGAGGTGTTGGAAAAAGGCCGGGACCGCGATGAAAACTCTTGAAGTTGCACCCCCGGCCCCCGGTGGTGTTCCGCGGGTCGAAACATCGGATTCAACCGTCCGGCCGACGCCAGCGCCCACGACCTTCAAATCGCGCAGCGAAACCCTGGCCGCCGTCGGGGAATTCATCCCGCGGATCCAATGGGGAGATTCAAAGCGGCGTGGCGCGATCTTTGAATTTCAATCCCCCGAATGATGCGCGAGGTTTTCGAGCCAGCGCCGGGAAATTGCCCTTCAACCGCTGTTTCGCGCTGGGGCACAGCCGGGCATTGCCCCCGTCCGGAGTTCAGCCTTCAGGCGGCCAGGGTGCTGCGTAAACGCGGAACTCCAAACGGATGTGCCAGCTCGCGGTAATCTGATGTCAGAACCCGTCTTTCGTTACGGCGGAGGCTCAAGACCGCTTGAGTTTTATATCGAGTTGTGAGATTGGTTGGTCCAGCGGTCTCGCACGTCGAAACTGGATCCCGTTTGACTGACGCCCGCAACCGCAAAAATATTATGGTCAAAGCCGGATGGAAGACGATACAGAAGGACGGGCGTGAACTCCAGGGCGTCGATTTTACGGTTTCGCTCCGCCTGGGCGATGATATCGAATCCCAGTTTGGCCTGCTGGTGGACCGGGTGTACCAGTGGTACGGAAAGCACGGCAATGCCTGCGAGGAATTCGCCATCGGTTTTGTCGCCTCCGGCGAGCAACAGGAGGACCTGATGTCCCGTCTGCTCTCCCTCATCCAGAAGGAAGAGCCGCTGCGCCCGATGTTTGTGCGGCTGGGGAAGGTGGATGTTACCTTTCTCTCGCCGGAGGGAAAAGTGCTGAAAGAATCCCAGTTGAAGATTGGCTAGCAAGTTTTTCCGGATTATGCAAAAACGGGGAGGGGCGGTGTCCAGCTTGCGGGAGCAGCGGTATGACGCTGTGCGTTGCGGGAGGTTTTGGGGCGGTGAGCACGTCCATCGGGATGCGTTCAGCCTTCCATTTCCGAGTCGGACTCGGTGGAGTCTGGATGCAACCCAAACTGTTTGAGTTTTTCGCGCAAGGTGAATCGGGATAACCCCAACCAGCGCGCGGCCTTCGCTTGATTGCCTTCGGCCAGGGTGATGGCCTGCGCCAGAATTTCAGTTTCGGCTTCGGCGAGCATGCGGGAATGAGCATCGTGCAACTCACCTTTTTGCGCGCGGACCAGCAACGCACCTGCAAAAGCAGGGAAGGAATGACCCGGCGGGGCTGATTCGGTATTGCGGGCGGCAAGGGTTTGGCGAACGGCGTCGGCATTGATGGAGAATCCACGCGCGCCGAGCAACAGGCGGCGGGTCATGTTTTCCAGTTCGCGGACGTTGCCCGGCCATGAATCGGCTTGCAGCACGGCCAGGGCTTCGGAAGAAATTGTCGGGCTTTCAACGCCGAAGTCGCCGGCATATTTGCGGAGAAAGTGCTGCACCAATACCGGGATGTCCTCGCGGCGTTCGCGCAAGGGCGGAAGCTGGAGGCACACAACATTGAGGCGATGGAAGAGATCTTCGCGGAACTTCCCCGCGCGGATCATCGCTTCGAGATTGCAGTGAGTGGCGGCGAGGACGCGTACATCCACGGAAATTGCTTCTGTTCCACCGACGCGCTGGAAGGTCTGTTGTTGGAGTACGCGCAGAAGTTTTACCTGCGTGTGGGGCGGCAGGTCGCCGATTTCGTCGAGGAAAAGGGTGCCTTTGTTCGCCTGCTCGAAGCGGCCGATGCGCCGCTGATCAGCGCCCGTGAATGCGCCGCGTTCATGGCCGAATAATTCGCTTTCCAGCAAATTTTCCGGGATGGCGGCGCAGTTGATTGCGATGAACGGTGCTTTGGTGCGCGGGCTATGCTGATAGATGGCGCGAGCAATTAACTCTTTTCCCGTCCCCGTTTCG
>Ga0265338_10000779_pt1 | contig 54205 bp, 49 predicted proteins | sample 42126metaG_FD_193579 | JGI IMG/M metagenome (GOLD analysis project Ga0265338, IMG submission 193579) | Rhizosphere microbial communities from Carex aquatilis grown in University of Washington, Seatle, WA, United States - 4-21-26 metaG | ecosystem: Host-associated > Plants > Roots > Rhizosphere... | reverse complement strand
GAACCATTCTGGCGGTCCCGGTGGCGGTTGTCGGGGCGATGGCGGTCCATGCGGTCGTCTCTCGCCAGGAGCCTGCGGCGCCGACCCACTCCTATTGGATATTCCTGGGGATGGTGTTGGCCGTCTCCGTTTTCCTGTCGCTGCTCCAGCGGTGGTCCAACGGCTTGCGGCGATGGATGGGCCACATGTGCCCGATCATCGCGGCGGCCTTCGTGCTCCTGACCCTGTGGGCCGTGATCACCTCGGGGTTCCGGTTGTTGCCGCTGCCCTATTTCCCGAGTCCCGCGTGGATCCTGCAAAGCATGATCGAGGACCGCGCCATGCTTTTCGACAGCACGTGGCACTCGCTCCTGCTGCTGCTCTGCGGGTATGCGCTGGGGGTGGCAATCGCATTGGTCACCGGGGTGTGCATCGGCTGGTTCGACCAGGCGCGCTACTGGGGAATGCCGGCATTGAAGCTCATCGGGCCGATTCCGGCGACCGCGTGGATACCCCTGGCCATGGTGCTGTCGCCGTCGCAGATGATGTCCGCGGTGGGATTGATCGCGCTGTCCGTGTGGTTCCCGGTGACCATGCTGACGGTCTCGGGCATCGCCAATACGCGCGCGTCCTACCTCGACGTCGCGCGCACCCTCGGCGCCGGGCGCGGCTACCTCATCTTCCGCGTGGCGGTGCCGGCAGCGATGCCCAGCATCTTCATCGGGCTGTTCATGGGCCTGGGGACGTCGTTCCTGACACTGGTTGTCGCCGAAACGGTGGGGGTTAAGTCCGGCCTTGGCTGGTATTTGAGCTGGGCCCAGGGCTGGGCCGAGTATGGCAAGGTTTACGCGGCCCTGATCATCATGGCGGCGTTCTTCTCGACGATCATAACCGTGCTGTTCAAGGTCCGCGACCGGGTGCTCGTCTGGCAGAAAGGGGTGATCAAGTGGTGACCATCGCCGCATCCGATGCCGTGAGGGAACCTTCCTCACTCCGCGCGCGGGGCGTGACGAAAAGCTTCGTCGCGCACGGGGATGCGGCGGATCGCACGCTGGCGCTGTCCGATGTCTCGTTCGCAGTCGAGGCCGGCGAGCTGGTCACCCTCATCGGGCCCAGCGGCTGCGGAAAATCGACGCTGCTGAGGCTCTTTGCAGGGCTGGAAACCCTGGATGCGGGCGAACTCTTGGTCGGCAATGATCCGATCTCGGGGCCGAGCGCGGAACGCGGGCTGGTCTTTCAGGACCCGAATCTTTTCCCCTGGCTCACGGTCAGGGGCAATATTCAGTCGGGTTTGGTCGCGCGGGGCGTGCTGCATTCCAAACGGCGCGAAGTGGACAACTTCATGCGCCTTGTCGGCCTTGAAGGCTTTGCCAACGCGTACCCTCACCACCTTTCCGGCGGGATGGCCCAGCGCGTCGCCCTCGCGCGGGCCCTGATCAATCATCCGAGGGTGCTTTTCATGGACGAGCCGCTGGGAGCCCTGGACACATTTACCCGGATGAACCTGCAGGATGAGGTGCTGCGGCTGTGGCAGATGAACCGGATGACGATGCTGCTGGTGACCCATGACATTGACGAGGCGATCTACATGAGCGATCGCATCGTGATCATGACGACACGGCCCGGCAGGATCGATAAGACCATCTCGGTGAAACTCCAGCGGCCGCGCCAGCGAAACAGTCCGGAATTCCTTAAGCTTCGAGGTGAAATCCTGGAGCTCCTCCATCTTGCGGGCAAGGCGCCGGCCGTGGAACCCACCTGAACGGCCGCCGCAAGAGTGGTATCCCCGCCCGGACTCGAACCGGAATACTCGGTTTAGGAAGCCGTGTCCCCTCCCTAGCTACGAGAGGTACCACGGCCTAGAAACCCGCAAAACCGGTAAGACATGGCATTTTCCGGGCAATTTTCGGCAAGCATCGGCGGCCGTACAGGACGAAGACCTGAACTGGCAAGCCGAGGCTCTGCCAAGCCCAATGATCCGTAGTTTGGAAATTTGTGAGCGTTGCCCCTGCCTATCCAATTACCCGCGGCAATTTTCGGGGTTATTCAGGCGTGTGTCAGTGCCCCAGAGACGACTCGGTTCAGGCTGTTGGTTCAGTGTGCGTAATCACCCTTTTCATCACCGGCCTTGGTTTGACCAGCTTCAACCAAACGCACTTAGTTCGTTAGGTTCGAGCCTCTGCCTCAGCCTTCCGTCCACCCCTGCCTGAAACCGATTCATGTCTCGATCGATCCCACGCTGCTACCGGATCTTCGCCCTGTCGGCACTACTAGTGATGCTTCAAGGAACCGGTGCGGTCTCAGGCGAGGCTCCGGTGCAGGAGCCGCCCGCTTCCCTGCCTTCAGGCTGGATCCATATTAACTCAAGGGGCAAATCTTACGAGATGGGCGGGCAGTTCGCCGGACATCGTTGGACCTTCACTTACCCCGTTCATCCCGTGGCCTTCACCTATGATTTTGCCATGAGCGCGACCGCAGTCACGCAGGCGGAATACATGAGCACGACGGGGTTAAATCCCACCCTTCATCCGGGCGACGTTCGCCGGCCGGTAGACAACGTGTCATGGTTTGACGCAGTCCTCTATTGCAACGCCCTGAGCGCCCGCGACCACCTGGAGCCTGTCTATTTCTTCTCCTCCATTGTCCGGGACGGCACAGGTGTCGCCGTCGATCTGCCCGATCTAAGGATCAATATTCGGGCCCCGGGTTACCGCCTCCTCACCTCGGCAGAGTTTGAATATGTGGTCCGCGCTGGTACCTCGAGCCGCTGGTTCTTCGGTGACACGGACGACGACCAGGCCAAGTCCACGGACTATGCGTGGAGCGAGCTGAATTCAGGGCATACCCCCCATCCCGTCGGGATGCTGAAGCCAAACGCGCTTGGAATCTACGACATGACGGGGAATCTCTGGATGTGGTGCAACGACTGGTACGGGGGCGAATACCCGTCTACCCGCCAGGTTGATCCCGTGGGGCCCCCTTCCGGCCAGGAGCGCATCGCCCGTGGGGGCGCGTTTAAGAACGACGTCAATCACCAGCGCTCCGCGTACCACTGGCAATGGGCGCCGGACCTGCACAATTTCGAAGTCGGCTTTCGGATCGCCCGGACCCTACCGAGCGTAGCCGAATCGCCGCTCCCCTTCGCCGATATCAACGAGGACGCGTGGTACAAGATCGTGGCGATCCACAGCGGCAAACCCCTGGAGATTTCAGGCGGCCCGGGAACCAATCAGGCCGGCCGATCGCTCCAGCAGCATGCGGCCACCGGAGCCGACAACCAACTGTTCCGATTCAGGAGAAGCCAAAGCGGCTATTACCAAATATTCGCCAAGGACGGCGGCGCTCTGCAGATCCGCGGAGCCTCCATACTCGACCACGCACCGGTTGAGGAAGGCCCGTCTGATGGTGCCGACAACCAGCTATTCACCTTGGTGAAGGACACCGACGACGCCTTTAGCATCATCGTCAAGAGCAGCGGCTACGGCTTCGACGTTTCTGGAGGTGCAGGCTCGGTGGGTGATGGCGCCCAGGTCATCGTCTATCCTTGTGGCAATGCGCTGAATCACAAGTTCGCGATCATTGAGGCGACGCTCGCCGACTTTAAGTCCGTGGTCGCTCCACTCGCGAAGGTGCCGTCCTTCCGTCCTCCTTTTGACGCAGCGGCGGCCGGGATGCGCCCCCTTTTCGACGGAAGGACTCTCAACGGATGGGTCGGGGACCCGACATGCTGGAGGGTTGTTGACGGGGCGATTGTCGGCGTCAATGGCAACCAGAACCTGATGACCGTTGAGGACTTCGACGACTTCCGAATCATCGTTTCAACAATCCAGGTCGATTCTCCCACCAACCACCAGGGAATCGGATTCTGGGGAGAAAGGCTTCCCCCGGGTAAGTTTGGCTATGGGGGCTGCATAGACTTCATGCCGCCCATGAACTGGACATGGGACTACACAACCAACCGCGGAGCAAACGGCACCATGAGGCTGAGCCGGGATCTGGACAAAGATCTGGGTATCACCCGGTCGGAGTGGACCCAGGCCGAGATCCTGGTAAACCGCTCTTATGGCCGCGTCCGCATGGCCGTGAATGGAATCGAGGTCCTCGACTATACGGATCGCAATCCCAAGCGCTTCAAGCCCGGCCCGATTGGCCTGCAGGCCCACGGAGGCAACCGTGACGTCCGTTACAAGGACATCTTCATTGAGACCGCCCCGAAGCTATCGAGGCTCATCACCCTGAAAGACTAGGCCCCGTCTCACAAAAGGCCGTCGGCGAGCCGGCCTAGGTTTTCGCCCCCTCGCCCAACCCCAAACGCTTCATCAAATGCCCCACTGTAGCCTGCCAGCATCTTTCAGCCGTTCGCTCCAAGCCGGGGCCCTCCTCATTGCCCTTTCCTCGGCGCTTCAGGGCGCCGAACCGGCTCCAAGCCCCAGGGAAATCATCCCCCTGGACTTCGGTTGGCGTTTCCAGCTGGGCGACGAGCCCGCGGCGAAGACACCCTCATTCAACGACACATCCTGGCGCGTCCTGGACCTGCCTCATGACTGGAGCATCGAAGGGGCCTTCACCCCACCTCCGGAAGGCAACAAGGATGGCGGATACTTCACCCACGGCATCGGCTGGTACCGGAAAAGCTTCACGCTACCCGCCTCAGCGACGGGCAAGAAGGTCGTCGTGGAGTTCGACGGCATCTACATGAACAGCGACATTTGGATCAACGGCCATTTCCTGGGGCGCAGGCCCTATGGATTCGTCGAGTTCCGCTATGACCTGACGGAGTTCCTGACTAGCAACGGGACACCGAACATCCTTTCCGTGCGCGTCGACGACTCCGCCGAGCCGGCCCTGCGCTGGTATGCGGGTTCGGGCATCTACCGCAGCGTACGGCTAGTTGCCACGGCATACACCCATTTCAGGCTGGATGGCGGCATCAGAATCTCGACGCCGCAGATCTCGGCGGACGAGGCGGTGGTCCAATGCGACACCATTATCGACGCACATTTCTTCACCGAGGACGAGCGCCAGGCGTGGCTCAAGGATGCGTGGCATGTGAAACCGTCAAGGCGCGAGCTGATCCTTACAAGCACCGTCATTGCCCCTGACGGTTCCGAGGTGGCGACCACGGCCTCAAAGCTCGACATTCAGGACATGCACCCCGGCCAGCACGCCACGCAGTGGGTGACAGTCAGCAAGCCCAGCCTCTGGTCCGACCGGACCCCTTCGCTCTACCGCCTACGGACGACGCTCTCGCTGGACGGGAGAACCCTCGACGAAACCACCACGACATTCGGCATTCGCCAGCTTACGTTCGACCCGGATCGGGGACTGCTCGTCAACGGGCTGCCCACGAAACTGAGGGGCGTCTGCCTGCACCAGGATGCCGGATCCTTCGGCAACGCCGTTCCGCCCGCCGTCTGGGCCTGGCGGCTGGAACTCCTAAAGGAGATGGGCTGCAACGCGGTCCGGACAAGCCACCACCCTTTTGCGCCGGAATTCTATGATCTCTGCGACAGGCTGGGCCTCTATGTTTTCGACGAGGCCTTCGATGAGTGGACCCGCGACTGGACCTACAACTACACCGAGAATACGCGGGGCAAGTCACAATACGGATACCACCTTTACTTCGAGCAGTGGCACGAGGCTGACCTTAGGTCCATGCTTCGGCGCGACCGCAACCACCCAAGCATCGTCCTTTATAGCATCGGCAACGAGATTCCCGACCAGTTCAACGATGACGGCTGGAAGCTCGCAAGGGAATTGGTGTCCATCTGCCATCAGGAGGATCCAACCCGCCTCGCCACTTCCGCATGCGACCAGTCCTTCGTTTCGTCCCGCAACGGTTTCATGGACGCGCTCGACCTCGCCGGATACAACTACATCGACCGCATCTATGGGGACAAAACCTACGCCCCCGAGCGCGAGCGATTCCCCCACCGGCTGTGCCTCGGGACCGAGACGTCCAACCTGGTCCGAAACTGGATCGGCGTGCGCGACAATGCCTTCGTGATCGGCGAGTTCATATGGACCGGCATCGACTACCTTGGCGAATCCCACGCCTACCCGAGGCGTGGCTCGAGTTCCGGCTTTCTCGACCTCGCCGGAGGCAGGAAACCCGAATACTTCAGGCGCGCCGCCTATTGGCGCGACGATCCTGTCCTGCAGCTGAGCGTCCTCACGGGCGAGAAGTCCGACCGGCCCTGGCTGCCCGAGGCCTCCCTCATCAAGTGGAATTGGCCCGCCGGGGCGTCCCTCACCGTCCGAGCCGTGACAAACTGCGACGCGGTCGAGCTTTTTCTCAACGGGGTTTCGCTCGGACGCCACCCGGTGTCGCATGATGTCTACGCCAGCGACTGGACCGTCCCTTACGCCCCGGGCGTGTTGTCCGCCGTCGCCTACCGGTCGGGCCAGAAGGCGGCCGCCCAGGAGCTTCGCACCGCCGGCGCCGCCGCCAACCTGAGGATCACGCCGCTTCCATCGCCAATCGCCGGTGAAGTCTCGCTATATGACATTTCGGTTGTCGACACCGCGGGCCAGACCGTCACGGACGCGGTGCCTCCGATCACGGTGCGCGTCGAGGGACCGGCGCGCCTGATCGGCCTGGACACGGGCGACCTCGGCTATGGCGGGTCGTTCAAGACATCGACGCGTGCCGCCTATCTTGGGCGGATGCTTGCCACGGTCGAGCGGACGTCCCGACAGGGCACCCTTCGCATCGTGGCCACGACGCCCGGCCTGCCGGACGCCGCCTTCGTCCCCGGGCACACCCCGTAGGGCCACGCGAAGGACGCATCCCAATGTACGTCTCTTCAAGACCCAGCCGACCCAAGGCACTTTTGCCAATTTCCTGGATGTGCGCGCCGCGTATCCTATGCACGGCCATGCTTGCCGTCCTATTGGCGCAGAGAGTGCGGGCCGCGGAAATGTTCGTGTACTTCGGATCCCACAGCCCGTCCCCTGGAGCAGGGTTTTCACTAGCACGGTTCGACACGGACACCGGCGCGCTCTCCACGCCCCAGTTCCTCCTCCAGGCCAAGGAATCCGCATTTTTCGTCATTTCCGCCGACGGAACCCGCCTCTACACGTGCAACTCGGGAACGCCAGGCGGCCTCTCCTCGTACGCGGTAGAGCCCCATACGGGTCACCTCAGGCTCCTCAATCGAGTCCTGGCCGGTGGAGGCGACACCAGCTTCATCAGCGTCGACAGGGCCGGCCGCCACGTCCTCGTGGCAAACTATGACGGGGGCAGTGTCGCCGTCTTCGCCCTGAGGCCCGACGGCTCAATCGGCGACTGGACGGCCTTCGACCAGCACAGCGGCCGAAGCGTCAATCCGATCCGCCAGACCCATGCCTATGCCCACGCCATCGCCCTCGATCCGGCCAACAGGTTCGCCCTGGTCCCGGACCTCGGCGCCGACAGGCTGTACATCTACCGCTACAACGAGGCGGCAGGCGGCCTCGAGCCGAATGTGCCGGCCTATGTCCCCATCGCCCCCGGCTCGGGTCCGCGCCACGTCCGATTCCATCCGAATGGGCGTTGGGTCTACCTGATCAACGAGATCGCCAGCACGATCGTCGCCTTCACCTGGGATCCCGTTGCCGGGACCCTCGCGCCGTTCCAGACCGTTTCCACGCTTCCCTCCGATTTTAAAGGCGCGAGCGCGTGCGCCGAGCTCGAGGTTCATCCCAACGGGAGGTTTCTCTATGGCTCCAACCGCGGCCATGACAGCCTTGCCGTTTTCGCCATAGACCAGGTCACGGGAAAGCTCTCGCCGGTGGAGATAAAGCCGACCAGCGGAAAAACTCCGCGCAATTTCGCCTTCGACCCGACAGCCCGATGGATAATCCTCACAAACCAAGATAGCAGCAATGCGGTTGTCTTCCGGGTCGACCCCAACTCCGGTCGCCTAACCCAAACCGGGGACCCCGTGCCTGTTCCCTCCCCGTTCTGCGAGCGTTTCCTGCCCATCCGCTGAAGATCACACCTTATTCGTGAAAAAAACTGCCCTAGCCAGCCTCTCCCTATTGGCGTTAATGACCGTGATTTGCAGAGCCTCGGACGAAGGACACGGCCCTTCTCCCACCGGCACGCCCTCCTCCAGGGTGTACGTGAACCTCGACCTCGGCTGGCGTTTTAGCACCGGAGACGCTCCCACCGCGATGGAGCCAGCATTCGACGACTCGCGATGGCGGTCCGTGAACGTGCCCCATGATTGGAGCGTCGAGGGACCCTTCGATCCGCGTCTGGGAAGCGGTAACGGCTATGCTCCAGGAGGCATCGCGTGGTACCGGCGGCACATTCACGTCAGCGCGGCGGATAAAGGAAAGGTCGTGATCGCCGAATTTGACGGCGTCTATGACAACTGCGAAGTGTGGCTCAACGGGTTTCTCGTAGGCGGCCGGCCCTATGGGTTTGAGAGCTTCACGTGCGACCTGACAAACCTGCTGAAATTCGGCGACGCCGACAACGTCCTGAGCGTGAGGGTTGACCACTCGCGCGTCGCGGACTCGCGTTGGTACACCGGCTCAGGGATCTACCGCCACGTGCGGCTTTGCGTGGCCAATTCCCTTCACGTGGCCCATTGGGGGACGGCGGTAACGACTCCGGTGGTCACCCAGGATGCCGCCTCGATTCACATCGAGACGAATGTGCAGAACGGCTCGAGCGGGACCCGGTCCTTCACCCTTGTTTCCGACGTGGTCGATCCCAGCGGCAAGATCGCAGGGAGCTCGACGACCCAGGCGACCGTGGATGCCGGTTCCGTGGGGGCGGTGTCGCAGGATGTGCAGATCCCCAAACCGCGGCTTTGGTCGACGGAAAAGCCGCAGCTTTACCGGGTGCTCACCCGGTTGTCGGGCCCCGACGGAGGGGATGATCTCTCGACAACCTTCGGGATCCGCACGCTGGGCTTCGACCCCAACAACGGCTTCTCCCTCAATGGCGTGCCAATGAAGGTGAAGGGTGTCTGCGTGCACCAGGACGGCGGAAGCGTCGGCGTCGCGATTCCAGCCCGGGTGTGGGAGCGGCGACTGATCGCGCTGAGGGCGCTGGGGGTGAATGCAATCCGCACCAGCCACAATCCCCCCTCCCCCGAATTCCTGGACCTGTGCGATCAGCTCGGATTTCTTGTCATGGACGAGGCCTTCGACGAGTTCACACCGGGAAAAAACAAGTGGATCGAGGGTTGGACGGTGGGGGTCCCGAGCCATTTCGGATACAGCGAGCATTTTGCGGAATGGTCGGTGCGCGACATCCAGGACATCGTTCTGCGCGATCGGAACCATCCGAGCATCATCATGTGGAGCATCGGCAATGAGATCGATGGCGCCAACGATCCCTTCACGGACCCGTCTCTTGGGAAGGATTATCGTCCCGGCAACCCGCCCGCGACGGATATGGTCAAATGGGGCCGACCCCTCGTTGCCGCCGTGAAGCAGCTAGATCGAACGCGGCCGGTAACGGCGGCCATGGCGGGCGTGGAAATGTCCAACGCCGTCGGCTTCGCTCAGATCCTGGACATCGCCGGATACAATTACCAGGAGTACCGGTACGCTTCGGACCACGTGAAATATCCGAGACGGTTCATCTACGGCAGCGAGAACAGCCATGAATATGCGGCCTGGGTCGCAACGCGCGACAACCTCGCCATCTGCGGCCAGTTTCTCTGGACCGGAATCGACTACTTGGGCGAGGCCCGCCCCTGGCCGGCTCGGGCCAATCCGGACGGCCTCTTGGACTTGTGCGGCTTTGTTAAGCCCCTTGGGCGGTTCCGCCAGAGTCTGTGGAGCGAGCAGCCGATGGTCTATCTCTGCGCCGAGGAGACAGGAAAGGCCCAGGAGGCCGCGGCCGACACAAGAAGGCCGGTCGGCAGGGAGTCGTGGAACTGGCAGGATGGCGCCCCCCTCACCGTGTCATGCTTCACGAATTGCGCTGAAGTAACCTTGCTATTGAACGGGCTGCCGGTGGGCACGAAGACGTCAGCCGATAGCCAAGACGGGATCCTAAGCTGGAGGCTCCCGTACTCCAAAGGCGTCCTCAAGGCCGTGGGAAAACGAGGCGGCCAGGAGACATGTGAATTCGAGCTACGGACTGCGGGTCTTCCCCATCGGATCGTGTTTCATGCCGACGCGACCCAGTTGGTGGCGGACGGACAAGACGTCTCGCAGATTGAATATGACGTCGTCGACCAGGCCGGTGTGCGGATCCCCGATGCGGAAACCGAGATCAGATTCGAATTGTCCGGCCCTGCGCGGATTCTGGGAATTGGCAATGGAGATGTCTCCAATAGCGAACCCGTCACGGCGCCGAATCACCGCGCCTACCAAGGGCGCGGGATGATCATTTTGCAATCAACCGAGAACCAAGGGGCGATCTACCTGAAGGCGTCTGCCGCCAGCCTAGAGCCCGCGACAATTGCCCTGGCTAGCCACTAACCCCATTCCGTTGCGCCCCTCATTCAGTGAGTAGGGTCGTTGAGGCATAGAGTGGTATCCCCGCCCGGACTCGAACCGGAATACTCGGTTTAGGAAACCGATGCTCTATCCACTTGAGCTACAGGGACATAAAACTTGAATCCCAGGCCAGGAATCGGCCTCTCGCTCCGACAAAGGGCATGGAACGATCAAAAGGCGAGGTCGCGTGACCCAGGAGACGAAACAATTAGAGGATCGATCGCATGTCGGTCAACTTCCGACGCGGCGGGGCAAGCTGGCCTTGACCGGGGCCAGGGAACCGCCAACCAAGCCCGTGTGTCGATGGGATTTGCTGGGGCGTGCCCCATGAGCGTGCCTGCCCGGGACTCAATTAGCTAGCGACAGGGCCGCGGAATGGCGCCAGGATCGCAGGCCGTCCCGGAGAGCCCAAAGATGACCAAACGCGGAAAACCAAAGGTCGCCATCCTCGCGGGCTCGACCCTGCTTCTCCTGTCCCTGCTGTCGCTGCAGTTCCACCTGCCGGGGTATTTCGCGTGGATCTTCCTGATCGCGGGCCTCGGCGTCGTCTCCGTAAACGTATGGGGCCTGATGAAATCGGGCGAAAAAGACCCGGATTCGAAGTAAGGGGCCGCGGCAGGCGGGGATCCGACCGGTGAAATTGGTGTCGAAGCGAGGGATGAGATCCCTCCGACGCCCATGCTCATGCAGGAGGGCTGAGCCTGCCGCGGCCCATGCGGCCGCGGCAAACGCCCGCTCTTCTGCTGGCTTCGTGGGCAAAGTTGGTTAAACTAAGGACGCCATGATCGATACAATCAAAAAGACCCTGCTCGCCGGAGTCGGCGCCGCAGTGGTCACGAAGGACAAGGTCGAGTCCGCGCTCGCGGACCTCGTCAAGCAGGGCAAGCTGTCGTCCACCGAGGCCCGCGCCACGGCGGAAAAGATCGCCTCGGAGGGTAAGAAGGAGTTCGAGACCCTGAGCGGCGAGCTCAACGACAAGTTCAAGGACGTGCTCGCGGGGTTCAACCGCCGCACCCAGGAGCGGCTCGATGCCCTTGAGGCCCGGGTGACCGCGCTCGAGGGCCAGCATGGAGGCAAGGGTAAGGCCAAGGGCGTGTGAAACCCTTCAAGGTCCTGCACGAGGCGGTCCGCGCGAAGCACATTCTCGCGGTGCTGGCGAGGCATGGCTTTGACAACCTCCTAAGCCAGCTCGACCTCCACCCGAGCTTCCTGCAGCGGGTCCTCCCCAAGGCCACGCCGCGCCGCGCGGCCGAGCGAATCCGGCTGGCAGCCGAGGAGCTCGGACCGACGTTCGTCAAGCTGGGGCAGATGCTGTCGATGCGGCCCGATGTCGTGCCGCACGACGTCATCCTCGAGCTGCGCAAGCTCCAGGACCAGGTCCCCCCGCTGCCCTTCGAGGTCATGAGGCCGGTCCTCGTCGACGGCCTGGGCTGCGAGCCCTCGGAGGTGTTCTCCGAGTTCGACGAGACCGCAGCCGCGAGCGCCTCACTTGCCCAGGTCTATTTCGCCCGCTTGAGGGACGGAGGCGAGCCCGTCGCGGTCAAGGTCCAGAAGCCGGGGATAGGGAGGGAGATAGAGACCGACTTCGACCTGGCGCACTGGCTTGCCGGGCTCCTGCACCAGAGGATCGCGGCGCTCAAGCCGATGGACCTGCCGGCGGTGATCGACGAGGCTCGGGCCAGCACCCTGCGCGAGCTCGATTTCCGGCTCGAGGCCCACAACCAGGAGTATTTCAACACGCTCAACCAGCACGCCGACCAGGTGTTCGCCCCCAAGGTCTACCACGACTTCTCCAGCGAGTGCGTCCTCGTGATGGAGCGGATCGACGGGGAGCCGGTCAGCCGCGCCGAGGGGTACCCGATCGAGAAGCGAAGGCTCCTCGCCTCCCACGGCGCGCTCTCCATAGCCCGGCAGGTCTTCATCTCGGGTTTCTTCCACGCCGACCCCCATGCCGGGAACATCTTCATCGCCCGCGACGGCCGGCTCTGCTTCCTTGACTGGGGGATGGCCGGGCACCTGACCCGCCGCCTGCGCTACGCGGTCGCGGACTTCTGGCTCGCGTCCGTGGAGCAGGACACGGAGCGGATCGTGCAGATCGCGACCGACCTGGCGCCGGTGGACGCCCGGCCGGACCAGCGCGCGATGGAGAAGGAGATCACGCTCGCGCTGCGCGAGGAGCTCAACTTCGCGATCGGCCACGCCTCCCTCGGCAAGGCGATGCTGAGGCTCCTCTTCATCTTCGGCCAGAACGGCATCTTCCTCGCGCGCGACTACTCGCTCATGGCCAAGGCCGTCCTTTCGATCGAGGAGGTCGGGACCGGCCTAGACCCGGAGTTCGACCTTCGCAAAGAGGTCGGCCCAGTCCTGGGTGAGCTCCAGAGGGAGCGCCTCAACCCGCTGACCCTCGCCCGGAGGACGCGCGACGTGGTCCGCCAGGCGATCCTCGGGATGCAGGAGCTGCCCTTCGACCTGCGCCGGCTCCTGCGCCGGCTCGAGCACGACAACGTCTCGATCAACCTGAACCACAAGGGGCTCGAGCAGCACGACGAGGCCGTGAAGATCGCGGCCAACCGCATCTCGCTCGGGGTCATCATCGGGTCCCTCATCATCGGCTCGTCGCTCATCGTGACGACCGGCATCCAGCCCCACCTCTTCGGCTACTCGGCGCTCGGCATCGTCGGCTACCTCATCTCGGCCGTCCTCGGGCTCTACGTGATCTGGGACATCATCCGGCACGGCCGGCACAAGTAGCGCCCGTGGAGCCGCTTGCGGGGCCAAAACTGCTGCGTTGACAATGACCCGAGGGATTCCACGCTCTCCCTTCCACATTTTACAAACGCCATGAGCACCGTAGAAACCAAGCAGCAGACACCCACCCCCGCCCAGATTCCGTTCACGGATCCCCAGGCCTGGGTGCGCTTTGTCACCGACACGGGCAAGATCCTGCCCCGCAAATACACCGGGCTCTGCGCGAAGCACCAGCGCGCCGTCACGAAGACGATCAAGCACTCGCGCAACATGCTGCTCACGAAGTGAGCGGGCGCTCCCTGAACCGATAAACACCGGAGCTCAAAAGGCTCCGGTCTTTTTCTGCCCGGACGGCGCGACACGTTTTCCCAAGCATGGCCTCTAAATCCCGGATCTACCGGGGCACCCCCCGGAACCTGGCGCTCCTCGCGCGGCGCCTGAGGGCGGGCGGGATCGTCGGGGTCCCCACGGAGACGGTCTACGGGCTCGCGGCCGACGCGACGAGCAAGGCCGCGTGCAAGAGGATCTTCGCGGCGAAGGGGCGCCCCACCGATGACCCGCTGATCGTGCACATCGCCTCCCTCGGGGACCTCGGGAGGGTGGCCGTGGCCAATCCCGGGGCGCTTCGCCTCGCGCGCGCCTTCTGGCCGGGGCCGCTGACGATCGTCCTCCCCAAGACCGGCGCCATCCCCGGGGAGGTGACGGCTGGGCTGCCGAGCGTCGCCGTCCGCATGCCCTCCCACCCCCTCTTCCGCCGGCTGATCCGGCTCGCCGGCGTCCCCCTCGCGGCGCCGAGCGCCAATCCCTTCGGGTACGTGAGCCCCACGACCGCGGACCATGTGAGGAGGAACCTGGGGGGGAAGGTCAGCCACATCCTGGACGGCGGCCCGTCGCGGATCGGGCTTGAGTCGACGATCGTCGACATGCGCGACCCCCGGCGGCCCGCGCTCCTTCGCCCCGGCGCCATCACCCGTTCCGAGGTCGAGCGGGTGCTCGGAATCCGCGTCGCCAGGTCCCGGACGTCGCGCGCCGGCGGGCGCCTGGCGCCCGGCCAGATGGCGCGCCACTACAGCCCGCGGACGAAGGTCGTGCTCCACGACCGGCTGACCCCCGCCTTGGCCTTGCGCAGCGGACCGGACGAGGCCTGGCTCTTCATCCGCAGGCCGGCGGGCGGCGCGGGACGACCCAACGTCCACTGGCTCGACGCCGCGGGAGACCTGCGGCGCGCGGCGCGCCGTCTCTTCTCGGCCCTTCGGGAGCTCGACCAAGCGGGCTACCGGACGATCCACGCCGAGCGCCCCGCGGGCACGGGCCTCGCCGAGGCGCTCCTCGACCGGCTCAAACGCGCCTCCTCGCGCTAGCGGACGGCCGCCGCCAATTCGGCGAGCAGGCGCTCGTTCTGGTCGGGCGTACCGACCGTGACGCGGACCCACTCGGGCAGGTTGTAGGTCTTCAGCGGCCTGACGATGACGCCGCGGTGCTGCAGGGCGTTGAACACGCGCTCGCCGTCGCCCACGCGGACGAGGATGAAGTTCGCCTGGCTCGGCACCCACTTGAGCCCGAGCGCCGTGAATCCGGCCTCGAGGCGCCTCAAACCTCTGCGGTTCTCAAGGACGCACCGGTTGCGGAAGCCCTGGTCGTCGAGGGCCGCCGTGGCGGCCGCCTGCGCGATGGCGTTCACGTTGAAGGGCTGGCGGGAGCGGTCGAGGAGGGAGGCCATCTCCGCGCCCGCGTAGCCGTAGCCGACGCGCAGCGACGCGAGGCCGTAGGCCTTCGAGAAGGTCCTAAGCCCGATCACGTTCCTTCCCTCGGCGATGAGCGGCCGGATGTCCGGGGCCTTCTCGGCGTAGTCGCCGTAGGCCTCGTCGACGAGGCAGATCACCCGCGGGGGCAGCGAGCGGATGAAGGCGAGGAGCTCCTCCTCGGTGTTCGCGGCGCCGGTCGGGTTGTTCGGGGTGGAGACGACGACGAGCTTCGTCCTGGGAGTGAGCGCCCTTGCGAGGGCGCCCAGGTCGTTCCTGAAGTCGACGAGCGGCACCTCGACCGGCTTCGCCCCGAAGAGGAGCGCGACCAGCCGGTAGACGATGAATTCCGGCAGCCCCATGAGCACCTCGTCGCCGGGCGACAGGAAGACGTGCCCCACGAGCTCGATCACCTCGTTGGACCCGTTGCCGATCACGAACTGGTCCGGGGAGAGGCCGTGGAAGAGCGCGAGACGGCTGCGCAGGGCGTAGCAGCCCCCGTCCGGGTAGAGCTGGCCCTGCTCGAGCGCGCGCTTGCCGGCCTCGACCGCCAGGGGCGACGGCCCGAAGGGGTTCTCGTTGGACGCGAGCTTGATGATGCCCGCCGGGTCGAGCCCCAGGTCGCGCGCCACGTCCTCGATCGGCCTGCCCGGCACGTAGGCCGGGTAGGAATGGATGAAGGGCTTCGCAAGGTCTGACGGCTTCACGGGTCGGGAGCGCAATTGGAGACGAACCGGCATCCGAGATGAAGCCAAAAGGGATTCGCAAAGGCAGGCCCCGCGCCGCTAGAAGAGGGGCCGATGTCGAACCGGCTACCCCCCGCCCTGCTGGCCCTCGCGCTCGCCCTCGTCCTGCCCGCCCGGGCGGAGGACACGGTCAAGGTTGAGGTCGGCCAGATAAAGGGGGCCAGGTTCTCGATCGCGAACCCCCCCGGCGCCTGGAACCACAGGCTCCTGCTCCTGGCCCACGGCTACCGCCCCGACACCGCTCCGCTGATCGCGGACCTCAATCCCGAGAGGGTTTGGATCAAGGCGGTCCTCGACGAGGGGTGGATCGTCGCCACGACCAGCTACCGCAGGAACGGCGTCGTCATCGGGGACGCGATCGCGGACCTCGATGCGCTGCGCTCGTTCATCGCGACGGCCTACGGCGATCCCGAGCGCACGGTCCTCGTCGGGGAGTCGATGGGGGGGCTGGTGGCGACGATCATGGCCGAGCGCGACAAGGGGCCGTATGACGGAGCGCTCGTCTTTGACGCCACGCTCTACGTGAAGGAGACGAATACCCAGGTCGGGCTCTCGCTCCTGCCGCGGATCCCGCTCCTCTTCGTGGCGACCGAGCGCGAGGCCGCGAGCCCCAAGAGCTACCTGACATCCCTCGTGTCGCGCCCCTCCCCGGTCGTCCAGCCCATGCTCTTCCTCATCTCCCGCGAAGGCCACACGAACATCAACCAGGCCGAGCGCCTGGCCTCGTTCCGGGCGCTCAACGACTGGATCGAGAAGGGGCCGGACGCGCTCCCCAAGCCGAGGGACCAGGCCCCCTACTTCGACGCGACCATCGCCGCCGACCCGGGGCCCTCGACGGCAGCCATCCACGCCGATGGGAAGGGCTTCGACACCCGCGTCGCCGAGGTGGACCCGGTCTACGGCAACATCCTCCTCGAGGCGCAGGACCGGGATTTCCAGGCCTCGGGCATCCCTCCCATGACCTTTTGCCATGTCGAGGCCAGGGGGAAGAGCTACCGCGCCCTCTACGGGCGGACCTACTCCGACGTGAGGAACGGCGAATGGGTCGCGTTCCCCGACGCCGACGGGCGCACGGTCCTCGCGAGGCTCTTCGGCGATGCCGCGGGCACGGCGGGCCTGAAGGTCGGAGACGCTGTCACCTTTGTCCCCTTCGAGACCGGGAAACCGTCACCCTAGGAGCCGGCTCTGGACGAAGACCCACTTCATCCCGGCCGCCTCCGCGGCCCTGATGCCGGGCTGGCCGTCCTCGAACACGAGGCAGCCCGACGGGGGGACCCCCATCCGCTTCGCCGCCAGCAGGAACATGTCCGGCGCCGGCTTCCCGTGCTCGACGTCGTCGGCCGTGACGACGACGGGGAAGAGCGGCGCCAGCCCCGTCTTCCTTAGCGTGCTCTCGACCACGTCCCTCGTGCCGCCGGAGGCGATCGCGACCGGGTGGCTCGCGGCGACCTTCCTTGCGAATTCGACGACGGGGGCGATGACCGTCAGCTTCTCGAGCGAGCCCTTGAACATCTCCTCCTTTTGCCGGTACACGGCGTCCGGGTCGAGGACCAGGCCGTGGCGCTTGCCGAGGAGGGCGGCCACCTTCCTGGACGGCACGCCCCCGAGCTCGTAGAAGAGGTTCTCGTCAAGGCGCCCCTTCAGGCCCGCCTTCTTGAGCGCGGCCTCCCAGGCGGTGTAGTGGAGCGGCATCGTGTCCACGAGGGTGCCGTCCAGGTCAAATATGTAGCCGCCAAAGTCGCCCTCCGGGATCTTGATCTTCATGCAGGAAGGGGCAACGACGCCCGAAACCGCCCCCTCCGCAACCCCAAAAAACGCTGGTTAGGCCGCCATCCCGCGGTAGGCTCCCCGAAGGAACCCCCAAATCATGAAAAAATACCTCGTCGAATTCATAGGCACCTTCTTCCTCGTCTTCACGGTGGGCAGCACGGTCATCGCCCCGGGGGCCGGATCGCTGGCCCCGCTGGCGATCGGGGCGTCGCTGATGGTCATGGTCTTCGCCGGGGGCCACATCTCGGGCGGGCACTTCAACCCCGCGGTCACCCTCGCGGTGTGGATCCGCGGCAAGTGCGAGACGAGGGACGTCGTCCCCTACTGGGTCGCGCAGATAGCCGCCGCCCTGGTCGCGGCCTGGCTCGTCGGCAAGATCAAGATGGCCGGGGCTGCGCAGCCCCTGGCGCTCGCGAGCTGGAAGCCGGCCTTCGTGGTCGAGTTCCTCTTCACGTTCGCGCTCTGCTGGGTCGTCCTCAACGTCGCCACCTCCAAGTGGACGAGCGGAAACTCGTTCTACGGCCTGGCGATCGGCATGACGGTCATGGTCGGGGCCTTCGCCGTCGGCGGCGTCTCGGGCGGCGCGTTCAACCCGGCGGTGGCGACCGGGATCTCGGCGATGGGCCTTTCCTTCTGGAGCAACTACTGGGTGCTCGTCTCCGGAGAAATCGCCGGGGCCATAGCCGCCGCGACGGCCTACAAGCTCGTCAACGGCAGCGACTGAAGGCGGGGGCGCCTGCGGCCCCCCGGCCGGCCTACTTCCGGTATCCGCGGTGCAGGCGTCCCGCGGGCTTCGCGGGGGCCAGCGCCTCGTCCAGGACCTTCTGGTCGAAGAGGGCCGAGTAGATGTAGGGGAAGCCCTCGATCTTCTTGCGCTCGATCGTCGCGCCGATGAACCGCTCGATGCTGCGCGCGTCGCGGACGTCGTCCTCGGTCACCAGCGTGAAGGCGTCGCCCGTGTTGTGGGCGCGCCCGGTCCTGCCTATCCGGTGGACGTAGTCCTCGGCGTTCTCGGGGACGTCGTAGTTGATCACGTGCGAGACGCCGGCGATGTCGAGGCCGCGGGCCGCGATGTCGGTGGCGACCAGCACCTCGTTCTTGCCGCTCTTGAACCCCTCGAGCGCCTCGACGCGCTCGCGCTGGTTGCGGTCGGAGTGCATGACGCCGACCCGGTGTCCCTTGCGGACGAGCCGCTCCGCGATGCGGTCGGCCCCCATGCGGGTGCGGCAGAAGATGAGGACGCTCTTGAAGTCGGTCTGCTCGAGGAGCAGCTGCAGGAGGTCGAACTTCTGCGAGGCGACGACCGGGTAGAAGCAGTGGGAGATCGTGTCGGCGGCGGAGTGCTTGCGGCCGATCTCGACCTTGGAGGGGTTGCGCAGGGCCCAGCTGGCCAACTGCTCGATCTCCGGGGGGAGGGTCGCGGTGAAGAAGAGGGTCTGGCGGTTCTTCGCGCACTTCTGGACGATGCGCTTCACGTCGGGCAGGAAGCCCATGTCGAGCATCCGGTCGACCTCGTCGAGGACGAGGATGTCGATCTTGTCGAGCGAGCAGTTGCCCTGCTCCAAATGGTCGAGGAGGCGCCCCGGCGTCGCAGCGAGGATGTCGACGCCGCGCCGCAGGTCGTCGGTCTGCTTCCCGTAGCCGACGCCGCCGTAGACGATCGTGACCCTCAGGTCGGTGAACTGGGCGTACTTGTGGAAGGCCTCCTCGACCTGGAGCGCGAGCTCGCGCGTGGGCTCGAGGATCAGGCAGCGCATCGCGCCGTGCTGGCCGAGGCGCTGGATGATGGGAAGGGCGAAGGCGGCGGTCTTGCCCGTCCCGGTCTGTGCGGAGCCGATGACGTCCGTGCCCTTCAGGATGAGCGGGATCGCCTGGACCTGGATCGGGGTCGGCTCGGTGTAGCCCTTCTTCTCGACCGTGTGCGCAAGCGCGTCGCAGAGGCCGAGCTTCGAGAACGCCGTGTCCATCTTCGGGATGTCGACGGGGACGAGCGGCTTGTACGTGACCTGGGCCGGATGCTCAAAGTCGTCGCGGGCCGGGCGGGGCCGGCGGCCGTCGCCCTGGCGGGAGGGGCCGAAGCGCGAGGGCCCGCGGCCTGCGGGGCGGCGCTCGTCCTGGCGGGGGCGCTCGTCCTGGCGGGGGCGCCCCTCATGGGGCTTGCCCTGGCCGTGTCCTCCCCCCTGGGAGGGTCCCGGCGAGCGTCCCTGGGGGGCGCGGGGCGAGGGGTTGTGCGGGCGGGGGCCCGCCGGATGGGCGGGTCTGCGCTGCGCGGGCCCGTCCTGGGGTCGGGGCGCGCCGTGCGGCGCAGCCGGTTTCGGCTTCTGGGCAGGGGCTATCGATTCACGAAGCCGGGCAATGAACTTCCTTAGCATGATCTGGATGAAAGGTTCACAATCCCTGTGTTCCCCCGCTTTTGCAATCCCCCATTGCGCCAGAGCTGTAAAGTGGCGACACTGGGGCAATTGGATTCTCGCTTGGCAGCCAATTGCCCCGCAGCATGATAGCGACCGTCTCTAAGCCCTGATGAATCCCGACCTCCTCTGGTTTGTCCGCCTCGGTATCGACCAAGGCCTGTTCACCCGGGTTCAGGCCGTCTCCACGAAGGCGAGGCTGGGCCAGTACAACCTCGAGATGCTGGTCTTCGCCCAGCGCCTGATCGACGACGACATCGTCAAGAACATCGAGGCCCTGGAGAAGCTCGCCGGCCTCGCCACGGTCCAGGCGGACCAGGGGCCGCCCACCCAGGACCCGTTTGCGGCCCCCGACGACCTAGTCGAGGACAACATCCCGATGCCGCCGAAGAGGACGGTCGCGGGCGCCGCGCCGAACTTCGAGTTCGACCGGATCACGAGGCTCGACGACAAGGCGCTCGGCGACGCCTTGAAGGGGCTCCTCACCGCATCCGTGAACTACGGCGCCTCGGACCTCCACCTGTGCACCGGCAGGCGGCCCTTTGTCCGCAAGGACCGGGTGATCACGTACCTGAGCGACCACCTGCTCACCTCCGAGGAGGCGATGCGCATCAACGCGGTCCTCCTCTCCCCCGACCAGAGCAAGACCTTCCTGGCCAAGCACGACCTGGACTACGCCCTGGCGGTCGGAGAATCCGAGCGCTACCGCGTGAACCTGATGATCCACAAGGAGGGCGCCGCGGGCGCGTACCGCATCGTCCCGAAGGAGGTCAGGACGCTCCAGGAGCTCGGGTTCGGGGAGCACATCAACACGCTCAAGAAGATGCTCAGCTACCACAACGGGCTCGTCCTGATCACGGGCCCCGTGGGCTCGGGCAAGACGACGACGCTCGCCTCGATGGTGGCCTACCTGAACGAGACCCGCAAGGACCACATCATCACGGTCGAGGACCCGATCGAGGTCGTTCAGATGTCCAAGGGCTGCAACGTGACCCAGCGCCAGGTCGGCGACCACACGAAGACCTTCTTCACCGCCCTCAAGGGCGCCCTGCGCGAGGACCCCGACATCATCGTCATCGGCGAGCTTCGGGACCTGGAGACGATCGAGATGGCGGTCAGCGCGGCCGAGACCGGGCACCTCGTCATCGGCACCATGCACACGAGCGACGCGGCCACGACCCTCAACCGGCTCCTCGACGTCTTCCCCGCGGCGCAGCAGACGCAGATCCGGGCGAGCGTCGCGGAGAGCCTGAGGGGCATCGTCTGCCAGCGCCTCCTGCCCAACCCCGCCGGCGGCCTCGTCATGGCCTGCGAGATCCTCGTCAACAACATGGCGATCTCGAACCTCGTTCGCGAGGGCAAGACGACGGGCCTAAGGAACACGATGGAGACGGGCGTCCGGGAGGGGATGTGCCTGATGGACAGCGTCATCTTCGGGCTCTGGCAGGACAACAAGGTCTCCAAGGACACGGCGCTCGCCAACGTCACCAACCGCACGCTGCGCGCCAGGATACTCTAGGAACCACCCCATGGCTGAAATCGACACACTGCTGCGCTCCATGGTCGACAAGGGCGGCTCGGACCTCCACCTGATCGTCGGGCTCCCGCCGAAGGCGCGCATCTCGGGCTCGATCCAGCCGATCGGGGACAAGCCGCTCGACGCGGCGTCCCTCGAGAAGCTGATCAGGGAGATCGTCCCCGACCGCCGCTGGAAGGAGTACCTCGAGAGGAAGGACCTTGACCTCGCCCACGAGATCCCCGGCTTCGCGCGCTTCCGCGGCAACTTCCTGTACAACCACTGGGGCCAGGCGGCGGTGTTCCGCCAGATCCCCGCGAAGATCCTCTCCTTCGACGAGCTGAAGCTTCCCGAGGCGATCAAGAAGCTCTGCCACCTGAACGAGGGGCTGGTCGTCGTAACGGGACCGACGGGCAGCGGCAAGTCGACGACGCTCGCGGCGATGATCGACTACATCAACACGAACCTCTGCCGGCACATCATCACGATCGAGGACCCGATCGAGTTTGTGCACCCGGTGAAGAAGAGCGTGATCGTGCACCGCGAGGTCGGCGAGCACACGGAGTCGTTCGCCGCGGCCCTGAAGGGCGCCATGCGCCACGACCCGGACATCCTGCTCGTGGGCGAGATGCGGGAGCTTGAGACCATCAAGCTCGCGCTCGGCTGCGCCTCCATGGGCATGCTGGTCTTCGGGACCCTGCACACGAACAACGCCCCGAAGACGGTCGACCGCATCATCAACGCCTTCCCCTCGGACGACCAGAACCAGGTGCGCGTGATGCTCGCGGGCTGCCTGTCGGGGATCGTCGCCCAGCTTCTGTGCAAGCGCATCCCCAAGGGACGCTGCGCCGTGCACGAGATCCTGCTCCAGCACGAGGCGCTCGCCAACACCGTCCGCAGCGGCCAGATCGCCAACATCCGCCAGATCATAGAGAGCGGCGGCGCCGACGGGATGGTCCTGATGGACACGAGCCTGATGAACCGGGTGAAGGACGGCACGATCGAGGCCCGCGAGGCGTACATGAAGGCCGCCAACAAGGCGGCGTTCGTGTCGCTCCTGAAGCCCGGGGAGCTCGACTCCGCGGAGCACTGAGGCGCGCACGCCGGCGCAAATCCCACGTCAGCCGCGCCACCCCATGCCGCTTTCCGTGGAGATGTTTCTCGATGACGAGACGGAGAAGGCCGTGAGGCATCTTTGGGCCGCCATAGCCGCGGGCGGAATCTGCGACTACATGAGCACCTCCGGGTCGCGCCCGCATATCTCGCTTGGCGTCTTCGATGCCGGGGACGAGGGACGGATAGCCCAGATGTTGGATCGGCTCTCGGGGACGGCTGCCCCGCCCAGGATCCGGCTGTCCGCGCATGGCCGGTTCCCTGGGACGCGGGTCTTTTTTCTGGCCCCGAGTCCCACGCGCGAGCTGCTCGCAATCCAGGAGTCGGTGCACGGGGAGCTCGACGGGCTTGGGGTGAAGGTGTGGCCAAATTACGCCCCAGGGGAATGGTACCCGCATTGCACGCTCGCAATGAACGCCGCCGACAACACCGCGGATCGATTGGAGGCCCTTGTCGACCGCGCCGTTCTCCCCAAGGAGACACGCATCGAGTCGATGGGCCTGGTCCGCTTCAGGCCTGTGTTCCATGTGGCGGTCCACGCCCTCAGGGGCCCGGATGCGCCTCCCGGTCCGCCGCAGGGTCCACCGGCTGCCTAGCACCGGAAGGGCCAAGCGCCCATCCCCGCCCTCAGCGCACCTCGTAGACCTCGACGAGGCCGACGCCCGTCGTGGAGTTGGCGCCTGTCACCTGCGCGGTGTACGAGCCCGGCGGGAGGGTGACCGTCATCGCGCAGTCGGCGGAACCGGCCGTGAGGCCGAAGGCCCCCACGCTGCCCATCGTCGCCGTCGTCGATATCTCGACCCCCGCCTTCACCGTGGAGGAGCCCGCGGACGACTTCGTGGACCACCCCTGGTTCGTGGCGATCGCGGCACCCTGGGAATCGAACAGGGTCAGGGTCGGGCTCGCCAGGGCCCCGGCGACGCCAAAGCCGGCCAGCGCGGGCCCGACGCCCCGGACAAGGACCGCCTCGGAGGAGTTCGTGGGGCCGGGGGCGATCACGAACCCGGCGATGAGCGCATTGGCGCCGGCCTGGATGTTGGCCCTGGCGGAGATGTTGACGATCCTCGACGGTGGCGCGCCGGTGTCGGCGTCGTAGATCTCGGCCAGCGCGACGCCGTTCGATCCTCCCGCGCCCGAGACGTTCGCGGTGTAGGTCCCGGGCTGGAATGACTGCAGGAGCGCCGTGTCGAGGGAGTTCGCCGCAAGCGAGAATGCGCCGACGCCCGACATCGCGCCCTTCAGGTCGGAGCCGCCGCCCCAGGCGGCGTTGCTCGCGATCTGCACGCTGCTGGAGTTGAAGAGGGTGAGGACCGGGGCCGCGAGGATTCCCGGCACCGAGAACTGCGCGAGCCCGGGGCCGACGCCCCGGATGAGGACCGACTTCTGGGCCGACCCCGCGACAGCGAAGCCCGCGATCAGGGCGTTGGCGCCGCTCTGCACGTCGGCCCTCGCGGATAGGTTCATGATCCGGGCGTCGGACGTCGTCGTCAGCGTGCCCATGTTGAAGGTGTAGTTCCCAAGGGAGTTGGAGATCAGGAGGTGGTAGGTTCCGTTGTCGGCGGCGCCCGCCGCGGCGATCTGGTAGGTCGAGCCCGTGGCGCCCGCGATGTTCGTGCTGCCGAGCTGCCACTGGTACGTCGCCGGTGTCACCTGGGCCGAGGCGCTCATCGTGACGGGAGTGCCGGCCGGCACGGGGCCCGCGGGGGCGTAGGTGTAGGAGACGACGGCCGCGTCTATGAGGGCGATCGCGCTCGTCACGTTGAGCGTCCCGACCCCCGTGCACATGTCGTAGCCCGGGCCCGCCGAGTACGCCCCGTTGGTGCCGCTCTGGACGTCGTTCACCCCGTTCATGCCGCTCATTGCGTAGAGCCAGTGCCCGAAAAGGCCGAGGGGCGTGAGCCCGAGGGTCGCGCGCTTCTGGTCGATGACCGCCGCGATCGCCGCCATGATGGGCGACGAGAGGCTGGTCCCGATGAGGCCGACCTGCTGCCCGTTGATGACGGCGAATCCCCCCGTGTAGGTGCCGGCCGCGGCCGGCATCGCCGAGGCCATGGCGGAGACGTCGGGCACGCACCTCGCGGTCCCGGCGGGAAGTCCGGCCCCCGTCTGCCATGCCGGCCGCGGGAAATACGTGCTCACGCCGCCGCCCGAGGCCAAGGGGTTCGTCGCGACGTTGCCGATCTGCGACCACACCGTCTCGCCCGTCTTCACCCACGACGTGTTGAACGCGACCGTCGTCCCGCCGACGCCCGTCGCGAACGGGTCGCTGGCCGGGTACTGCACGTCGAGCGCGTTCGCGGGATTGTAGCCGTTCGTCATGTCCGTGTTGGGGTTGGAGCCGCTGTCCCCCGAGCTCGTCAGGAACGTGATCCCCGCGGCCGCCATCTGGGCGTAGGTCTGCGAGGTGGTGTCGCGGAAGGACTGCGAGGAATTCCCCTCGGGGGCGCTCGCGCTGTAGTTCACCACCTTTGCCAGGCCCTCGTTCATGATCTGCGTGCACGCGGCGACGGCGTTCGTCTGGTTGAGGGCGGAGGTGGCATAGACCCTGACCTGCGCCCCCGGCGCGAGGCCCGAGGCCCATTCGACGTCGAGCGTGGCCTCGTTGATGTCCGCGGTCTGCCTGTCCGCCGCGGGGCCGCCGGAGACATTGACCGACGAGAAGTTCGCGGTCGTCTCCGTGCTGCCGATGGCGGTCCAGAACGCCGTGAGGTCGCTTGCCTGGGGCACCGAATCTATGATGACGGCGATCGTCTGCCCGGTCCCGTCGAGGCTCCCCGGGATGTTGTAGGCGGCCGCGATGTCCGCCGGGGTGGTCCTTCCCGCCACGGTCGTCACCGCGTCGGGCACGAGCCTGGGCGTATGCATCAATTGGTGCGGCTGCAGGCCCACGATCCCGAGGACCGCGTCCGCCACGTCCGCGGGCAGCGACGGGTCCGTCACGGCCGACGTGAACTCCCCGTCGGCCGTCGCGACGCGCGCGAACGCGACGCCGAGGGCGCCTGCGACCCTGGAGACGGGCCCGCGGGCGAAGAGGTTCGTGTGGTTTGCGTCCGCGAGGGTCAGCTCCATGCCCTGGCTCGCAAGCCAGGCGCCGACGCGGGCGTAGTCCCGCGCGTCAGGGAGGTACTTCTCCTCCATCTCGGCCCTTGAAATCAGCTGTCCCGTGCCGATCCGCGACGCGAGCTCGGCGAAATTGCGCATCCGCAGGCTCACCACGAACTCGAGCGGCTCGGCCGACTCGGCGGCCGTCAGGACCTCCCTCACCCTGCGGGGCCCCGATGCCGGTGCCCCTAACGGGACCTCCCGCACCGAGCCCGCAAAGAGCACGCGTTCCGCGGCGGGGGTTGCCGGCAGCGCCCTTGGCGCCGCCAGGCACATGACTGCAACGGCAATCGCGAGGCCTTGTCTGGGGTTCATGCGAAAGGGGGAATCCGGCCGGCCCGCGGGGGGTGCGGCCAGCCCAATTGAGCACCAAGGGGCGGCTGACTAAAGAGGATACTGCATCCTATGACGGAGATAAGCGGAGCCAATGGGGCCAATTTGGCCGGCTATGCCCGGCCGCGGGGCGGGATAACGGGGACCTGGGTTGAAAACGGGAGCAACGGGCTCGCAACCGTTTTCAGCTGAAATGCGTCAACACGCTTTCAACCATTCGCAACAATTGCGCATGGGCCAAACCACACGCTCCCAGGGTGTCTCCTTCACGCACGAAATGTGGACGCGCATCGAGGCGCGCCGCCGCGACCTCAAGGTCGGCAGGAGCCAGTACTTCCAGATGCTGGCCGAATGGGACCTCAGGTTCATGCCCGAGATCCACGCGCACAAGGGCGACGGGAAATGGCACTTCTATCCCGAGCACGGCGCGGCGCCGTCCGAGGGCGAGCACCTGCGGGCCGCCGAGGACCCGGACCCCGAGGGCCCGGCCGTCGCGCCGCAGGGCGCAAAGCCGCGGCGCAAGCGCCGATAGCGCGGAAAAATCGGTTGCCGTCCAGGGGCTTTTGGGCGGCGATGGGCCCGTGCACCCGCCACCCAACGATGCGATCAGGGAGCTCGCGACCGTCATGGGCGACGACGCGGCGCGGGAGATCGTGCGCCTCTTCCTTGATGACTTCCCGGTCTCCATCGGCCGCCTGGGGACATGCGGGCAGGCCGACCAGCACCGGATCGTACACGGCCTGAAGAGCAGCGCCCTTCACATGGGCGCCATGGCGCTCTCCCGGCGCATGGCCGCCATCGAGAGGCGCCTGGAGGCGCCGGGGACGGCGATCCTGCCCGCGGACGTCAGCGGGGCGGTCTCGGACTTTGACGCCGTGGCGCCCGCCCTGCGCCTCTACGCCGGGGACTGACGCCTGCCCGCCCTACGACTTGACGATCCCTGCCTGGACGCACCAGCGAACGAGGCTTGCGACCTCCTTCACGTTGATCTTGTCCATGATGTTGGCGCGGTGCTTCTCCACGGTGCGCACGCTCAGGTTCAGCCTGTCGGCGATCTCCTTCGAGGAGTGACCCTCCGCCACGAGGCGCGCGACCTCGAGCTCCCGGCCGGAAAGCGTCTGGACGGCCTCGGCCGAGGCCACCTGGGGCCCCGCCTTAACGGCCGGCTCCACCTTCGGCAGCTGGCCCGCCGCCGCCGACGTCTTGGGCGGCACGTTGGCGGCGAAGAACATCCCGCCCGCAACGACCGACTCGATCGCCTGGAGCATGTAGCTGATCGGCGCGCTCTTGTCCACGAACCCGTGGACGCCCTGCGCGATGAGGCGCGCCGGAAGGTCGCCGTCGGGGTGGCCCGTCAGGACGAGGATCCTCGTCGCCGGCAGCTTCGAGCGCACCTCCCGGATGACCTCGAGGCCGTGCATCCCGGGCAGGTACAAGTCGACGATGAGAAGCCCGGGCGGATCCTTCAGGCAGTGCTCCAGGCACGTCTTGCCGTCCTTGAACGTGCCGGAGACCACAAGGCCCCGCACACGGCTCAACGCGGAGGCCAGCATCTGGCGGAACACCGCCTCGTCGTCCACAATGACCGTGTGTATGGGCACGTTAATGCATATGTTAGGCAAGAAACCCCCCGGGGCAAGCGCAACCCTGACCGAAGAGGGTTGTCGCCGTCCGGGGGCGCGCTAGGCTCGGCGCCGTGAACGGAGTCGCGCTCCTCGCTCCCCTATTCCTTGCCTTCGAAATCTGGCAGCTGGTCATGAGCGAGCGCTATGTCGGGATCAAGCAGATCGCCCGGGGCGCCGAGCCGCGGGAGATGGGGCCGAGCGAGCCCGTGGCCTTCCTCTGGACGGCGTCGATCCTCGTCTACGGCCTGTGGATGGCGTCCCTCCTGGCGACCCCACGGGCGCGGATCTACGGTCTCGTCCTCATCGCCACGTCGATCGTGGGCTACTCGATCCGGCGCAACTGCGAGCTGAAGCGGATCCTGGTCGTGCTGACCTTCGAGGGCGCGGTGCGGGTCGCCGTCCTTTCCCCCCTGACGGTTGCCTCGTGGGGCCATCTCTAGCCGGCCGGACCCGATGGCCTTCGAGGAGATCGAGCGCCCCTCCCCAAACCGGGACGGCGCCGCGCACGAGCGCCTGGGAGTCCTCTTCCACCACAGCGAGATGTCATTCGAGGCGACGATCGCGAGGATGCAGGACCCCGCGAGCCGCGTGAGCTACCACTGCCTCATCGCCCCCGACGGGAAGCGCTGCACGCTCGTGCCCGACCATGAGGTCGCCTGGCACGCGGGTTTATCCCGCTTCCTGGGCCGCGACCGGTGCAACGACTTCCTGCTCGGGGTGGCCTTCGCCGGCGACACCTATGCGGCCCCTCTCTCGGGCCCCCAGATCGACTCCGCCCTCGAGTGGCTCGCCCGCCGGTGGGATTTCCTCGGCTGGACGCCGGGGCGCATGACCGACCACCGCCAGGTCTCCCCCGGTCGCAAGCGCGACCTGAACCCGCGCGAATGGGATCGGCTTGCGGCCGCGATTGCCGCACGATTCGCGGGGACGGAGCCCGCCGGGCCGTTTCCGAGTTGAAAAGAACCCCCGCGCACAGCACAAAAAACACAGCAGCGTTCTCATGAACCTCCCCAGCGATACCCCGAAACTGCCAAAGTGGATCTTCCTTTTAGGCGATGCGGCGCTCCTGGCCACAGCCTGGTACATCGCCGACTCCGCGGCCCACCCGACGACCGGCGTCGCGCTGATCTCGATCGTGGCCTGCGTCGCGGTGGCCTCCGTCCTCGGGGCGATTCCCTTCGTCACCGATTACGCGCGGCGCCAGGACGAGGCGCTCGACAACCGCCAGCGCGCGCTCCAGGCGCTCTCGGTCACGGTGGCCGCCGCCGCCGAGCAGGTCTCGATCGCCGCGACGGGCCTCAACGGGATCGCAGAGGCGGCCCAGGACAATTTCAGCAAGTCGGAGCGCCTCGCCCAACAGATCCAGGAGAAGATGGCCGAGCTCGACGCGCGGCTCGCGGCGGCGCGCAAGGGGGACGCCGAGGCCGCGGCCAAGCTCGAGTCCGTCGCCAAGGCGATCGCAGAGGTGGACGCTCGCATCGCGGCCGCCAAGAAGGAGGACGCGGAGGTCGCCGCGAAGCTCGAGGCGTTCGCGAAGAAGATGGGCAAGTCCGTCGCCGAGCTGGAGGCCGCCGTGTCGAAGGCGGCCGAGGCGGCCCGGGCGGTCCCCGCCCCGCCGGTACACATCCCGGAACTGCCGCCCGTGATCGCGAGCAAGATGGTCGAGATAAAGCCCGCCGTCGCCGCCTCCAATCCGCCGTACGTGGCGCCCGCCGAGCCGGCCGCCCCCGCAGCAGCGCCCGTCCCGCACGTCATTCCCGAACCCGCCGCCGAGACCCCGCCATCGCCCGATTCGGCGCCCGCGGTGGCACCGGAGCCCGCCGCGGCTTCCGCCGATCCGGCCCCGGCGCCGGCGGCCCCGCCTCCCAGGAAGCGCGCCCCACGCAAGCCCGCGCCGGCCCCCGCGGCCGAGCCCCCGGCCGAGGCCGTGGCCGCACCCGTCGCCGAGCACCCGTCGGAGGACCTTATCCTCGAGTCGCCCGCGGCCGACGACCCCCAGTCGACCTCCTTCGTCGAGATCTCCGAGCCCTCGATCTCAGCCGACGGGGCGACGCGGCTCCTCGTCACGGCCTACATCGGGATCGGCAACCGGCTCTTCGTCCGCGGCGATGGCCCGGGCCTCACGTGGGAGAAGGGCGTGCCGCTCACCTTCGTGTCGATCGGCAAGTGGCGCTGGGAGACGAACTACGCCTCGAAGGCCGTCGCGTTCAGGCTCTACAAGAACGACGAGGTCGAGTGCACCGCGCTCGGCAAGCGCTCGGTGGAGCCGGGCGCCCAGCTCGAGCTCACCGCTTCTTTTTGACGACGGGCACCTTCTTCGCCGCCTCCTTGAGGCGCTCGAGCTCCGGCACCACGACCCTCTGGTAGCACTCCGGGCAGACCGAGTGGCTGATCTCCGTGCCCGTCCGCTCGTTGATGTAGCTCTCGATCTGCTGCCAGTAGTTCTGGTCGTCCCTGATCTTTTTGCAGTAGGAGCACATCGGCATCATCTCCTCGAGCCTGTGCACCTGGGTCGTGTACTTGAGGATGCGCTCGGCCACCCGCAGGCGGGCCCATAGCCGGGAAAGGTCGATCGGCTTGTTCAGGAAGTCGTCGACGCCCGCGTCGGCGGCGGCCCGGGTGTTCTGCACGGTGGCCCCGGCCGCCGTCAGCAGGATGAAGTAGACGTACTCGTTGCCCTCCTGCGCCCGGATCAGCTTGCACAGCTTCAGGCCGTCCAACCTCGGCATCAGCCAGTCGCAGACGATGACCCGAGGCCTGTCCTTCTGCCACATGGCCCAGGCCTCCTCCCCGTCGCGGGCCTCGGCGACCTCGTGGCCGAGGCGCTCAAGCGAGCGCTTCAGGATCGCGCGGGCGACATTGTCGTCTTCGACGGCGAGGACCTTCATTGGGAGATATATATAAGCACGATTCCCGCCACATGCAACGGACTTAGGCTCCGGAGGGGATGCCGAGGGCCTGCCTCAGCTCGTCGGGGGTCCTCGCAGGCGCCCGGCACGTGAACTCCTCGCAGACGTAGGCGGTCGGCCGGGAGTCGTTCTCGCCCATCCGGGCGAGCCACGGGCTCCGCGCGGAGAACCAGGCCCGGGCGCCGCCGGCGTCGAGCGCGATGAGCGACCTGCGCGGACCCACGTGGCCGCGCACGACCCCGACGAGCGCCGCGAATTCCGGCGACCCCGTGTCTCCCGTCACGACGACATGCCGGGGCGGTTCCAGCGCGGGCTCGAAGGCGCAGAGGAGCTGGGGCATCGCGTGGGGCGCCTCCTCCCACCTCCCGCGGAAGGCCGCGATCGCGCGGCGGCCCTTCTCCCGCAGAGCGTCGTCGCCGCAGAGCGAGGCCAGCCGGAACAGGTTCATCGCCGCGGTCGAGGTCGCCGCGGGCTCCGCCCCGTCGTAGTCCTCCTTGAGGCGGACGACGACGTCGCCGGCCCCTGCGGCCGAGTTGAAATAGCCGCCCTTCTTCTCGTCCCAGAAGTGTGCGTCCATCGCCGCCTGCAGCCCGAGGGCGCGGTCGAGCCAGCGCGGGTCAAAGGTCGCGTCGTAGAGGTCGAGCCACGCCTGGGCAAGGAAGGCGCAGTCCTCGGCGAACCCCGGGCCGGAGCCCGCGCCGCGCCGCCACGCCCTGCGCGGCAGCCCCCCGGGTATGTTGAAGAGCTCGCGCTCCGCGAAGGCCGCGGCGCGAAGCGCGGCCGCGAGAAATCCCCCGCGCCGGTCCCCGAGGGATTCGGCGGGAGCGACCGCCGCCCGCGCGAGGGCCGAGATCATGAGGCCGTTCCAGCCGGCGACCACCTTGTCGTCGAGGTGCGGCCTGCGCCTCTGCCCGCGCGCCTTTTGAAGGCGGGCGATGCACGACACCAGGATGTCGCTCGCGGCCTGCGGCTCCAGCCGGTACGCCCGGGCCGACTCGGCAAGGGGCCGCGCCTGGGCCAGGATGTTCCTGCCGGTGAATTCCGAGTGGGGGTCGCGCTCGCGCGCGACGTTGCCCTCGGGCCGGACCCCGAAGTGGCCGCAGGCGAACGGCGCGTCCGCCCCGAGGACGCGCTCCACCTCCTGCATCGTCCAGACGTAGAAGGCCCCCTCGACCGGGTGCTGCCCGCCCTCAGGTAGTGAGTCCGCGTCCTCGGCGGAGTAGAATCCCCCCTCCGGCGCCGCCAGGTCCCTCAGCACGTAGTCGAGGATGTCCCCGGCCAGCCACGCGTGGCGCTCGTCGCCGGTCGCCTGCCACGCCTCGAGCGCGCAGCATGCGATCTGGGCCTGGTCGTAGAGCATCTTCTCGAAGTGCGGGACGAACCACTCGGCGTCCACCGAGTAGCGGTGGAAGCCGCCGCCCACGTGGTCGTGGATGCCGCCGCGCGCCATGGCGCGAAGCGTCGAGGCCACCATCGAGGTCGCCTCGATGCCCGCCTCGCTGGCGAGGCCCTGCAGGACCGCGCAGCGCAGGAGGAACGAGAGGTTCGCGGGTCGCGGGAACTTGGGCGCCCCGCCGAAGCCCCCGTGGACCGGGTCGAAGCTCTCGGCGTAGTACTGGTAGGCCTTCTCGAACGCGCCGCCCGCGGCCTCTGCGAACGTCGCGGTCGCGCCCTCGGCGGGCGCCGTCCGCTCGTCGGCCCGGACCCTGAGCGACTCGACGACGCGCTCGGACTCGCTGACGAGCCGCGCGCGGTCCTCCCTCCAGCCCCGGGCGATCGCCCGCAGGATCGTGGGGAACCCCGCCCTGCCGTGCCGGTCCTCGGGCGCGAAGTAGGTCCCTGCGTAGAAGGGCTTCAGGTCCGGCGTCATCCAGACGCTCAGGGGCCAGCCGCCCTGCCCGGTCAGGCCCTGGAGGTACGCCATGTACACCCGGTCGACGTCGGGCCGCTCCTCGCGGTCGAGCTTCACGGCGATGAAATGCTCGTTGAGGAGCGCCGCGATGTCGGCGTTATCGAACGACTCGTGGGCCATCACGTGGCACCAGTGGCAGGTCGAGTAGCCGATCGACAGGAAGATGGGGCGGTCGCTCCCGCGTGCCGCGTCAAACGCCTCCTGGCCCCACGGGTACCAGTCCACGGGGTTGTCCGCGTGCTGCAGGAGGTAGGGCGAGGTCGACTGCGCGAGCCGGTTCGGCATGCGTCAGTCCCCCAGCACCCAGGCAAAGATGAGGGGGGCCACGATGGTCGCGTCCGACTCGATGATGAACTTGGGCGTCGACGCGGCGAGCTTGCCCCAGGTGATCTTCTCGTTCGGAACCGCGCCCGAGTAGCTTCCGTAGCTGGTCGTCGAGTCGCTGACCTGGCAGAAGTACCCCCAGAGCGGCACATCCGTCCGGCGCAGGTCCTGGTGGAGCATCGGAACGACGCAGATCGGGAAGTCCCCGGCGATTCCCCCGCCGATCTGGAAGAACCCGATGGAGCCCTCGCCGCTGCGCAATTCCCGGGCCGTGTCCGTGTACCAGCCCGCCAGCTCGGTCATGTACTCGATCCCCGTGCGCACCGTGTGGACGTTCCTCACGTCCCCGGCCATCACGTGGGCGGCATACATGTTGCCGAGCGTCGCGTCCTCCCAGCCGGGGACCGTGATGGGGAGGTTCTTCTCGCAGGCGGCGACCAGCCAGGAATTCCTGGGGTCGATCTGGTACCATTTCTTCAACTTTCCCCCCCGCAGGATCTTGTACATGAACTCGTGCGGGAAATACCTCTCGCCGGCGCGGTCCGCAGCCATCCATTCCTCGAGGATCACGCCCTCGATCCGCCGCATGGCCTCCATCTCGGGGATGCAGGTGTCGGTCACCCGGTTCATGTGCCTGTCGAGGAGCGCCTGCTCGTCGCCGGCCGAGAGGTGGCGGTAGTTCGGGACCCTCTCGTAGTAGTTGTGGGCCACCAGGTTGAACACGTCCTCCTCAAGGTTGGCTCCCGTGCAGACGATGCCGTGCACCTTCCCCTTGCGGATCATCTCCGCGAGCGAGATGCCGAGCTCCGCCGTCGACATGGCGCCGGCGAGCGTGACCAGCATCTTCCCCCCCGACTTCAGGTGGGCCTCGTAGGCCTTCGCCGCGTCGAGGAGCGCCGCCGAGTTGAAGTGCCGGTAGTGGTGGGCGATGAACCTTGAGACCGGGCCCTTCGAGCGCGCCAGGGCGGCATTCACCTGTTCAGGGGGCTGAGTTTTCGATTTCGCGCACATGACGGGTTCAAGCCCGAAGCTGAACCCCGGGGAATCCCGTTGCCACCCAAAACCGGCGCGGCGAGCTAGGTGCGCCCTGCCGGGACGGCCATGGGCGCCCCGGATCCCGTCTTCTGCAACATCCTCCACGGGAAAAAGTAAACGGCGTAGACGCACGCGTAGACCGCCATGTTCTCAAGCTTCGCAAAGTGGGCGAAGGCGAAGAAGAAGATAAGGAAGTGCATCCGGATCACGTTCGTGTACGCCTCCATGAAGCCGTCCCCGGTCCTTGCGGCGGGGCGGGGCCGGAATGCGTCCCGCTCCGCCACCGCGGCCACGAGCACAAAGGGCCAGTAGTGCCGCAACACGTACCCGTAGATCGCGGCGTTCGGGAACCCCCGCGTCGCCTTGTCGAGCACCGGGAAGAAGTGGTTAAGGAACACCGAGTGGATGAAGTGGAACATCCCGAAATGGACCGTGAAGAAGAGGAGGAGGAAGAGCCCCCCGAAGACCCTGACCGCCAGGAGGGCGATGCGGCTGCCCTGATCCGCGCCCGCAGGGGGGCTGAAGAAGTCGGTTATCGCCGGGCCGAAGACCTTCCAGGCAATGATCGAGTAGCCCACGAGGAGGCTCGAGAGCCAGAGGCTCCACACCAGGTCCGTCGCCCTCCAGCCGAGGTACCAGGCGATCCCGAGCCCGGCCCCGAACGCGGCCGCGTCGGGCAGGGCCGACAGCCAGCGCAAGGGTCCCGCCTGCGCGGCCCCGGCGTGGGTTTCACCTGCGGCACTCATGCGACGCCACCCAGCGCAGCGCCCGCCGGGCCCCAAGGCAATCCCCCAGTGGGGCCCGCCCTTGGGCGCCAGCATTTCGCGTGACAAGGCCCCCACCCCGGAGAGACTGCCGGGCGATGCTCCCGCTCAGCCGGACGGCCGCCGTCGTCGTCGCGTTTGTCCTGGGCCTGCCCCTGCGCGCGGGACCCTGGCCCGAGGTCCAGAGCGACCTGCCCGCGGACCCGGCGGTCCACTGGGGCGTCCTTGCGAACGGGCTGCGCTACGCCGTGCGCGCGAACGCCGAGCCCAAGGGCAGGGCCTCGATCCGGCTCCTGGTGGCCGCAGGCTCGCTTGAGGAGCGCGAGAGCGAGCGGGGCATCGCCCATTTCATCGAGCACATGGCTTTCCGGGGCACCCGGGAGCATCCCAACGGGGGCCTGACCGCGGAGCTGCAGCGCCTCGGGGTCGGCTTCGGCCCCGACACCGCGGCCTTCACGTTCTGGGACCACACGATCTACCAGCTCGAGCTGCCCGACACCCGGGAGGCGACGCTCCGCGGGGGTCTCGGCGTATTCCGCGAGTACGCGCAGGACATCTCGTTCGACCCGGCGCTCATCGACCGCGAGCGCGACGTGATCCTCAACGAGCGCGACACCCGGGACACGCCAGGGGCCCGCGCCCAGGACGCCAACTTCGAGCTCCTCTTCCCGGACTCGCTCCAGGCCCGGCGCAAGCCGATCGGCGTGGCCGAAAACATCCGGGGGTTCTCCCGCGGGCAGTTCGTGGACTTCTACAACGCGTGGTACCGCCCCGAGCGGATGGCCGTCATCATTGTCGGGGACGTGGACCCGGGCGCCGCGCAGCGGCTGATCGAGTCGGAGCTGGGCGGCGTCGCGGCGCGGGGCCCCGCGCGCTTGGGCGCCATCGCGCTCGAGCCGCGGGAGGCGGCCAAGCCCAATGTCCGGGTGTTCGTGGACGCGGGCCTGCCGGGCGCGGAGTGCATGCTGGAGCACCCGTTCCCCGAGCCCGCGAACCCCGACACCCACGCGCGCAGGGTCTCGCAGCTTCGGCGCTCCCTCGCCTTTTCGATCCTGCAGCACCGCACCGCCAGGCTCTCGAAGACCTCCGCCGGGGACCTCGTGGTGCCCGTCGCCTCGGTAAGGAGCCCCGTGCCGGGATGGGAGGTCGCGGCCTTCGGCGCCTCCGGCCGGGTCGACAACTGGAAAACGTTCATGGCGCAGCTCGAGCGCGAGCACCGGCGCGCCTTCAACTACGGGTTCACCGCGGCCGAGCTCGCGGTCGCCCGGACCGACTACCAGACGGCCTATGAGGACGCCGTCCGCACGTCGGCCACCTGGCATTCCGACTGGATCGCCGGCTCGGTCGCCAACTCGATCGTCCAGGGCACCGTGTTCGCGACGCCGGCCGCGGCCCTGAAGGACGTCTCGGCCGACCTCGCCGCCGCGACCCCCGAGGACTGCCTCGCCGAGTACCGCCGGGCGTGGACCACGCAGTCCATGCACGTGTTCGTCGCCACCAACCCGGCATTCCGGGTGACGACCGACGAGATCGCCGACGCCCTGAACGACAGCCGCTCGACGCAGGTCGCCCGGCTCGAGGAGCGGAAGGCCGCGGTCTTCGCGTACGGTCAATTCGGGCCGGCGGGCCCCGTCAGGAGCTCGGGGCAGGTTAGGGACCTCGACGTCTGGCAGGCCGAGTTCGCGAACGGCGTGCGCCTCAACTTCAAGGCCACGTCCCTGGATGCCGGGACGGTGCTCGTCTTCGTCCGGGTCGGCACGGGCCGCCTGTCGCAGCCCAGGAACAAGCCCGGCCTGGACCTCCTCGCAAACGAGATCGTCCCCCTGGGGGGCCTCGGGAGGCACTCGGTGGAGGACCTGCAGGACATCCTCGCGGGGCACTCGGTCTCCATGAACTTCGCGGTCGACAGCGACGCCCTGGACTTCGGCGTGCGCTGCGCCTCGAAGGACCTGGGCCTCGGCCTGCAATTGATCTCGGCCTACCTGACCGACACCGCGTACCGCCCCGACGCCCTCCCCCAGGCGAAGGCCGCGATCGGGTCCATGTACGCCTCGATCGCGGCCTCGCCCGCAGGGCCGATCACGATGCAGTCGGCGCGGGTATTGTCCGGGGGCGACGGGCGGTTCGGGACCGCGACCCTGACCGAGATCGGCGCCCGGACGATCGAGGAGGTGCGCGCCTGGGTGGATCCCCAGCTGAAGCGGGGGCCGATCGAATTGAGCGTTGTCGGCGACACGACCTGGGAGGAGGCGGCCGCACGCGTGGGTGCCACGCTCGGTGCCCTCCCCGCCCGCCTGGAGCGCTCGGCCGCCGACTCGTCGCAGAGGCTTAACCCCCCGCAGAAGCCATCGAAGCCCGTCTATGTGTCGACGACCGACTCGAGCCTGCGGCAGGCCGCCATCACCTGGTTCTGCCCGGTCCCCGACCTGCGCGACGCCCACATGGAGAGGCGCTGCCGCCTGCTTGCCGCCGTGCTCGCCGAGCGGATGAGGGTCCGCCTGCGCGTCGAACTGGGCGCCGCCTACGCCTTCACAGCGGACTTCGTCCAGTTCGACGGCTTCCCGGACTTCAGTTTCTTCGTGGCGAGCACGACCGTCGCGACCGAGCACGCCCAGAAGGCCGATGAGATGATCGAGTCGGAGATCGAATCCCTGCGCCGAGGCCGCGTCACCGCCGACGAGTTCGAGCGCGTGAAGATGCCCTTTCTGAGCAAGCGCGAGGAGGACCTGCGCGACAACGGATTCTGGAGCTACACGGTCCTGCGCGACGCCCAGCAGAGGCCCGAGCGCCTGGCCGCGGCCAGGGACCGCCAGGCGGACTGCGCCTCCATCGAGCGGCAGGAGATTGAGTCCCTCGCGGCGAGGTATTTCAGTCTCGGCCGGTGGTTCCAGTTCGTCTCGTACCCCCGGCACTCGCAGCAGAGCATGCCCGGCGAGCAGCCGCTGCCCCAGGGCCTCAAGCTTTTCGGGGCCCATTAGGCTTCTCCCGGCATCCCGGGGGAGCATCCCCGGGGGAAGCGCGGAAGTTTCCTAACCCATACCCCCGCGGCACTAACGGCGGTTGCCGCCCCCGGAAACCGGGGGGCGATCGGCCCGCGCCCCACCCCTTTCCAATCCGCGCCATTGACGAGGCCGCCATGAGATGTGTTTGATGGGGGGTTTCCATGCTCACGATCGCCGATGTCTCCAAGTCCTATGGCACCCGCACCCTCTTTGAGGACGTGTCGCTGTTCATCGCGCGTACGGATCGCTACGGCCTGGTGGGCCCGAACGGGGCCGGGAAGACGACCCTTTTCAACCTGATCCTGGGCGAGGAGGCGCCGGACGACGGCACGATCGAGTGGGAGCGTGGCGCCGACTTCGGTTTCCTGCCCCAGGAGAGCGCGCCGGTCGCCGACGAGACCATCATCCAGATCGCGACGAGCGGCAAGAAGCTCGTCCCCGAGACCGACGACGACTACGACATCGACTGGACCCTTGAGCCGCGCGCCAAGAAGATCCTGGCCGGGCTCGGCTTCCGCGAGGGCGACAGCGACAAGCTGGCGAAGACCTTCTCCGGGGGCTGGGTCATGAGGGCCCACCTGGCCCGGCTCCTCGTGGCCGAGCCCGCCCTCCTCCTCCTTGACGAGCCGACGAACCACCTCGACCTGGAGGCCCTCCTCTGGTTCCAGGACTACCTCACCCGGTACCCGGGCGGGCTGGTCGTCATCTCCCACGACCGGGCGTTCCTGAACGCGCTCTGCACGGGCATCCTCGAGATGCGCGGGGGCACGCTCAACCGCTATACCGGCAACTACGACGACTACATGAACGAGAAGGAGGCCCGGAAGCTGCAGCAGGCCTCGGCGTTCAAGAACCAGCAGCGCGAGATCGCGCACCTGCAGAGGTTCGTCGACCGCTTCGGCGCCAAGGCGTCGATGGCCTCCCGGGCCAAGTCGAAGGAGAAGCAGATCGAGCGCCTTGAGGCCGTCGCAGTCGACGAGCCCGAGGACGACCTGAAGCGGATCCACTTCAAGTTCCCGAAGCCGCCCCGCTCGGGGCTCAAGGTGGTCGATCTCGAGCACGTCCAGCAGGCCTACGGCGACCACGTCGTCTACCGGGACCTGAACTTCATGGCCGAGCGGGGCCAGCGCATCGTCCTGGTCGGCCCGAACGGCGCCGGGAAGTCGACGCTCCTGAAGATCCTCGCCGGCGTGATCCCCATCCAGGGCGGCACGCTCGAGCTCGGGAGCAACGTCGTGCCGGGCTACTTCGCGCAGAACCGCCTCGATAACCTCCATGCGAGCGCCACCGTCTTCGAGAACGTCATGGAGCTGCGCACGAACGAGAACCAGCTCACCGAGCAGCAGGCACGGGCGATCCTGGGCGCCTTCCTCTTCCGCAAGGACGACGTGCACAAGAAGGTGAGCGTCCTGTCGGGCGGCGAGAAGTCGCGCCTCGCCCTAGCCAGGCTGCTCGTCAAGCCGCCGAACCTGCTCCTGATGGACGAGCCCACGACGCACCTCGACATCGCGTCCATCGACGCGCTCGTCAACGCGCTGAAGACCTTCGACGGCACGTTCATCTTCATCAGCCACGACGTGTACTTCATCCGCGCGCTTGCGCAGAACGTGCTCCACGTCCACTCGGGACGGCTGACTCCGTACGCCGGCGACTACGACTACTACCTGGAGAAGTCGCGGGCGAAGAACGAGCGCGCGGCGCTGACCGCGGGCTTCACGGACGCGAGGCCGGAGCAGAACGCAAAGGCCCCCGAGGCGAAGCCGGGAGCAGCCCGGGCGCCCGAGAAGCGCCCGAACGCCTCGGCCATCAAGAAGCTGAGGGTCGAGGTCGGGCACCTCGAGGAGGAGGTGTCGAAGCTCGAGGCCAAGCAGAACGAGCTCGCGGCCGCCCTTGAGGCGCCGGAGACCTACTCGGAGCCCGGCAGGGCGCAGCACCTGAACCGGGAGCTAAGCGCCATCGTCGACCTCCTGGGGACCGCGACCGCGGCATGGGAGAAGGCTGCGGCGGAGCTGATCGAGCTCGAGAAATAGTCCCCGCTCAGACGATCTTGCACTGGATCGGCGTGTCCTCGTCGAACAGGTAGACGGCGCACAGCCGGTGGTACCCGTCGGCGATCTCCACCTTCCCGTTCGGGCGGTCCCTGACGAGGAGGATGGGCGAGAGCCCGCCGCCTTTTCGGATCTTGGTCGAGTCCTTTTCCACGTGCGAGTTGCCGGCGCCCAGAAGCGGCAGCCGGGAGGCCCGGAAGATGTCCTTGGCCTTGAAGGGGCGCACCCGGGCACCGCGGAGCTGCCCCACGAGGGCCCCGGCCGCCTTGTCCGTATAGAGGAGGCTCAGGTAGGACTCGGCAGCCGCATAGTCGTGCTTGTCGACTTCGGGCAGCCAGCGGATCTCGGTCGGTTTCTTAGTTCCCATGTTTGTGGTCTCCCAGGTCCCGCCCTTGTACCATATTTCAGGGATCCCGCGAGCCCGCACGCGGCCCCCGGGTTCCGCGCCGGAACCCGGACCCCGGAACCTAAAGGTCGCGGAGCCCGAGCCGGCGCGCCGGCAGGAGGAGGATCACCGCCGCCAGGGCAAAACCCGCCTCCACGACAAGGGCCAGGAAACGGAACGGGATCGAGAGGAGCCAGAGGATCGGCCAAACCGCGATGAAAAGGAGCGCAAGCGGCCAGCACACGGCCAGGAGTATGGCCCAGAGGAGGATGGCGATAAGCAGTTTCATGGCGGATTGGGAGCTTTCCACCCTTAGAACACCGCCTTTTTGAAAAAGTTTCACGGCAACGCAACCGGGAGATCCGGCGCCGATGCCGGGGACGGCTTGGATCGCGCGGCTAGCCGGGGGAAGCGGGCCGGATCTCATCCAGGAACCCCTCGTCCCAGGCGATGGCCGTGAAGGCGCTGTCGACCCTAGGGTCGCTGCATCCCACGTAGAGGTTCTTCAATCCCCACAGGAACGTCCGATGTGCAGGAAAGCCCGGTTTTCCGATGTTGGGGGCCAGCTCGTTCCATGCCCGGATCCTCTCCTCGCCCGAATCGGGGCGCTGCAGGAACCACCGGGCTATCGCCTCGTCGGAACCCTCGCGCTCAATGGCCGCCAGGATCTCGTCCTTCGTGAGCTTGAAATGGGCGAAGAACACCCCGTCCGTCGCCATGGGGCTGCAGAAAGGGCGCTCGAAGTCGGGAGCCAGGGTCCCGCCAACGTGATGGCGCGCCTTGTCGATGAAGCGGGGCAGCCACATGCACCCTGCCAGCGTGTCCCGGGGACGCCTCAGCTTCATGCGTCTGGGCCATCCTTGAGCAGAGCGGCAATCGAAGCGATTGTGGCCATCAGCAGCCACGACACGAGGGGTACCACCAGGAACATGAACGCCGGCTTCGCCCGCGGCGGCCCAAGGGCAACCTCTCCGTAAGCCACGAGGGAGCCCGCCGCAACAAGCAGCATCACCAGGTGGAGCATCGTCCGGACTCGGACCGTCCTGTCCTTCGAAACCGCATCTGCCGTGTAGAGGCCCACGAACGGGGAAAGCACCCAGATCGTAAAGAGAATCTGCAGGAGACTCGACGGGTTGTGGCGGCCCACCTGAAGCATGAACCCGATCGAACCTAGTGCGCCGGCCACGGTCGCGACCAGGGCCGCGATGCGAAGCGTCTCACCTACCCGTCGATTTGAGCCTGCAGGGTTCATCGCTCCCGTGCCCTCCAGGTGCCGTTGAGGCCCATCGGGCTAATACCCATACTTCTCCGGATCCGCCAAGACGGTCGTGGCAATCCACTCGGCCTGTTCGGGGGTAAATGCCGCCTCGCAAAGGACCGCGATCATCTCGGGCTTTTCATGGGCGGATGCGGCGTCCTCCCACTTGGACAACAGGCCCAGTGCGTAGAGCCTCTGGTTGACGGTCATCTCAGATAGCTCGGCTGCTGTGGGGCGTTCCGCCATCAATGATCCTTTTCCCGGAGGTTGGAGCGGCCCGCGGCGACGGAGGCGGCGACTCGCACGCCGGCGAATGATGCCCCGGATGCATCCGTCGAATCCGAAAGTTGCCTCGGCGCGATCATTTCTTTGCTGGGAGGGGTTCGAGCACGACGATGAGCAACGTGGCGATCGGCCCGATGAAGAGCGAAGCAAACCACCAGCCAAGCCTGTCGCGCCCCTTGGTCTGCGCCAAACCCGCGTTGATAAGGGCAAGGGTGAACCATCCAACCCCGAATTCCCTCTGGTGTTCAATCATGGTGCGAACCGCGGGTATTGCTGGTGCCGATAGCCTATATAGGCAGCGCTAAAGAAGGGTCCGCCTCCTACCGCGATAGAGGCGCGACCGAGTTCGCTGCGGGCGCGGTGACTTGCACGGCACGTTGATGCCGACGTCCCCAGTCCGCGGTCGAACAACGAGAAACGGCGAAAAGCTTCCGATCACGGCGCCCACCGCAATATATAGCGGAAGTGATCCAAGCCCATCCGGGACGAAAGATCCAAGGATGAAGCACGCGGCGCTTGCCAACGCCAAAACGATCATAACTCGGGCGAGAGAAATCGTCTCGTCGCACTTGGTCTTCATGGGCAGGGAGAGAGAGAACCGCCTTTGCTGGCGGCGGTCGAGTATGAACTGGGTCGCTGGGGCTGCTCCTATCAGAAGAACCCGCGACTCGTCCCGGGGGGCGGACCTGGCGCTTCGTTTGCCCCTACCCAACTGTCACGCGTCTAAGCGCCTTCGAACTAGTGAGCTGCGCCGTCCCGGGTCTCAGGCCCCTGCTTCGCATAGTTGTCCATCAGCTTGCCAACCGCGGCCGCCACCGCCTTGCCAAGCCCGTCCCGCCGAAGCTCCGGTTTTGCGGCATACTCCTCCAGCGTCTGCTTGGGAACCGAGAAGTTAAGATGCGAGCTGTTCTCGGTGTCCTTCCACACCACGCGGCCCGCCGGATCCTTCATGACCACCATGACCATCGCCGTGGGTCGCAGCGCCCATTGGTAGGGGCTGGGGACCATGAAGCCCCAGGTGGGAACAATGAGGGTGGCCTGGCCGTCGCCCTTCGCGTCGACCATCTTGAAAAGATGCCGCTCCCCTGCCTGGCGGGCGAACTCGTCGCGGACCAGCACCTCCACCTTGATGTTGTTCTTGTCCATGATCGCCTGCAGCTGTTCGGCGGGACCGTTCGGGGTCGAACCCTGAACCGCGCCGGCAATACCCCCGCCCACCGCGCCGCCCAGAACGCCGCTGATCCCCATGGTGAGCGCCTGTCCCATGGTCACCACACGAATTGGGCCCTTGGGAACCGATGGGTTCACCGTGATGGTCTGGATGTTCTTTCGGTCGACCGTGGCCATATCGACCGAAGAAGCGCAGCCGCCCAGAAGGAGGCTGAAGATGAGGACGATGGGGAGGGGTTTATTGGGTATGTGCATCTAGAGAAAGTGGCACTGCCTTCGGTGGATTCGTCCAAGGAGGGCACGACACGTGCCTCGCATGGGGTCTGCTCGGCGGCCGAGCCGCATCCGATGGTCGGCCAGCCTCGCTCACTTCAAGAATATTGGAGAGTCGACATAGAACCGCAGCAACTTCCATTGCCCATTCTTCTCGATCAACCTGATTTGAATCGTAGCCGACCCCTTATCAAATGTGGCTTTGGCCACATAGTTTGCCGTGATCACCTTTCCCTCTGCCGACGTGAAGACGATATTGGAATTACCCTTTGCTTCCTCGTATTTCACAAGGGAGCCGAGCTGGCTGAGCTTCTTGAAGAGCAGGGACAATTCCTCGGCCGAGACCACCTTCAGCAGTTCCGGCGACGCTCTCTTGAGCAATTCCGCCTCCGACCACGTGCTGACGATCGGCGGCACGTTGGCATCCACGTATGCCTTACTGGAGGCGTCTAGTTTCGACCCCTTGTACGCCGCAAAGCCGATGAAGACCCCCATCGCCACGAGCAAGACGGCGAAGACAACCCCCAAAACCACGAAAAATCTCTTCATGTTAGAGGCTAACGGCGCTGCTCTTGGCCGGCGCGAGAAGCGCCAAACAAGAGGGTCGGATCCGACGATCGGTTAGCCTCTTCGGATAAGTTTTCGAAAAAGTTCATAGAGCAGCCAAATGGGGATAGAGATAAAGATACCGAGGACTATATTTAGCCCGGTAAGTCTGCCGACTTCGATATGATTCGGGTTCCAAACTGCTTCCAATAGAAACAGTAATGCGATCGAGGAGAATCCAAACCATAGATAACGACGAGCCCCGCGGGCTATAGCATTCTCTGCACTCCTGATATTGGCTTCATTTCCGATGCGGCCAGGACTCCTTGATTTGATCAATTCCGCCGCTCTCTCCACATTCTGATCGTCGACCTGCAGCTGAATCAGGAATGGGCCGCCCAGACCATCCAACGCCGAATCGCGATTCAGTAGATTCACGACGATGCCTTCGGATTCGAGCATCGACTTATCTATTTCAGCCTCAATCGGCTTTCTGTAGGTGAGAACGGTCTTCAAGTTGAGCATGCCCGATTGGGGCCCATTTCCAAACATTTCACAGCAACGGGCGGCCCGCCGCCAGGCATTCCTTTATCGGTAGTGCTTAGGCGCTGGTTCGGCCGTAGCAGCTTCATTCGCGAGCGCTCGTTGTTACCGTTCCCGCACTGGTGAAGGTGAAGATCGCGTCGAGCGATGACTCGGTCGCCTCCGGTTCCCCTAACACGGGGGACCCATCTTTCCCCGGCTCCATCGGGACGCTCCATCCAGGTTCAAACTCCCAGCTGAGAACAGCTGCCTCGATCGCGCGGTAGAATTCGTCGTCGAACTTTGTCGGTGTTGAGAATTCATACATACTCGGGCTTACGGCGGTCACGTGCCCATCCTTCGCTATGTCGATCCTCACCGCGAATCTCACGGCACCGGTATGCGCGGCCAGAGCCTTTGCCGGGTAGACCGGGAGGGTAAGCGGCTCCATGGGCTGCGGTTTCACGAAGCCGGTCATGCTCTTGGTGATCTTGATCATTCCTACGCTCTTCGGCCCGTCCGGATTCTCTCGATCAACAAACACAACGGATGCCGATCCTGAGGCCTTTTCCGTGTTGGGAAATGCGGCGCCGTCCCACGAGCTTGCTCGGTGATGTTTGCAAGCCGCTAGACCCCCGAGAACGACCGCCCAGGATAGCGCCCTTATCGATCTCCATGGCTCCATGGGCCAAGCGTTGAGGCTACCCGTCATTGGAAATGGCGCGGCTCCCGTCCCGCATGTGACTTGATCGAGGGAAAGGCCGTTCAAATGGATTTTCTCGGAGATTCTCCATCCGGGAAATATGTTTCGGACACCCAACGGACCTTATCCGATGATCTCGTCTATGAGTTTTGCGGGTGGGCGGCGACTGTCGCCGATCTCGATCGCCCGCCCGAGCATCTCGGTCGCCTCCCTGAGGGCCAGCTCGCTATTCGCATGGATCCGGTAGAGCGGAGTCCCGACCTTCAGAGGGTCACCCACCTTCGCGAGCCTGTCGATACCCACTGCCGGATCGACCGGGTCCTCGGCCCTTGCGCGGCCGGCGCCTAGCTGCAGGGCGGCAAGGGCGACCCCAAGCGCATCCACATCGGTCACGAATCCGGCCCGGGTGCTTGCGACCTCTTTGATGATCTTCGCCTGGGGAAACCTCGATGGATCGTCCACGACCCGCGTATCCCCTCCCTGGGCGATGACCATCTCTTTGAATTTCCCTAGGGCGGCGCCCGATGAGATGCTGTGCTCCAACCTGGCGCGCGCCTCCGAGGAATCCTTTGCGGCGCCTGCGAGTACAAGCATCTCGCAGCCGATGGCATAGGTGACCTCCATCAGGTCGGGGGCGCCCTCGCCCCTCAGGCACGCGATCGACTCGATGACCTCGACGGAATTGCCCACGGCGTGCCCGAGCGGCTCGTCCATGGAGGTCAGGACGGCCCGCGTCGGCTTCCCCATCGCCTTGGCGACCGTCGTGAGCGCGAGCGCGAGCTCCCGGGCGCGGGCCTTCTCCTTCATGAAGGCGCCCCGGCCGAACTTCACATCGAGCACGAGGACATCGATCCCCGAGGCGAGCTTCTTGCTGAGGATGCTCGCGCAGATGAGGGGGATGCACTCAACCGTGGCCGTGACGTCGCGAAGCGAGTAGAGCCTGCGGTCGGCGGGGGCAAGCTCGGCGGTCTGCCCGATCAGGCACAGGCCGATCTCCCCGACCTGTTTCCTGTATTGGTCTATGGAGAGGCCGACCTTGAAGCCCGGTATAGACTCAAGCTTGTCGAGGGTCCCCCCGGTGTGCCCGAGGCCGCGGCCGCTGATCATCGGGACCGCGACCCCGCAGGCGGCGACCATGGGGGCGACGTGGAGCGAAACCTTGTCCCCGACGCCGCCCGTCGAGTGCTTGTCCGCCTTTCGCGCGCGCACCGAGGAGAGGTCGGCGACCGTGCCCGAATTGAGCATGGCCTCGGTGAGGAGCGCCGTCTCCCCCGGGGTCATCCCCTTGAGGTAGATGGCCATCAGGAGCGCGCTCAGCTGGTAGTCCGCCCACGAGCCGTCGGTGGAGCCCTTGACGAAGGCCTCGATCTCCGCGCGGCTCAGCTCGCCGCCGTCGCGCTTGCGCGCGATCACATGTTGGGGAAACAGAACGGTGCCCATGACACGTTCCCCTACGTGGGGAACGCGCCAGAGGCACGACAAATCACTTCTTGTGGCCGAAGACCGAGCGGGCCATGTCGAACGGGGCGCGGGTCAGCTTTGCGATCGTCGACTCCGACTCCCTGGCCATCTCCGCCTCCGCCTGCTCGAGGGCGGCCCTGGACTCGAGCTGCATGATCCTCAGTTCGCGGGCGGCAAGCGCCGTCTCGCGCTGGTCCAGGGACTCGAACTCTCCCTGAAGGGTGATCCTGTCGTCGCGCAGGTGGGCCTGCTCGGCCTCCAGGAGGGCGCGGGCCCGGTAGAGCTTGTCCCAGGCCTCCTGGAGGGAGGCCTGGCCATAGGGTCCGGCGATCCGGCGCTCCTTCGGGACGATGTCGTCGGCCTCCATCGGGGGGTTGCTCTGGGGACTGCGGCGCTTGAGGCTGAGGTCCGGCCGAATCACGGACTGGAACGGGACGCTTGTAGTGCTCATGGGCTGCGTTTTTGGAGATTCATTGACGTTTTTTTTCCTGGGCATTTCACCCTAGACGTCGATTAGACCATATCCAGTTGCGCGACGCCATAGGTGGGGGGGCCTTTTACGGGCCCTTTACCAAAAACCGCCCCGTATTCGGACGGAATTTACATTCAGGTCCTGAAGAGCACGCCCTCGCTCCGGAACATCCGGACGCACAGGGCGAGCGCCGCGGTCGCGTAGAGCGCGGTGGAACCGAAGATGACGCCGATGTAGCCCCAGTGCCAGACCCCGGAGAGCATCTCCTTGCAGACGAGTGAAATGTTGAGGATGGGCACGAGCGCGAGGCGCAGGTTCAGGTCGATCCCTGGGAGGACCCCGATCGCGACGGGCACGATCACGACGAAGGTCATGGGGGTCAGGTAGCTCTGGGCCTCCTTCAGGCTCTTCGCGAACAGGGAGACCGAGAACAGCACCGCGGAGAAGAGCACGGCGACGGGCAGGATCATGGCGAGGACACCGAGGATGCCGAGCGGGTCGATGGACGGCAGGTTGGCGGCCGCGGCGCCCTTGGCCCCGGACTTGATCGAGGAAGTGACCAGGAGGAGCGTGACCGCGAGGGAGGCGAGCGACGACATCACGGCGAAGAGCGAGCCCGTCAGGACCATGAAGAACTTGCCAAGGACGATGTCGGTCCTCGCGGCCGGGCAGCACAGGAGGGTCTCCATCGTGCCCCGCTCCTTCTCGCCGGCCGTCAGGTCCATGGCGGGATACATCGCCCCTATGAGGCACAGGAAGATGATGAAATAGGGGACGATGCCGCCGAGGAGGTTCCCCCCGACCTTCTCGGGCGGCGCCACGTTGACCTGGTCGACATCGAACGGGTGCGCGAGCGAGGCCGGCACCCCGCGGTCGGCGAGGAGCCTCGACGTGGCCCGGTCGCGCAGGCCCGTGAAGAAGTCCCTGAGCTGCTCCGTGGCGAAGCCCGACTTGAGCTCCCCCTGGTAGTCGTAGAGCGTGATCTTGGGCGCCGATCCCAGGTCGAGCGCCTTCTCGAAGCCCTCGGGTATCTCCACGGCGGCGCGGACCTTCTTGTCCGAGATGAGGGCCTTCCAGTCGGCCGAGGCCGGCTCGACCCTGAATTTCCCGGTCTTCGCGAGCTCGGCGCGCACGCCGGGCGAGTCGGCGCCCCCGATCACCATGATGCGCGGCACCTCCTCCTTCTCCTTGGAGACGACGACTGTCGCGATCTTGCCCATCCCGAAGATGAGGCCCGGCATGAAGAGGGTCGGCACGACGATCATCGAGATGAGCGTCCGCCGGTCGCGCAGGGTGTCCTTGAGCTCCTTCGAGTAGACCGTGCCTATGGTGCGCCAGTTCATCGGGAGGCCTCCTGGGCCACGATCTTGACGAAGCACTCCTCAAGGTCGCTCTCGCCCGTCCTCGCCTGGAGCTCGGCAAGCGTGCCCTCGGCCCGCAGCGCGCCCCCGTGGATGATCCCGATCACGTCGCAGAGCTTCTCCGCCTCGCTCATCACGTGGGTAGAGTAGATCACGGTCTTGCCGCGCCCCCGGCAGTCCCGGACGAACTTCACGATCGCGCGCGCCGTCATGACGTCGAGGCCGAGCGTCGGCTCGTCGAACATCAGGACCTGGGGGTCGTGGACGATCGTCCGGGCGATCGAGGTCTTCTGCTTCATCCCGGTCGAGAGCTTGTCGCACCGCCGGTCGAGGAACTCGCCCATGTCGAGCTCCTGCGACAGGACGCCGATGCGCGCCCTGAGCGCGTGCTCGCTCATCCCGTTCAGGCGCCCGAAGTACGCGATCATCTCGCGGGCCGTGAGCCGGGCGTAGAGGGCCGTGCTCGCGGCGAGGAACCCGATGTTGGCGCGGACCCGGTCCGGCTCGCGGGCGACGTCATGACCCGCGACGATGGCCGTTCCGCTGGTCGGCCTGAGGAGGGTCCCGAGCATCCTGAGCGTCGTCGTCTTCCCGGCGCCGTTGGCCCCCAAAAGCCCGTAGATCCTGCCCGGCTCGACCCGGAACGACACCTGGTCGGCTCCCCGGATCTCGCCCCGCTTCCTGTCGTGAAAGACCTTCGTAAGCAGGCGCGCCTCAATCATTGCTTGGGAATGGGCGCAACTGGCGCCGTTACAAGCTCATCCTGTCCCGGAACTCCTGGGCCTGCCGCCTGCTCAGCTCGACCTTCGCCCCGCCCTTGAGCTGCACGAGGAGCCCGCTGCTGAACCAGGGCTCGATCCCCGCGATCCAGGCGATGTTGATGATCTGGCGCCGGTTGGCCCTGAAGAAGAACTTGGGGTCCAGGCGCTCCTCCATGGCGTTCAGGGAGCGGAAAAGCTGGGGCTGGGCGTCCCCGAAGTGGACGCGGGTGTAGTTGCCCTCGCTCTCGAGGAGGCGGATCTGGCCGACCTCGACAAACCAGCACCGCTCGCCCTCGCGGACAAAGACCTTGTCGGTCGCCTCGAGGGTTCCCGCGCGCGCGGCCTTCGCCGCGCCCCGGGGCGCCGTCGACGGGATGCGCTCGATCGCGGCCGCCAGGTGCACCGGGTCCACGGGCTTCAGGAGGTAGTCGAGCGCGTTCAGCTCGAAGGCCTTCACCGCGAACTCGTCGTAGGCGGTCGTGAAGATCACGTGGGGGATGGGCGGCTCGAGCGACTCGAGGAGCTCGATCCCGGTCTCCCCCGGCATCTGGACGTCGAGGAAGAGGAGGTCGGGCTTGAGCGCCTCCATCTGCTCCCGGGCCTGCTTGGCCTGCGAGGCCTCGCCCGCCACCTCGATCCCTGGAAACGCGGCGAGGAGCCGGCGCAGCTCGCTCCTTGCGAGGCGCTCGTCGTCGACAACGAGGGCCTTCATGGATGCGCCGGCAGCGGGATGACGGCCTCGGCAACCACGCGCTCGGGCCGGTCGGAGCGCAGCCTCAGGGTCGCGCGCTCGCCGAAGATGAGGCGCAGGCGCTCGGCAGCGTTGTGAAGGCCCACACCCGTCGAGGAGGCGCGCCCGACCATCATGATCTCGCCGGGGTTGGAGACCTGGATCCTCAGGGCCCCGCCCTCGTTGCGGGCGACGATCGCGATCTCGCCGCCCTCGGGCCGCGGCGAGATGCCGTACTTGACGGCGTTCTCGACCAGGGTCTGCAGGAGCATCGGGGGGATCGGCAGGCGAAGCGCCTCCGGGGCGATGTCGAGGCGCAGGCGCAGCCGCTCCTCGTGGCGCACCTGCTCGAGGGCGAGGTAGTCGTTCACGACGTCGAGCTCGTCCTCGAAGGGCACCGTCTCGAGCTGCCCGCTCTGCAGCGAATAGCGCAGCAGGTTGGCGAGCTGCGTCACGGCCTTCCTCGCCCGCGCGGGGTCCTCGTCGATCAGCGCTCGCAGCGAGTTGAGCGAGTTGAAGATGAAGTGGGGGTTAACCTGCGACTTGAGCGCCCGCAGCTCGGCCTCCTTCACGCTCGTCATGAGCTGGAAGCGCTCGATCTCCGAGCGGTTGAGGCGGTCGAAGAGGTGGTAGAAGTAATAGAGGCAGAACCACCCGCAGAACATGATGCTGACGTAGCAGATCTCGACCGCGGTCAGCATGGCCGGCGAATACTTGGCGTGCCACGGCTCCCCGATGACCCCGTGGGAGTACCCGACGTTGAATCCGGTCCACAGTACCGAGGCCAGGATCGACATCCCGATCAGCCTCGGAAGGAGCGGGCGCCAGCCGAGCTGCTTCCATTTCCAGCGCGCCATGACAGGGCGAAGGACGTGGGTCAGGAGGATGCCCGACGTCATGCAGATGACGACGTAGGCGATGAGCGTCGTGACCGGCCTCTTCTCGTCGGGATCGGGAAACGCGAGCGTCATCCACATCTCGACGCCGAACCACGCGCCCCAGCCGAAGGTCTGGAACAGCACGTACAGCCGCTCCTTGGCTCGCTCGCGCTCCGCGGCGTCGCCCGTGTTCAGTGAAATGTCCGCGGAAAGCTCCATCGTCCCAGACTATGGGCCCCCGCGGGGCGGGCGGCAACCTTTGGACGAGCGGTCCGGGTGTCGGGATGAATGGGCCCCCGGGCCCCTACGAGCCGATCGGGTGCCAGGTGGTCTTCAGCTCCACGAAGTCGCGGATCGCGTCCAGGCCCTGGGCCCCGTCCGAGAACCATCCCGCGCCCTCGGCATCGGCGAAACGGACGCGCTTGACGCTCGCGGCGGCGCCGAGCCGCAGCGCCCTGCGGTCGTCGGCGCCCGCCGAGGCGTAGATCGCCCGCAGGTGGGCGTGGGTCGCGAACGTCGGGACAAGCTCGCGCCTGAACCCCGTCAGCAAGTTGACGACACCTCCGGGAAGGTCGCTCGTCGCCAGCATCTCGCCCAGGAGGATTGCCGGGTACGGGACCTTCTCCGAGGCCAATGCGACGACCGTGTTGCCGCTCGCGATCACCGGGGCGATCATCGAGAGGAGCCCGAGGAGCGGGGGGCTGTCCGGAGCGATGATGCCGACGACCCCCATGGGCTCCGGCACCGTGAAGTTGAAGTGGGCCGAGGCGACCGGGTTCACGGAGCCGAGGAGCTGCGCGTACTTGTCGCACCACCCGGCGTAGTGGATGAGCCGGTCGACGCCGACCGCCATTCCCCTGGCCGCGTCCGCCTCGCGGGCGCCGAACAGGACGAGGGATTCCACGAGTTCCCCGCTGCGGGCCTCGAGCATCTCGGCCAGGCGGTAGAGGATCTGCGCGCGGTTGTAGGGGGTGCGCCTGGCCCAGCCCGGGCCGGCCTTCGCCGCGGCCTCGACGGCGTTGCGCAGGTCCTTGCGCGTGCACTGCGGGATGTTCCCGAAGAATGTCCCGGACCTGTCGCTCACCTTGAAGGTCCTGGCGCTCTCGGAGCGCACGAAGGCGCCGCCGATGTAGACCTTCGGCGTCTTGGTCACGGGTATGCGGTTCAGGGCTTTGGCGCTCATTCGATGTGGACGTAGTCGAGGAGTCCCTGGCGGCCGCCCTCGCGGCCGAAGCCGCTCTCCTTGTAGCCGCCGAAGGGCGACGACGGGTCGAACCGGTTGAAGGTGTTGGCCCAGACGACGCCCGCCTTGAGCTCCGTCGACATCCGCAGGATCCGCGAGCCCTTGTCGGTCCAGACCCCGGCGCTCAGGCCGTAGGCCGTGTTGTTGGCCTTCTCGATCGCCTCGTCGACGGTCCGGAACGTGAGGACGGACAGGACGGGGCCGAAGATCTCCTCGCGGGCGATCCGGTGGCTCTGCGTCACCCGGGTGAAGAGGGTCGGAGGGAAGTAGTAGCCCTTCTCCGGGAGCGGGCACGGGGGCTGGAACATGACCGCGCCATCGCGAACGCCGCTGGCCACGAGGCGCCGGATCGTCGCAAGCTGCGCCTTGGAGTTGATGGCCCCCAGGTCCGTGTTCTTGTCGAGGGGGTCCCCCACCCTCAGGACCCGAATCCGGTTCTTCAGCTTGGCGATCACCTGGTCCGCCACCGACTCCTGCACGAGGAGCCGCGAGCCCGCGCAGCAGACGTGGCCCTGGTTGAAGAAGATGCCGTTGACGATCCCCTCGACGGCCTGGTCGATCGGCGCGTCGTCGAACACGATGTTCGCCGCCTTCCCGCCGAGCTCCATCGTCATCTTCCTGTCGGTCCCGGCCAGTTGGCGCATGATCGCCTTGCCGACCTCGGTGGAGCCGGTGAAGGCGACCTTGGCCGCGCCGGGGTGGCCCATGACGGCGGCGCCGGTCTCGCCGGCGCCGGTCACGAAGTTGACGACCCCGGGGGGCAGCTCCGCGTCCTGGAGGATCTCCGCCAGCTTGAGCGCCGTGATCGACGTCGTCTCGGCGGGCTTGAGGACGACGCAGTTTCCCATCGCGAGCGCGGGCGCCAGCTTCCAGGCGAGCATCAGGAGCGGGAAGTTCCAGGGGATCACCTGGCCGACGACTCCCAGAGGGGCGACGGTGCGCCCGGGCGCGACGTACTCAAGCTTGTCGGCCCAGCCCGCGTGGTAGAAGAAGTGCGCCGCCGCCATGGGCACGTCGAAGTCGCGCGACTCCTTGATCGGCTTGCCGCCGTCGAGCGTCTCGGCGACCGCGAACTCGCGGGCCCTGTCCTGCAACAGGCGGGCGATCCTAAAGAGGTACTTGCCCCGCTCGCGTCCCGGCATGGCCGACCATGCGGGGAAGGCGCGAGCTGCGGCCTTGTAGGCGTCGTCGACGTCCCGGGGACCGGCAAGCGCGATGTCGGCCAGCTTCCTCTCGTTCGCCGGGTTGATGGACGGGAAGTATTTCCCGGTGCGCGGCCGCGTGAACCGGCCGTCAATGAAGAGTTCGTAACGCTCCTTGAGCTTCGGGTCCGCGGTCTCCGGGGCCGGATCGTACTCCCAGAGGTCCCCGAACATGAGCCGGAAGCGGGGTCCCTCGTTCGCCTTTTGGGTCTTGGGCATGTCAGTAGCTTTCGGAGGCGTCGCTGAAGGAGTACGGGGCCTGGTAGGCCCCGGTCCTCTCCTTCTCCATCTGCCTCAGGAGGTCGTTGAGGAGCGAGCTTGCGCCGAAGCGGTAGCGTTTTTTCGTGAGCCACGCGTCGCCGAGGGTCTCCTTGACGGCGATCAGGAACTGGAGCGACTGCTTCGCCGTCTTGATGCCGCCGGCGGGCTTCATCCCTATCGGGATCCCCGTGTCCACGTAGAAGTCCCGGATCGCCTCGATCATGACCTGGTTGTTCGCGAGCGTGGCGTTGAGCGTCGTCTTGCCGGTGCTCGTCTTGATGAAGTCACCGGGGCGCAGGCAGCCCATCGCGATGAAGGACGCCTTTCGGATGTTGTCGTAGGTCTCGAGCTCGCTCACCTCCAGGATCACCTTGAGTGCGGCATTGCCGCAGGCCTCGACGACCTCCGCGATCTCGTCCTCGACCCTCGAGAACTCGCCGGAGAGGAACGCGCCGCGGTTGATGACCATGTCGACCTCGTCGGCGCCGTCGGCGACGGCGCCGCGGACCTCGGCAAGGCGCGTCCGCAGGTGGGTCTGGCCGGAGGGGAAGGCCGTGGCCACCGAGGCCACCTTGACCCCCGAGGCGCCGACCCCCGCCCGGGCGTACCGGACCATCGCCGGGTAGACGCAGACCGCGGCCACCATCGGGACCGCGGGGTCCTCGTGCGGGCGGAGCGCCTTCTTGCAGAGGGACTCGATCTTGCCCGGGGTGTCCTTGCCCTCGAGCGTCGTCAGGTCGGTCATCGAGATCGCCGTCTTAAGGCCCCAGACCTTCGCCTCCTTCTTCACGCTGCGCGTCGTGAACTTGGCGACGCGCTCCTCCACGCCCACCTGGTCCACGGCCCCGACCTCGTCGAGGAGGCGGGCATGGGCTGCGTGGGCGTTGCGGGGCGGCATCGCGGCAATATCGCCGCGAACCCCCCGCAAAACAATTGAAAAACGGCCGGGCAGGCGGCCATCCTGTGGCGTGATCACCCGCGCGGAACTCCAGCTGCTCAGGTCGCTGCGCGACAAGAAGCACCGCGAGGCCGAGGGCCTGTACGCGGTCGAGGGCGAGAAGGTGGTCTCCGAGCTGCTCGCGGCCGGCCACCCCTTCGAGAGGATCTACGCGACGCCGTCCTGGAAGGGAACGTCCACCCATCCGGTGAGCGAGGAGGACATGGGG
>Ga0265338_10000778_pt1 | contig 54209 bp, 69 predicted proteins | sample 42126metaG_FD_193579 | JGI IMG/M metagenome (GOLD analysis project Ga0265338, IMG submission 193579) | Rhizosphere microbial communities from Carex aquatilis grown in University of Washington, Seatle, WA, United States - 4-21-26 metaG | ecosystem: Host-associated > Plants > Roots > Rhizosphere... | reverse complement strand
TCCCGCAGGAAACTTTCTGCAAGCAGTATGCGACCAGGCACGACGGCGGTCTGTACGTGCCGTGCGTGTTCATGGGATTCGACGACACGGTTATCCGCAACGGGAAGCCGACGAGCGTGTGGAATCCGAACCTGCCGGCGCGCGTCGCTCCCGCGGAGGGACCGAACGCGGCGACATGGGCACGGTCATGGGCCAACATCAACAAATACTGGTCGGCAACCAACCAGTTGCCGTTCGTTCAGATTGTGACGTGGAACGACCTCGACGAAGGCACAGGCGTTTGTCGGGGAATTCCGAAACTGTAAAGGAGATCAACAATGGAACCAAATAGAGCACCTCTTCATCTGATTTTCGTTGTGTTGGCAGTAGTGTTTTTCGGGCTTGCGGCCTTCGTTGGGCCGTGGAATGTGCCACCGGGAACCCCCGATACGTGGTATCGTGGTCGGCTGATTGCCGCTGGGCTGTTCTTCTGGGCGGTTAGCACGTTCTTCTAATATGCCGACAGTGCGCCACAGAGTGAAGGCCACGCTCAAGGAAAGTGGGGCATGGGTGGTAGAGTGCCAGGACTGCGATTTCAAAATGCCTGCACTCAACCAGTCCGACGCCAAGCGGCTCGTGGCGCTGCATATTAGACTGGTTACGGAAGTCGCTCTCGATATCGAGGAGGACAGAAAGCATGAATCAGACTAATCCGATCAGTAAGTTCTTCGCGACATTCAACATCTCGACCCACACAATCAGCGCGGCCATTGTTGGTTTCGTCACCATGTACCTATCGGTGCCCGCGCTCAAAGACCTCGTGGACGGAACGCTGGCGACGCACAAGACACTCGCGGCGCTGTTCGCGGCTGGGTTGGGTATTGCGCTGAAGTACAGCGGCTCTCACAGCACCCAGGGACAGGCGGCGCAACTCATCGCAACCGCTCAGTCCGCTCCGGCAAAGGTTCAGGATGCGATTGCGGTCGCTAACGCATCTTCACCTGCGGCCGCTCCGGTTGTCAGCGTCAGCACACCGCTAGTACCGCAACCTCCAGCGGCGGCGTAGAAAGTCATCCATGGCAAAAAGATCGTTCATCTGGTGCCCCTACTGCGACAAGCAGAACTCCAAGCAGGAACTCTTTACCGAGAACCCCGAAGTCCATCTCTTTCGCTGCCAGTTGGGGCACGTCTTCGAGCACGCGCAACTCATGGCGCTCAAGCCGGACATGATCAAACTCGAACACCACGAGCAACCGGGGCCGCACGACATCAAGGCTCAGGTCTGGGTCAACAGCCAGGTGTGGCAGAAGTTCATCGAACGGTTCCCCGACCGGGTGAGCGCGACCATGGCGTCGATCATGCAGTTGTGTCTCGACGACCAGTTGATCATCATTTCCGGCGAGCAGGCGAAAAAGTTGAAAGAACTCGGCGTGACCACGGGTGCCGGGATGGTTGCTTGCGCTCAGGAGCGCCAGCGACTTGCCGCAGAGAACGAATCCATTTCTCAGGAAAATTCCAAGTTCTGGGCGGCCATAAAAGAGAACGTCACCGCATAGCCAAGTGCTTGCATGTTCCCGACAAACAGGTAAACTGCAACCGTGGAGCCGCTAAAGTACCGTCCGCCGCTACAACTGGAGAAAGATGTCCTTGAGTGGTGCGACGCCGCGAGTCAAGAGGCTGAAGCCGACCTTGCGGAATCCCATGAAACCAAACTTGCATCGAAGCTGATCGACTATATCCACGGCAAGCAGTGGAGCGCGAAGGCTCGTTATGGCCGCTCCCGCCCGGTCGTTAACCGCATGTTCCGCCAGTTCGTCGAAATGGTCGGCCTGCTGACCGATCTGGAGCTCGACTTCACAGTCAAGTTCTTCTCCGAGATCGACGGATTCTCCCCGCTGCAGCAGTTCTTCAACAAGCTGATTCTGGATTGGGTATTCGACACCGAGTTCGAAACCACACTCCAGATGATCGTCATGTGGGGGTTGATTCACACTGGGCCGAGCAAGGTGCAGTGGAACCCTCTGCTGAACAACGGCATGGGCGATGTCGAAGTCCAAGACCTTTCGCCGGCCGAGTTCATGATGTTGGGCACGGCACGAGATCCCGACGAAGCCGAGGTGTGCATCGTTCGCCGTCCGGTGAACCTGGCGTGGCTGAAGCGGCGCTACGGAACGATTGCCGAAGGTATCAAGGCTGACCGCAGTCTGACCGATATGCCGGGTCAACTCACGCGGCCAGCGAAGTTGAGCAAGGGAACGTGGCACAGCCTTCCGAACTCGGTCAAGCGCATGATCGGTGTCAAGGGCGAGACGGTTGAGTCCACGGTCCCCCAGGTCATGCTCGAGGAGTTCTGGCTGCGCGACGATGCCGTGTGGCAGGGCAAGGAGTCGATCATCGTGGGCCCGGTTGACCGGGACGGCCAGCCAACCTGCAACTGGTGCTACCGGGTTGAGCCGGGGATGCCGTTGTGGCCTCGTGGCCGCATCATCCTGCGCGCACAGCAGAAGGTGCTCGAGGATACCTGCAATCCGTACTGGCACGCTAAGTTCCCGTTTCCGCTCTACAGGTCATTGCGCGTGCCGTGGCAGAAGAACGGACTGAGCCCACTGGAGCCCATTGCCGCGATGCAGGCGATCTTGAACCGCATCAACGGCGGCGTTCTGGACACGGTGTACGGCGCGATCGAGCGCCCCTTAATGGCACCGAAGGCCGCGTTCAGCCAGGGCGATTGGGATACGATCGACCCAAACCGTCCCGGCGAGAAGGTGCCGTACAACAACAACGCGCCGCGCGAGCCGCGCTACCTCGAAGCGCCATCGCTTCCGCAGTACGTAGCTGCAACCCAAGATCGCATCGAGCGCGAGATGGACCAGACCTCCGGCGCCAGCGCGATCTCGCAAGCGATTTCGAAGAAGCAGGTGCCCGGCGGCGACGCGCTGGACATGATCTTCAACAGCCGTTCGACCAACATCCGGCTCATGGGTCGCGGGATGAAAAGTTACCTGGTCAAGGCCGGCAGTCTGGTCGTTTCCAACATGCTCCAGTTCTACTCGGTCAAGCACCGTATCCAGAAGTACGGCGCGAAGGGGATTCAGGCCGGGGACTTGGTTCCGTGGTACGGCCATCTCATGCCGAAGGGGATGGAACCGGAGGACTTCGTTAGGAGCGTCAGTTTCACCATTCGTCGCGGTAGCGTTCTAGCCATAGAGAAACAGGAGAAAATGCCGATTGTTTTTGCTCTCCGCAAGAACAAGGACTTGTCTCGCAAGAACGTATTCCGCTTCCTCGACGAGAACATCGACGTCGATCAGAACAACGCGGAGTTGAAGGAAGAGATGGCGGAACAGGCGGTCATTGCACAGGCCGCAGGAGCGTTAGGCGGCAAGGGGCACAAGAAGTAATCAGGCTACTGGCTTCTTCTCATCGAATTCTGCAATGACCTGCCAGTTATCGAGGCAGGTTTTCCACTTCTGTGATAACAGATGCCGGGTGGTGATGGTGACAACTGTTTGTTTCATCGGGGATGGAATTACAACGTACAGCGGTCGGGTAATTCCGATGACCTTCAGGTCATCGCTCACTTCGAGAAACAGCACAAAGAAGTCAATGTTGCGCTGATTCATAACCCCGCCGTTAGTGAGCGAAACCTTCCAACCTCGCGGCTCTTGCTCATACTCAATCTGCTTGTAAGCGGCCCGTCGAACGCGGATGCGGGTCATCTTCGGCGTGCAGAGATTGAAGTCGCCGAACTCCCCGGCGTGTTTGATGACGAGTCCCTTACTGCGTAACCACTCAGCGACTTTTCTTTGTGCTTCCGACCACTTTTCGTCTACGTGTGCCATCGCCGAGATTGTAGCAAGTTTTTTGGTTTTATAGAAAATATACCGAATCACTTTACAGTCTTTCGCTTGTGCTTGAAAGTGTGCGTAGGGTTAGCCGGAAACGGTAAGCCTGACGGTGGTGGAGGCCACCTTAAAAAAACCCCGAATCCTACAAAGGAGGGACAGCATGGCGCGTCGCAAGGCACGTATGCACAAGGGCCGTGGCAAAAAGCGCGGCGGCAAGCGCAGCAAGTAGTCAGGCACCCAGCCAATCGAGGGCCGGAGCGATCTGGCCCTCATAACCGTTCAACGAGGTTCAAGCAATGCCAATCCGCGGGAAGAACCGAACCGAGGAAGTTTACGGCAACGACGCGAAGAGTCCGAAGCTGAAGAAAGGCTCGATGGAAGTTTTCGGGCACAGCAGCACAACGGACGGCGGCGCGATTCCTGAGCGCGGCTACAGCGTCAACCAGAAGACCGGCCACCCGGTAGCGTCGAGCGACAAACAGTAATCCTATGCCAGCAGCGCCTCCTCCGAGCGTCTACGACAACATGGCAGCGATGCCAAACGTCGGTGGTGCGCCAAAGGCTTCCCCTGCTGCTGGCGGCGGAGTTGACCCGAAAGTTCAAGGCGAAATCCTGGCGGCGTATAAGGCCATCGACAAGACGTTCGACAAGATGGCTGAAGCAGCACCTGCGCTGAAGGAAGGGCTTGAGGGCGTAAAGCAAAGTCTGTCCGGGGTGATCTCCGGAAAACTCAACATCGACCCGAAAATGCTGGAATCTGAGGCCGCGCCGGGCGCGGTTCCCGACAACAAGTCGCCGCAGGAGCCATCGGCTCCGCCGCCGGGGAACAAGTCGCCGCAGGAAGTGCCGGTTCCAGCGTAGGAGTGAATGATGCCAAGTCTCTTGTCTGATCTCGAACGAATTCTCGGCAAGGAAGCGGTCGCAAAGATCGAAGCCGACACCACCGCAAAGTTCCGTTTCGGCAAGGCCGAAGAAATGATCTCGCTGTACGAGGACGACGACACGGACACAGCGGTGACGAAGCGCGAGGACCCGCCGGCGAAGAAGGAACCCGTCGCCGCTTCGAGTGACCTGGCCGCGCTGACCTCGCAGTTGACCGAGGTCACCAAGAAACTCGGCAACGTGGTCACGAAGGAAGACCTGAACAAGACGATTCAGGATAAGGGCAACGAACTTGTCCAAGCTGCGGTGTCGCGCGCCCTTGAACAGTCAGACGAATTGTCCATGGTTCGCGAACGTCATCGCGAGGAATTTGGCGAAAAGTTGGACTCTGCCGCCTTTAAGCAGTATGTCAGCGAGCAGACAAAGGCTGGTCGTCGATTCGACAGCATTACCGATGCCTACGAAAAGATGACCGCGACGAAGCGCGAGGATGCGCGGGTCGAGGGCAGGGCTCGCGAGCGCCTGAAGGAACTCCAGAAAGACAACCAGAGTTCGCAGGTTCCCGGCTTCACGCCGCCGTCGGCCAAGTCGCCGCTGTCGGTGTTCGCTAATCGCAGCAAGGTTACCGACGTCAACGGTGGAACGAACGTTGACCGCGCTGCCGCCGCGCTGAACGAGCGCCTGGCCGCGAAGTCAAGCGAGGCGTAAAAAGTTTACGGCCAGTAATGGCCGATAGTTTGTAGCGACAAGAGAGGATCTGACAATGCCGATTCCGTATAACGATATTTCGGCCGTGACGGTTAACTACATCGTGCCGGAACTGGTGGACAACTACTACAAGGTGTCCCCGGTCTTCGTGCTGGTGTTCAAAGGGGAGACGACCAAGGGCTTCCCTGGCGGCAATCAGATTCAGCAGCCGATTCAGTACGCTCCGCTGAAGGCCGGCCCGTTCGCGCCTGGCGGAACGTTCGACATCAGCTACGTCCAGACGGACACGGCGATGACGTTCAACGTGAAGTACTACTACGCGAACGTCACCATTCAGGGCACCCAGTTGCCGCTGAACCGCGGGTCCGCTGCCGTGATGTCGTTCGTCGAGGAGAAGATGGTCAACGGCTCTCAGGCGTTGGCTGCTTCACTCGCCGCCGATATGTACGGCGACGGTCAAGGCACGGTGACCTCGCAGATCGCGCTGGACGGATTCCTCGCGGCCTATGACGACGGCACCAACTACCCGTCATACGGCGGGTTGTCGCGCGCTGCCATCGGCTCCGGTGCCAACACCGGCATCAACGGCTACTACCAGAACGTGGCCGGACCGCTGTCGATTCCGACATTGCAGTTGGCCTACGGGCAGGCGACGTTTGGCAACCGCCAGCCGAACCTGCTGACGACCACGCAGTCGATCTACAACTCGCTCTACAACAAGATGGTGCCGGCGCAGCGCGTCATGGACACCACGAGCGACCTGTTCTCGATCGGCTTCCAGGCGCTGCGGTTCAACAACCAGCGGTTGGTGGTGGACCAGTACTGTCCGAGCGGCTACCTGTTCCTGATCAACACCGACTTCATGTGCGCATGGATTTCGGAGCAGGAACTGTTCGACTTCGGGTTCACCGGCTTCAAGGAGCTTCCGAACTCGGTTGACGCCGCAGGCCAGCTTTGCTTCGGCGGTGACATCGTGGTTTCCGCTCCCCGGTTGGGCGGCATCCTGGCCGGCATCACGAGCTAACGCCTCTACGCGTAGAGTGCGAGACAAGTTTTCCGCCGGCGGTTGAGGCGGGCAGGAGAAGAATCAATGCTTGGCACTGAGTATCCGGTAATCACGACTGGCAACATCTACACGACGATTGACACGTACAACACGTCGTTGCTCAACAACGGTGCTCAGAACCCGCTCGGGGCAACGTACACGTTCCCGGTGACCGTGCCGATCACTGGAACCAACGGTCAGGCATGGCCGCTGACGATCAAGTACGTGCGCTATTTCCCGACGGCGGCCGACAATTTCATCGCGGCCCCTGGGCTCGTGTACTTCACCGACGAAACCGGAACCACGGTCAGCGGCAAGTACAACGATGGCACCGGCGGTTTCGGCATCAACGGCGTTGCCGGATGGTGCCCGCTGAACACCACGAACTACCCCGGCTCGCTGACCGGCGCGCAGTTGCTCGCCGCGGTGAAGGGCAACTTCATCTGGATCATCACCGGCGGATTCATCACCGGCGCGGAGTCGGCGGCATCGGTTGCGGCTGGCGACTACCTCATCGGTTCGACCTCGGCCTTCCTGCCGGCGAGAATGATCGCGAACACGGCACCGACAAACACCGTTGCCGGAATGGCACTGACGGCAGTGGCTACCAGCCTGTCCGATGTTCTGGTCAAGGGCTTCGGGATCAATTAAGGAGCGACAACCATGTCGTTGAAGGTCACAGGAATTGCGGATTGCCGGGCGGTACTCGGGCCATCGCAGAACATGCGGGCGTATCAGTTGCAGCCGGGCACGTCCGACTACGTTACCGGCGGCTATCCGATCACGGCGGCGCAGGTGGACATGCAGTACCTCTTCGGCGCCTGGGTCATTGCCTGCGATAACGCAGAGGCGATTGCGTATGCCGCGTACTTCGTGTTGGCAGCGGGGGCATTCGGCACGACACCAAAACCGCAAACGTCGATTAAGTTGCTGGTGACCATACCGAGTTTCTCCGGTACGGGTCGCAATCAGGAAATTTTGCCGGGCACCGATCTCAGCGCGTGCACATGGTTCGCAGAATTCTTGGGCTATTAACCTCGCAGTCGGTCGATGCTGAACGCCCTCTCGGTTTCGCTCCGAGGGGGCGTTTTCACAGGAGGAAGTGATTCCAGGCCCACCCAATTTTCAGAGCACCGTGCCTTGGCAAGTTCTGCCGAGTGGCTTCCAGCCATTCCAGAACCAGATGAACTTCGGCCAGATGATCGGCCAAGTCACTGCTTGGAATCCGAACTGTCAGGCGCAGGCACCCATCTGGATCAACGAGGCTCTCCGCAAGATTTACGACCGCAGGACTTGGTTCGGATTGTTCGTGACCGGGCAACTGACTGTTGCTCAGGCGACCACACAGGGCCAAGCCACGGTGACGCTTGGCTCTGACGTGGTGCAGGGAACAGGTACGGCGTGGACGGCGGCTCTCATTGGCCAGCAGTTCCGAATCGGCTACAACAATCCCATTTACACGATTCTCGACGTCGACCCCATCGGCCAGCAGTTGCAACTCACGTTGAAGTGGGGAGCGACCGGCGGGACCTTCGGCTACTGGATTCTCCAGCAGTACGTGAACGTGGGCCCGAACGTGAAGTACATCAAGAACATCGTCAACATGCAGCTTGGCCGGCGCATGTGGGTGCACGCCAATCAGGATTGGATGAACGCAGTCGACCCGTGGCGGCAGAACCAGAACTGGCCGTGGGCGATTGCCCCGCTGCCGCTGGATCCCAACGGTAATTACCTGGTCGAACTTTACCCGGCATCGTGGATTCAGCAGTCGTTTCCGCTGCTGCTGTACGTGCAGCCCCCGAATCTGGTTGGCGACCTCGACAGCCCGCCGCCGTACATCCGCTCCGACATTGTGATTCTCGAGCCGATTGCGAAGGCGCTGGTGTGGCGCGGCCCGAAGAACAACCCGTACTACGATGCCAATGAGGCGAAGAATAAGCGGATGGAGTTCTCCGCTGAAGTCGAGCACATGGCGTCCCAGGACGAAAACCTGTACCGGACAAACCTCTCGCTGCCCTACGAGGACGTTCCGATGTTCGACCCGGGCGGAAATTTGTGGGACGCGACCCATGCCGTGATGGCCGGGAACAGCGCTTATGGAGATTTTTGATGGCCAATGTTTGCGACAACTGCGGGGAAACTTGCTACCGTACTAGGTATGCAGGGGGCAAGTTCTTGGGTGTGGACTGTCGCTGCGCGAAAGAGGCACGGGAGCGCAGGTCGGCCTATGTGAACCCCTATGGGGACCTCGTATTAGATCACGTGGTCGATGAAAGAGGAAACAAAGTGCGCGTCACGTCTGGCAGGCAGTTGGGTGAAGCCGAAAAAAGATATGACTTTGCTCATGTCCTGCACAACATGAACGCCGAAAATCAGGGGCCGCCTCAGCAAAAGGTCTTCACCCCGGCAGATTTCTACCGCAGAAAGTTCAGGAGTGCGTGATGGCAAAGAAACGGCAGCGTGACCCATCGGACTGCGTTCACGATACCTACCGCAGAGTCAACGGCGGAGTGGTGGACATCCCGGTCAACAGCAAGGATGGAACCAGCAACTACTACGTTGACCGCTCGCGGCTCGCGACTGAGACGCGATACGACGAGGCCAGCGGTTCATTCGTCGAAGGTCCCGCCGACATTCTCCGCAACGCGAAGCGCGGCATGGGCGGACTGAAATTCCCGTCAAGCAACAAGAGGGGGTAAAGCGTGAGCGTCATTCGTTCTTTTGGTGTCCAGACCATCGCCAGTTCGAACGTGTCGCAACCGTTGTTTGGGACGACTCTCGGCGCCAACGGGTCGCTGGCTCCCGATCAGTTCACCGGCAACACGAAGCCCGGCAGCAACGAAGCGCTCTCGTACATTCCGGTGTCGAGCTCGAAAGGCTTCCGGGTCGGAGACAGGGTAGCGATCGCTCCGAAGGGCAACTTCGCCTACCCGTATTCGTCCATCGACGGCGGCATTATCAAGACGATCACCACGCACTCGCCGTTCGACATCATCATCGTCCAGGGGCTCCAGAACAACCACGTCAGCGGCGAATACTTTGTGCTCAATCAGCCGTTTGCGAACCTGGTCATCGACCGCCAAACGTCGCTGGGCAACATCTACATCGGCAACGGTTCCGACGTGTCTCCGACCTCGGCGGCGCTGTTCGGCATCATCCAGTCAACGGCTACCGAGCCATTCCGCAGGTTCTCCGGCAGCCAGTTCAACCCGTACCAGACAATCGAGTTCTGGATCTACGGCACCGGGACCGACACCTTCATTGCAAGCTGGGACGAGTTCTAAACGAAAGGAGAGCACCATGAAACTTGCGCGCGCCGCGGTCGTTCTTGCTGTTGCGTTGATGGCAGGGAGACTGTGGGCGATTACCACGGGCACGATCAGCACCGCCGGCGGGGACTGCTCGCTGTCGACAACCTGCGTTATCGCGTCGTTGGGTCCCGGGACCGGCGGTGTAGTGGTCACAGTAACGGGTTCGTTCACTGGAACATTGCAGTTTGAATCGACCGGCGATGGCGTCAACTACGTGGCGACCAATGTCACTCCGCTAAACTCCACGACTGCGGTGACCTCAACTACCGGAGTTGGAACCTGGCAGGTGAACGCGGCCGGACTGACCAATTTCAGGGTTAGGGGTTCATCGTTCTCTGGTGGTACGGCTACGGTCAGCCTATCGACGTCGACGGCATCGGCGAGAACGAACAGTGGTAGCGGAAGCGGTACAGGGGCGTGCGGACAGCCGACGTGCGCCAACACGGCGCTATCCAACCTGACGACCACGGCAGTTAACCAGTCGTTGAACTTCTCGACAGGGACGCACGCGGGCAGCGCCGACATCAACTTAGGGTCACCGGCCAACAGCGGACAGAACTTGCTCGATTGGGTTGACCAAGGGACGGGCAACATCTACCGCACCAGCATGTCTGGCTCCAGCTATAACGGGGTTTGGGACCCCGTCATCATCTCCGGGTGGAACGCGGCGCAGGGGGGAGGAGTAATCAGCAACTCCTTCGGTGCTATCTGGAACCAGATAGAGGGCGACTACAACCTCTCCGGCGCTGGCACCGACACGATGGAGTATCACAACATCATTCAGGGCACGAACGGTGCCTACACGCGCTGGCAGACCTGCCAGTTTGCGGTGAGCACGGGTACGGAAAAGTTCTGCAACTACTACCTCGATACAGGCATGGGTTGGTACTACGGTGCGGCTGGGGACGGCACCCCGATCACCGCGACGGCGGCGTGGTCGTCTCCCAACGGCGGCACGTTCACGTACACTATTGGCACTGGGACGTGGCCGTGGGACTACATCGCCACAAGCACGTCGGTATTCGTCACCAGCTGCTCAACTTCGGCCTACAACATCGCGCAGAGCGGTGCCAAGCTGATCGCGTCGGGAGGTACTGGCACGACAACCTTCACCGTGACTGGCGTGGGAGCAAATCCGGGATCGAGCGCGACGGGATGCTCTGTTCAGGGCGGAGTCAACAGTTTATATGCTCAGGTGAATGGCCGTTCCAGCAGCAACGGACTAATCATCGAAGGCAATCTTCCGGCCACAATAGGCGGAGCGATAGTAGAGAACAACAGCGGCAATTCCTTGGCCGGACTGCAACTAACTGCCGAAAACACCAAAGGTGGAGCGTCCAATAACACTGTGTTCCACGCAGATGGAGTGTCGTTAGCAATCGGCTCGACCGCCATCGCCGCAGGCAGCTGGTACTTTCCCGGCACTACGGGCAACGAGTACCTGTTCTCCGACGGAACTAACCTACGCGCTCCAGGTCAGTACTACCTCAACAACAACATTGGCCTCGCAGTTGGAAGTGGACTACCGCTGGCCATCTCTAGTGTCTTTCGTGGCTCCATCTCTGGCGGACTTGCCATCGCCAACAACTACACCGCCGACAACAATTTCAGCGGCCAGGTCATCACCACCAACGGCGGCGGCGCAACGCTCTACAACGTGGCCTATCAGACGGGCAGCGGCGGCCCGACGCCGATCACAGCTGTCTATAACTGTGGTTGGTCGAGCGTAGCGTGTAACCTCGTCGGCGGCTCAACGGTCGGAGTGGCCATCAACACCTCCGGCAACGTGAACCTCGCCAGCGGAGGTGGCACGCTCTCTTATAACGGCACAGCGGGAGTGACCGCAGGTTCGTTCTCGGCGGTCACGGCAATACAGACTAAGTTGGGTGGCGTCACCGTCCTCACCGGAACATCGGACGCTCGACTGAAGAACATCGTGGCCCCGTTCAGTCGTGGGCTTGAAGCGATCATGCAGTTGTCTCCGCAACTCTATCGCTGGAATGATAAGGGGCAGAAGATTACCGGATTCCCGGCTGATCTTACCCAAGCTGGATTTATCGCGCAGAACGTGCAGCAGGCCATCCCAGAGGCTGTGGGGCACGAAGAGCACGACGGCACCGAGTACCTAACCCTGGCTGATCGTCCGATCATTGCCGCGCTCGTGAACGCCGTGAAAGAGCAGCAGGCGGAGATTGAGCAGTTGAAAGCAGAAATTTCTACCCTTCGCGAATCCGCCCACGTACAATAATCCCGTCTGATGCCGACCACAATCGGACAACTCGCTCCGCAGGTGTGCAGCCGCCTGGAGGAGCTCGACCCAAATTCCCCGACATTTTGGCAGCTAAATACGGAAATTTACTCGGCCTTGGTTGAAGCCTGCTCGGACCTCTTACTGCTCGTGGGGAGGCCGACCAATTTTGTGAACGTGCCGTACACCCTGCAGCCGAATTCGATTTGGCAGCAACTACCGCCCGACCTTCTTTGCATTACCAATATCTATGGAGCCAGTGGCGCGCTATATAAGCTGACGCTCTGGGACATGGACTTCACTCAAGCATCGTGGCAGAGTACATGGCAGAACGATCTCGGCGATGCGGTCGAGCGTTGGTGGCCACTAGGATTAACAGCGTTTGGCGTTCACCCAGCGGTATCGGTTCCAGAACCAGTAACGGTTACGGGTCTTCAACTTGTTACAACAGAAACTTGGCCTTACGACAGTTCTGTGGTCATTCCTTTTCAAAATGAAATCGAGAGTGCCCTTGAGATGTATGCGGCACACTGGTGCCGGATTAAAGAGGGCGGTGCCGACTTCGAGCAGTCGCTCGCACTGTACGGAGAATATCTCGACCAGGCGAAGCGCCTCACAGAACTGTCCGACAGGCGCGACCCCTATATTTTTAGTCGGAACCTTGGTATACAAGTCGGAGTACCGCAATCGACCGCTCGCTAAGGAGATGTCAATGCCGAAGAACGATGTCAGCCAGTACCACGGTGCCGTCCATGTTTGCCCGATGTGCAAGATCAGTGAGGGCGTCATCACGAATTGCGACCATTGCAAAGGACGCGGGTTTGTCGCTGATTGCACGAACTGCAACGCTACGGGTCAAACCACAGTTCCTGTCGCCGGTGCGGCCTCTGGCACGATGAGCAGCACATGCGCTCCCTGCGCCGGTAAGGGCGTGTTCGGCGTCAACCGTCCTGCCGACTGGACGGAGCCGGTTCCTGAGCCAGAAAAAACTCTTGCCACTGTCTGACGCTTGCATGTACATTTGCAAGCATGAATGACAAGCTAGTTAAGTTAAACCTCGGATGTAGCGATAGATTGCGCGGCGACGGCTTCACCAACGTTGACCGCTGCGAACCTGCCGACCTCGTTGTCGATCTGGAACAACTGCCGTGGCCGTGGGAAACCAGCAGCGTTGACGAGATCGTTGCAGACGACATCCTCGAACACATCTGGCCGACGACTGATTCATCGGTAGTCGAGGGCGTATCTCTTCACTTGAAGCGTCAGCCCGTCAAGTACCCCATCATCGCTCTGATGAACGAAATCTGGCGTGTCCTGAAGCCGGGCGGCGTGATTCACATCTTCATCCCGACGACTGATGGGCGCGGCGCGTGGCAAGATCCTACCCATGTTACGTTTTGGTCGCGTAACACGTTCTTCTACTTTACCGACGGAGTGCCTGAGCGCGAGCGGTTCGGCAAATCGTATGGCATCGAGGCGCGGTTCAAGGTGACGGGCGAGGTTCAGAATCAGTATCCGAACGAAGTGTCGAAACTTACCATCTCGTTGCAGGCGGTGAAATGAGCCTCAATCTCATTCTTGAAGACGATGAAACGAAAGAGCGGATTCCGGTCGGGCAGGTAATGAATCTGGAGGGCCCGCTTATGCACGCCGGGAAACTCGACATTTCCGGATTACGGCATTACCTATGCACGGGGCCGAAACGAGTTATTGTGTGCCAAGAGTGCATCGACAGCTTCGAATCTGCAAAGAAGGCTTAATGAACACCTCCGTCGTAATTCTGTCCCGCACCGAGAAGAACGCTCACGCGTGCATCGCGGCTCTACGCGACTGCGAGCCAGAGATACCAGTTGTTCTCGTGTGGGATTGCAGCCGGGGAAACGGCAAGGCACCGTGGATGACCTTGTACAACTGCCAGATCGTGAACCACGACGACACGTTCTGCTTCGCCCGCAACGCCAATATTGGCATCCAGGCGGCAATGAAAGCCGGGGCGCTGCACGTAGTCCTGCTAAACGACGACGCGCTACTCCGCACACCCCTCGGCTTTCAGGGACTCGAAGATCAGTGGAACCAAAATCAGGAGTACGGCGTCATTGCGGCCTCGACCAACGTAGTCGGCAATCCAAACCAGCGGTGCAGGAACATCGGGTTGCGCGAGGATCCGCGCATCGTGTGCTTCATCTGCGTTTTCATTCCTGACCGGACGCTGCTCGAAGTTGGAATGATGGACGAAGAGTTCACTGGCTACGGCTTCGAGGACGACTCGTACTGCCTGCGGGTGCGGCGCGCAGGTTACAAGATCGGCATTTGGGACGGGTGTTTCGCTGATCACGACCCGAACAGCACAGGGTTACATTCGACATTCCGCACCGGGCCGAATACTGCCGACCTGTTTCACCAGAATCGGGAAGTTTTCGAGCGCAAATACGGCGCAAAGAACCACGAACTCTAGGCGTAGAATGCACGCATGAACCCATCACCCCTAAAAATTCTTAACCACTTCGAGAACATCCACTCGTGGGCCACGACCGGGAGAGCGACTCCGATCAACGTGCACATCTGCCCTTACGACTCGCAGTGCAATCACGCCTGCCCGATGTGCACAGCCGGGTATCAGGGGTTCACCGGCGCCGTGATGGACGCGGATGTGTTCGTTGGCCTGGTTGGCGACTTGCAGGATTTGGGCGTCAAGAGCGTAACGCTCACCGGCGGTTCGGAGCCGACACTGCATCCTGAGTTTGAGAAGTTGATCTCCTGTGAGCACCGTCCGGAGATGGGCCTGATCACCAACGGCTCTGTCATTACCAAACAACTTGCCGCGGCTATCTTGACGCGCCTGGTATGGGTCAGGGTCAGCCTCGACGCTGCTTCTCCAGAGCAGTTCCGCCGATCACATGGGCAAGACGAAGCCGAGTTTAATCGCGTTCTGGACGGCATCGCGAACCTGGTCGAGACGAAGGCCGCGCTCGCCTCAGCAAACCTTGCTACGGTTGGGCTCGCGTTTTTGACCTACCCAAGCGAGGTCTGCATACGGGAGATTGTTCCAGCGGCCGAGTTGGCGGTTCGGTTGGGAGTGGACTACCTACAGTTCAGGCCGATGCTGCGCCAACCGGGGAAGCAGGAGCTCCACTATCCCGGCGAGCGGCTGGACCGCCAGAAGGAGGTCATCGCGGCCATTGCCGAGGCCAAGAAACTGGCTACCAGCAGAACCAGGATTGTGTGCTCGGACGCCAAGTACGAGATTCTCGAAAGCGGAGTTATCCCCCGGTACACCGAATGCGCCTTCGTGCACTTCACGCCGGCAGTCGCGGCCAGCGGCAACGTGACCTTGTGCTGTCACCACATGGAGCATGAGGACTTCATCATTGGCAACATCAACGACAGGTCGTTTCCTTCGCTGTGGAATAGCGAGAAGAAGCGGTCGATGGTGAACAACCTGCCGTTGGAGGAGTGCCCGCTGTTGTGCCGCGGGAACGGGTTCAATGAAGTACTGGAGCAGGTCAAGAAGCCGGGAGTGCACGCGAATTTCATATGATGCCTACGCTGATCGAGCGAGCCGCCGAGATCGCCCAATTCCTCAACCTGCCGTTCGACGACTGCCTTGCGAGGCTATCGGAGGGATGGTTCATCCTGCACCACGCCGTGACCGAGGACTTTCGCCGCGCAGATCCCAAGACCGAAGAAGAGTTGCTCGACTGGTATCGCAATACAGACTCATATATTTATGAACTCAGCGCTTACCACCTTGATCCCGAGTTCAATTACTTTGGCATGTGCTACGGCGGGGCGACAACGCTTCAGGCCATGGGGGTCAAGAGCGTCCTGTGTCTGGGCGACGGAATTGGCGATTTAACGCTCTATCTCGCCCGGATGGGGTTCGAGGCCACCTACCACGATTTGCGTGGCTCTAGGACAGCCCTATTCGCCGCAGCAAGGCTTTCTACGTACTGTCTCAACCCGCCGCAGCAACTCCTGACCGATTCTTGGGACCCGACCCCGCTTGTCGGCCAGCAGTTCGATGCCGTGGTGTCATTCGACTTTCTGGAGCATGTCCCGAATATCCCCGAATGGGCGACAGCAATCTACGCCTGTTTGAATCCGGGAGGCCGGTTCTTCGTGGTCAACCGCTTTGCTACGGGCAGCGGGCCGGATGGCGGGATGCCGATGCACTTGGAAGTGAATGACAGGTACGTGGAAGAGTGGGTGCCGCTGTTGCAGGGGATCGGGTTCGAGCAGACGTCGGGAGACTGGTTTGTGAAGAAGGTGATGGTGGAGGGCAGATGATTGTCAAGGAATGTTACAGTGCAACAGACGACAGCGTAATACTTCGCTTCAGTGAAATTCTTAGTCGCGAACCCGCGTACAACGCAATCCTTTCAGAAATAGCTCGCCTTGTAGCGGAGCGGTTCGTTGCAGACCACTACCAAGAGATCATCGCGGAGATGGATATGAAAGCCATCGCCACTCTGTCCGTTGCTGAAGCAGCGGCCAAAATCCGCGAGACGCTGGAAAAGAAGTTGCCCGACAAAATTCTTGAAGTGCAAACCAAGAAAACCGAAGTTTACCAGCGTGGAATATTTGGCGGCCTGAGAAGGGTTCTATGACCCGCCGCCTCGACATCGGAGTATGCGCCTACCGCGACATCGAAAAACTCCGCGCGTGCCTCATCGCCATTGCACAGAACACCGTCTCCGAATGGCGCTGCTTCATCATCCACAACCCGTCGGAGGGCGACGAACTGATCCGCGAGTTCATCTGCGGTCGGGCCGAGCGCGACCCGCGCTTTGTTCCCGTGTGGTTGCCGGAGAACGTTCGCTACTGCGGCGCAGTCAACAAACTTCTGTCGCTGGTCGAAACCGATTACTTCGCCTACTTCGATGACGATGCCGAAGTCAAGACGCCGGGATGGGATGAGATGTTCTGCGCGACGATGGAGGCGCATCCCGAGATCGCGCAGATGTACCCCGGTTCCGGTCATTACGGCTTCTTCAACGGCCAGTATCACGAGTGCCTGTGGTGCGCTGGGTACTGTTGGATGATGCGGCGTTCGGCGCTGAAAGTTCTCTACGAGTCCGACAGGAAGCATCGGCGGTGCCCAGACCTCGGAATGTTGGACACGACCCTCGGCCACCACACGGAAGTTGACCTGATGATTCGGCTGAGACTGGCCGGGTTTCAGATCGGGTGCGAGCCAAAGGTCAACGTGGTTCACCACGAGACAGGAACGAAGGCCGACGCCGCCGATCACAAGCCCGGGGGAATCATTCACGACGGTGTGGTTCGGTTTATGAACAAGTGGAACGGATACTTCCTCGGCGACGCAGTGAAGTACTCGATGACCGCTTACGATGAGCGCGCCCTTCGTTATTCGGACTGGTTGCCTTGTGCGTTATACCTCGAACGATGGACGCTGGCACAATTTCCCAACATCAACGTCAATCCGATAACGCTCACGACTTCTGCCGGACCGATGGACGCGATAGAAGTTCTGAAACCGAAGGGGTGCTATGTCGGTCGCGCCATCTGAATATTCCGGCATCGTCACCTGCGACGATTGGCTGTGTGCGACCTGCGGCCGCGAGCGCCGGGCCCACCTCGGCCCAGAGATGCAGGAGTTTCACCGCGAAGAGATCGAGTTTGCTGGTATGCTTCGCGTCCACAATGAGGCTCGATGGATACGCGAAGTGCTGGAGTCTATCCGCCCCCTGTGCGAGCTCACCTTCGTTCTCGACGATCACTCCACTGACGACACCGTTGCCATCTGTGAAGCCGTACCAGGGGTCACGGTATTCCGCTCTCCCTTCCACGGCCTGAACGAATCCCGCGACAAGAACTGGCTCTACGACGAGATCATCCGGCGCTGCGCTCCGCAGTGGATTCTATGCGTAGACGGAGACGAGGTTTTGGAGTACCGAGGGCCGCAGATCATTCGCGAGCATTGTGCGTCAGCGGCGGTCAACGCCTTCGCGTTGAAGATTGAGTTCCTGTGGAACGCGCCAACGACGGTACGGACTGACCGCATCTACGGAGACTTCTGGCGCCCGTCGCTGTTTCGTCCGCAGCACGAGGTCCCCGGCAGTGAGGACACGCGGACGCTACTCACCGAGTTCCGGTTCATGTCCACACCGTTTGGCCGGCACGTTAACAGCGACAAGCCGAACCTGCACTGCTCCAGCGTTCCGCAGCGACTCCTTCACGGATTCAAGTACCTTCCTGCACGGCTGAAGCATTACGGCTACATGGAGCGGTCATCGCGGGTACGGAAGCTCGACTACTACACGTCGATTGACTGGCTGAACAGCGCCGAGGACTGCTACCGGCACATGTGTCAGGGCGACAATCCAAGCGTGACGGAACTGCCAAAGATTCAGGCCATGCTGGACAGGAGAGTTCTTTCGCTTCAGGACGTGCGGTACATAACCGAGGTGCCGCCGGAAGCGAAGTTGGTTCATGCAGGGCCGATTCAGTTGTCACCGTGGAACGATGGGCCGTGGGAAGTGTCACAGTGGGCGAGGCAACGCCTCTAATGCTGCTTTCAATCCTCATCCCAAGTCTGCCGAGAAGAGTTTCCTTCCTAAACCGTCTGCTCGCTATCCTCGCCCCCCAGGTCACTCCACGCGTAGAAATTCTGGTGGAAATGGAAGATAGAAATGTTTCCATCGGTCTGAAGCGCAACTCGCTGCTGGCAAAAGCAAGTGGTGATTACATCACATTCATCGATGACGACGACACGGTGACCGACGATTACGTTCATCAGATTCTCAAGGGCATCGATCAGAACGTTGACGTGGTATGTGTGACGAGAATTTTCACGCACAACGGAGAACGCCCGGCGATTATGTCTGGTATCCCGTATCAACGCTGGCACACGCGGATCATCGGTACGCAGTTGCACTACATTCGCGGATTCCAGCACACGGACGCGATTCGCCGGAGCATCGTTCAGGGCATCAAGTTTGAGGACAGGAAGTTTGGCGAAGACCATCTTTGGCAGAACGCGGTTGAGCAGTCAAAACTCATCAAGAACTGGCATGTGATCGAGAAGCCGACGTACCACTACGAGTACCGCCAAAACAAAGACGTGTGATTCATGAAGAGAAACGGGAAACAAGCCTTACTCGACTGGTATGCCGAACGCGAGCGACAATTCGGTTTGAAACCGACCCCGGAAGGATTGGCGGCAATGCTGGAGTGCGTCGGCAACGGTGGGTTCGATTACCATCAGGTTGCGTGCCTACTAAGACCTGAACAGCCCATAGTATTGCCGAAGCCTGCTTACAGAAGGCCGCGCAGTTGCGCTAGGAAGCCCGTACAGCGCGAAAGGCGGGAGGAAGCGGCTTCCATACCATCTGGTTCCGAGATCGCCGCTCCTACGCTCTCCAGAGTCGAATTCAAGGTAGACCGCATGATGGCGCTGGCGGCGGTTAAGAGTCCTCGGCCTGTCCGGGCCGGGTTTGAGCAGGCGATGGCACGGAAGTGTGTTGTCCCCGCGTAAATCATCTTCGTCCTCTATAACTTGTTGCGGTACAATGCAAGCGACCACAGCGTCACTCTTGCATGATTCCCGGCTTCGGGTTCAGAACGGTCAATACGCTGCTGATGGAAATTTCTCGACACCTTGTCGAGCCGCTGTTATTGACCACGACCACCGCTCCCGTCCCCGCTCCCGGCGTCCAGACAATCTCAGTCGCCTCTCTCTTCGACGCGGCCAACGGTGAGATCGCCGTCTATGTTGGGGCCATGCTGGTATGCGACGTTGACCAGAACGCCGAGGTCATTACGGTCATAGCCTTTGACCCGGTAGCGGGAACGATCACAGCAAACTTCGCCTTGGCGCACGTCAGCGGCGTTGCTCTGACCGGGGCCACGTTTCCAACGCAGCAAACTACAGATCCCATCTTTCAACAGTCCGAGATGATCGGGTACGTTGCCAGAGCTCAGAATGAATTTCTGGAGCAGGTGCCAGTATCGTTCGCTCTCGCCTATCAGCAGACGGCGACGAGCCAGCTTTACCAACCGCTGCCGGCGAACGCGATCGAACTGAACCACGTTTCCATCTCCCAACTCTCGCTGCCGATTGAGACGCTGGTGCGAAGCGGGAGCATGGTCACGGCGACCTTTGTTGACCCGCACGGGCTGAAGGTGAATCAGACCTTCTGGATTATCAACACGCTCGACCCAAGTTTCGTTGGCGTGTTCCGAGTGTTCTCCGTCGTGAGTCCAACGCAGTTCACGTATCTCCAGTATCAACCCGACTCGTACACGGTGAACGGAACGGTTGCGTACTTCCAGCGTTTATACGAGGTCACCCAGGAGGAACTCAATCTCAGCAATCGGCAGTGGCGGCAAGGAGCAGGAACGCCGAATTCCTTCTTCGAGGATCGCAGCGGGAATTACCAGTGGGGGCTCGGGCCGATTCCGTCAGTTGGTGCGCCTGTAGAAGTCATTTTCTCTCAGCGAGATTCGGACACCTTGACGCTGCTTGATGGGTTCCTCATTCCCGACACGATTCTGCACTACGTCAAGTACCTCGCGTTGTCGTACATATGGCAAAAGGATGGCGTGTATCGCAACGATCAATTGGCGAAGTATAGTCAAGAGCGGTTCAAGCGCGGAGTCGCAGCGGTGCAAAGGTGGATTGATTCGATGCAGGTCAACGCGCAAGGAGCCGGGTAATCGCACAGGACACCCAATACGGCCCGGTAGTTTTCCTCTTTGAGAGCAGAGGGGTTGTCGCTCATTACGCTGTTGATCGCTGTCCTCCACAGACCTATCTGAACCTTGCCGACGCGCAAGAGCGCGAAGAGAACGCAGTCAGTACGCGGTTGGGCAGCGTCATAATAAATCGCGACGCCAACGGCACAATGGGTGGCGTCAATTACTTTCTCCCAGACCCTGCCGTTTCCCTCTCGCGTCTCCGTTCAGTTGTCGGCACCTGGCGCTACGCCTCCGACGTAGTAGGCAATCTCTACCGCCGCGCCGGGGACACGCAGGGGCCGTACACGGTCATCGCAACAGGTTTGTCGGGCGCTCCGTTTTCTTCGGTAGTCAACACCTGCTACAACTCCTCGACGCCGTATCTGTTTATTGCGGACGCTGCAAAGATGTTGAAAGACAGCGGCACCGGTAGTCCAACCCGCATTGGCATCCTGCCGCCGAACACGATTGCGAACATCACACCCAACGCTTCGAAGTTTCTCGCCATTGACAACTTTGTCGAAGCGCTCGGTTCCTACACGCTGGTCAATGTGACCGGGTGGTCGTCGGTTCCCATCGGCAACGTGGTCAGCGGCGGCGCGGCGATGGCCGTCAACAACTTCGTCAGCTTCAGCATCGCGAGTGGAATTGGAACAGCCTTCAACGGTGCCGTCGCTCACGTCAGCGGCAACAGTGGAACGGCGACACTAGCTCGGATGTTCGATGTTTATGGGGCACCGCAAGTCGACCAGTTGGCCGCAGTCGGTATCAATGGAACTCTGACCAACGTCGGCGCAACGACATTCGCTCTGAACTCTTATCAGGGCACGGTTGCCGCAAACACGGTTGGCACGATTGCAAGGAACGGCGTTTTCCTCGACCTCACGCAAGACAATCAGGTAACCGACGACGACCTGATTGTCCTGACCATGATGGTCAGCGACCCGCAGAACATTGAAGAGATCAGGGTCGTATTCATCCTCAACGATTCCGACGGCGATTACGCCTACTACTACAAGAGCATCACTCCGGTCTATTACCAGTCAGGCGTGCAGAACCAAACTGACCCGTTCCAGACCACACTCAATCAGGTTTTCTGGCAGACGGGCTCGCAAATCTCCACGAAAGCGAAGCCAGTCGATTTCCCGGTTGGAGCGCCGGGCGGGGTTGGCGGTACAGTCGGGCAGATTACCCCGGTGAACTTTTCTACCGGCGCGGGAAGTTGGGTAGCGGTGTACATGCGCCGCGGCGACTTCCTTCCCGTTGGCGCGGCCGGGCAGGAAAATTACACCTGGGCGAACGTTGCCGGTTGGCGCGTGCAGATCACGACCAACGATCAAGGCAGTTGCGACGTAGCCTTGAACGGTCTTTACCTCCAGTGGGGCTACGGTCCCAGCAGTTACGGCGGCATCGGGTACGACTATCGCTACACGTACTACAACATCAACACGGGAACGGAATCGAACGGCTCGCAGCTTCAGTACAGCAGCGAGCAGTTTGGAACCGCATCATCGCTGGCGCCGCTGATCGTCCTGCGGCAAGCGATCATCGTGGTCGGCGACTATTCGACCGACCCGCAGGTGACCCACGTTCGTATCTACCGCCGCGGCGGAACGCTTGGCGAGGATTGGCTGTTAGTCGACCAGGTTCCGAACTCTCTCAGCATCCCTTCGTTCCTCTACACCGACATCATCCCCGACGCCAGTCTGGTACAGGCCAGCACGCTTAAACTAGACAACGATGCTCCGGTTACGAGCTCGCTCAGGGTTCCAATCTCGACCTTCTTGGCATCGCCGGTTGGCGGTTCAGGGCCAAACGTCTATGACGGTTTCGGGCCGGTCCTGATCACGGTCACGAACGGCAGCACGCAGTTTCTCCAAAATCAGATATTGGTCATCGGTACGCCGCAGAATCTCGAGCAGGTTCCGGTGGAGTCGCCCGGGGTCGGTAGCTGCCACGTCACCTTGCGACTGCAGCACGCCGCCGGCGAACCCGTGCAGGCGTTCTCGATTCCCGCTCAGGCTGTAGACCTGATCGAACTGGCTTATGGACAACTGTGGTGGGCCGGGGACCCGAACAATCCGCACTATCTGTACTACTCGAAGCCGGGGTATCCGGAGAATGTTGGGCCGCAGAACTACATTCAGGTGTCGCAACCGTCCGACCCGATCATGGCGGTCATCAACTTCCGCGGCACGCTGTTTGTTGCGACCCTGACAACGTGGTATCAGATCATCGGAGGTCAGACGCCGTATGCCCAGCCAACGGGTTCGAAGCATGGTCTGGTGGCAAAGCAGGGATGGGCGCGAACCGAGTCGGCAATTTTCTACCAGGCGATCGACGGCATTCGCGAGTTCCGAGGGGCAGACGGTGCCTATATCTCTCTTCCGGTTGAGTGGCTGTTCCGCGAGGTTGACTTTGGCGGACCAACTCCGATTCCAACCGCCGACCTCAGCAACATCGCTCTGTCGTCGATAGCGTTCTACGACAACTTCGTCTACCTAGCTTACCCGACGACCCTCTACCCGAACAGTGTTGGCGGCAACTCGCGGCTGATCTACAGCACGAGTTACAACCGGTTCCGCAACGACACGATTGCGGCGACTTGCCAGTTCTACGAAGCCGATACCAATAATCTCCTCTACTGCCGCTACGTCCCTCCACCAACCGGGCCGGGGTACGCCATCTGCATCGACCAGCAGGGCGACACGGACGATATGGGATGGGATCCAACGCACGTCCTGATTCAGCAGAGCGTGGCGTTTACGGTACAGATTCCGTACCAGGACCTCGGCAAGCCGCATTTCCCGAAACAGTGGAACATGCTCGAAGTCGATGCCGACGTTGACGAAGGCGAGATCGACGTAACCGTGGCGTTCGACGATGGCGCGTCATTCGATCTTGGAACCCTGCCATCGCTGGTCGGCCGGCAGAAGTACGAGTTGCAAATCAACAACGGCCTCGGCTACGAAGCCTATTCGATGAGTGTCATCATCAGCGGCAGCGGCGCTCTCGGTGGCGCTCCAACGCTGTTCCAGTTGAATATTTATGCAGCCGTGCTCGCGGCCAGCAGAAACTCGTTTGATACCTACTGGATCAAGTTCAACACCGACGAGAGCAAACTCATCAAGGAAGGCTACTTCGATTACACCAGCGGGACGCCGATCACGGTGTCGCTGTACGCCGATGGTGCGACCGACCCGTACTTTGCTTTCACCCTTCCGGTAAACCAGCAACGCTCACAGGTTCCTCAGAGAGTCCGGTTTCCGGCGGTCAAATGCCGACTGTGGAGACTGGTGGCAACCAGCACATCGGAACTCAATAGGACGGCGTTCCAGTTCTGGACGGCTCCCCAGGTTAGCTGGAAGCCAGCCAGCACAGGTTCCGGCTATGCGCGCGCAGAACTTACGACCTAACACTTCGGAGATGATGGCGTGATAAAAAACCGCTGCAAGCGATGTAGGAACGAACGCCGTCGGGTACTTTGGCGAATAGGGCCGAAAGACCTCTACTGCCAGGGCTGCTTCGATTGGGTGGTGGAAAACACGGACGTCGATCTGGCCAAGGTTGTGCGACTGTCCGACGAGATGTCATTCTTCGAGTTCCCTTATGTCCGAAAGTCGAAATCAAGTGGCGCTCCCGCCAGTGCCGTTGCCGCAGTTCGCTAGTGAGCACGAATTCTCCCGCGGCGGCGTCGGGTTATTCAATACCACGGTCGATGCCATTGTCGATCGCATCAACGCTCTCTCTCCCGTAAATCCCAATATCGCGCTGAAAGTTCAGTTTCGGGCACAGTTCAGGGCCGATGACTTCGAGGAAGAGGAGTTGCGGTTCATCAACACTCAACTGACGAGCATGGTGAACAATACGAACGCGCTGTCGCGGGACAACCTGACCGGGGTGGAAGCGGTGCCGCTGGTGCAACTCAAGAACTCGGACTTCAAGAAGCCGGGCATACCGGAAGTCTGTCAATTCTTAACCGCAATCATTACCAGATTAAACACGATCACCGAGGCGCGTGGACATGGCGAGTGACGACCAGAACTTCTTCCAGCAGATATACGCGGTCGTCCGGCGACTCAAGGGCGCGATCACGGTTGACCCGGAGTTGAATGTCACGCTGTCGGTTGTAAAGACCCCGTTCACCAGCAGCAGCGGGAATTTCTCGGTCACGCACAACCTCGGTTACAACCCGTCGTTTGCCGTCATTCAGATCACCACATCCGGCGCTTCTCCGGTGCTGGTTGTTTGGCAAGACCCGCTGTGGGATGGGACGAAGTTCTATCTGCATTGCGCCAACAGTGGCGTTGCTGGCTACATTTATTCCGTCCGATAATTCACGCTTGCATAATTTCCCGCCGTCGGGTACATTTCCCATTGCAAGCATCGACACGAACATGGAATATCACAAAATAGAAACGCTATACGAGCGAGACGAGCAGACGCATCGCCTCAAGCCCGAACTGGTGCTCAAGAATCGCACCTACGCCCTCATCAAGACTTGGCAGTGGACGGAGAAGATCGACGGCACGAACATTCGCGTAATCTGGCGTCCGGCGTTTCACGCTATCGGAGAATACGCTAAAGCTCTGACCTTTGGCGGAAAGACCGACAACGCACAAATCCATGCTGACCTGATCAAGTGGCTCTACGAGAACGTGAGCGCCGCAAAGTTGTTTGAAGTGTTTCCAGAGAATCACGTCATCATTTACGGCGAGGGATACGGGGCCGGGATTCAGAAGGGCGGCGACTATTCGCCAACCAAGAAAATTATCGTGTTCGATGTGTTTGTGGTGGACACGGTCAATTCCAAACTTGGTGGCTGGTGGCTCTCGCAAGAGAACGTCAATGACGTGGCGTCCAAGATCGGATTGGACGTGGTGCCATTCGTCGGGGAGATGACGCTGGAAGATGCAACCGCGATAGTGCGTGCTGGATTCCAGTCGAAGCTCAACGACGGAAAAGCAAAGGCCGAGGGACTAGTCGGGCGAACAACGGAACCACTCTTCGACAAGAAGGGCGCTCGCCTAATCGTTAAACTAAAGACCAAGGATTTCTAAAAACTAACTCAGGAGCAAGCAAATTGGAAATTGAACTCCCTTCTCTCCCCGAAACGAAGTTTGACGCCATTCCCACCGAAGAAGAACTGACCACACTGTTGCGCGACCACAAAGTGTTCTGGACGCGCGTGGCCGGTATTCTCTTCGCCGCCAACAAGTACGCCATCACCGACGAGCAGCAGCGCATGAACAAGTTGCTCGGAGTCCCGGTGCAGTTGCAGATGGTGATCGACGCGTTCCAGGGCCGGGGCGACATTGCCCGTCCGCAGTTGCAGATGGTGCCGAGGCATCAATGAGCGCCAGCATCGACACAGGTAGCAGGGACACGGTAATTGCGTTGCTCCAGTTCGGGCGCAACGAGAAAGACCGCAATCCCTGCTACCTGAACTGGCACCACGACTTCATTCGCACTGGACTCGCCGCTGCTCCGCCGAAGATGAGAGAGGCAATCGTTGACGCCTTGCGTTCAGCGGCTGACGATCTCGAAAGCGAAAAGGTGGACAAGTACAACCCGGACAGGCCGTTCAATTCTGACGTGTGGCCGTGGGAGGAAATGTGACCGCTGTGCTCATCATCGCCGCCGCCATGCTGGTTGTCTGGGTGTACCTGCGGCATCAACTGCAACTTCCCGGCGGCGTCGAGGGCTTCGAGTTGGACATCAACCGCCAACCGTGGTCGTTCTTCCAGTTCTTCGACCGCTATTGCTCGCTCTGCAAGTGGGTTGGCTGGCTGAACTTCTTCGCGCTTGCCGGGGCGGTGATCTCGCACAACAAGACAGCGGCGTGGTTGCTGGTTGCGGCGCTGATCGACAACATCGCGTTTCAGGCGCTGGTGATGTTCTGGTATGAAAGATACGAACACACCAGATACACGACTAACGGCGCGATAATGCGGTTCTCGTATACACCGAACAAGTACGCGTTCACGCTGACCATGAGCATTGCGCTGCCGATCTACCTTGTGATTGGATTGGCGCTGACCGTGGCGGGATACTGACGATGAAAGCCCTCACCTTAACTCAGCCATGGGCTTCGTTGATGGCCGCAGGTGCGAAGCGAATTGAAACGAGATCGTGGGCAACTTCCTATCGCGGCGAACTTGTGATTCACGCGGCAAAGGGTTTTCCAAAATGGGCGAGAGAATTTTCACGCGAACCAGAAGTAAGTGCGATCTTCGGGCCTGACTACGAATTCCCTCTGTCTCGCGGGTTGTGCATTGTTCGGCTGCTCGGGTGTTTTCCAACCAGCGACAAAGGTCTTGTTCAGTTGGCGCACGTCATGGGATCGAAGCCAAGCGTTCAAGAGTTGAGTTTCGGAGATTTTGGTGAGGGCCGATATGCTTGGCTCACGGAGTTTGTTCGTCCTCTGTTGCCGACGACTGACGTTGTAAGGGGAGCGTTGGGTTTGTGGGAGTGGGGTTCGGAATAATGCCATCCCTGATCAACGCTTTCAAAGAGGACGCGTACCGCATCGGTCCCGCGCAAGCAATCCTCTACGACCGTTCGAGGCTCGCAATTTTCCCCGAAGGATTCGTCGGTTCTCTCTACGACAGCATCAAAGGCTCCCGTTTCTCTACGCGTAGAGAGGACTCGCTGGACACCCTGACGGCGCTGTTCTGCGGCTTCACCGACCTCTCATGGGACAGCGTGACTCTGTTCCTGCTCCAGCGCCCGCTCATCACGGTAGGGGTGTGGGACGGCGACCAGTACGAAGTGGCCGGGTTCGGCTTCCCTACCGACAAGCCAGTCGGCCAGCCGGGCGACCGGATGATCTTCGGCGGCTACTGCATATTCAGCAAGTGGTGGGGAAAGCCGGAGGCTGAGGCGCTGACTATGCTCGGCCTGTGCGCCATGTTCGGCGAGTGGGAGTTGAAGGCCATTCATGGGGTACGCTATCCCGGCAACAACCTGACGGCGAGGTTCATGCGAAAGTTCGGATTCAAGGACATGGGCCAGATCGACGACTACATGCTGCGGAACGGCAAGTTGGGCCCGGCGATAGCGTCCAGCCTGAAGCGGGAAACATTCGAGCAATACCTGGAGCGCACCCTGAGCGAGTACTACGCGGAGCAGCGCGGTCAGGCGAGCCTGTTCGATCGGTAACTTCGGAGGTTTTAATGAGCGATTGGAAACTGAACATGGTTGCCGAGCCGATTGTCCCGGCATGGACTTCGGAAGCCAATTGCAACACGAACGGCGCTGAACTTCAACGCGCCATAATACGAGGCTTTACTGACCGGGATGATCCCATTTGGGCCAGTCAACACGAGGGCTACACTTTCGAAAAAATCTTCACGTTCAAGGAGCATGGCGAGTTTTTCCGTGGTGCTCTGACGATGGCCGGAATCAGATACACCAATGACTTCTTTGAACTCCTGCAACGGTACGGCACTATCAAGGTGACGATCACCAAAAGCAAAAAAGAAGAAAAGCCTCTGTAACTTTTCCCTTCCATAATCCATACAAAATCAAGGCTCCTGCGGTATCATGGGCGCGGAGAGAGCCTTTCTATGGGCGGCGGCAAGAACCCTGCTGGCGTGAGTCCTTCCGTTTCGACTGCGGAAACGAATACCGCGAACACGCTAAGTTCGATTGCGACTCAGCAGAATGACCGGGCAGGCCAGTTGTTCGGCTCTGCGTTTCCGGGATTTCAGCAGGCCGAGGACTTCTATAGCACGCTCGCGACCGGCGACCCATACGCGATCGCAAGAGCTACGGCTCCTGCCACCCAGCAGATCACGAAGGCCGCAGACTCCGCGAAGGCGAACATCCTCGCGAACCTTCCGCCTGGCGGCGAAAAGAATCTTGCTTTGGAACAGGTTGAGGCCAACCGCGGCGCGCAGGTTTCCGATGTCGCAACCAAGTCGTTTCTGAACGCGCCGAACGCGCTGGCGCAACTTGCCGGGCAGGGCGTCAATGAGAGCATCTCGTCGGCGGGCACAGGAATCAGCGGACTGTCTGCGGCATCGAACACGCTGGGGCAAATCGGCAACCAGCAATTACAGGCGCAGGAATTTAATGCTCAGTTCAATGCCGAGCAAAAGGGTTCAACTTTCGGTTCTCTTGCCGGTCTTGGCGGTGACGTAGCATCCGCTGCTGGCGACGCCGGAAGTTTTGCGGCACTCTTTGCCTTATAAGGGAATACTGACGTGTCTACACCTGCAATTACTCCAGAGCGCCGCTCATCGAATGAGTACAACCCGACCAATCCAACTCCGTACACGCCGCCTGATCTGCCAGCGCCAACCCCGCCGCCTATTCCACAGGTAGCGCAACCAACACCAGATCAAGGACAAATCCAGCGCGACCCGTCTAATCGCGGTGCCGGGTTTGTACAGTTGGGTGACTCGCTCTTTCGCGGCTACATGCGCGGCAAGGCCGATGCTGCCACGAAGCAGGCGGTCACATTCAAGCGCAACGACGACGCCTTGCAGTCAGCTTCCAAAATGGCCAGCGACAACCTGAACAACATGATCAATTCAGGGGCGCTGACCCGCGAACAGGCAATCCAGATTCACCAAGGCAAGAAGCCGGATGGTATGAGCGACGATCAGTTCAAGCAGGCGCAGGAAGCGGTGGGCGCCGTGGACGCAACCTGGCAGTCGCTGATGCAGTACCGGGCGCAGCACATCCCCGGCTTGATGGATCCGAAGGGGAAGAAGGGCAAGAAGAAGGACGACACGGCGGCCGACAATCCGCTGGCGGCATTTGCGAGTAACGATCCGAACGAGAAGATGCGTGCGGCCTACACGATGATGGCGAAGTTGGGGCCGTCGATCTATCTCCAAGGGGGTGATCCCAAGGTCCAGGCGCAGCAAAAGCAGATTGCCGGATTGCAGAGCGCGAACCAGCTTTCTGCGGAGCAGTTGCAGCAAGAGGCGCTGAAGATACAACAGATTCCACCTGAGCAGCGGACGCCGGAACAGCAGAAGCGGTTGACCGAGTTGACCACGAAGCCTGTCGCTCCAAAGCCGGGTGACGCGCAGTCACAGGTGTTGGATACTATCTTCCAGAAGGTCGAGAAGGGTGAAGAGATCACGCCTGACGAGCGGCGGTTGGCCGGCCTCGATCCCAAGAGCCAGATGCACGTTACCAGTCGCGGCGAAATCATTGCGACGAATCCGGCTGACCAGACGTTCAAGATTCTCCGTGGGCCGCAAGAGGAGTACGAACCAAAGGGTGGGGCGCACAAAGCTGGTATTCCTGCGGGTACGGCTCGCAAGATCGTTGAGGACAAGAACAAAGCCATCCAGAAGGCGCAGCAAATGTACCAGACCCAGAAGGACGCTAAAGGGTTGCCGCTGGACACGCCGTACACGTTCGACGATTACATCGGCGCGTGGCAGGAAGCCCAGGATACCTACGAGGAGCAGATCGAATCCGCGTCCGGCAATTCTGTCGAGCATGTTGACATTCGAAAGAATGTCGACGCCAAGGGCAACTGGATCGGCAAAAAGAGTGCGCGCGAGAACGCCGAAGAGATTCCGTCGGGCGTGATGAACAAGCAGGGTGGCGCGCACGCGGCGTCATCGCATCCGGCATCGCAGAATCCCGAAGAGATTCCCGACGAAGCGAAGGCGCATCTCAAGGAAGGGTTCATAACGACCTTCGGCAATGGCGCGAAATGGACGCTTCGCAAGGGCAAGCCAGTTCTAATCTCAGCACCGCAGGGGCAATAGATGGCGGGCGCGTGGGATGTTGTCTCCACAGAAAAAGACTCCACTACCAACGACCCATGGGGCGTCGTCTCATCTACGCCCGTTCCCAAAGTTTCTCCCGCCGACATTGAGAAAATTGCGAAGCAGCACGGCGTTCCGCCGGAGCTCGCGGTTGCAGTAGCCAAGACTGAATCCGCTTACGACCCGCTGGCGAAAAGCAACAAGGGCGCGCAGGGAATCATGCAGCTTATGCCCGACACTGCGAAGCGTTACGGCGTAAAGGATTCCTACGATCCGCAGCAGAACATTGAAGGCGGCGTGAAGTACCTTGCCGACCTGTTAAAGCAGTTCAATGGCGATCAGGACAAGGCTCTGGCTGCTTACAACTGGGGCGAGCAGAACGTTGCCGCGGGCAAGAGAATTCCCGGCGAAGTCAGCCAGTACGTCTATGACGTGAAGGGCCACGCCGATCAGCACAAGAACTGGTCGGTGGTATCGACTGAACCGGAGAACGGTTCTGGTTGGAATGTAATTTCCCAGCAACCCGACACAGGTGCCGCTGCAAAGCCGTCAGATTCTACGCGTAGAGCGGAAAAGAAGCCGTTGGCCGGCGCTCCGCAGGATTGGGCAAAGCAGGAACTTGCGCGTACCGGGGTGGCCGCTCCCGTTGCTGGACCCGCAGCACCAGAGCCTATTCCTGGGCGTGCAGGGTATATCACCGGGGCTCCAGTTCCCGAGACGCCCGACCTCAACAAGATTGCGAAGGAGAAGGGCGAATCGAATCGGGAAGCGTTCTCGCACTCGCTCATCCCGCATAGCGAGCAGGTGGTCGAGGAGCACCGCAAGCTGGCACAGTCGATTGACGCCAAGCAGCATCCGGTGATGGCGGCAATTGTCGATGCTGACGTGGTTGGAATGCAGACCCTGATCGGCCTCAGCACTCCTGGGAACCTTGCGCTACTGGCGTCGATGGCTTTCTTGCCGGAAGAAGCGGCGATCAAGAAACTGATTGACGCTGGCTTCTCGCTGTCGATGGCAAAACAGGCGTATCAGCAGTTCAAGGCTGGTCATGAGGCTGGGGAGAAGGGTGATACCCGCGAGCGGCGGCGCCAGTGGTTAGGTGGAGCACTATCAACAGTTTTTGCTGGCCTGGCGGCTCATGGGGCGGCAAAAGGCGAGAAGCCGACTATTGGGGTTGAAAAGCCCTCAGAGACGCCCGTAGAGGCACCCAAGGCGGCAGGTGAGCCTGAACCCCATCCCGCTGCCGAAACGCCACAGGAAGCCCCTGCAGCGGCTGCTGCACCCCCATTGGAAGCGGCGAAGCCAATCCCGGTTAGCGAACCGACGCCGGAACCCGTCAAGGAGGTTGTCGAGGCCGAATCTACTCCCGAGGCAGAAGCGGCTGCGACCCCGCATTCAGTCGTTCGTGTTCCGACTGGTGCCCTCGTGGTCGACCCCAAGCGGTTCCAGTACAAGCTGAACGTGGACGAGTCTGGAACCACAAATCTTCTCAAAGGCCGCAAGTGGAACGAGAACCTGGCGGGCATCGTCACCGCATGGTTCGACCCGCAGACCGAAGAAACCTATGTGGTCAACGGCCATCACCGGGTGCAGTTGGCGAAGGACAACGGCGTACCGGACATTTTGGTGAAGTACATCGACGCGCCGGACGCTGCCACGGCAAGGACGGCGGGTGCGCTGCAAAACATCGCCGAGGGGCGGGGAAACGCGATTGATGCGGCTAAATTCCTCCGTGACACTGGTCGCGATGTCAACGATCTGGAACGTGAAGGCATCACCATAACCGAGGCGATGGCGGAAAGAGGCATCGCTTTGGCGCGGTTGGCTGACCCCATATTTGACGACGTTGCCACAGGCAAGATGCGGATGGGCCGGGGAGTGGCGATCGGTCGCGCAACGGAAGATCCCGCGCAGCAGGAAGCCATCCTGAAACTCATCCAGAAGCGGGAGAAGTCGGGACGGGCGGTTACCGACGACGTGGTGCAGGAACTAGGTCGCATGGCGAAGGGTTCGCCCAAGAAAACTGAGCGGCAGGACACTCTGTTCGGCGTGCAGGAGATGACGCGAAATCTCCTGTTAGAGAAGGCCGAAATATCTGAATACGTTCGCAAGCAACTCGCCCAGGAGAAGCGGTTGTTCGGTGGCGTGTCAACGGAGGCTACAGCATCTGAATTAAAGGACGAGGAGAACCCCAATGCCGTCAAGCAAAGAGCCTACGAAGACATCCGAAAGGCGCTGGCCGAAACTCTCCAGCAGCCAGTGGAAGGCCGCGATCAGGGAGTTCAAGCGACTCCAGAGCGGCCAGCAGAAGCCGCCGCCGTCGCTCCATGGCATCCCGTCAGCGTCGAGCCGGATACAGTAGCGCCGGAGAAGCGTTCGGCAATCGAAGCAAAGTTCAATTTCCCTCCGCCGAAAGAAAAACTCTCTGCATGGAGACGTGCGTCAGAAAACAAGCAAATTGCTAAAGAGTTTGAGCGTCTCGGCATTGATGGGTTTACGGTTGACTCGCCGCATCTCTTCGATCTTGGCGAGCAAGCGAATATTGAGCGCGGCACTGGCAAGATGAGCGTAAGTGCTGCCGCCGAAGACCCTGAGCATTCCATCGGCCACGAACTGGCCCACGACATCTATAACCGCCTAAGCGACGAAGACCGTTCGATTGTTGACCAGTATCTGCTCGACCATCCAAGCATTGAGAAGCAGCACTCTGGAGGTTTGGAAGAACGTATCGCCGACCACATGGCAGACGTTATGCAGGATAAGGCGAAATTACCGGAGAATGTCAGGAAGGCGTTCTTCGATTCCGAAGTTGGCGACAGACCGAAATCGCAACCGCGGTTGCCCGAAGAAAATCGCGAGCCAGAACCGCGCACGAAGGCGGGGGCGTGGGAGGACATCAAAGATCGGGGTGGTTACATCCTTGACACGGACAATCTTGCGGAACTCTCACGCGAGGGCGGCGAACGGTCGGTTGTCATCAAGGACACATTTGGCGGTCGCCACATTATGCCGTCATCGGTTGCTGCGAAAGTACTGGACAGCGATGCCAGTGGTTATGTGCGAGAAGTTTTCCTCGCTCGCAGTCAAGATAACCCGGGTCAAATTGCTATTGATAAAGGAACTGGCGCGAAGCCGCTGCACCAGACGATCGAAAGGGAGAGCAAGGCACTGCCTGAATCTAAAGCCCCAACCCTCCCCGGCATGGAGCACGCCGTAGCCGAACAGAAAGCGGCAGCAGGCGAAGCGCAGGCCGAGAAACTAACAGCCGAACTCTCCCAAGCGAAGGCGCAGGAAGCGCCTAAAGCGGCGCAGGAAGTACCAGCAGAAGCGTCGAAGCCAATCCCGGTCAGCGAGCCTACCCCAGAACCCGTTCAGGCGGTTGCCGAGGCCGAATCTACGCCCGAAGCGGAAGCGGCACCATGGCATCCGGTCAGCGTTGAACCAGAGCATCCAAAAATTGAAGATCCAGATGTCGCGTGGGCGAAGCGTCAACTTGAATACGCAAAGCAACGTGGCGACGATTCCGAAGTCAAGGAAATGGAGAAGCGGGTATCTCAGGCAGAATCTAAGGAAAAGGAGCGGTTGATTGCTTCCGCCGTCACGCTGAGGAGTTCCCTATTCGGTCTCGAAATAGCGGTGGAAAAGGCTCCACCAATCGTTAAGGACTTTGTAGTCGACATTCAAAAAGAGCACGGCAAGGTTCGTACTGCCAAGGAGATTGAAGACGGGTTATTCGACCTCCAGAAGAACGTCGAGGCTGACCATCTCGAAGCCATCAAGTTGATGAAACAGGCCGGCGGAACACCTGAAGATTGGGAGGCGATTTACCACTGGCGCGAGAACCCCAAGGAGCCATTGACCGCAGAGCAGCAGAAACTCGCGGCGGAATACGACATTCCGATTGCCGCGCAGAACCGCGAACTTTACAGGAAGTTAACGGACAATGAGCCCGACGAACAACATATTCACCGTGTGGTCGAAGAGTCTGGGTCATGGATTGATCGTTTAGTTTCTTCGATCAGTGGCAAGGCTCCGCGCGGAAACGTTCTAAGTAAGTCGGCAGCGTCGCTGAAACATCGCACAATGATGGCGATTGAGGCTGAGCCTTCAGGTCGCCGTCAGGTTGTCTCTATTAAGGGCAATCGGATTACTGGAAATAGCGGCGAAGACCTCGGTGCGCTCGGTGGCGGACTGACAACGAAGCTAAAACTTCAAGACGAACGCCTTGCTCCAGTTGTAGACAAAATCGGAACACTCACCGAAGAAATTGATGAACTTCCCGCCAAAGATCGAGCGCAGCAAGTTGAGGACATCGACGCGAAAATTGAAGACCTTAAAAAGAAGGCTAGAGTCCTTGCAAGCGTTCGTGGACGTGCCGTAGGTCAAGAAGCGGTACATGGTATCGAGGTATCGTTCGGCAAGCGCAAGGCAATCACAGAAGAGATTGAGAAGTTAGAGAAACAGAAAGCCGAAATCCAAGCGGCAACTGGCGAAGAAAAAATGTCGAATCGCGGTCAGGAACGCATTCGTCGGGCTCGCGAAAGTCTGACGGTAGCCGAGAACCAGCGCGACCGCATTCTGGAATCAGTTCCAGCAGAAAGACTCACGGATCAGGTGTGGGTGGATAAGAACGGCAAGAAGTGGAAGATCACCCAAGCGACTACAAAGGAAATTGAATCCGCTGTTCCCGATCTAAGGTATTACCACAATGCCTTGGCGTCGGATATTGCCGAGAATCTTGAACTGCGTCGGGCTGAGAGAGCAGAGCGGTTCATTGAAGGATTGAAGGAATCTCCGGAGTTTGCAAACTACGCCATTAAAGACACTGGACGAATGAATCGTCCCGAGGGATATGCTAAGACCAACCTTCCACAATTGAAGGATTACTTCTTTGAGCAGCACGTTGCAGACGTACTCAACAGATTTGCCGATGATCTTCGCGGTGGTGACGTAAGCGCATTGGAAAAGATTGGTGATTTTCTCACAACGTCGATCTTCCTGAATCCGCTCATCCACGTACCGAATATCGCGGTTCACTGGAGTGTGGAGAAGGGCAAACTTGGATTCGGAGGACTCCTCTCCCCGCTTTCGCCTGAAGCACGTGATGCTGGAGTTAAGGCCATCAATGCCGTCATTCACCAGAACGACGATTACGTCGAAGCGCTGCGCAGTGGTGCCCCGCTTCAATCTCACCGCACCGAACTTCAACAGATGCAAAAGCTACTGTTCGAGAAGTTGGGGCGCGAGTTATTGGAGACGCCATCGATCACAGATCGCATTGGTGACGCCTTCGGCTATCTCAATCCGGTCAAGATGATCAAGGCGTGGTACGGATTGTCTGGCCGCATAACCTGGGTAACAAACGATGTTGCGTTCATGCAGGCAGTCTACGAAAAGACAGCCAATGGTATGGACATGAAAGAGGCAATTAGCGAAACAGCAAAGCACATCCCTGACTACAGGATTCCGACCCGCGTACTTGATTCTCCGATGGTTTCGCGCATCATGCGCAATCCGCTTATGTCAATGTTCATGGCGTACCACTATGGCACACTCAAGAGTTACGGAGAGGCAGCCAAGTCGGCGTTAGGAATTAGCGAGTTGCCATCGTCGAGAACGCGACCACAGGAAGTCCGTCACGGTTTGGACATCCTGACCGGAATTGGAATCACGACGTTCGTCTTGTACCCGCTTGCCGACCAGATCGTGAAATATCTTTCAGGTGACGACAAGGCGAGGATGCGGCGAGCTGGTGCTACTACATTCCCGTTCAATATGTACTTATTGTCCAAGGGCGAACGTACTCCGACTGAAGTGATGGAATCAATATTTACGCCCGCCATTGTTGGAAAAGAAGGCGTTGAGTTGTTCGCCAATCGAGACTTGCGTACAGGCCGTAAGATTTACGACCCACACGCCAAATTAGGCGAAGAACTCTGGCAGTTGCGCAGATTTGGCGGAGCTAGTGTTGCTCCGATTCAATCCGGCATGAATATTAGTGAGCGCGAGGACGGATTGAAGAAGTTCGCATGGTCGCTATTCGGTGTGTCGTTTCCATTGTCTGGTTCCGAGAAGTTGGCGATGGAGTACAAGCTGCAAGGTCTCGGCAATGAGGCGCCGACCGAGGAGAATACCGAGAAGGCCGCGCTAATGTACGACCTTCGCTTAGATGCCAAGAAAGGGAAGATAGATAAAATTCGTGAGGCGCAGAAGAAGCACGAGATCACACCAATACAGGCGAGTCATCTCATTGAAGACGCGAAACGCGAGCCACTAATTGGAATGCTTCGTGGAGCCCATCTAACCTACGATCAGTTTATGCAGATTTACGATAAGGCGAAGACGGAGAATCATACGCCAGAGACGATGAGAATATTAAATAGGATGCGTATGCAGCAAATCGCCAAGCACAACAAGGCTGTCCGCGACAGACAACCGCAAGAGGTATCGAAACCAACGAGCGAGGCGGTGCAGTAGTGGAACGGACGCAGGTTGACAGCATCGTTGAAGTTGCGGCCGACTTGGCCGGGAAGGCCGACACGATCAGTGAGGTTCTTGTAATTTATAGCGTTCATGGCGACAGCGAACCGCACGCTCTGGACAACGGTATCAGCGTTGAAACCGGAGTTTACCTCTGCGAGCAGTTCAAGCACTGCATTTTGTCGCGAGTCAGCAAACCGAAATAAACACGCTTGCATAACTGTCACGCTTGCATTTATAAAAGCAAGCATGAGCACAACAGAGATTGACCTGCGCATGAAGGCGCAGTACGAAGACCGCTACCGAATCCTTCTTCCCCGCCGCAGTTACACAATCATCCGAGTCGATGGCCGGGCCTTTCATACGTGGACTCGTGGGTTGGAACGGCCCTACGACATATGCTTAATGAAGGCGATGGACGAAGTGGCGATGGCGCTCTGTCAGGAGTGCGCCGGAGCGCAACTGGCTTACGTCCAGTCCGATGAAGTTTCGGTGTTACTGACCGATTTCGCCAAGATCGACACGGCGGCATGGTTCGATAACAACATGCAGAAGCTGTGCTCGATCAGTGCGTCACTGGCAACCGCAGCGTTTAATCAGGCTGTTCGCTTTCTCGGTTGGGACAAGAAGCCAGCGCACTTCGATTCCCGCGTGTTCCAGATTCCCGATCCAGTCGAAGTAGAGAACTACTTCGTCGCCCGGCAGAAGGACGCAGTTCGTAACTCGGTGTCCATGCTGGCACAGCACTACTGCTCACACAACGAACTGCACAAGGTGCCTGTCGAACAGATGCACGACAAGATTTACGAGCACGGCGACAACTGGAACAATCATCCAGTGCGCTTCAAGCACGGTGCTGCAGTTATCAAGGTTCCAGTGCCCGGTGGACCGAAGCAAACAAAGGTCGGCATCATCGACATCCCGCCGCATGACGATTGGGCTGTGGTTGAACCGCCGGTATTCACGAAGGAACGAGAGTGGCTGACCGTCAAAGTGCCGCGTCACCAGTAAACCTCTACGCGTAGAAAAGCCGCTCCTTGCCAGGAGCGGCTAATCCGTTCTGTTGCCGGTTGTCAGGCTACAGAGCAAGCAGTGACAGCGAAGCGATACGCATTTTCAAGGATCGAACCCTCCTTTAGGTTCAAATCACGTACAGACCCAATTGCCCCATAGCGAGAGAGGCTGACAGGGAATTTACGCCGACTCGGTTTCAGCGTCAACAGAAATCTCTCCCACGCACCGCTCCACCAGGTTCTTCAACCGTTCCTCGACTTCCGGCGCCTCGCCCTTTGTCAGTTTGTAGTAGCGTTGCAGGCAATCGCGGATGTTGCGCGCATCGCAGTACGATTCCCAGAGCGCCACGGCCCTGAGCGTCCGGTCCGGCTCCGGCAACTTTCCGATCCGAATGATCTCCAACTCCAGCCTCTTGCTGTAGGACAGCGGTTTCTGTCTGTAGCGGAAGCCCTGGCGCTGCGGCATGACATTGCGCAGCATGAGCAGCATGGACTGGCGATCGAACCGGATGCCGTCATGGGTTTCCCGCAGGCGGTCGAACAGGCGATGGAACTGGTAAATGGAAATCAGTTCGCCAAAGGCCGGGTCAGCGTAAAGCTGGAAGTTGTGAGTCACGCACAGCAGGCGCAGTTCGTTGACGTTGCACTGCATCAACTCGGCTGCCTGCTCCACGGTCAGGAACGGGCGCATGGTCAGTGGTTCCAACATGCCCTTGAGCCAGCGCAGAGCATCCGGTTCAGGCCGGCCTACAAGGCAGTCGGCCAGGTATTCATGTGCTTCGAGTATGCGGAGGTAGTGGTACTCGATGAGGGGGCGCAGGCGCTCAACGTCGGTTACGCCGAGTTCATTTGCCAGATCCAGCACGCTTACGTACTTGCTTTGCGGCACCGGCGGCTTTCGCTTTAGCTCGGCGATTGACGGCACGTGCGATGTGCGAAAGTTTCGCGGCTTTCGCGAAGTGCTTCTTTCCGAGCCGCCTTTTGGTACGATTGCCACCCTTGGCTCCGATCTTGGCGTAGAAATCTGGATCGCTCTTGCTGAGTTTTTCTGCCATGGTTGTAAGTGTATGGACGCCCTTCTTTTCATGCAAGCATTGCGGGCAACTAAATTTTGCCTTGACATAAAAATTGCAAGCGTGTAATTTCAGTTCTGGCGTGGCGTAGCATGGAGATACTTCTCTTGAACAGAAAACACTCCATGCGTTTGTTCCCGCCAAAAAGTTTCGCTTCGATGGCGTAGATTAGGGTTACTTCTTTCGGCTGAAAAGGATGCTGGTGAAACCCCAGCAAGCTACTCTAGTCGCCTGTTCCTCGAAGTGATCTCCTTCCGAGTGGCGTAGGTTTCGGTTACTTCTTTATGTCGTTGGTTCAAATCCAACCATGTCGCAAGGCATGTAGCTCAGTTGGTAGAGCAAAAGAGAAACACGTACCGTGATCGTCTGTTCCCTCGGATAAATAATTTCAGATCGGGTGGTGAAGGTGAGGGATACTTCTCCTTCACAGAAAAGACGCCCTTGCCGCCTGTTCCCCCGGTCATAACATTTCAGGTCCTGTGAAGGAGGACACCAATGGCACGTCTCAACACGCCTGCTGTAAATACCCGCAAAACTCACGAAGGTGCAACCGCAGCGGTCATCAACGCCGCTCAGGAACTTCGCCGTTCCGTCATGGCAAACATGCTATGGGAAGGCGAGTTCTACGAGGACGGTCAGAGCAACGCCAAGCGTATTGCCGACCTGATTCCGAACGTCGATGCCGAAGATGTAGCGGCCATGGCGGTCGAAGCGCGCGAGAAGATGAAGTTGCGCCACCTCCCCCTGCTGCTGGTGCGCGAACTGGCACGCGGCAACAAGAAAGCGAAGTTGCTTGTTGCCGACACGTTGGAGCGCGTCATCCAGCGTCCCGACGAGTTGACGGAGTTCCTGGCGATCTACTGGAAGGACGGCAAGGTTCCTCTGTCGGCGCAGGTCAAGAAGGGACTGGCTCGGGCGTTCGGGAAGTTCAACGAATACTCGCTGGCGAAGTACAACCGCGCCGATGCGATCAAACTACGCGATGTTTTGTTCCTGTCGCATGCGAAGCCGAAGGACGCGGAGCAGGAATCGTTGTGGAAGCGACTTGTCGCTGGCGAGTTGGTAACGCCGGACACTTGGGAAGTTGAATTGTCGGCAAAGGCCGGCGAAGGCAAGAAGGAATCGTGGGAGCGCCTGTTGCGCGAACAGAAGTTGGGCGCATTGGCGTTACTGCGGAACCTGCGCAATATGCAGCAGGCGGAAGTTCCGATTGGCATGATTCGTGAGTCCTTGCAGAACGTCAAGGTTGACCGCGTCTTGCCGTTCCGCTTCGTGTCGGCGGCGGTTCACAATCCGAAGTTGGAACCCGACCTGGAAGTGGCGATGATGAAGTGCTTGGCTTCGCAGGAGAAGATCCCCGGCAAGACGGTGCTCATCATCGACGTTTCCGGTTCGATGGGAGGACAGATCGGCGGCAAAAGCGAGTTACAGCGCGTTGACGCTGCCGCTGCGCTGGCGATGCTGGTGAGAGAAGTGTGTCACGAAGTGGCTGTGTACTGTACGGCTGGAAACGATGGCACGCGTGTTCACGCGACCAAGCTGATTCCGGCAAGAAACGGATTTGCCCTCCGTGATCTGGTGCATAAGGCGGCATCTGATCTCGGTGGCGGGGGAATTTTCCTGAAGCAGTGCATGGATTTCGTGCATACCGCCGAGGGTTCGGCCGACCGAATCATCGTGTTCACAGATGAGCAGGACTGCGACCTGAAATGCAATCCTGCTACAGCGGACGCCTTCGGGGGCCAAAACTATCTGGTCAATGTCGCCAGCTACAAAAACGGAATCGGTTATGGCAAGTGGACCCATATCGACGGGTTCTCCGAAGCGGTGATCGACTACATCAGGGAGTACGAGAGAACCGCGCAGTAACTAAGTAGGATCGTGGGCGTTGCGGGAAAACTGCAGCGCCCATTTTTAATTCTTGACATGCAAGCATGGCGGGTTTACATTTGCAACCGTCATCCTCACGAATAACGACGCCCTCGAACGAAAGGAACGATACAAAATGCCCGAGACAGAAGTAAAGAACGAACTATCTCTTGCGAAAGCACAGGTACCATCCATGCTCCAGAAAGCGCCGACATCGTTCGCGCCGCGATCTCTGGACGAAGCCATCACCTTCTGCAAGTTCGTCGCGAACAGCGAGCTCGCGCCGAAAGATTACAAAGGTAAGCCGGAGAATGTTCTCATCGCAATCCAGATGGGAGCCGAACTTGGCCTCGCGCCAATGCAATCCATCCAGTCGATCAGTGTGATCAACGGGCGCGGAGCGGTCTGGGGTGATGCGCTACTCGCTCTGATTCAGGCCAGCCCCAACTACGAGTGGCACAAGGAATGGTTTGAGGGGGCCGACAAGACCCGCGTGGCCGTGTGCCAGATGAAGCGCCGCGGCAATGAAGTGCACGAGGTCCGTTTCGGGTTCGCGGACGCCGCCAAGGCCGATCTTCTCGGCAAGGACATCTACAAGAAGTACGGTGACCGCATGTTCCAGATGCGAGCGCGCAGTTTCTGTGGTCGAGACACGTTCGCCGATGTGCTCAGGGGCATCGTCTCTGTCGAAGAGGCCCAGGACTACGAAGTGATCGAAGGCGGTGCACTGGTCGAGCAGGATCGCCAGCGCAGCATTCCGTCGCAAGATCCCGGCGACGTCCCCATCGGTAAGGGCGAGAAGGCTATGGCCTTTTACCGCTGCTGGAAAAATTCCGGTTGGACGGTCGAGCAGGCGAAGGCGAAGATGAAGGAGATTTCCGGCGCCGACACCAGCGACATGATTCCTGAGAAGCACTATGCGAAGTGCATGGAGTGGGCGCAGTCGAAGCCCGAACCAGTGAAGCAGGAAGCGCCTGTGCCGACCGACAACGCCGGGAATCCCGACGCTGAACCGGTCGAGCAGGGGCAGTAAACGGGATTCCGCCGCCATATTGCGCGCAGGTCATTACAATGCTGGCGGCGGATAGGGGATGCGGTCTTTGAGCAGTTGGGCTTGGCAGTATAGCCGGGTCGCATCCCTCGCGAAGATCAGTAAGGAGACACCATGTACGACATCAACTTTAGAGGAATTTCAACATTCTCCCTGTTCGCCATTCCTGCCGTGCTTGGGTTGGCAGCTATCTATTGGCTCACCTTCGTTCGCGGAGCGCACAGGTTCGGCAAGGAAGTCAGCCAAGAAAACCGTCGCAACGTGTACGTCGGGGCTAAGGTTCTCCCGAAAGAGCCGATCAAACTGGAACCAAAGAATATTGAAAGCGAACCGCTCCAGATCGACACCATCGACCTTGATGGAGACTACGCTCTGGTCAGGTTTCACAATTCCGGTCACAGGCCGATTCACTACGCGCAGGTCTTGTACAAGGGTTACGCCCCCGACGGTACGGTAGTAGCTCATGACAGCAACTACGTTATCTCCGGTGATGAAACAATTGATCCCGGAGAAAAGATGGAATGGCGTAGTAAGTACTTTAAGGACGACCCTAGAGTCGTGAGGGTTGTGTTCACAATGACCGGCAGCAATTACTAAGCGTTCTACGCGTAGACAATTTCAAACCATCAACAAGGAGAACTACTCAGTGGCGAAAGACACAGAAGCAGCAAAGACTGACGACGGCAAACGCAGCATCACGGTTCGATTGTTGCCGGAGTTGTACGGCGAGATCGAAAAGCAAGCGCTCGACGATGAGCGAACTATCAGCCAATTCGTCGAGCGGCATCTTCGCAAGCACTTCGGGACCAACAAGGTTCCCGGCGAGAAAATCGCAGTCTAACGGTCTTCCCCGGCTCACGCGCGACCTACGCTCTGGCGTGCCTCGGTTGGGGACAGCGGCAACTTCCGGCCTCGGCCTGTAGGCGCGTCCTGCTCGGGCATCGCGGCTTAGGCGGGGTCGGGAGTTTCTGGAAAGGTGATCATGAGCGAGATTACGAAAGATCGATTACTGGAAATTATCATTCGTGCACTGCCGTACTCGGAGCAGATGACGAAGATTGACACGACATCGGAAAGCGATGCAATTCGTTTTTCGTGGCGCAGTCAGGACTTCAGGGTCACAGTTCGCCTTACAGCCGAAACAGTGGAACCTAGCATATTGGTCAGTGGCGATGTGTCGATATTACTGGAGGCGTTACTAAAGCGCACATTCGTAGCCATGTCTGAGTACGAGTCCAAAGTTTCCAAATGAATCGCCTACTCCTCATCTCGTCCTACCTGCTGGCCATCGCCCTCGGCGCCGGCGCAGGCATTGCGCTCTACTCGCACCACGCCAGTAAGCCGTCAGGCGTGCCCTACGGCAACGGCGTGTGTGCTCCGGTGATCGTCAGCGCGTTCGGAGATACCGACCTGCATCTCGACCAAGTGTGCTCGGACGAGGACTTGGCTCGCATCTACGGCGAGACACGGTTACTGGAGAAGCGGTGGACCGAGGACCACGACTGCGACAATGGCGATGAGGACTCGCCGGAAGTTTGGCACATGAGGTTCAGACGATGATCGCATCACCGAGATTCGAGGTTGTAAATAGTGGTTTCGCTGGCAATCGGGATGGTAGCGGCGCGTACCACATCGACCTGAGAGAAGTCCGTTCAGATTCGTCGATGGCCCCATCGCGCGGCCAGATGTACATGCGCATCACTTACTACGCGCTCAACGATCAATGCCAGCCTGCAATCGGAACTATCTGGGCTCTGGATAACGGCGAGAAGCCTCCGCAGGTGAAACCGTGAACGAGCGCGACATCGGGAAGATGATCCTGTTTCACGTCTGGTGGTACTTGCAGTTGCACCACATGCCGTCTCTGAACCGGGCCTGTGCGATCGACATCATCTTCCAGGCGATGAGGAGATTGAATAGCCGATGAGCACGGTTCAAATCCCGGGCGGCAGCTACTGTGACTCGCCGCACGAGTACCGCGACGTGAACGGGAAGTGGGTTCCGTCGCTGACCCAGGTGCTTTCGCTCTCCGGCCTGTCCAGTTACAACGGTTGCATTTCCAAAGAGGTCATGGAGAACGCCGCGCGTCGCGGAACGGCGGTGCATCAAGTTGCGTGGGCGCTGGCGCGGTACGGAGACTTTGACCCTTCGTGGCAGACTGACGAGATCATGCCCTACGTCGAAGCCTACAAGAAGTTCCTGCACGAGTCCGGCTTCGAACCCGATCCCGATTTCGTCGAGAAGCCGATGATCGCCTGCGTACACGGCATGGCCTTCGGAGTCACGCCGGATGTGCTCGGCTCTCGCGGCAAGTTTCCGACCGTGGTGGAGCTTAAGACCGTTGCCCAGGCGCAACCGAGTTGGGCGTTTCAGACGGCCGCGCAGGAACTGGCAATCTTCAACACGAATCGCTGTGGCCGGGCCCGGCGGTGGGCGGTGCAGTTGTTGAATACGGGGAAGTACAAGACCAACGTGTACGAGCGGCACGAGTACGACGTGCATGTGTTCGTCTCGGCGCTGACCGTGGTGCATGAGCGGTTGGCGCATGGGCAGAAACTCATGGAGGGTGAGTAAATGGCGGAGCGTAACTACAAGTGCGGTGTTTGCGGTCGATGCACCGAAACAGTCGAAAAGATGCGGGAGCATTATCGCGATAAGCATCCCGAGGACGGCTACTCGTGTTGGGATGTCTGTGGTCTTGGCGATCCGCTCGCTGAATCCGCTCTCCGTGCGATGAGAGAAAGTCACCGGAGAGACGACGATGAACTGAAGGTGCTAAGGGCATGGCGGGCGGAATGGGCGCGGAACGCAAACATCATCCGCCTTGCTGTGGAGATGCTGCCGAAATGAACTGCGTGAAGATCCCGTGCAAGTACTGCGGTCGTCTGATAACGAAGGGCGGAGCGATGGACAGCCACGTTCACTTCAAGCACCTGTGCGAAGTGCTGGAAGAGTTTCGCGGCAATCCCATCGTCCAGTTCTGGCTGGCGTATTGGGGCGATGGGCGCAAGTTGATCGCGGAGAGGAGCGTTACCAGTGTCTGAACCTAATTGGGGTCGAACTCCGTGGAACGCTCCTCCGGGGGAACTAGCTGGCGACCGCTTCGACGACGATTACGAAGAGGACGACGAAGAAGATTGCTGCGACCACGGCGTTCCGTTCTCTGAGGATTGCGAAGAGTGCGAGGCAGAAGAAGACCTGAATGACTTATGAGGCCCGTCGCGACGCGTACCTGCTCCACCTGCGCTCCTGCCGCGCCTGCGTGAGTTCGTTCACGGGCACGAAGTACGAATTGGACAACAGCGGCAACCGGCTCCAGGCGCGGTATCACAGCGTGAGTTGGTTCTGCGATGAGGCGAAACGGTTGCTGGAGGCGATTGTATGAAGAACACCCTTGTTAGATTGATGAAGAAGTTATTTCCGCCAACGATCTGCCTTCCGAGAATCCAGCGGGAAGACTTGACTTATAGTGCCGACGGGAAAACCTATATCGTTCGCCAGCGACGGGCAACCGGAGACAAGGATGATGTTGCATCCGAACGGATGTATATCTGCAGGGCATTGGCTCCGTGGTTGCAACACGCAATGGGAGGAATTATGTCCTGCCAGCGATGCGGGGTGCCATGGCCCATCGTTGAGTTCCATACGACATGGGTAGACAATTCCGGTTCGATGCCGCTCTGCGAGTATTGCTGGAAGGAGTTAGCAGAAGGTAAGAAGCGTTGGCCGTATTACCTACAATTGTTCGACGGTCACGAACAAGCATACAGGGATCACCCAGACGGGTACCCGGAGGACTATGTTGCCAAGAAGCAGTTGTTCGTCGAGCAGATGAAGCAGGCCGTTGTTCGATACGGCGGTTAATTTTCACGCTTGCAATTGCTCTCATCCTGAGTTAAGTTGCAACCATCGCACGAAAGGACGTAACGACCATGAACGACCCTGCCGTAACTCTTACCCCCTGCAATTCTTCCATGTTCGATGGCTACCTGTACGACGAGGCCCATTGGACGTTGACGCTGCGCTTCAAACCGAGCGGTCTGGTGAAGTGCTACCAGAACGTCGAGCCGGAAGTGTACGAGTCCTTTCTCTCCGCCGAAAGCAAGGGCCGGTTCTTCAACGAGCACATGAAGCACAAGTACGACGTGCTGGTGGTCGAGGAAGGCGATAAACCGCCGTTGAAGGTTGACGGCAAGGACGTGGCGGCTGATGCGGACCTATCGCAGTTCGAGAAACAGCCTGAAATTCCGACTGCGGCCATTGAGCAGGAACACGCCGTGATCAGGAAGGCCGAAGAGATCAGCGGCGCGGAGAATTCCCCGTCAAAGTCCGGCGCAGTCTACGCAGAGAGTGACGAGGTACTGTCCGAGTGCTACATCCACATGAAAGCGGTTCCACACTGGAAGCGCCCAGACGGCACCATGTGCTGCTCTCTCTGTCACCCCAAGCCGGGAACAGGGGCACAATCCTCACAGGATGCCGCCACAGCGACGAACGGGAAGCCGGACGCCTTACAGACCGTCCCTGCAGTACTGGCCCCGCTGGAGCCTCCCAAGACGCCCGCAGAGGCCATCCGGCTACTTACTGAGCAGGACGGTCTGATTCAGGCCACGATTGCCAAGAGCCGGGAGTTGGCCCAGGACGCCATGGCGGTCCGGGTAACGGATCCGAAAAGTTACGCCGACGCCGGCGAGAGGCTGAAGTTCCTCGTTTCCTGTCAGGATCGGGCGGTGAACTTCCTTGACCCGATTCGGTCGTGCCTGCTGACGCCGTACCAGAAAGCGCAAGGGTTCCTCAAAGCGGCGAAGGAGCCGTTCGAGACGGCCATGGCGCACGTCAAGCGGCAGCGGGTGATGTGGGCCGACGAGCAAGAGCGGATTCGCCTGGCCGAGCAGGAGCGGTTACGCCGAGAGCAGGAAGCGGCTGCTGAGGCAGAGCGCAAGGCGCGCGGCGAGCAGATGACGTTGGGCGCCGTCGATGAGGCGCTGGCGAGTGGGGACACTTCCACAGCAGAGAAGTTGATCTCGGAACCGATTCAGGCCGCTCCGGTTTACCTTCCGCCGGTGCATGTCGAGTCGGCGGTGCCGGAAGAGAAGGGCATCTCGAAGCGGAAGAACTGGAAGGCTGAGGTGACGAATCTCGAGGACCTGGTACTCGACATTGCTTCCGGTATCTGCTCGCTGCGGGACGGGAAGGGACTCGGCGGTCACGCGCCAATCACGTTCGTCGAGGTCAATCAGACGGCGCTCAATCAGGCGGCAAAGAGCCAGCAGAAGGCCATGTCCTATCCCGGCGTGAAGGCGTTCAACGATACGGTCGAGAGTGTGAGGCGGAAGAAGTGAATGCCGACTGGTGGTATCGCATCTGGTGGCGCGGATTCTCTGGGCGCGTACACAGGTTCAAACACAAGGTCCGCAAGTGGAACGGTTCCCTGATCACCGCCAACGGATGGGGTCTGCCGCCAGCAATCGAGCGGTGTGTAGTCAAGTCGAAGAAGGTTCGGCGCGTCAAGAGATCGGAGAGATAACAATGGGTTCAAACGTTCGCGTAAGAGGCCGCGTGGTCTGGTTCAACGACAAGACGGGGTTCGGGTTCGTCAAGGAACTGACGACCGAGGTCGAATACTTCGTGCATTACTCCCAGATCCAGACCGACGGCTACAAGCAGTTGGAGAAAGACCAACTGGTCGAGTTTCAGATCGGCAAGCACAACGACAAGTTGCAGGCGGATAAAGTCGTTGTGGTCGAAGAATAGGCAGCACCGCGCGGAAGGGAAAGCAAAATGGAATACGATGACGCAGTAAAACTCGCTAACTCTGGATGGTGGAACTTTGCCACCAATGAGCAGATCGTGGACTTTCAACTCAATGAAGAACGGCTGTGTATGCCGTTTGACAGGTTCCAAGAAGCGGTCGAGAAGGTCTTGGGCCGTTCTGTGTGGACGCACGAGTTCGCGCGGCCCGAAAATCTTAGAGCTGAATTAGTTGGTGATCGTCCGCGTCCCACATTTCAGGAAATCTGCGACATGATCCCGGAGGACAAGCGGGTTGTTCTCGATCTTGACGCAAAGCCGAACGAGGCCGATGCGTGAACCACCGCATCCCGTTGACTACTTCAATCACAAGGAAAGTGAGGTAATCATGGCACCGCGTGACATCAACTTCTCTTCCGAGTCCGGCAACATAACCGCTATTTCGTGGGATGACGAGACTGGCGACCTGACGGTCACCTTCAACCACGGCGGAACGTATGTTTACTCCAACGTTCCCGAGACGACCGCGATGGGCTTCGAGAACTCTCCGTCGGCTGGCGGTTGGCTGAACTCGCAGATCAAGGGTTTGTACCCGTACAGGAAACTCGGATGATGGAACCAACGACTCAACTTGAATCTGCCGACCTGCTCTCCGTTCTGCAGCGATTGGCCGACGACTGGCCGCGTCACATCCGGCGGAGGGTGTGGAACACGCGCGACATCGACGGCCTGCGGTTGAACCTCCCGTCGGTCGTCGCATCGGCCTTTGGTCAGTCACAGGAGTAGCTAATTGTCGAGAGAGATGGAGTTCGATCAGCGACCGCCTGCCAACCTGGAGGCGGAGCGCGCCGTCTTGGGGGCGATCTTGCTGGACCAATCACATTACGACGAAGCGGTCGAGTTCCTGACCGGGGATGAGTTCTCTCTTGATGCCAACCGTCGCATATGGAATCGCATGGTAGAGCTCCGCGAAGCTGGCAAGCCGATCGACATGATTCTTCTCAGCGAGGAACTGTCGCGGCACAACGAAGTCGAAGCCATCGGCGGAGTCGCGTACCTGTCGTCACTGTTGGACGGTGTGCCCGACAGACCCAGCATTCTCGCCTACGTCAAGATTGTGCGCGAGAAGGCCATGCTCCGCGGTCTGATAAACGTGGCGCAGACGGCGATCGCTGAAGCCATTGAGCAGAACGAAAGTTCCGAGGACGTACTGGCCCGGGCCGAACTGGCGATCACGCGCCTGACTGAGAACGTGCAGGAGCGGAAGTGGGCCACGTTTAGTGACTCAGTGGGAGACGCCGGCGGCATTGACGGTTACGTGTCCAAGATACTGAACCCGGTTGTGATGTCGGGTACACCGACCGGATACGAGAAGCTGGACGATATCATCGGCGGTCTGATGAAGTCGAATCTGATCGTGATCGCCGCCCGCCCCGGGGTTGGAAAGACCTCTCTGGCGCTTAACATCATCCAGAACATTCTCGCGAAGGACCAGGAACTGGTGGTGGCGTTGTTCTCGCTGGAGATGTTCAAACAGGCGATAGAGTCTCGGTTACTGGCGTCGATGGCGAAGATCAACCTACGCGCGTACTCGACGCGACAGTACGGGTGGGGCGACCAGGAAGACAATCGCAGGCTCTCCACGGCCATCTCCGACCTCGCGGAGAAGCGACTATTCATCGACGACAGCAGCCATCTGACTCCGATTCGGCTGCGGTCCAAGTGTCGGCAGTTGAAGCGCAAGGAAGGGCGCCTTGACCTGGCAGTTGTTGACTACCTCCAGTTGATGAGCGGCGGTGGCAAGTTCGAGAACCGAACGCAGGAAGTGTCGGCCATATCGCGGTCACTGAAGGCCGTGGCGAAGGATCTGGAGTGCCCGGTACTGGCGTTGTCGCAGTTGAGCCGGGCCGTGGAAGGTAGAAGCGACAAGCGGCCGATTTTGTCCGACCTTCGGGAATCCGGTTCGGTGGAGCAGGACGCCGATATTGTGGTCTTTGTGCATCGTCCAGAGATGTACGACAACGATCCTGACCTGGAAGGGCTCGCCGAGGCGATTGTCGCCAAGAACCGCGACGGCGCTACAGGAACGGCCAACCTGGCATTTATTGCCAAGTACACACGGTTTGAGAATCTTGCTATCACAAACTGAACGGAGGTAGTTAATGGCTGACAAGGAAGTCATCGCCCAGAGAATCCACGGCATCATCGCGGAGCAACTTGGAGTTGGAATTGAGGAGATCAAGGACGAGTCCAACATTGTTCTCGATCTGGACGCCGATTCTCTGGATGTGGTCGAGTTGGTTATCGCACTGGAAGGCGAGTTCGACCTTGAGATTTCTGACGCAGACGCGGAGAAGTTGGTCACGGTCCGCGATGTGGTCGAGTACGTTGCGGCGCACACTGTAGCCGGTTAGGCTGGGCCGCGCGGTAAGGGGGAGAAGAATGGCGTATGAGTACGTGAAGTCTTATTACGGCGTGAATCCAGAACCGGGGATGCGCGTCACGATGAAGGACAGCGGGAAGCAAGGTGTCGTCGCGCGGAAGCGCAGTTACGACCATTACGTCCACGTCAAGTTCGATGGCCGGAATTTTGACGTTCCAGTTCATCCGATGGATCTCATCTATCCGGCGGAGAGCGAGGGAGCCTGACATGGAACGAGACGATCTACTGCGAGAGGATGAGCAACAGATAGCGGAGCGCGAGAAGAAGGCGGCTAAGGGGCCGTGGATTAAACGGACTCGCAATGATACGGCCCACGCCCGCACCGACATCCCTCTCCTGCTGGAGCGCAACTTTACTCTGCTCGTGCGGCCACAGTCGAACCGCTCACAAGACAGCGGGAACTGGAGCCTGCATGATCCTGCTCGCGCCGGAAGTAGCGGAGAAGGGTAAGAACTGGACGGAGCGGTGCCCGTGCCAGAGGTTTGAGGGTTAGCAGGCGGGGGACCGGGTCCGCCGTGAAGGAATCAGAGATGGCCAAAGTTGACGACATTGTAGCTAAGCAGCCGACTAATCGTCATCCGGGCGTGGTTTCGCAATAACGTAACTATTCGGTAGGCCAGGTGACGGCGGGCAGCGGAGGGGAAAGAACATGGAAATATGGAACGTGATCGATTATGTCCGCGAAGAAGTTCATCGGCAGGGCCACGATGTAGCGGCGCTGGAAGGCATCGAGCGCGTGGCGTGGATGCTAGAAGCGTGGACCTATGCTTTAGGGCAAAAGACCAAGCCATCGGTCGTTGATGCCCACTGTTTGGGGACGCTCATCGAGCGGCACAAAAACAGCCCTGGATTCCGCAATTGTGGGGTTCGCGTCGGCACGCGGATTTGTCCTCCCGCAAAAGAAGTGCACGCGATGCTCAACTCCCTGTTTCTGCGCCGCGACAAAATGGAGCCGCTCGATTTCTACCGCGAGTTCGAGTTGATTCATCCCTTCGTGGACGGTAATGGTCGCACCGGGAAGGTGTTGCTGAACTGGCTCAACGGGACGCTGTATGCACCGATATTCCCTTCGCCGGATTTCTGGGGAGAGCAGATTCTTAACCCGTAGCGGAGGGGAAAGAACAGGTTTATGTACAAGTTGGGGAGTGCGACCAGTCTCCATGTGCGCCGCATTTCCGCGCGGGATGACGGCGATATTGCAAGGCGGCACTCCTCATTCAGCTTTATCGGGGCCAGCGGCCCAGAACAGGAGAGGCAGAATGGCAAAGGTTCGCATCACGGCGAAGTGCGATGAGTGCGGCAAGGAGATCATCCACGTTGGCGGCCCCTGTTTCTTGCGCGACTCGCATCTGCCACCATGAAGTCTCGCCCTTGCGCTCAAACTTTAGAGCTTCGTCGAGCTTCCAGAACCGCCGAGCGGGAGCGAATCCAGGATTTGTTGCGGGCTGTCGAAGCGTGGCGGGCGATTAAATTCGATGGCCCCATCTACCATACACGCCGCGCGAACTTCGGAGACGCCGAGACTACCGCCGCAATGCACGCGCTTTACGCTGCCGAGGATTCTCTGGTGAAGGCTCTGGCCGAGGCCCGCAAGGGAGGGAACGAATGAGGGTCAAGACTCCAGTAAGTTATGACGTGGCTAGGGAGCGGGCACTGGCAGTTCTAACCAATCAACCACTTGTTGCATCCAGCGTTGGACAGTCGATCTGGCCGGATTCTACGCTTCGGGCACAAGGTCTGGGTGGTGCGGCTGCACGTATCCTAAAACGCATGGAGCGAGAGGGGTTGTGCCGATGGAAGCATGACGGCACGTCGTGGGGATGGGTGCGAAACGGGAGGGAACGATGCTGAGTGAGCGGCTTTGGGTGGTGGAATATCTATACGAGGCAGGCGATTGGCAGCCCATAACCGAGCATTGCTTCTTGGATGAAGCCCCCGCAAATGCTGCGGCTAGGCGGTTCTCTGACGAGCATAATCACTACCGGGCTACAGCTTACGTTCGTGCCGTGGAGTCTCGTCCGGCCATGACCGCAGAAGATGTGTCACGCCTAACCGTAGAAGCGTGTGACCGCGCAGCAAGGGAACGGGAGTCCCGGCAGGCCAGCGAGCCAGCGGGTTCCCCCATTGCCGTCGCCACAACTTTGGTCAATAGATACAGCCACGACATACGAAACGCCGCGCTGGATGAGGCTATAGCCGTGTGCAACGCCGAGGGCGATAGTCGCCTGTATCGCGTGGCTCCGAAGGAGTCTGTTGACGTTGCGGTCACGTGTGCCAAGCGCATCGAATCCCTGAAGTCCCGTCCGCGAGAGGAGGAACAGCGTGGTTGAACGTACTTTCTGCGAGGACCGCGGCGAGGAGGTTGAGCGCCCACATCGACGCACTCGCTGCTTCAACTGCAAAATGCTTCTGTGTGGATGGTGTTTCAACCACTGTCACATGCTCGCAGTCAAGTCAGGTGACGACGGATGCGGCATTCGGACAAAGTTCAATGAGCGTACCGAGTCCCGTCCGGTTGAGGGTAGCAATGGCTGATTGTGGTGTTTGCGTATACAACGATTACGAAGGCGATAGTCCGGAGTTCTTCGAGGTCTCGTGGCCGAAGGCTCGCAAGGAGCACAAGTGCGAGGAATGCCGCAGGATAATAGCGGTCGGGCAGGTTTACCAGAAGGTTTCTGGTAAGTGGGACGGGGAATTCAACTGCTTTGTCACCTGCTCCGTGTGCGCCGAAATCCGCGCCGCGTTCTCATGCGACGGCGAGGTATACGGCTCTGACTTTTGGGAGTCACTGACTGCTAACTTTGGAGAGCTAAACGAATCGTGCTTCGACAAACTGGAAACCGTCGAGGCCAAGAAGTATCTGCGAGAGCGATGGATGAAGTGGAAGGGTCTGTAGGGCTGAGGCCCACCCGGAGGAGAGGAAGCAGAATGCCTGACTTCAAGGACACCAAAGCTATCGACGCCGAACTTCGCGCTAAGGGGATTGGCTACCTCGACCCCATGACCACCGACTCCACCCAACCCGCCCCACGCGAGAGGCCGAGTGCAGGACTAGCAGGATTAGTAGCTCACGGGTCGATGTCCGAGAAGATAGCCACTCTCGAAGCCAGCCTGCGGGAGTTGCGGCTACGAGAATCTACAAAGGACCACCATGCTCGCAATGAGCTTGAACGTATCGGCGTGACTGCCGATGAACAATGGGTGCTTGTTAACACGCGCGCCGAATCTGCCGAAGCCGAACTCGCCCGCTGCAAAGAGCAGTTGGAAGCGGAAAGGAGCAGGAAGTGAGAGATCACATAGAGGACCTTTGCTGTTGTTACACTGGGTCAAATGGCATAACCAACCGTGCCGGATGTCCGCTCCATCAATCGCTGCCGTTTGTACGAACTGAATGGACTCCAGAAGAAGTAAAGAGTTTCGGTGAGCAAGCTGTTATTGCCGACCTCCAACGCCAACTAGCCACATCCCAGCAGCAGGCAGCGGAGTGGGTAGCGAGAGCCGGACAGCTGCACGCATTGGTTGCTCATGCCGTAGAGAATGCAGGCGAAGTTCCTGCGTGGGGATGGATTGGCTGGACGGAACGCGCAAAGGCCGCTCTCTCCCTCCCCTCAACCTCCGCTCTGGCGCAACGGGATGCTAAGCCCAAAGTTGTGTGTCTGTGCGGCTCGACACGGTTCTACACCGAGTTCCAGAAAGCTAATTACCGCGAAACGATGGCAGGCAATATCGTGCTGTCGGTCGGCTTCTATCCTCACGCGCAGGATGAGGCGCACGGCGAGCAGTGCGGTGTCACACCTGAGCAGAAGATTGCTCTGGACGAACTTCACAAGCGAAAGATTGACCTTGCCGACGAGGTGTTAGTGCTCAACGTTGGCGGCTACATCGGAGACTCGACACGCGGCGAGATTGAACACGCCAAGGCCACTGGAAAGCCTGTACGGTACCTTGAGGGCGCACTGGAGCGGGCCGCTGGAGCAGGAGAGGATCCAAAGTGAAAAAGACTTTTGCGATAGACACCGAAAAGTTACGACGCCTGATTGACGCAATCCCGAGTTTGGAGGGCATCAAGGT
>Ga0265338_10000777_pt1 | contig 54324 bp, 50 predicted proteins | sample 42126metaG_FD_193579 | JGI IMG/M metagenome (GOLD analysis project Ga0265338, IMG submission 193579) | Rhizosphere microbial communities from Carex aquatilis grown in University of Washington, Seatle, WA, United States - 4-21-26 metaG | ecosystem: Host-associated > Plants > Roots > Rhizosphere... | reverse complement strand
CCAGTTCGCCTCTTGCGGCAGCGCTCATCGTATGCCTCTTTTCCTCCATGGAGCAAGGTTGCTCCGGTGCGTTTTTGTTTTGAGGCAACGAACCTTCTTCGGTTACGTTTCATGTGAGGCAATGCGCATCAAGCTACGCTCACGGTAATTGGGGTGCAATCCGCGAAAACACATTGACCCTATGCGGGAACCCTTTGCACAGATTCCATCGGATACCTGGATTGACCCCGTCACACTTAAAGGATTGCCGCAACGATTTTATGTGCCTCCTGCAGTTGGTTATCGACGAAGTTGATGCGTTGTATCCAGAAACTTCCTAGGAAAGTTTGAAAGACTGGCATCGACACGTAAAGTTAAAATCTCCGTCGCTCAAATCACAGGAGCGCAAGCGCAGAATGGTGTGGGCATTGGGAGTGCCGCCCATGACAACTTGATGTGGAGTGGACAAGTCCGCGAGAACCTGTAGGGTGGAGATCCGCCAACCTTATCGAGATCGGTCACGAGGTGCCAACCTTCGAATATGGAGTTGACACTTTCTGAGCGGAGTCTGGTTGTCTTCATCGATGACACGGGACATGAGGCGCTTCTAAAAGATCAGCCAGTTTACGGCTTAGGCGGCTGCACGATCATGGCTACGGAGTTGGAGAGAGTTATCCGCGAGCCTTGGCGAGAGGTTCGGCGCTTTGTGGCGGGGTCGCCGGATAAGCAGCTTCATGCAAGCGCTTTCGGCCAAGGAGCCAGCGACGAAGCGATTGCGATGGTGGCACGGTATTTCGGGACGCAACCATTTGGGCGCTTCGGCGCGGTCATCTCGACGGATACCAAGCTTGATGACGGGTTGCCAAATCTTGTCATCGTAGCGGCAACGATAAAACAGCGTATCATCGACATCGCTCGGTGGACGCCGTTTGACAATCTCAAGGTCATTTTCGAGTCTTCACAGCGACGCGAATAGTCTAATAGAGGCCGCGTTCCAAGGATTCGAGCTGGAAGCAGATGGTAAACCCATTCCCGTTGATTGCTACTTCATGCCCAAATCTGCGGCCGAACCTGGCTTGGAAGTCGCCGATTTTGTTGTGCACACAGTTGGGCGTCAAGCGAGGAGATACTTGAAAGGTGAAAAGGGCTTTGCACCTGATTACAAAGCCGTCTTTCACTCGGTGGATCGTCGGCTAGCAAGTTTTATAAATGTGACTGAGGCCTCATACGCTACAGTGGGCGACTCTCAGAGCGGATAGTGATTCCCGGCATGCTAAATCTCCTCTGCCTGAGAATTCAAGAAACCCGCAATCTAGTCAGGCTCAAAAGAGTGGGTCCGAGTGTACTGTATAGGTACATGTTTTGAACCCCGGCGATTTCTTGCTGTCGTCTCCGAGGAATCTGGACTGTGCTGATGACCGATCACAAAGCAATAGATGGCACTGACCGAGGCGCGGTCGACTGGTTGACAATTCGCGAAGTCGCCGCCGAGCTTCGGTCGTCCGTGTCCCACGTTAAGACGTTGTTGGGACAACGTGGCGGGCCGGTGGAGATTGGTCATTTCAAGCATGGTAGGAGGACTCTCATTAAGCGTAAGGAGCTAGAACGTTATAAGGCTCGGGTGGAAATATCCGGAACGATGCGGTCTCCACAAATTGTGCGCCGCAACCAACACTAGCGTTTACGGCCGGACCGCAACTCTGAGACAAAGGACGCGAGCCTGGAATAGTTGTCGGCGTAGCCGCCGCACACGCCAGGAATAAGAAAGTGCCATCCATCATCTCGCCAGACAGCATCTTCGTTGATTGCGCGATCGCGTTCGTCTAGGTAGACCACTTCGATCTCCCCGGGCCGGTGCGCGTAGATGGTTGAGACAATTGCATTTACGGAGCCGATCCTAATCCAAGCAAAGCACTTGACTGCGGGCATTTCACTCACTGATTTTCACCTTAGCCGTTATGCCACATGAGCCATAGCTGCGATCACGTCTTCATTCGATGCTTTCGCATAATATCCCAAAGTCGTGGTGATATTCCGATGCCCTAGGAGCTTTTGCAGGGCCGTGTGCGGAGTATTGTAGACGTTCGCATGCAGATATCCGAAGCTGTGGCGCATATCATGCGGCGTCGGATCTTTGAGCGGTGCTCCCGTCGAGTCTCGGCATTTCATGAGGCCGGCTGCCTTCGCGGCTCGCTTAAACTCAAGGGAAAAATCTTCTGGCCGTCGGAAGCGGGAATCGTTGCCGTAGGTGAATACATATACGCGTTCCGGGTCGGCCAGCTTGATCTTCTGGAGTTCGGCCATGATGCTGGGCGGGATCGGCACGGTGCGGTAAGAACCCTCCTTCTTTAAGCTGTCCGTGCAATAAATGTCTTTGCCGAGTTCGCGAATGGCCTGGCCGCGGACGGCATAGAGTTTGTTCTTCCAATCGACGTGGCGCATGCTGAAGCCTAGGATTTCGCCGCTGCGCAATCCCATGCGAAAACCGATGAGGAATCCGATGTGCGCCCATGAGTCCTGCGAATGGGAGAAGAAGGCCTCTTGCTCGTCAAGCGTGATGTTTCGGGCGCTGTGCAGTTCGTAGCCGTCATCATCGTATTTAGCGCCTGCGCGGGGCACTGTGACCAGCTTAACGGGATTGTAGCCAAGCGGCACCTTTCCCATGGCTTGCGCCAAGCTGTAGAGCTTTGAAAGCACGGTGCGCATATTGGCTTGCGTGTCGGAATCTCGGTGTGAGAGGCTCTTATGCAGCAACTGCATGACTTGCTCAGGCCGGATGCTTCGCAGCTCGCATTTGCCAAGCAGCGGGGAAGCGTGCAGATCGTAGAGCAGCTGATAGCCGTGAATGGTGCGCGGCTTCAGGCCTTTTCGGCGCGTGTGCGGAAAAGGCATGATGTTTTCAAAGCACTCTTTAGCCCAAGCGTCGAGGGTCAGCTTCTTGGGGCTCATGTCAGCCTCAAGCATCTCAAGCCAGGTGTTACGGGCCTTAATCGCCTTGTCTAAGGAAACATATGCGGAGTTCTTTCGGAAGGGCCGTCCGTCTGGTCTTTTGCGATCGATTTCAACATAGAATTTGCCGTTCTTGCCGATGCGAATATATTTCTCGTTCTCGACGCTGGGAGCCTTGCCATTACTACGAGCTGCTGTAGGTGCTGCCATACCTATATTATACCAGAAGACTCCCTGTTATTTTCCCTGACTTTTGACATTGTAAGTTCAAATATATCGGTCTTGAAAACCGTTGTGGGGCAACCCACCGTGAGTTCGAATCTCACTCTCTCCGCCAGGGCCTGCTAGGCGAATGCTAACATCAATCCTATGGATTTTGGAATCAACGGAAAAGTAGCCATGGTCGCCGCGGGTAGCAAGGGCATCGGTTACGCGTGTGCGGAGTCGCTTGCGGCAGAGGGATGCGCGGTATCGATTTGCGGTAGGAACGAGGAAACGGCCGCGTTGGCCGCGCGGCGAATCGGGCGTAATGCTAAAGGCTACGCTTGCGACGTCACCGATCCGAAGGCGCTCGCCGAGTGGTTTAAGCGGACTGCGAGCGACCTCGGCGTCCCTGAGATCCTTGTGACCAACACCGGCGGGCCTCCGGCCGGCAACGTTCTCGACCTTACCGACGAGCAGTGGGAAAGCGGCGTTCAATCTACTCTCATGAACGTCATCCGCATGGTGCGTCTTGCCGTCCCGGGCATGAAAAAGGCGGGCTGGGGGCGGATTGTTCACATCACTTCGCTGGTCGCCAAGGAGCCTGCCAAGCTTCTACCCATTTCTTCGACCATTCGGTCGGGGCTCATGTCCCTCACCAAGCTTCAGGCGTATGAGTTGGCGCAAGCCGGTATCACCGTTAACGGTGTTCTCCCGGGCCACACGGACACCGATCGCCAAAAGCACCTGATTGAGGTGAGAGCGGAGAAAGAGGGCATCGATCTAAACGAATCGATGAGGCGCCAAGCGGAAGGCACCGCTATGAAAAGGTTTGCCGAGGCGCGGGAAATCGGCGACGTTGTGACCTTCCTATGTTCGAAGCAAGCGGCCTACGTGAGTGGAGTCAGCTTGCTAGTCGATGGCGCGACCACTTGTGCGGTTTGAGTTAATTGAGTCTTTGAGTCTTGGAGTCATTGAGTCATTGAGTCTTGGAGTCATTGAGTCTTTGGGTCTTTGAGTAATTATTCTTCAAAGCTCATCTTTCTATTTCACCGCGAAGGCCTTCCGGATTGTTTCTCGCAAAGAATCAAAGAACGCAAAGCCCTCTTGGGTTTTGGTGGCCTGGGCAACATTGAATTCGCCCTCAAAGACGCACTAACTCATTCAGCCGTTTGGATGAGCTTAGCGACCTCTTTACTTGTCGTCGAACCTGGAAGCGCGAGCTTGATTGCTTTCTGGAGATCGACAATGGCGTCGGCGCGATATTTTGGAATCGATAGTTCGACCGCTGCAAGCTCTAACCTACACTGGGCGTCTTCGGCGCCAAGAGCCTGTTTGGGGGCAACCGCATGTTGCAGGTCCACAGCTTCCTGGAATTCGTCGACTGCATTCCTTAGCAAATCGTATCGCTTGTCGCGATCGTTCTGCTGACGCGAGGCGGAGAGCAGGAGCCGGGCCATGTCTGCATAATAATCAGGGTTTGAAGGGGCAAATTCCGTTGCCCTCTGGTAGTTGAACTCGGCCAGACTGCGTTGCGTGTCGGCGAGATTGGTGGCGCCTTTTGCCTCGTATTGTTTGGCAAGCGCGATGCTTTGAATGCCCTTTTCTTCGTACAGCTTGGCGAGGTCGCTTCGCACCTTTCGAATCATCGTCTCGTTCCGAAGCTGTTTCAGGATGGCCTCTTTCTGGTGGATCCTGGCGTTAAGCGCCGCCGGAGCGCGCTCTTGCGCGAGTTGGCTTAGAACGGTGCGATCGTGCTCCTCGTCTCTAAAATCGTAGTAGCTCGTAGCCACCGCGTACGCCAAACGGCCAACCAGTATATAGGTGCAAGCCAAGAATGTGACCAATACGGCCAATCGGATGATCAGCGTTCTCGGATCGCTTCGATATTGGCGTACGAGCCTCATGTCAACTTATCGACTTCGCTCTGTATGTCCTGCGCTACTTTTGAATCTGGAGCAGCTTCATCCCTCGCCCGGTAAAGTAGGGTTCGGGCTCGAAGGCGGTCGGTGGGCTCCAGTTTGCGGGCCCATTGGAACTGAGCCTCGGCCGCCCAGTTCAAACTTCTCTCAGCCAATGCCGACTGGCCGGCATCCTTGTAGCTTTGGGCCAGGCGTTCGAAGTTGCTAATCGAGTCGCCAAACTCTTGTGCCGCCTGATCGGCGTCGCCGTCGCCCATTGCTCGCTGTAGCAACGCGATACCGGAGTCCAAACTGTGCCCGTCCGGCATTTTTGCACTGGTTGGATCGTCCACCGGATCGGAGGTTGGGGAAAACCCTGCGGGCGATTGTCCAACATTTGCCTTGGGTATCGGCTCCGAAGAACTTTCATTTCCATACCTTGCGAGGAACCAGAACAGGCCGGCAAACAGGGTTCCCACGATAAGAAATGTCAGCAATACCCTGTGCACAAAGGCCCGCTGCTCTGGGGTGAGCATGGGTCTCCTCGGAGGGGGCGGGTAGTAGACCGGAATCTGCTGGAGTTGAGGAGCGTAAGTTTGCTGGCCCGTGTAGGGGTCGGGCCCATAAGGGTCCGGCAAATAGACTTGGCCGGCAGGGTATTGCCCCTGACCAGGAAGATAGGGACTGGTGTTTATGCCTGACATTTGAGTCGGCGGAGGCTGTGGGTAGGGGTTGTATTGATATTGAGGCGGCGCCTGAGGACCGCCCGAGCCGCCGGGATACGGTTGGTTTGAAATGTAAGGGTTGACTGGGGGCGGCGGCAGAAACGGATTCTGAGTCGTGTTGAGCCCTGGATTTGTAGGCTGCTGGGGAGGACTCGCCGACAGCATGTGCGCGGAATCCTTCGCAGTTTGGAGGGCTTGGAGCATCTCAACCGTGTTGGAATAACGCATCGAAGGCGATTTATCCAAGGCCTTTGAAATCACCTGCCATAGACCATGGGGGATTTGCGCTGGCTGGTCTGGCTCCTTATTCGTGATCGCGTACGTGATCGACACTACGCTGTCGCCGGGAAACGGCTTTTGGCCGGCCAGCATCTCATAAAGGACCACCCCGACGCTGAAAATGTCGCTGCGGACATCGATATCGCGCCCAACGACCTGTTCCGGCGACATGTAGCTCGGCGTGCCGAATACTTGGCCATCCATCGTGATGTTCGGCTCAAAGGTCAGCCGAGCGATGCCGAAATCGGTCAGTTTCACACGGCCATCGGAAAGGATCTGAATGTTCTCCGGCTTGATGTCCCGGTGAATGACTCCGTTCTGGTGCGCATACTCGAGACCCCGAAGAACCGATTCGGCGACCTTGACCGCTTCATCGATGGGAAGGAAGCCCCTCGCGTCGAGCTCGTTTCTCAGCGTATGGCCATCGAGATACTCCATGACCAGGTAGTGCCGCCCGGCGTCTTCGCCTACCTCGTAGATGGTTACGATATTTGGATGAGCAAGCGAACCCGCAGCCTTGGCTTCGCGAAGAAACCGCTTCAGGCGATCGTCCTTTTGCTGACCCGTCGACCCACTCGGCACCGCTAACTCCTTTAGAGCGACGCGCCGATTCATCAGCGGATCGTACGCTTCGTAAACGATGTCGTTCGAACGAGCGATCTCGCGGATGATCTGATATTTTCCTAATGTGGTCGGAGGACTGCTCATAGAGCTTACAGGTCTAATTGTTGGAGACGCGTGTACGCCTCGTCACGTGCGATTCGACTAATATTTCAACGAGAATTATGGACCGTAGGTTCAATCCGGAGTGCGGCGATTCCTTCGCCGCTATGAATGCGACGATTATTCGGCGCAAACGTGAGGTCGCCGCAGGCCGCTTTCTCGGAGCGAACCACCCTGGCTCGCCCTCTGTAGAGCGACTAATGAGCTCAGGATCCCTTCATCCCTGTTGGGGCATGCAGTTTGCTGGAAGGGGTACCTTGCAAGCTTTACCGAACCGATCCCAGAAAACGTCCACGTGATTGAGGGCTGAACTAAGGACGAGGCAATGTTTGCTGCTCGTGATCCTCCATGTAGCCTCGACCCCAGGCTCTGATGTCCAGGTAGCCTCGACGCCGAGTACCTCATCGTAGCGAATCCGCATGTCCTCCTTTCCGCGATAGTTTATGTGGGCAATCTCATCCTCTTCGAGGATAATCCGTTCAAACTTCGGCCGCAAGTAGGATCGAATGAAAATGGCGCGGAAGAACACGAAGAACACGAGGGGAAAAAACATGCTGACCCCAACAAGCGGCAAGAGGCCTGGCGGCTTCCGTCCGAAGTGATAGCCACTGAAGTAGTCCACCCAACCGTTCCCTAGGATAAATACGAGACCGCCTGCAAATATGGCAAGTTGGACTACAAACATGGCTAGACCGCCCCCGCTAGATTTATATTGGTAAGTGTTCATGGTTGCTTGTGGTGGAGGCTTTCTGGCGGCGCCTTTTGTTTCTTACCTTCGCGGCCGAGACTCGGCTGGCCGCTTTAGCTTTCTGCGGCTTGTTACGCCGATCTTGCCATCGCTTGTGCCCATGAGTTGGCGAAGCTTGGTGATTTCGTCGCGGACCTCGGCCGCTTTCTCAAATTCCATCATCTTCGCGTAGTCCTTCATCTCTTTCTCGAGGCCGGCGATTACGACGGGCAGGTCCTCGAGCCGAATGGGCCCGTCTTTTGCAAGGTCCGAGTTGTATTGAGATACGACCTCAGCCACCGCGTCGTACGATCTTATGGTTTCTCTGACCTCCTTCAGTACGGTGGTTGGTTCGATGCCGTGCTCGAGGTTATAGCTGGCCTGGATCTCGCGTCGCCTGGTGGTTTCGTCGATCGCCCGTTGCATCGAGCCTGTCATCACATCGGCATAGAGAAGGACCTTTCCGCCTACGTTTCGAGCCGCGCGGCCGATTGTCTGAATTAGCGAAGTGTCCGACCGAAGAAAGCCTTCTTTATCGGCGTCGAGGATGGCGACCAGCGTGACCTCCGGGAGGTCCAAGCCTTCTCGGAGTAGGTTGACGCCGACAATCACGTCGTAGACGCCCAATCGCAGATCCCTTAGAATCTCGGGCCGCTCCAAAGAATGAACGTTGGAGTGGATATATTGAACTTTGACGTCGAGATCTTGAAGATAAGATGTGAGGTCCTCGGCCATTCGCTTGGTAAGCGTTGTCACCAGAGTTCGCTGGTTCAACTTGACCCGGTCCTGGATTTCCTTGATTAGGTCGTCAATTTGCCCTTTTGTGGGCCGGACGTCGATCTCCGGGTCGACGATAAAGGTGGGGCGGATAATTTGCTGGGCGACCTGGCTTTGGTTTTCTTTCTCGAACGGCCCGGGCGTGGCGCTTACGAAGACGACCTGGGGAACTCGTTGGAGGAACTCCTCGAACTTCAGCGGGCGGTTGTCCAAGGCAGAAGGAAGGCGGAAGCCATAATCCACCAACACCGACTTTCTCTGCTGGTCGCCATTGTACATCGCGCGAATTTGGGGCAGAGTTTGGTGCGATTCGTCGATAAAGACGATCGCATCGCTTGGCAAGAAGTCCAGCAACGTAAATGGAGGGTCGCCTGGCTTCCGTCCGTCGAAGTATCGGGAGTAGTTCTCGATGCCGTTGCAGTATCCGACTTCGCGCATCATCTCCAAGTCGAACTCGACCCGCTGGCGCAAGCGCTGGGCCTCCAGAAGCCTTCCCTGAGCGATAAATAGGTCGTGCTGGGCGTCGGCCTCGAGCTTGATCTGCTCAATCACGACGTCCATCCGCTCCCAAGGGGTTACATAGTGGGTAGCGGGGAAGATGCTGACCTTGGTGGGCTCGTCGAGGACGTCCTGGGTGAGAGGGTCGAAAAGGCGAATTCGCTCCACTGTGTCGCCGAAGAACTCGATCCGCGTAATTACTTCTTCGTCTTTGGGCTGAATCTCAAGGGTGTCCCCTCGGACCCGGAAAGTGCCCCGGTTGAGCACCATGTCGTTCCTTGTGAACTGCATGTGGATCAGCTTCTGAAGGGCGACTTCCAAGTCGAACGGCATTCCCGATTCGAACGTGATCACCGACTCCGCGTAAGTGTCCGGTGAGCCAAGGCCGTAAATGCAGCTCACCGAAGCCACAACCACCACGTCTCGGCGCTCCAGGAGGGCTTGAGTGGCGGCGTGGCGAAGCCTCTCGATCTCCTCGTTGACGCTCGAGTCCTTTTCGATATAGAGGTCGGCGCCTGGCACGTAGGCCTCGGGCTGGTAGTAGTCGTAATAGCTGATGAAATACTGGACCGAGTTCTCCGGGAAGAAAGCCCTGAACTCCTGGCAAAGCTGGGCGGCAAGCGTCTTGTTGTGGGCCATGATCAGTGCGGGCCGCTGGGCTCGCTGAATCACGCTCGCCATGGTGAACGTTTTTCCCGTACCGGTGGCGCCGAGAAGAGTCTGGAACCGATAGCCGCTGTCCAGCCCGTCGAGCAGGGTTTCGATCGCCGTCGCCTGGTCGCCTTTTGGCTCAAAATCGCGGCTGATTTGAAAGGGGTTTTCGTAGGTGACGATCATGGAGCTAATTCTTCTACGTTGGTTGGAAGGGTACCCTCGGTCAATGATTCTCGTGATTGGTGGCGCAGGTTATATAGGCGCTCATATGTGCCAACTGCTCCGCAAATCCGGCGAGCCGCACTTGGTCCTCGACAACCTGGTGCAGGGTCACCGGGCCGCGGTTAGCGAGAGTTCCTTCTTCCACGGAGATTTAGGCTCTTCACAGGATTTGGAGCGCGTGTTTGGGGAAAACCCTATCGACCTCGTGATGCATTTCGGCGCCTTCATTTCGGTTGGCGAAAGTGTTCGCGACCCAGCGAAATATTGGCATAACAACGCTGGCGCCGTTCTAACCCTTCTCGATGCGATGCGAGCGCATAAAGTCACGAAATTCGTCTTCAGTTCAACGGCGGCAGTATATGGGGAGCCGCAGTACGTGCCGATCGACGAGGACCACCCGAAGAGTCCGACGAATCCTTATGGCGACACCAAGCTTTCGGTTGAACGGGCCCTCGCAGCGTACGATGTCGCCTATGGTTTGCGCTCGGTCTGTTTTAGATATTTCAACGCGGCCGGGGCCGATCCGGATGGACGGATCGGGGAGGATCACACTCCTGAGGAGCACCTTGTACCTTTGGCAATTCAGGCGGCTATGGGGCTGCGTCCGCCGCTAAAGGTTTTCGGGACCGACTACCCCACGCCGGATGGGACATGCGTTCGCGACTACGTGCACGTCCTCGATATCGCAGCCGCACATCTTTCTGCCGTTCGGCACCTTCGTGAGGGAGGGGAGTCGCGCCGCTACAATCTTGGAAACGGAGAAGGATTCTCGGTTCGGCAAGTGATCGAGACTGTGGAGAAGGTCTCGGGGCTGCCCGTTCCGAGGGAGGATGCGCCCCGAAGACCAGGAGATCCGGCCAAGCTCGTGGCGAGCAGCGACCGGATCCGGAAGGATTGGGCTTGGAGTCCTAGTTACCCAAAGTTAGAGTCGATCGTTGAAACCGCTTGGAATTGGCATTGCCACCATCCCAAGGGATTCAACGACCGTTCCTAGTTTCCTCCTGCTGGTTTATCGGAGGGCGTCGGGGGGCTTGTGGTCCCGTCGGTGGTTGGGGCGGGAGTAGGGGCCGGTTGGTTCGCCGGCGTACCAGCCGTTGCGGGTAGACCAAGGTCGGCGGCCAGCGGTTTGCCGTTGCGCTTGAGTTTGAGAGCCAAGTTCTTCTTCACGATTTCCCATTGATCGGGACTCAGAAACTTGACGTGCGAGTCGGCAAACGCGACAAGGTACGTCGAGTTGGGCCAAGCAAAAGGATCGTAAAACAGCGGCGTGTTGGTCGGATCCATAATGTCGGTCATCTTAACGCCGGCAAGGCTCATGTTGAATCGGAACTCGCCACCTCGGACCGGGTTGAGCGTCAGATAGACGTCCGTGCCCTTGACATAGGGATAGAGCACATAAGCCGCGCCACGAGAGCTTTGAACGTACGGGAATGTTCCGTCGTAGTCCTGCGCGTAGACTAGCATTGCGGAAGCGATGCTCTTCGCGTTATCTTCCGCCTGCTGATAGAGCGCCGCATCGATCGGCCGCTCGACGGCGACTCCTTTGACCGCTACTGAGGTCTGTCGGACTTGCTCGGTGGTGTTGGCAGTTGGCGTCGGGTTGGCGTTTGAGCTAACCTCGTTTTGCGTGGTAGTTTGAACCGGGTTGATGGCTACAGGCTGAGGCTCGTTGGTTGGTACCGTCGCCGCTGGAACCATTGGCCTGGTCGCCGTTGGCAAGGCTGGCGTGTTTGTCGCAAGGCGCGTTGGAGTTTCTACGACCACCTGGGCCATAGCGCGCATGTACTTGGCCTTCGTCCACTCGGGCATTGGCGTGATCGAACTGATTTCGCTAGTCTTGATGAGCTTCAAGCGAAGGCTGAACGGTTGAAGCTTTTTCGAGTTGGTCATCGCGCGCATCGTATTCGCGCCAAGGTCGATGCCATAAGTGACTAGAAAGGGTTGGCCCGCAACGTTGATGACTTGGCCGTTTGTCCATGAGATCGGAAGCAGATCCGCAAACATTTCGGCCGGCATCCCCATCGTCGTTGCCTCAGTTGTGGCCATGTTAAGGGTTACGATCTGGTTTGAACCCGACTGGAGGATCTTAACCGCCTTGAAATCGGCCGGAATGTTCACAGGCTTGAATACGAGCGGTATCGTCTCGCCCGACAATGCATCGTTGAGCGAATAGTCTTGGGCGTGGGCGAAACCGGCGGACATTACCGCCAATAGCGCCAAGCCACGACAAAGCGTTCTAATTTTCATAACTGATAGGACTCCTGCGAATAAGGACCAAAAAGTCCCCCAAAATGATGCGCCAGTCTCGTCAGTTGCCGGAATGTTTTGCCAAGAACCTATATCCCCGTCAGTCGGCCAACCACAATCAACTCCCCATCCGAAAGGGTCGCGGATTCGAACTCGATCTGGAGCGGAATTTGTGCGGCGTCCAGCACCGGATTAATCTTCTCGAGCTGCTTTTCGACCAGCCTCCTAGCCCCCACTCCCAGGACCTCCACCTGCTCGAGCTTAACCCAGATCTGTTTGGTGTCCCGGATTTCCAGGGAGCACACCGCCGATGCGCGGACCTCCACCACTACGCGGACAGATGCGGAGATGAAGAGCTTTCCCGCATCGAGCTTGACTTCAAAGTCATGGAGGCCGCCAGGAGATTTCGCGTTAAGGAAAGTGGTCAAGTTGCCTTCGCCGATCGTGGCGAGGACGCGACCGGGATTTTCGAAGTCGACCCGAAACGGGTGCTCAGAGACAGAAGATTTTTGGGCGGTGACTCGCACCGCATCAAGGGTTAGCCCAAAAGGAAGGTTGACGCCGCGGAAAACGGCTTCAAATTCGTTAACGGTCACTGGAACTGAATCGGACATGGACTTTCCCAAGTTACCTTGAACAGAGTTCCGGGTAGCCTACTGCCTATGATCGTTCCGGTGCTCGGACTCGTCGGCGCGATTGCCTCCCTCGACCAACCGCCTCCTGCGCCTCGCGAGTTCCGAGGCGTTTGGGTTGCGACGATCGATCATATCGATTGGCCACCTCTGGATACCGCGAATCCGGATAAGCAGCGTGCCGCCATGACCGCGATTCTCGACCGCGCGGCAAGCCTGCACCTTAACGCCATCGTTTTTCAGGTTCGGCCCATGGGCGATGCACTGTACGCATCGCCTTACGAGCCGTGGTCCGAGTTTCTGAGCGGCGCACAAGGCGAGGCGCCCTCGCCCCTTTGGGATCCCCTCCAGTTTGCGGTCGACGAAGCGCACAAGCGCGGACTTGAGTTGCATGCTTGGTTTAACCCGTACAGGGTATGGCATCCGTCGGCGAAAACCAAGCCGGCGCAAAACTATCTGGGAAACGTCCACTCCGAATGGGTCCGTAGCTACGGAAAGATGAAATGGCTAGATCCCGGCGAGGCGGGGGCTCGGAGTTGGTCCGAGAAGGTTATCCTCGACGTAGTTCGCCGTTATGATATCGACGGAGTCCATATCGACGACTATTTTTATCCCTACCCAATCAGGGACCAAAACAAACAGATCGTTCCTTTCCCTGACGATCCGTCTTGGAATCGCTATCGCTCGTCAGGGGGGCGTTTGAGCAAGGACGACTGGCGGAGAGACAACAACAACGACTTTGTTTCAACCCTTTATCATGAGATTAAGCGCGTCAAGCCATGGGTGGAGTTCGGCATAAGCCCCTTCGGCATCTACCGACCCGGGGTCCCAAAGGGGATCGAAGCGGGCATCGATCAGTACGCGCAGCTTTATTCCGACCCAGTGAAATGGCTTCAGAACGGCTGGTGCGACTACCTCACTCCTCAACTGTATTGGCAGATCAAGAAAACGCCCCAAAGCTATCCGGTGCTTGCGAAGTGGTGGGCCGAACAGAACACCATGAATCGGCATCTCTGGCTCGGCAATAACGCCAGCCAAGTATCTGCGAGTTGGCCCGCCCAAGAACTTGTAGATCAGATTCAAGTGACCCGCGAAACGCCGGGAACTGACGGAAACATTTTGTTCAGCATGAAGCCGCTGCTAAAGGACTCTAAGGGGCTCGACGAAGATCTTCTCCGAGGCCCCTATGCTGGCGCGGCTCTTGTTCCGCGGTCTCCGTGGCTACACTCGAAGTCCCCTGCTAAACCGTATGCGAGCATAAGTCCGAACGCAAATGGTCGGCTCCTTCGCCTCCAACCGGGAAGCCGCGACACTTGCCGGTATTCGCTGTACTCGAAAATTGGGGGCGTCTGGCGCTTTGTCGGCGTACTTCCTGAGGATTCGAACGGCTTCGAGATCGACTCTGAAACGGTTGGTCAGGCCGACAAAATCGCAGTCGCCGCACTGGATCACTATTCGAACGAGAGCGAACGGATCGTGTTCACCTACTAAATCCCATCGCCTCAATCAAACCTTCGTTCCCCTCCCCATCTCCAACCAAGGGACAGGAAATTGTAAATAGCCAGAGAATCATGCGCAAGCTTTGTCGTCCTAGCTTTAGGAGAGCTTATGTATGTACCATTGCCCGACGACGAAAACGTCTACTCCTGCCCGCTAGAAGCGCTGGCCATCGTGGTTGGGGCGTTGCCGGACGGAGCGATCCTTGTCGATGCGGAGGGGAAGACCGCCCTTGCAAACAAGGTAACGGAGGCGCTGTTCGGGTTCGATCAGGCGGAACTCGTTGGCCGGCCCGTTGAAATGCTGATTCCTAAGCGGTTTGAGTTGCTCCATGCGGAGCACCGCGCGCGCTACACCGCCAATCCACAAGCCCGACCCATCGACACAGGCCCGGACTTCGTGGGCCGCCGGAAGGATGGCGGGGAATTTTCGGTTGATATCACCTTAAGCACCGTTCAATCGGATCGTGGACCATACACTCTGACGATCGTGCGCGACTTGTCCGAGCGTAGCAGAGCCCAGGAGTTGCACGCTAAGGTCGTCGATTTGGAACGTCGGTTCAACGAGCAGACTGCCGACCTACAGACGAGTGAGGCGCGATACCGAGCTCTGTTTCATTCAGTGGATGAAGGATTTTGTATCATCGGGATGATCTTCGACGATCAGGAGAAGCCAGTGGACTACCGCTTCCTAGATATCAACCCGGCATTCGAGCGGCACACCGGGCTCGTCGACGCGGTTGGCAAACGCATGCGTGAGCTTGCGCCGGAGCATGAAGAGCATTGGTTTGAAATCTACGGACGAGTCGCTCTCGAAGGAGAACCTGTCCGCTTTCAGAACAGTGCCGAACAGTTAAGCCGTTTCTACGACGTTTACGCCTTTCGTATCGGTGAGCCAGCAGCTCGACAGGTCGCAATTCTGTTCAACGATATCACCGAAAAGCACAACATGGAGCTTGCGATTGTGGAAGCAAAGGACAGGGCTGAGCGTGCTAATCAGGCCAAAAGCGAGTTCCTCTCCCGCATGAGCCATGAGCTACGAACGCCCATGAACTCTGTTTTGGGGTACGCGCAGCTTCTGGACATGAGGTACGAAGACCCACAAGTCAAGGATGCGGCGCAATGCATTTTGAAAGGAGGGAGGCACCTGTTGGAGATGATCAACGAGGTGCTCGACCTTTCCCGGATCGAAACCGGGAACTTGGCCATGTCGATCGAGCCAGTGATGCTGTCCGAGATCGTGAGCCAGGCGGTCGGCCTGGTCCAGCCGTTGGCAGATAGCGCGGGTATCCAAATTATTGTGGTTAGCGACGCCAAAGCAGAGTTGCATCTACAGGCAGATCGGCAACGGCTTTTACAGATCGTCATCAACCTGCTCAGCAATGGAATCAAGTACAACGCGCGCGGCGGACGGGTCGTGCTTCGATCTTTAGCGCCAGTGAACGGAAGGTGTCGCATTGAGATCTCTGATACAGGCCCGGGCATTTCCGCCGATGACCAGGAACAACTGTTCCAGCCCTTCCAGCGGTTCGGCGACTCGGGCGTGGAGGGCACAGGGCTTGGTCTCGCGCTCTCGCAGAGGTTGGCCACGTTGATGGATGGCGTTTTGGGACTTGCGGAATCGTCCCCCCAGGGCTCGACATTCTACATTGAAATGAATACGGTAGTTCCCGCTTATCAAGAAGCGAAGTCGAACGGGGCAATGGCCGCCTCCAGCTGGGGAGGAAAGAACTTGCGCGGAACGGTCGTCTACATCGAGGACAACCTATCCAATCTGCGCCTCTTGGAAACCGCACTATCCGATTGCACAGATTTAAAATTGGTTCCCGCAATGCAGGGGGCGATCGGAATCGATCTTGCCCGAGAACACCAGCCGGATCTCATCTTGCTAGACGTCCATCTTCCCGACATCATGGGCGACAAGGTGCTCGAACGCCTAAGAGCCGATTCCGCCACGAAATCGATCCCGGTGGTCGTTCTAAGCGCCGACGCTACCCGAGTACAGATCAAGCACTTGTTGGCATGTGGCGCCGAGGAGTATTTGACCAAACCTCTGGATTTGGCGAAGCTATTCGAAGTTCTGGCGCAATATCTGGGAGCCTAGACTCAAAGGCATAGCCATTTACCAAACCTTCCCGCCAACCAACCAGCGCCGCCAAGACCAAACCTCAACCCCGGAGCCCGTCGCAAGCTAGTTCTCGTACCGAGCCTTACCCCGCCCTTCGAGGCGTGGAGCTTGTAGCTCCCTCACTTAACGCCTAAGGAAGTTCCCCCGCCCTTGAGGTGCGGGGGTCAGGGGGTGGGAGAGTTCCGGAACGTTGGATCGCGAAGCTACTAGTTGCTGTCGCCTGCTGCTTGGGTCTTCTCAACTCGCCCGCCCCGGTGGCGCTCTACGCTTTCCGCCGCAACCTGGTGAACGTTCTTCACGAACCGGCGGGAATAGTCGCTCCAGGTGTAGAGCACAACCGTTTTGATCTTGTCGTTGGTCGAGTCGTTTGAGCCGTCGTCGAACGCGATCTGAATCTGGCCGGTTTTATCCGACTTTCGAATTGTGGGAAAGACGGGGTAGCCGGTCGCGACGTCGTCGATCGGCATCGTGAGTTTTCCGTCGTGGTAAAGGAAGAAGAAGACGCTGTATAGGTTGCCTTGCGATGGCGTGGTGAGAACGAGAAATCCGAAGTGCGTTCTCTCCGCGTTTTGCCAGGAAACGACGGAGTTGATCTGCTCGCCGTCAAGCGCTTTCGTGTACAAGGCAAGCGGCTTCGTGCTCTTGAATCCGTTTTTCGAGATTTCGAGAATCGTGCCAGAGGTTCCTGCCTCAGGATTCACGCGGTCGAAGGCGGTCAACGTAATTGGAAAATCCGAAGGGGCGAGAACGGCGCGAACCTGTCGCGCATGGCCGATGGGCTTCCGTGACGCGACCTTATGGCTGGCTTTCGCCCTTGAACCGCCCTCAGACTCCTGAGCGCAAACGCCTTGGGCTATCGCGCCGAGAACGGCCAAGCCCACAAAAACCCTCGTCAACATGGTTCCGTAATCCCTGTTCATTATTCCCTTTGGAGCGTTCACGTCAGAATGCATAGCCACTCCTGGTTGAAAGACGGAGCAAGTGGAGTCGACGCACCAGATAAATTTCCACTACTGGGCACGGATCGGCACCCTCCTCAAAGGCGCCCCACGCTCCCATCCTCGTCATCCCTTGCCGCCACCCCTCCTCGCCCCTCCCTTACTAGGGAGGGGAAGGGGGAGGGTGAACTCCAGGGTACACAATAGCAAATCCTACAGCTAACCCCCAAAGAGCAGTAGGCCCAGACTTTCGAGTCTGGCTTCCGGAAGATCAAGGGAAGCCTAGCGGAGGGCTCATCCCCAACCCTGTTCCCACCAGTGCAAATGCGATACGGCTCGTGGCAGGGTTCCGGAGGCCCAAAGGGCCGAACATATTACACGCTACGCTGCTAGGGCGGGAACGAGAACGACCTCGTCGAAGCCATCTGCTCTCAATTCTCTTTCAACCTGGGACATGAACTCCGCATATTCCGACGCCCGTATTCCCGGTCCGGTTGGCTCGACCACCACCGTGAGCCACGTGTCGTCGAGGTTCTGCCCCGATACCCTAAGAGGCTTCTGGCCGTCGGCAATTCGCTGTTCCACGCGAGCTATGATGTCCGGTACTTGCTGAGGAGTAGGCATATTGTTATGCTTATTTCAAAAGGCCTCAAATATTTTATTCATGATCGACATGGCCTCACGAGCGTCACGGGCGTCAAACCCATGGAAGGCGAATAATCAGCGACTACCCTAAGAGTATACAGTCGGCCAAGTTACTCTCCGGGCGTCACTGCCGATCTCGAACCATGATTGCACGGACGTATTATGACGGTGCTGCAATGAGAATTGGGGCTCCCCTGGCGGCTATGGTTCCGTCGGCGTGCAACTCAGGCTGCTAGGAAAGTTGAGCACCTTGAGAACGAGATTTGGCTATCGGACAGCAGGCTCAAGCACGCGTATACCCGAGGAGGTAGTGGGCCCGTCGGGATTCGAACCCGAGACCAAGCGGTTATGAGCCGCACGCTCTAACCTCTGAGCTACGGGCCCAAATGAGGCAGTCGAATTTTACCGCAGCGTAGGGTGTCGTTCTAATAGGGGACGCCTCGAAGGCCAAAGCCGACTACTGCAAATAATGAGCGGCGCCGGAGCGAACCTGAAAATCTAGATTCGGCAGGACCTCATAGGCAAACTCCCTGAGGCTGTGCGCGATAAAATCCACGCCCGCACCCAACAATTCGCGGGAATGTTCCACGGCGCCTTGGCCGCCCAATCCAAGGGAACACGTGAGGCCGTTTCTGCGCCCGTTAGCTACGACTTCGATAAGCTCTAGGGCGCCTTCGATCGGGCTGTTCCCCTTGAAATCCAGGATAACCAAGTCGGGCCCGTGGCTTTCTAGTTGCTTCTGGAAAGTGGGATTTGGGACTGCGTCGCCAAGGAAGAGGGTTTGCCACCCAACGGACTTGAGGTAGTCCGCCACCATGCGCAGTCCAAGGGAATGATGCGGCCCAGGTGCGCAACCGAGCAGAGCGGTGCGGTCTATCCGCGCGAACGATTGACGGACCATCGCTACTCTAGCAACCATGCGTTCGGTTATAAAGTAAATAAGATGCTTTTGTGCCTCGTCGCACTCGCCCCGCTCGAGAATCGAACCAACCGTCACTAATGCGGAGCCCAGAAGGTCTTCGTCGATCGAAACGAGGGTCAGGCCAGCGCGAATCGCGCGGTCCACAATTTTTGAACAGGTGTATTCGTCTCCATTCAAGCCCGCGCGCACGTAGAGGTTGGACAACGCAATGAGATCCAAGGTGTCGGCCCTTTCGGCCGCGTCAGGCACCAGACTGGAAAGAGCTTCGGTCATTTCAGGTGAAGCAATGCGGTAGAAGGCCTCGCGCCCCTTCTTTTCTCGATGGACAACGTGCTTGCGCCGAAGCCTCGCCAAGTGGTTTGAAACGTTGGCTTGCTTCAGGCTTGTCGCCTTGCACAGCTCTGTAACCGTTTTCGGGCCCGAGAGCATTTCGATTAGCAGGGATCGTCGGGAAGGTTCGCCGACTTCCTCAAATAGTTTGATCATTGCTCCTCCAAAAACCAGTGTACACCCAACCATGAGCCAAGTGGGGTACTTTTTGCGAGCAGTTTGCAAGGAGGTGGGACCGTGACCTTAGGCATACCCAAGCGAGGCAGGCACCGCCGAGCCTGCGCTCAAGTATTATTAGAGATACAAATGATCCTGACTTTCACCGACGAAGAGCAGAAGTTTCTCGAAGATACGAGACAGTTTGTGAACAAAGAGGTAGCGCCTTTCACCCGCGAATGGGAAAAGGACACGTTCCCGGCCGACATATGGAAACGAACCGCGAAGAACGGAATCACCTCCTGCGTGTTGCCAAAGAAATTTGGGGGCAGAGGCTACTCCTGCGCAACTTACGCCGAAATGATTCGCTTGATCGCGATGGGCGACCCCGCTTTAGCGATGAACGTCGCCGCGGTCAACGCGCTGTGCGTGGCCCACTTTGAGCATTTCGCGAACGACGAGCAACGCGCCAAATACCTTCCTTCCGTTTTAAGTGGAGATATTGCCCTTGCTTGGGGTTTGACGGAGCCGGACGCGGGAAGCGACGCAAGGCGCGTAAAAACTTGCGCGAAACCGATTGAAGGCAAACCCGGTTATTTTCATCTCAATGGCGAGAAGATGTTCATCACCAACGGAGGCTTCGCCTCGCTGTTCATCATCATCGCTCGGGTTAGCGAAACCGAACTTACCGCTTTCTTTCTCGAGAAGGACCAGCCCGGCTTCAAGATGATCGAGCGAATTCCAACCATCGGGGTTTCTGCCTCTTGGACTTCCTATTTTCGGCTGACCGATGCCGTCGGCTGGCACACGCCGGGCTCCTTCGAGGAAGTCATTGGGCTTCTGTATCGGGGCCGCATCGGGATTGGCGCAATGGCTCTGGGCATCGCCGAGAAAGCGCTTGAGGAAGGCGTCAAGTACAGCAAGAAGCGCGAGCAATTCGGCAGGACCCTCTCCTCGATGCAATCTGTACAGAACATGATCGCCGATAGCGCGATGGCGGTCGAGGCGGCGCGCCTCCTCGTTCACAAAGCCGCGTGGCTCTACGATCAGGGCCAGCCCGTCGTTAAAGAATCTTCTTACGCGAAGCTATTTGCGAGCGAAACGGCGAGGGACGTGACCAACAAAATGCTTCAAATCCACGGCGGTCGGGGTATGACGCGCGACTACTTGATAGAGAAGCTTTGGCGCGACGCCAAACTCACCGAAATTGGGGAAGGCGCCAGTGAGATTCAGCGTTTGGTTATATCGAAAGCGCTGCTCAAGTAGGCGCCAGGTGAAAGGTTTTAGATGAAAGGTTGTAGGTTGCGGGTGAAAAGTTATAGGTTATAGGTTATAGGTGAGAGGTGATGTTCAAAGGCGCTGTCTTCACTGCCGATCCTTCCGAATCCAGGAGGGTAGTCGACATACCACCTCTCCCTTTTCACCTTTCACCTCTCACCTATCCCATAATCTAGCGCCCATGCTCCAAACAGTGTTTCTCCTCTTGCTTATCGGTCAAGCCCAAGGCGCGACCGTGGCTCCTAGTCCCACGCCGGTGACGCTGAACCGGGTTAGCAAAGCCAAGGAGGTGCTCGCGTATTCTGTTCAATCCCACATGAGGGTCGATAAACGCGGGGGTGGGCTTGAAACTTGGTTTCCCCAAGACGTGGACCTGAATTATGATTTCACCTCCAACGTCATCGAATTGAAGCCGGGCGGCGTCGCCGTCATAAACTACAAGCGTCCCGTGATGACGCAGAGCACGAGCGATAGCATTGAGGGACCCGGATCGACGGACCGAGCGGAAGTGGACTTCAACTACGAGGTCATCGTTTCGCCTATCAACGAGATTCTTGGGGAGAAAAAGCTCGCCAAGTCCAACCGCTTATTCACTAAAAATGTACGCCAAAGCGCAACGATCTCCCAAAACAACGTCATCGGCCGCTTTATTTCCGAGGTCTACATGCTTGCTCGCAATCTCGGCAATTTCGACAGCTCGCTGGATTTCGCGCCGAAGCTTCCGGTGGACGACGTGCGCCCAGGAGACAAATGGAAACACACGGTCGGCTATACACCCCAGCAGTTGGAAGGTCAATCGGGCAAAACGGCCGTTCAACGGCTCGATTACACCTATGGCTACGCTGGGGTTGTCGAGGTTGATGGGAAGAAGGTCTATCGGGTGACCGCCGACTTGGATATGAGCACAAACTTGGCGGATTTCTACTTTCAATCGACAGGAGAAGACCCTCAGACCAGCCGCATCCACGCAATGCCCATCGATCTTAAAACTCATATCGACTTCGACCTCGATATGAAGACTTGCGAAACGCTAAAGGCCGTTTCCTCCTCGTCAGGAGGCTTCTCGGTTGTGCTCTCGGACAACACCGAGCAGCCAACCCTCGAGGAAAGGTTTAAGGCAACCACAACAATGTTGTTGAAATCGCGCCATTGATTCGGTATATACTAGTATAAGTTCCAGGGATTGGAGCTTAATTTAACGCGCATTGGAGGAACCATGTTCAGCGTCGTTTTGAAGGCAGGGAAGCTGTCAATCTACCCGCCGGAGGCCTTAACGGGCACTCAGGCCGAACCACCCCAATCGTCGTGATGAGCGGTTCCGCCGAGCGGTCTCTTCGCCGAATTCTCATCGCGTTCTGCTGCCTTGGGTTGGGAATAGCCGTAAGCCTTGAGCTTTGGACGCCGTATCGAAGTGCACCGGCATTTGGTTGGATCATTTTGCTGATACTGGCGCTGGCCACCGAGTTTCTTCCGGTCAGCATCTCGCGAAACGGACTCAGAATCACTTTTTCTCTGCCTTTCGTGGCCGGTATGGCAGTTGCCGCAGGCGCTACAGGGGCGTTGCTTTCCGATGTCGGCGTCACCCTAGCCTCGGCATGCTATCTTGCCGCGATGGGCGCAAGACCGAAAAGGTTCTGGGTTCTGATGAACCTCTCGATTTCATTGATTAGTGCAGGATTAGGTGGATTTGCTTATTCGTTTGTTGTTGGGCTCAGGGGCGGTCATACGACTCTTGGAGCTCTCACATTCACCATCGTCTACGCGATCGCAAACTTCGCCTTCGTTTGTATTGCAGAGAGCACGCTCACCCTAAGCCGGTTTACCGAGCGAGTGCAATCGACTGCGTCGATAGGGGCGCAAGGCATGGTCCTCTACTGCCTTGCCGCGCTCGCTGCTTCCATCCTCGTCGCCAAGGGCCTTTATGTGTTGCTTCCTTCGATGTTGATTCCCATCGTCGTGCTAAGACGGGTTCTGAAGCTCAAGGCTCAACTCCTGGATCAATACTATGAGACGGTCACCTCTCTGACTCTCATGCTTCAGCGAGCTCATCCTTACACTCACGGACACCTGGAGCGCGTATCGAGGGTTTCGGAGGAGGTGGCGCTTAGGCTCGGGCTATCTGGCCACCGGGCGCGCCTCGTGCGCGAGGCCTCGGTTCTCCACGACATCGGAAAGATCGCCGTAGACGAGGCGATCCTCGACAAGCCGGCAAAATTGACGGCGGAAGAGTATGCCCACGTGAAGCGCCATTCGGCTCTAGGGGCCGAGATTCTTTCCCACGTCGAGCCCTTACGCACTTTAGCGCCCTGGATCAGACACCACCACGAGCGACCAGATGGCTCGGGGTATCCCGACGGACTTTCCGATATCGAGATCCCGATCGAAAGCAAGATCATCGCCGTGGTAGATGCCTTCGACGCAATGACGGGAGGCGACCTACCGAGCGACCGGCGCCCTTACCGCGACCCGATGAGCGTCGATCAAGCTCTCGAGGAGCTGGATCGCTGTAGTGGAACCCAGTTTGATTCTAAAGTCGTGCACGCATTTCGGTACGTGCTGGGGAGTGGAGTCGTATGATCGACCGCGAAACGATCGACGTGCTTGCGGCCTTGGGGACGACTACTCTCGCCATGGTCTGCTATTCGCGTTTCTACCTACGCCATAAGATAAAAGAGCGCACGCGTGAATCCATGAAAGCGTTCAGTGCTTCGGTCGAGCTGCGATTTCCAGTTCGGGACGGTCTTTCCAATCGAGTCGTTGCCCTCAGCCGCGAGCTTGGGCTGCGAATGGGAATGGGCCGCAAGCAGCTGGACACACTTGAAATGGCAGGACGACTACGCGATATCGGCATGTGTGCGGTGCCGTACGGGCTCGTGAACGGCAAGCCGTTCCCGGAATGGTCCGAAGGAGAGGTCGCGATGTATGAGCGGCATCCCGAAGTTGGTGCGGCGATGCTCGAACTAGCCCCGTCCTTAAGGCCGCTGGCAGGAATAGTAAGAACGCATCAGGCTCGCTATGACGGAGGAAGCGGGCCGTTCTTCCCAAGCCGAGAGAATCTGCCAGTCGAATCGAGGATTCTTAAGGTCGTTTCCGACTTTGTATGGTTTGAGCGGACGCAAGGATCGCTTCTGGCCAAGGAAGCCTTGCGCGATGGCGCGGGAACCGCATATGATCCAGATTTGGTTTTCAGGTTACTAGCGTTGCTATCATCATCTCGTGGATCAGAATCCCCTGCCGCATCCGTCTCCGTATGACCGTGTGCGTCCATGGTTGCCATGGCTCGTGTTTTTCTTTGCGCTCGCGGTGCGGCTGCCAGGAATCGGGTGGGGATTGCCGAACGGACTGCACAATCAGAGCTACCACCCTGACGAGCAGGTCATATTCAGCTTTTCTCAGCAGATAGACGTTGGTCACGGCAAGCTTCTGCCGGGCGATTACCATTACGGAAGCTTGTACCTCACCCTCCTGAGCCTGGCGTCGAAGGTGATCGCCGGATATGGCGGAGGCGCCGGCGCCACGATCGCAAGCTTTTGGGCGTTTGTGGGGAGGGTCGACCTCGCCGGCCGGATTTTGAACGCTTTGGCGGGCGCAGGTACCGCCCTGGTCTTGTTTCTCATGCTGAGGCGTCAAACCGGAATGCTCGGTTCGCTTGCGGGCGCTCTTTTTATCGCCCTCGCGCCTGGATTCGTCGTTCATTCCAGGTTTCAAACCGTGGACGTCCTTGCCACATTCTTGTTGACGCTGAGCCTGTACTACTGCACGCTTCTGATTCCTTCTGGGAAGGACCGCGAAGCATTTCAAGGGAAGTTCTTAAGGTTTGCCGTTTTGGCCGGCCTTTTTGCGGGGCTGAGCGCCGGAACCAAATACACTGGCATTCTCGCCCTGGTGGGCTTGTGGACGGCCTGCATGCTATCGGGAAGTCGCGGCCGTTTTAAGGCGGCGGCGATGGGGACGGGAGCGGCATTGGCCGCGTTCTTTTTGTCGACGCCCGGCGCGATCTTCGACTCTCGAAGTTTCTGGCGAGACTTTCGCTACGAGATGATTCATACAAGCACCGGCCATGACCTGTTGTTCGTCGACGTCGGCAATGGCTTCGTCTATCATCTGGTCAACCTAACCGCCGGGTTGAGCCCCCTGCTGTTCCTCTTGTCCGCAATCGGGTTGATCGCTGCCATGAGAGTCCAGTGGCCAGCTCAACGTGACGGTTCCAAGACTTGGTTTCTCGTCCTCGCCGCATTCTCGCTGGTTTATTACATTCTGATTGGCCGGGCGGAAGTCTTGTTTTTGCGGTACACGTTACCGCTTTATATCGTCTTGGCGGCAAGCTTTGGCTGGTGGATGGGGGAAGCCCACGCGCGTTCGGGTTCGCACAGAGGGATCGTCGCTTTGGGGATCCTTAGCCTTGGCATGGCCGGTATGGCAACGATGCAATACACCTCTTGGATGGCCGGTACGGACCCTCGCGACGTGACCGCGCTAGAACTCAGGTCGATCGCTAAATCAAAACCGAACACGACCGTGGGCATCGTTAGCGACCCCTGGTATTACACGCCTCCTTTGATTCCAGACGGCGCGATAATGCGCGGCCTATGGCCCATGGGTCCGCCTCGCTCAGTCGAGGATGGTCAGATCGAGGAAATGGCGGCTACGCGTGACCCTCACCTCGAGCAAGCAGTCGATCCGGCCTTGCCGCAGAGCCGCTTCGATTGGGACAGCCGGCTAGTTTCTGGGCTGAAACCTGACTATATCGTCTATAGCAGCTTCGAACAATATGACGTGAATCGTCTTCAAGGGGTAAAAGGGCTGGATTCGACGGCTCAACTACGCGTAGACCGCTATCGAGACTTTCAGAAGCAGTTGAGCGCGAGCTATAAGCTGGATTCTTGGGAGCAGCCTGACTTCATCACCATTCCAGACCTCGAATACGTTCACCCCTACATTTACCTATGGAAGCGAAACGATCTGAATTAGTCGAAGGTGTAGACCTTTTCCTGAACTATTTGTCGGTCGATCGGTCTGCCAGCACTCACACTGTCGACGCATACCGCAACGACCTTCGGATTGCCATCGATTTCTTGGGGAAGATCGAAGTCGCAACCTGGAAGGACCTGACCGCATCCCATCTTATGCGTTTTCAAACCTCCCTGGGGCCGCCTCTTGCGATATCCACCGCTCAGCGGCGGATGAGCGCGGTTCGTTCCTTGATAAAGTTCCTGAAGAAGGAGAGAGCCGGGCCTGACGTAGATTTGCCGAGCATCGCCGGATTTAAACGCGCCAAGACTCTCCCAAAGGCGCTGTCGTTCGAACAACTGGAAGCGATCCTGGCCGTTCCCGACGTTACTACGCCTTCCGGCTTGCGGGACCGAACCATGATGGAGCTCATCTACGGGGCTGGACTTCGCGTGACGGAAGCGGTGACCCTTGCGCTATCCGAGGTTGATCTTGTAGAAGGCGCGGCTAGGTTGACCGGCAAAAGGGGAAAGACTCGCTGGACCCCATTACCTGCCTTGACCAGGGCGTGGATCGTAAAGTATCTCGAACACGCCCGCCCCAAACTTACAAAGCGGCCTTCAGGGTTACTTCTTCTGTCAGATACAGGGAAGGGGCTCTTACGCCAAACTGCCTACAAGAAGCTCGAAGAGTTCGCCCGACTGGCTGGTATCGAGCGTGGAGTAAGTCCCCACACGCTTCGGCATACCTACGCGGTCCATTTACTTAAAGGTGGCGCCGACCTTCGGGCGGTTCAGGAACTCCTCGGGCATGAATCGATCGCCACCACACAGATATATACACAGTTGGACCTTAGCGAGGTTCAAAAGAAGTATCTTGCGGCCCATCCGAGGAGTTAAATTAGAGGGCCCCCCGGAGGGTGCCGGAGGGCTGTGGAAGGGTTCCCCGATGGGTTTGGCATCGGGTTCGTCTAAGGTATATCGTTGACGTTTTCTGCGATCGAGAAAGTTCGTCGCCAAGTGGGAAAATAGAAACGGAAACGGCCAGGTTTACTGGCGGAAAGGCTACAGTTAGCTTGACAGTCTTATCTTAGCGGGTTCGGCGAGAACCACCGCAGTATGGGTCTCAATGGCCGTCTCCGGGCAGTAAACGCTGATCTTGTTTCGTGGATAGTTCCAGACCACGGTACACCGGAAGCTCTCCTCCAATGTGCGCGCTATGATCTCCAAATCTTCGATTTTCGGCAACGAAATCGCGAAGAATCTCTCCCGGCTAAACTGCTTTACAAGCGTCGCAGCAATTTTTTGAGCCTTTTCCTCTGTCATAGCACCGTCCCCATTATAAACCAATATGGGGAAAACTGCAACGTAATGCCCAAAAACATATTGGTATGTACACAATGTTGTGTGTTGACTACTTTCTAACTTTTCAACTAACAGGCGAAAAACGCTTTCGCCTGATCCGGAAAATCCGTACATAGAAGCAAATTAGATTCTGAAGTCAAGTTCCATTCAAAGAGCCGCTCCCAAAGGGGCAAGTGTGGCCTTCCATGGAGTTCGGGAGAGACGAGAGCCGCCTTTTTGCCGTCGTCGACCACTTTTCGAATATCTGGCGCCTTGATCCAGTCGACGCGGAACACATCCATCCACAAGCCTTCGCATTCGTCATAGAAGGCAGGGACGGGTTCGACGTCGCTCTGTCGAGAGAAGCAACGCAGGCCTTTCCGCAACGAAACGAGAAGATCCGGCACGGACATATCGAAGAGGAAGTAGTTCTCGACTCCGTAGCCTTTGAAGGCGGTGGCGAGCAGGTCTTGCAAGCCGTCCGATTTAACGTTTAGAGCCAGGGGCAACGATGGGTTTATCTGGCGGTGAAGGCTCAGGAAATCCTTAAATGATTCCACTTCGCCAATTGGAGGGTCGTGGCTGACGACGAGCTCTCCGCCCATGTCGCGGAGGTCTGTTTCCGTACCGAATCCATTAGCGAACGACCGCTTGAAAGCTTCGGAAGTGTTGCGTTCTTCGGCGCGCAACCATTGTCCGCGATGACTCAGAATTTGCACCGAAACTAGGACGTGACGCAAAGGCGTATCGATCCGCACCATAATCTTAGCGAACGGCGCCTCCTGCCGTTAAGGAAAGGAAGTTTTGTCTTTACTGGATGTGCCGATCGGCCCTGAAGCGCCCCTGATTTTCAACACCGTCATCGAGATTCCCAAAGGAAGCACGAACAAGTATGAAGTCGATAAAGAAACCGGTCTTGTGAAGCTCGACCGAGTTTTGTATTCGCCCCTGTTCTATCCGTTCGATTACGGCTACATCCCTCAGACCCATTATTTGGACGGGGACCCGATCGACACTCTCGTGCTTTTACTCCATCCAACGTTCCCCGGATGCATCGTTGAAGCGAAGGCCATCGGCGTGCTGGAGATGCGGGACGACAAGGGGCCGGACGAGAAGATTCTTTGCGTCGCAACCAAGGACCCACGCTACAACAACCGAAAGTCCATCAACGACATAAACGAACACACTTTAAAGGAAATCATTCACTTCTTCGAGGTGTACAAGCAACTGGAAGAGAAGGACGTCGATGTAATCGGCTGGAACGACGTCGGCTTGGCCGTGCAGTTGATCGAGAAGTATCGAACGGACAACAAGTGAGCTAGGCGACGCCTTAAAGCAACCGCGCCGACAGGCCCCATAAATGGCCTTGGGTCGCTTCCACATGAACGATCTCGCCCGCAAGACCGGGCGGGCCAGGGAAGTGCACCATTTTGAAGTCGCGGCTGTAGCCTTGAAGCTTGCCGCCATCCTTGGGGGAGGGGCCCTCGACCAAAACCTCCAAAGTTCTTACTACCGCGGCGGCATTGATCTCGCATGTGATCTCGGTTTGCAGCTCGGCAAGCTTTAGAAGACGTTGCTGCCGAATGGCAAGCGGCAACTGATCCATTTCGGCGGCGGGCGTCCCTGGCCGCGGGCTGTACACGAACGTGAATGCGCCGTCAAAGCGGATCTGGCGGACGAGAGTTAACGTATCGTCGAACTGCTCTTCAGTCTCGCCGGGAAATCCAACGATGACGTCGGTGGTAATGGCGATTCCCGGGGCCAGGGAGCGCAATAGAGCGACGATATCCAGGAAGCTCTCCCTCGTGTAAAGGCGCTTCATGGCGGCAAGCACTTCGTTGTTGCCGGACTGCAGTGGAAGATGAACGTGCTCCATCACGGCGGGGCAGTCGCGAATCGTTTCAACCAGATCTTCCTTGAAATCGCGTGGGTAGGGGCTGGTGTAACGAATGCGCTTCAAGCCTTCGACTTTGCTGAGCTTCCACAGGAGTGTGCTGAAAGGGACGCGGCCCTCGGCAAGGTTCTTGCCATAACTGTTGACGGTTTGGCCCAGGAGGGTGACCTCACGGGTGCCGTTGGCGGCGAGTGCCGTCACCTCGTCCACTATGTCCTCTGTGGGGCGGCTTCGCTCGCGCCCGCGTGTGGTGGGAACGATGCAAAAGGTGCAGAACTTGTCGCACCCGTACTGAATCGGAACGAAGGCTTTGAGCTTCGGTTTGCGGCTGATGTCGCGCTTGGGAATTTCGGTAACCACGGCGCCCTTTCGCTCCGGCAAGCTGAGTTCCTTTTGGAAGACGCGACTTCTGGCGACCTCCTGAACGAGATCCGCGATTCGAGTGATTTGCCCGGTGCCAAGCACAATATCGACATGCGGCGCCCGCCGCTTGATCTCGTCGGCCCTAATTTGAGCCATGCATCCACAGACGGCGATGACCAATCCAGGACGTGCCCGTTTGAGGGGCACGAGTTCACCCAGCAAAGAGAACGCCTTGTCCTCAGGTTTCTTGCGAACGCTACAAGTGTTGAGAACGACGACGTCGGCTTCGAGCAGGGAGGGAACTCGCTGGAGCCCGATCCCATCGAGAGCAAGGCCAATTTGCTCGCTGTCCTCTTCGTTCATCTGACAGCCCCAAGTCTGGACAAAGTAGGTCCTGCCCGGCGTGGGGCCAGATGTCCTTTTTGACAGGATTTCCGGGCGAATCAGAGATAGATCGAGCATCGGTAGGAACCAAAAGAGTACCTGCGATGTTAGGGAAGGCGAGGAGACACCTGGGCGGAAATCCCAGCGTCGTATAATAGCCCAAGTGAGTGCCACAGTCTGGAATCGTCTTTGCTTGTTTTTCGCATCCTGCGGAATCTTCGTAACCACGTATTTGACGATCAGCAAGATGTTCAACCTCGAGGTTGTTTGCGGTGGAGCCGCAGGCTGCGAGAAGGTTCTCACCTCTCCCTATGCCACTTTCGGCCCGGTTCCGGTGGCTGTCATTGGCCTTTTCGGATACCTAATTTTGGCGGGACTCGCTTTGGCACGAATCCTCGGGCCCGGTGCGAACCGCCCGAAGCTAACACAAGCTGGACTTGCATTCTCCAGCCTTGGGCTCCTAGCTAGCGCCTATTTCATTTATGTTTCCATCGACATCATCGGCGACACCTGCAAGTGGTGCTTGTCTTCCGCCGTTATCATGTTGCTCTCCTTCCTCTCGCATCTGTTCCTGACTCAAAAGGAAGACGAGGCGCCAAGACCCAGGAGGGGGGAACTCCCGGCTTTAGTGGTTTGCGCACTCGTCGTTCTGGCCGTCATCCCGGTGCGTATCATCGACATGAAGAACGCCAAAATTGAAAGCTCTGACGTGGTCAACAAGCAGTTGATGCCTGCGACTATTGCGGAGCTTGTGCCGGCGAACGCACACATGATAGGGGATGCGAACGCACCCGTCACGATCATCGAGTTTGGGGACCTTACTTGCCCTCATTGCAAAGAGTCTTATCACATCTTCACGAAGATTCTTAAGCAGAGCGGAAGCCAAAATGTGAGGTTCATATTCCGGCATTTCCCCCTCGTGAACACTCCGGGACATCAATGGGCCGCTATCGCGGCGATGATCAGCGAGATCGCCGGCGAGAGCAACCATTTTTGGACCTTTGTTGATGAAATGTATTCCGTCGACGACGCCTCTCAACTGTCCATGGGCGACATGCGCGATCTGGCGGAAAAAGCTGGCGTCCCGATCCAGACCCTGAACCAAAGGTGCCAGGACACCAACGATCCGATCTACAAGGCGGTTGTCGCCGACATGAAGCAAGGAGGCGATATCGGCGTTCATTCAACCCCCACCATCATCATCGCTTTCAAGAACGGTAAGCCGGTAGCGGGCAACTACAAAGAAATCGAGGATATTCTTCAACTGCCTCCTTACAACAAATACGTCAAAGGAATATGACTTCTAGGAAGGGTCCCGTCCTCGTGGCGATGTCGGGCGGTGTCGACAGCAGTGTAGCTGCCGCTATTCTCGTCCGCAAGGGGTACGACGTGGTCGGCGTGACGATGCAGATTTGGCAGGAGAGCCAAACCGACCCAAGGCACTCCGGGTGTTGCTCGCTCGGAGCGGTGGAAGACGCGCGGCGCGTTGCGAGCACCCTCAAAATCCCACACTACGTGATGAACTTTCGAGAGGAGTTCCGGGCGGAAGTGATCGAGGATTTCGCGGCGGAGTATGCCGTTGGCCGAACCCCAAATCCTTGCGTGCAGTGCAATCGACGAGTGAAGTTCGAGATTCTTTTCGACCGCATGAAGGAACTTGGGTGCGATAAGCTCGTCACTGGCCATTACGCGCGGATTCGGAAGAACCGGAAGACTGGGCGATATAACCTCATGAGGGCAAGGGGAGTCGGGAAGGACCAGAGCTACGTTTTGTATATGCTTGGGCAAGATCAACTCAAGCGCGTTTGGTTTCCGTTGGGTGAGTTGCCCGACAAGTCGGAGACCAGAAGGCTTGCCAGGGAGTTGGGGCTCTCGGTCGCGGACAAGCCGGATTCCCAGGAAATATGTTTTGTGAGCGAGGCTGGAGGCTACCGGGAGTTTCTGCTCAAATCTCGGCCGGATATCTTCCGCGATGGCGACATGGTCGACCAGGCGGGGAATACCGTTGGGCGTCACGGAGGAATTGCCAATTTTACGATCGGTCAGAGGCGCGGCACGGGAGTTTCGGGCACGAAGCCGCTCTACGTGGTAGCGCTTGACGCGGCGGAAAACCGAGTGGTCCTTGGTGATTCCGACGCTCTAAACAAGCGCCAGGTTCTGCTCGAGAAGATGTCTTGGAACTCCGAAATCCATGAGGATGGACCTGTTCGAGTCCACGCAAAAATTCGTTACAACATGCAGCCCCAAAGGGCCTTGCTTTACGGGAAAGACGAGCCGAAGTTGGTGTTCGACGAGCCGGTTCGCGCGGTCACGCCGGGGCAGATCGCGGTCGCTTATAGGGGAAAGACGGTTTTTGCGGGCGGAGTCATAGCGGGCTAAGTCGAGATTGGCCGGGTCCATTTAAAGTCGGCGTAACCCGATAAACACTGTGAACGTAAAAAATGATGGCCTTAACGCCTTCGGCGTAAGATAGAATCAATAAAGAATCAGGAGGACAAACTAGATGACCGACTCTGACGAGAAGAACGTATTATTGTACATGCTGGCAGGAGTGGGACTTGGCGCCATCATTGGCGCCGCGGCCGGGTTGCTCTTCGCTCCGAAAGCCGGAACGGAGACCCGGGAGGAAATCGCGGAGAAGTTTCGCGAGCTGAAAGGCAAGACCGAGGAATGGCTCAACGAGCAGAAAGCCCGTCGAGGCGTAAGCGAAGCGCTAGAGGAAGTCGGAGCCTAAGCGGCTCTGGTTGCTAGATTCTTCTAAATGGTTGGTTGGAGGGTTGCTTTATGGGCGGTCATTATGGTGGCCGCCCTTACGTTTCTTTACCTCGTACGCTCCATCCTGCTTCCTTTCGTTCTCGCCCTTCTTCTGAGCATTCTCCTTGATCCTGCCGTCCGCAAGCTACGCTTGCGCGGTATGTCGCGGGGCGGCGCGGTCGCCGCCGTCATGCTCACGTTCTTGCTCGTCGGGGTGGGAGCGCTCGCAATCATAGGGCCGCAAATGTGGCGACAGGTTGGCTCATTGGCGAACCGAATAAGCGAACAGGCGGCTGTGCTAACGGCGGAATCGGAACACTCCAACTTCTTCGTGAGTTGGAATCCACGGTATCGGGTCGAGACCCAAAGCCCTACGGATGGATTGGACATTTGGCTAAAAGGCCACAGCAAGATGCTACAGCCACTGGGCCTACCCGGATCGGTCGACCAGTTTGTCAGCCAATATGTCGACCCTCACAAGGATGAAATTGCCAAAGCCGCGGAAACGTACTTCGGGACATTTCTGGGTTTTATGACCGGCTTCGGATCGAAGCTGCTTCTTATTCTATTTACACCAATCTTCACGTGGTTCATTCTCTCGGACTTGGACAGGTTTAAACGCGGGACGACCGCCATGATCCCCCCTTCGATTCGCAAGGACGTATTGGGCCTGCTCGACGATATCGGAGAGGTTTTTGGGCGATACCTGCGCGGGATCGCAACGGTGCTGATCTACTATTCCATTCTCGCCACAATTGTGCTGACCCTTTTGGGCGCGCCTTACGCTATTCTTCTCGCCCTCCTTTTCGCGGTGATCTACCTCATCCCGATGCTGGGTCCCGTGATCAACGTGGCGATCTTGGTGCTCGTCACCGTCGTGAGCGGCCGGTCAAGCACGTTCTTTCCCGCCATTCAGATGTCGAGCCCGCTCATATTCGGCTTGACTATCGCGGCCATCTACTTTGCGATCATGACCCTGTTCGACCAACTTGTCTATGCCCGAATCGTTGGCAAGTCCGTTGGCCTTCACCCGGTCGTGAGCTTCTTTGTGATCTTTAGCGGCGCGACGCTGTTTGGGGCGATCGGCATGATCCTAGCCTTTCCCGTTGCCGGGTCGATCAAGGTCATACTTGACCGCATGCTGCGGTTTACATCCAAGGATTTGGCGGAGGACGGGCTCCATTTGCCCGCCACCCCGATGCGGCACAAAAGCCCGGTCCAGGGCTAAAACTGGGCGCTTAGAACGAGCCCCATGTCGCCCGAATCGCCGACGAACGGGTAAATCAGAAGCCCGCGGTGGCTCGATAGCTCTAGGCGCGCCGTTCCGAAACCCAAGGCAGCCCCGGCGATCACGTCGCCCCAATGATGCTCGCGCAACTGAACCCGAGATACGCCGATTACGGCTGCACCCGCGTACCAGAGTGGCGCTTCCCAAGGATGATATTGAGCCTGCATCGTCGCAATCGCGAATGCGGCGCTGGCATGAATGCTCGGAAAGCTGTCATGTGCGTTACTGTTCGGCCGCTTCTCGTGGGTCAGTTGCTGCAGGCCGTAAGCCAGTCCTACGGACAGCACGGTCGAGTCCGCCGCCCGGAAAGAATGCATGAAGCCGTCTCCGCCGTCCTGGACGAACGGTAACAACAAACCAAGTCCTATAAAACCAAGGGTGCCTGTGGAGGAGATGGCCTTGTTCGCGTTCTGGCCCGCACTGGTCTTGGATTGATCGGTTGCCATCGTGGGCGCCGCGATGGCAAGAGTAAGGGCGATCGCGAGTGGGGGGAGTGCACGCATGCTCAGATTGTACACTGTTGCGTGTGCGCATCCCTTTCGATAGCCTGACCTTGGCCGCGGTCGTGCAAGATATATTGCCGTTCGTCAACGGCAAGGTTCAGCGCATCAGCCAGGTCGACGAATTCACTGTCGTTCTGGGCATCTACGCGGAGGGCCGGGAAGCCTACTTGCTCTTGTCTTCGGACCCCGAGTTCTTTCGAGCGCATATGGTGACCAAGAGGCCGGGAAACCAGCCCCAGCCCCCTCAGTTCTGCGCCGCGTTGCGCTCACGTCTTGACCAAGCTCGTTTGCGCTCGGTCTCTCAGAGAGGATTCGACCGCATCCTGGACTTGGTTTTCGAGGCACCTGCGGGTCTCTGCACACTTACCGCCGAGCTGATGGGGAAGCACTCGAACCTGATCCTTTATGGCGAGGATTCCCGAATCGTTGGTGTGGCTAAACCCATTGGCACAACGAAGAGCGTACGCCCACTAATGCCCGGCCGCGTGTACAGCCCGCCCCCGACGGAGTCGCGGGCGTCACTGCTTGACGCAGGCGAAGAACAGGCACTGGCAGGTTTGGAAGGGGCGTCCCCGTTCTTACTGAAGCTGATCGCGGCGGGTACGCCGCTGTCCGAGATTCGGGATCGCGTCCGTTTGGGTAGGTATGACCCTGTGCTTTCGCCCGATAACGGGGCCTACCCAATGTCGGTGGCTTCCCTAGGGCTGAAAGAGTTCGGCCGGTCCTCGATTTCGATCGCCCTGGAGCAGCATTACTCGGTGGCCGAGCCCCTTTATCGGGCGCATCAGCTTCGCGCTTCGCTGCTCGCCCAGCTCAGGCGAGTGGTCCTTGCAAGGGAGACCGCCATTTCCGATCTTCGTCAAGCCCAAGACAATGCGACTCGCGCTGGCAAAATGCAGATCCAAGGAGAGTTGATTCTGGCGTATGGGCCTTCACTCGAGGAAGGAGCGTCGATCCTGGCCACCCAGGATTATGAAGGAAACCCTATTGCGATCAAACTTTCGCCGGAGCTTTCCTTCAAGGAGAACGCCCAGCGGTTCTTCGATAAGGCGAAGAAAGCCAAATCAGGGCAATCCATGGTGAAGGATCAGTTGGGCCGCCTGGAAAAGGACTTGGGTGAGTTGGAGGGTTTTGTCCGCAAGATCGAACTGGAGGAGCGCCTGCCCGACCTGTTGGATTTACAAGAAACGGTAAAAGGCCGCAGATGGGTCCTCACTCAAACAGCCCACGCGAAAAAGGAGGACCGTCCCTACGAGGGAAACCGAATCAGAGAACTAGTTGGACCTGGGGGCGCCAGCGTACTCTACGGCGAGAACGCCACGTCCAACGACTATTTGACCCTTAGAATCGCCAAGCCTGACGACTACTGGCTGCACATTCGAGGTTCAGCCTCCGCGCATGTGGTGATCCGGACAAATCGGCAGCCTGAAAGGGTTGGGCCCGAACTCTTGCTCTTTGCGGCGAAGGTCGCGGTGCAGCACAGCCCGAGTAAGCATTCAGGCTTTGTGCCGGTGGATTACACTCTCCGCAAGTACGTGAGAAAGCCGAGGGGCGCAAGCCCGGGCACAGCGCTTTACACTCACGAGAAGACGCTTCATGTGGAGTCGGACAGCTAACTCTGGTTCAATTACTCCAGTGATCGCCTCCACGCAAAAAGCACGCTCTTTCGATGTAGGCCCAATTCTGGTCGATCCTCCTGTGCTTCTTGCTCCAATGGAGGACGTTACGAACCTGCCGTTTCGCCTAATTGCCAAACGGATAGCGGGCCCAGGCCTCATGTTCACCGAGTTCGTCAGCGCGATGGCGATCCACTACAAGGCTGCGAAAACGTTCAAGAAGATGCGGATCGCCGAAGAAGAGCGCCCGCTTGGTATTCAAATCTTTGGCGGCGACGTGAACACCATGGCCGAGACGGCCCGCATCGCGGAAGAGATGGGCGCAGACCTGGTGGACATCAACATGGGATGTTGGGTGCCAAAGGTCTGCAAGACAGGCGCGGGCGCTTCGCTGTTGAAGGACCCGGAGTTAGCCCAGGCGATCGTGTCCGCCGTCGTGAAGGCGGTCACCGTGCCCGTTACGGTCAAGGTTCGTGCCGGTTGGGATTACTCGCTGTTTGCCGCCCCTGATCTCGCGCGCCGCTTTCAAGACGCGGGGGCGAAGATGATCACTCTTCATGCCCGGTTTGCGAAACAGGGCTTTGAAGGTGATGCCGACTGGAAGCTCATCGAGCGTATGCGTGAGGCGGTTTCGGTCCCGCTCATAGGAAACGGGGACGTGAAGACGCCGGAAGACGCCAACCGAATGCTCAGGCTGACCGGCTGCGACGGGGTCATGGTGGGCAGGGCGGCCATCTCCAACCCTTGGGCCTTGGCGCGGATTTGCGACTCCGTCTCGGGCCGGCCAATTAAAGGCGAGCCAACTTTGAGCGATCGAGTAGACGTTGCCCTGGAACATCTCAGGGTAATGATCCAGGAAGAGTCGGAATGCGACACCTGGGACGAAGCCCTCGCTTCGCATAATTATGCCCAGGCCGAACTGTGGGCATGCCGCCATTTGAGGGGCCAAATTCCAATCTACATCAAAGGCGCGCATGGCGCCGCGCAACTGCGCGACCGCCTGACTAAGTGCAGCGCCTATGTCGAAGTCGAGAGCCTCCTTGTCGAGTTTGTCAAATCTAGTCTAGGCGAGGAACCCGCCGCTTCCACTAATAGTTGCCTATAATAGACATAATATACCTAGGGGACATAATGAGAATATTTACAGCCAAAGACGCGAAGCAGGGGTTCGGCGACCTTATCGATGCAGCTCTCCGGGAGCCGGTCTCGATCACCAAGAACGGCAAGCCCGCCGCGGTTCTCATGTCGCAGCGGGATTTCGAAAGATTCGAGGCGATGGAGGATGCGCTTTGGGCCTTGCGCGCCGACCAAGCAATCAAGAGTGCGGAGTTTTTGGGCGCCGATGAGACGGCAAAGTTCATTAAGGAAGCGCTAACGCGTGCCGACTCCTGATTTGTCGCGCGATGGGCGGGACTTCGTCCTTGCAATGCAGGCCAAGCATGCAAGGCAAGTCTTGATGAAGATCATTGAGCTCTGTTCAAACCCGACCCCCCAGGACGCCAAGATGCTCAAAGGTACGTCGGGCGATTTCTGGCGGGTGGACGCGGGCGAATACCGGATCATCTATCGCTTGGAAGACGACGTCCTGAAAGTGCCGCTGATAGGCAAGCGCAACGACGACGAGGTCTATCGCGAAATGAGACGGCGCGGCCTCTAAGCCCCCAGATAAGTGGCCAGGAACCAACTGTTACCGAACGGGTCTCGAACGGAGGCAGTTCGGTCGCCGTAAGGCGCATTCCCAGGCGCTGATATCGACTCGGCGCCCGCTTCAAGGGCTTGCTCATAAGCCGCGTCCACATCGTCGACGTAGTAGTGCAACCCCGCTGGCATCGGCTGATAGATTCCGTGCGGATCGCTGAGTTCCAGCACGGTATCTCCGAGGCGTACCTTGGCGTGCGCAACCGATCCATCATCGTTGTTATAAACTTCGACCGTCTCGGCCCCAAACGCGTTCGATACGAAGTCGATAAACTGTGGCGCCCCCGAGGGATTCAAATACACGTTGACGCTCCGCAGGCCCGGCATGACGTGATGGGGGCCCGAGGCCGTCGCCACATACCACCAATTGCCTTCCGCGTCGATGAAGCCCCCGCCACGCTCCCCGTATTCCTGGTCCGCGGGCTCCGAGACCGTCCTTGCCCCCTTTTCAAGCGCGAGGCGATAGACTGCGTCGACGTCCTCAACATATGTGTGCAGGGCGGAGGGGCGCGCTGGATACTCCACGCCGCCATTGGACAACTCCAGGATGGAGTCTCCCAGTTTCATTTCAGCGTGCATGACGGATCCGTCCTCCCGGTTTACACGCAACCTCTCTTCAGCGCCAAAAACCGTCTTCAAGAAGGTTATAAAACGCTCCGCGTCTGGCACGATGAGGTAAGGGGTCACGGAATGAAAGTCCGGCCGCAGTTTGACTGGCGTAGTGTTCATAAGGGTTCTCCTAATTTGGGCCCGGAGGCCCACGCGAAACGCCGGATGTGGCAAGTGCGTGAGTCCACGGGCGATGAAAACGAGTTGGCCAAGGTCCGACCGGGGCTGGCTCGCATCTCCTGCGAGCAGGGCATCGATAGCCTTGTCAAGCTGAACATAGATAGTTTGCTTAGCCATTGGGCGCCTCCAGTTTGGTTCTTAAAGCTTCAAGGGCGCGGTATTGGAGCTGCTTGATCGCACCCTCGGTTCTACCGAGTTCAGACGCGATGTCTTTGACGCTCATTCGGTTGACAAAGCGGGCGACGACGACCCGGCGTTGATCTTCGGGAAGCCCTGAAACCATCTGGGCAATGACCGCTAGCTCTTCTATCTCGCCGATCCCCGCCTCGTCGATTGAGTGGTCGCCCTGGGAGACTTGGACCTTGGCGCTGCGGCCGTGCGAGCTGATCACATTGGCTGCGATTCGAAATAGCCACGCTGAAAAGGGGGCGCCACGATCCTCATACTGCTTTATGCTTGAGAATGCCCGGTGAAACGCCTCGGACACGACGTCCTCGACTTCGGCGCGGCCAGCCACCCTCGTTGAAACGTAAGCATAGACGCGGTGAAAATGCAAATCGTAGAGTTCGGCGAATCTAGCCGGGTCGACTTGCACCGCCTCGATCAACTCTCTTTCCCTCGTATCTGTCGGCATGGTTGCTTGTAGCTCTTAAAACTCTCGAATGGGTGAAAGCGTCACGGCAAGTTTTGAAAACTCCGTTGGCGGGGCGACCCCACTACTCTAAGGTAGAATACTGAGTCCTCGGGGCGTAGCGCAGTTTGGTAGCGCACCTGCTTTGGGAGCAGGGGGTCGCAGGTTCGAATCCTGTCGCCCCGACCATTCCCCCGGAACCTCCCACTCAAGGGTATTCTCCCTTCTCAACTATGGAAGTAGCCGAGAACAGCTTGGAGTTGGTTAGGGCGAGGCTGGGGCTTGGATCGGTTCAAAACAACGTTGATGGATTGCGTGAGTTCTATCGCGCGTGGTGCCTCAACGTGCCCTTCGATAACTTGCGCAAAAGCGGGATCATGTTTGGCGATCCAAAAGCGCCCCTGCCGAATATCGACGCGAACGTGTTCTTCGACGACTGGCTTTCCCACGGTATAGGCGGTACGTGCTGGCAACATGGCGATGCGATTTACACCGCGGCCAAGGCGTTTGGCTTTGATGCGCGGCGCGGTTCGGGTTCCATGTTCGACGGGGGCGACCAAAATCACGCCACGGTGCTAGTCCGACTCCCGGATGGCTCCAACTGGATTCTCGACAACGCGTTTCTTAATCTCGAACCCCTGAGAATCGACTCAGAGGAACCATCGGTATGCTCTTCGCCGGTCCACTTTGCGGAAGTAGAGGTCGACGGGGACGCGATTTTCGTTCATGGCACGCACCCGCCCTTGCCTTGGATCTTCTTCCGCCTTCTCGAGCGCGACCTTACTTACGAGGACTATGTGAGACAATGGGATCTCCTAGGCCCAAAGGGGCCCTTCAACGCGGGCTTACATATTCGAAGGAGTGAGCCCCATCGCGTCGTATCGATACGCGGCGCGAACCTAATTGTTCTTGATGATCAGGGTTTGAGGGTCGAACCCTTGGATGCCGAAGGTATCAAGCGCCAGTTGCGCGAGACGTTCGGCATCTCGAAAGAGTTCGTGGAGGAATGGGCCGCATCAGGGGCGCTTGAAGCAAGCCTCGCACCTGCTAGCCCGCCGCCACCATTGCCAGAGAGAGTGCCGCCAAGCAAACGAGGTCATGTATAATTTTGCTTGTTGGACTCGCTCTCGCTCTTCATCTCCAAGGAGACCTTCGGTCCGCAATCGCGGCAGATGCTACTGCGGCCCATGGTCATGTTGGTGTCGCGGTAGTTCTACTCGAAACGGGAGAAACCACTACGCTAAACGATGCTGGGCGGTACCCGATGCAGAGCGTTTACAAGTGTCCTATCGCCATGGCCACGCTAAATCTCGTCGATCAAGGCAAGCTTATGCTGGACCAGCCAGTCAGGTTGACGGTTGCCGACTACGTTCCAAGCGAGATCCATAGCCCCGTACGCGACCAGTTCCCCAATGGAACGACGGTCACGCTTAAGGAGCTCTTAAGACTGGCAGTAATGGAAAGCGATGGATCCGCGTCCGACAAGCTGCTGGATCTCGATGGTGGGGAACAGGTCGTGGAGAGCTACCTGGTGAGGCTCGGTGTTACCGGCATCAAAATCCGCACGAAGGAAAGGGACATGGCGGCGGATTCCCGGGCCCAATACCGAAGCTGGGCTCACCCCTCCGAGGCGGCAAAGCTGCTCCGCAAGATTTGGAAGGGCGAGGGCCTGACGCGCGAGTCACGCGCCCTGCTTCTGGACATGATGACGAACACGAGCACAGCCCCTCATCGCATCAAGTTTTTATTGCCTGAAGGAACCATAGTCGCCCACAAGTCGGGGACCTCCGGAATGGCGAGGGGCTTGGCGGCGGCCACTAACGACTGCGGAATCGTCACCCTTCCCAATGGCAGGCATCTGATCATCGCGGTCTTTGTTATGGACTCGTCCGCGGATGAGGCGACAAGGGACATGGTCATCGCTAAGGTCGCGAAGCTGGCCTGGGATCGCTATCGGTAGCCCGGCGCGACATGGGGGTTGGGTACGATCCGGAGTCATTTTCAGCGTTCAGAGTTAAGATCGAGGGGTTGCTAAAGGAACGATGAGGGGAATCCGTTCAATTCGGACTTCGGACCAGAAAGGGCAACTCGTTGGAGTGAATGCGCTAACTTCCACGGCGCCCAACATCGTATAAGTTTCGAAAGGGCAACAATGAAAAGCAAATTTATACTCGCCGCAGTTTTATGTCTGAGCTCACTGGCCGCGTTTGCGCAAACTTCCGACCCAGCGAAAACGCTCAAGGAGATCAACGACTTCCAGGAAACCCAACTAAGAACGAACGTGAAGTCGCCTGCGGATCTTAGCGCTCTTAATGCCACGGTGAAGGCCAAGGCTCTTGACGCGATCAAGGGCGTCGATATCACCAAAGTGGACCCGAAAGCGGCGCTGAGTTGGGCGAAACTCTTTTCGATTGCGAAAGATCACCAGAGCACCTGCATGCTTGCGCAACGGTATCTGACCTCTAATCCTTCCGACTCAGATCGCTTTGACGCGCAGATGCTGATGATGGAGAGCTGCAACTCCCTGGGCGAAGGGAAAATGATCGAAGCCACCCTCAAGCAGACGAAACCGGCCACCCCCGACCAAGACGAGGATTTTATGGAGTATTCGGTTTACGAATTGTCGGATACCATCGCGGCTGTCGAGGGCCCGAAGGCAGCCTATAACGCTTTGGTAAACGCGGAAACCAAGCTGGTGCCCATCAAGGGATCGAATGAGGCGGAAGCTGCCGACCAAACCGCTGGACTTCACTACGGCTTTAAAACCAAAGAAGCGGAGTTCCTCGCTCGGTCCGGGGACAAGCCTGCCGGATTGAAGCTGTTGGATGACTTTGGGAAGACCCTTCCGGCTAAGAGTCCGGTCGTGGATGAGCTCGCTTATGGGCGTAACGGGATCTCCACGTTCATGTCCCCCGCCGTTGAGTTGAATACGGTGAAGACGTTTGGCGATTTCAAGAGCCTGTCGGACCTAAAAGGCAAGGTAGTAATCCTCGACTTCTTCGCGCATTGGTGTCCCCCATGCCGAGCCGCATTTCCGGACGAGGCAAAAATGTACGCCGACCTCAAGGACAAGGGTCTCGAAATGGTTGGAGTCACCCAGTATTATCATTTCTTCAAGCGTGAAAACCGAGAGAAGCGAGACATGCCAGTGGAAGTAGAACTAGCCCACATGACGGATTTCGTTAAGGAATATAACTTAACCTGGCCCGTGCTCATTGGCGACGAATCTAACTTCAAGGCCTATGGCGTCATCGGAATCCCACATGTGGTGATCATTGACCGAAAAGGTATCGTCCGCGACATGGAGGTTGGGTACGATTCGGATTCATTCCCAGCTTTCAGGGCCAAGGTCGAGGCATTGCTGGCCGAGCAATAAATCGCCAAGTATGGATCGTCGAGGCCCAGGCTGTCCGCCTGAGACCAATGACGTATCAAGAGGCAATCGATTACATCGCATCGCTGGCGCCGCGTGGCTGGCGCTTGGGCCTTGACCGGATGCAGGAACTCCTCATCCGTTGCGGGCTTGCCGCGGCCGTTGGACAGAATGGTAAGCCCAACTTCATTCATGTGACGGGCACGAACGGAAAGGGTTCCGTTACCGCATATCTGCAAAGCCTTATGGTTCAGCAGGGATACCGGACGGGCGCGTTTTACAGCCCCTTTGTTTACGACCCCCGCGAGCGCGTGCAGTTCGGCCGGGACATGATCTCCGAGAGCGAGTTGGCCCTCCTCACCGAGCAGCTTATGCCGGCAGCCGAAAGCCTAAGCGACACGGAGTTTGGAGGAACGACCGAGTTCGAATTTAAGACGTCTTTGGGTTTCAAGTATTGGAGCGATAAGAAATGCGACTGGGTCGCGCTGGAGGTCGGCCTAGGCGGGAGGCTCGACGCGACCAACGTGGTCCATCCCAAAGCTTGCGTGATTGTCGCCATTGGGCTGGATCACACGAATATTCTTGGTTCTACCCTTGAGGAGATCGCGTTTGAGAAGGCTGGCATCATCAAGCCTGGCGTCCCCGTCGTAGTTGGCCACATGCCCCATGAAGCGAGGACGGTTATCGAGAGGACCGCGGCCGAGCTGAGCGCGCCGGTATGGAGGTTTGGCCACGAGATCGACCTCGTTGAGACGGCGCAGGGCTATAGGGTGCAAACGCCCGCAGCGATCTATGAAAAGCTCTACCCTGGGTTGCCAGGGGTTCGCCAGCCACACAACATGGCCCTCGCTATCGCGGCGATGGACGCTGCGCACGCGATTCGAGACCCAGAGACGATTGGGGTTGGCGCTTCGCTGGCGTCGCTTCCAGGACGAATGGAGCGCCGGATGGTGCGAGGGAGGGAAGTTGTCCTCGACGGCGCTCACAACCCCGATGCGGCCATGGTTCTTAGGGAAAACTTGGACTTATACTTTCCAAACCGGCGGGTCATTCTCGTTTCGGGCATGGTTGCAGGGCACGACCCGAGCCATTTCTACAGCCCTTTGAAGAGCCGGATCAAATCGGCGTATGCCGTCCCCATCGACTTTCACCGCGCATTGCCGCCGACAGAAGTGGCCGTAGCCATGGAGAGGCTGTCGATTCCGGTACTCACCTGTCAGACGCTAGATGGAGGCTTGAGGGCGGCTTATGAATCCGCCGATGAGGATGACTTGGTTCTCATCACCGGCAGCTTCTATCTTGTCGGCGAGGCTGGTCGCGCGTTGGACGCTTTGTAGGTCAGCTCCCGATTGTTCGATAGGACACGTCTACGGTCACTTCGCGAATGTCTGGTCGCCTTCTTAGGAAGCCACAAATCTGCTCGACCGCCTTTTCGACGTCGCCACCGCCCGCATCGGCCCCTTTGAGCAGAGAACACACTCCCCGCACCTGACACACGCCGTGCGAAACCCGGATGTCCATCGTGCTGATATCAATTCCACGCTTTCCGAACATCCGTCTCGCTGCCTTCGTTGCGTCTACATCCTCTTGACTTGGCATAAATACTCCTAGCGCAGCAAATCTTCGAGCTGCACTTTGGCCTCCGTTTTGTCGTCTCGATATTTCACTATGACGGGCGTGTAAAGCGAAAGGCCCCACTCTCTTCCGACTCCAGTATCAATTCCCCTGGAACCTGGAACGACGACGGCACCCTCTGGCACAACCAATGGTTCACCGTTTTTCGAGTGATGGACGACTCCGTTCACAAGGTCGTAGAGCGGCGTTGACCCGGTCAATATCGTCCCGCTTCCGAGTACCGCCCGTTTCTTCACCACGCAGCCCTCATAGATACCGCAGTTGCCCCCCACGAGAACATCGTCTTCGATAATGCACGGAAGGGCGCCGATCGGTTCGAGCACGCCTCCGATTTGAGCCGCCGCTGAGATGTGGCACCCGGCGCCTATCTGCGCGCAGCTGCCGACGAGAGCGTGCGAATCCAGCATCGTTCCTGCGCCGACGTAAGCGCCCACGTTAACGAACATCGGCGGCATGCAAGTGACGCCTTTACCAATGAAGCATCCGGTTCGGAGGCTCGTTCCACCTGGAACAACGCGGATTTTATCGGCCAAGGTTATGGGTCGCACGGGGAAGGTCGCCTTGTCGAAGAACGATTGGCCGGCGTTCGTCTTCGGGTATCCCACTACCTCGCCCATGCGAAATCCGAGCAAAATGCCTTTCTTTACCCACCCGTTGACCTTCCAACCGGTTGGCGAAGCAGTATCCGGTTCGGCCGCGCGGACTTCTCCTGAGTTGAGAGCCCCCAGGAACCGCTCAAAGAGCGCGAAGTGGTCCTCCGAATATTGTTTGGGATTTTCCTCGTAGAGACCCTCAATCTCAGATAACACTAGTCAGGCTCCGGGCTTCCAAGAGTCCGCAATCCTCGAGAACCTTTCGTATTCTCTTCTCGCTTGTTTCTTGAGGCCTGACGATCGGCAGCCGGTAGTGTGGCTCCAAGAGCTCCATCATGCTCATCGCCAGCTTAACTGGACCTGGGCTCGCCTCGATGAAGTTGACTTCCATGAGCAACTGATACTTTGCCTGAATGGCTCTGGCGCCAGGGTAATCGCCGGTCAGCGCCTTGTGCGTCATCATCGTCATGGCGGCCGGAATCTGGTTGGAGACGACGGAAATGACCCCGTGGCCCCCGAGCGAGATTACGGGAAGAGTTACGGAGTCGTCGCCAGACAGAACGAGGAAGTCGCCCGGAACACGTGCGACGATGCTGGCAACCTGGGCCACGCTTCCTGAGGCTTCTTTGATTCCGACAATGTTGGAGATCTTGGCCAGCCTCTCTACCGTGGCAGGCTCGATATTTACGTTCGTGCGAGGCTGAACGCTGTAGAGTATGATCGGCAGGTCGACAGATTCGGCGATCGCCTTGAAGTGCTGGTAAAGCCCCTCTTGGGTCGGCTTGTTGTAATAGGGGGTTACGGATAGGATGCCGTCGGCGCCGAGCTTTTCGACATCCCGAGCCATGCGGATGACGTGCTTCGTGTTGTATCCGCCTGCGCCGGCAAGCACGGGTACGTGGCCCTTCGCCTCCTCGATGGCGATTTCGACCACGCGGAGGTGCTCATCATGCTCGAGGGTTGGGCTTTCACCCGTCGTGCCACAAGGCACGATGAAGTCGATTCCTTCCTCGATCTGTCGCCTGATCAGGCTGCGCAGGGTCGTTTCGTCGAGCGATTGGTCCGATTTGAACGGGGTGACGAGGGCGGTTCCGCATCCTTTGAACATAGTCGAATTATGGCAGGGGGGGCTTGGGGAGTGCTGAGTGTTGAGTGCCAAGTATGGAGGGTAGAGGGTCGAGGGTAGAGGCGATTCCAGAATCCGGATTGTTTCTCGCTAGACGCGATGCCCGTATTCAAATATTAGCGCCCCGACCCCCGACCTACCCTCTACCCTCGCCCAAAAACAACTTCCCCAAAATCGTGAAACCCTTTCTTCCCGACCACCCAGCGCGCGGCGAGCAAGGCGCCTTGCCCGAAGCCGTCCCTGCTTCTTGCGGTGTGCTTTAGTTCGATCGTGTCCGCGGCCGAGTCGAAGCCGATGACATGGGTTCCTGGGTGCGACCCGGCACGGTTTGAGGCGACGTCGACCTTCTGTGTGTAGCCTGCACTCTTCATTTCGTCCACGAGCTTGAGGAGTGTGCCGGAGGGCGCGTCGGTTTTGGCGGAATGGTGGATTTCGTAGGCCCAGGCTTCGTAATCGGGCTGATCCCGCAGAAGTATCGCCGCCTGGTGTACCACGCGGAGAAATACGTTAACGCCTACGGAGAAATTTGGGGACCAGACGAGGCCGATTCCGCTCGATTCCACCTCCTCGCGTATGTGGGTCAGGCGCCCCGTCCACCCGGTGGTACCGATCACGCAGTTGACTCCAATTCGGGCGAGGGCGACCACGTTTTCTTCGACGCAGTGGGGGCTCGAGAAGTCGATTGCAACGTCCACTTCGCGAAAGCTCTCTCTGCGGATGCCTGAGGCGTTCGCATTGTTGTGCTCGTCAAGAACGAGAACGATTTTATCGCCCTGTTCGGTGGCTAGCCGCTCGATCAGCTTTCCCATTTTCCCGTGGCCAAGCAACGCGATCCTTATCATACGAGAACCTCCTCAAACCACTCCCGGTGAAGCGCCTTCATCGCCGATTCAAGGTCTTCTTCGGCGATGAGCATGCTCAAATTCAGAAGGCTGGCCCCCTGCGAGATCATGCGAATATTGACGTGCTCGAGCGCCTTGAATATGCGTGCGGCGACGCCTGCCTTGTCTCCGATTCCCTCGCCGACGGCGCTCACTAGAGCGAGGTGTTCTTCAACCTGAACCTCCGAGAACTCGGAGAGTTCCGCCATGATGCCCTTTAGAGCTTTCGAGTCGTCCAGGGTTACCGACACGTTAACTTCGCTGGTGGTGACCATGTCGATCGAAGTCTCATGACGGTCGAATACCTCGAATACGCGCCGCAAGAAGCCATGGGCCATGAACATCCGCGCCGAATGGATGTTCAGCATCGTGATGTGCCTTTTGAAGGCGAGTGCCTTGACCACGCCTTCGGAGACGATTTGGCTGCGAACGATCCGCGTTCCCTCGGCTTCGGGTCTTCTGGAATTTAAAATGACTACGGGAATGTTCTTCTCTATGGCGGGCCTGACCGTTGCAGGGTGAAGAACCTTGGCGCCGAAGTAGGCGAGTTCGGCCGCCTCGGAGAACGAGATTGTCGCAACTGGCCGCGCGTGGGGGATCAGCCGGGGATCGGTCGTCATCATGCCATCCACATCCGTCCAGATTTGAATCTCTTCCGCGTCGATACCCGCCCCGACGATCGCCGCGCTGTAGTCCGACCCGCCTCGGCCTAGCGTGGTGGTTACGCCTTGTGCGCTTGCCGCGATGAATCCGCCCATCACGACCACTTGATCGCTCGCCTTTCGGATGACCGTTTCTTTGAGCCTTCGATAGGTTTGGGGAAGGTCCGGCGTCGCTTGGGTATGGCGGGAGTCGGTGACGATTACGCCCCGCGCGTCCAGGTGGGTTGCTTTGATGCCACTTTCGGAAAAGGCGGCGGCTACGATAAGACTGGACAGCCGTTCGCCGTAGCTCAGAATCGCGTCGGTGGACCTCGGCGTTAGCTCGCCAAGGATGGCAAGACCGCCAAGAAGCTGGGACAGCTCATCGAAGTGCGCCTCGATTTGGGTGACGAGATTCTCTCGAGTGGGAGCGAGGGCCTTCGCCATTTGGAGATGAAACTCTCTAAGCGAACCGAGCCGATCCTGGTAGACGGTTGCTGGGGCATCGCACCCCAGTTCGACAGGCTCATGGCCTTCGGCTTGAGAGGGTGCGTCGCTACGGTCCGCTACCGCCTCCTTTGCAAGGTCGAGCAGAGCGTTCGTCGTCTTGCCCATCGCGGATACGACCACGACTGGATTTTGCTCCACGCGGTCTTTCACGATCGCCGCGACCCGCTCAATAGCCTCGGCCGACTCCAGTGAGGAGCCGCCAAACTTCATCACGATCATTCGGCCAGAAGCTCCCGGGCGAGCCTCTCGTACAGATCCACGGCTTCCATTAGCTGAGATTTTGGCACCCTTTCACCCTCCGTATGGGCCACGTGGATCGTGCCTGGGCCGAGAAGAAACGGTTTGCCCCAACTCGGACTTAGAACCGGAATGTCGCTTGTGTAGGACACCGTGGTCGTCGCAAACCCATCCATTCCGCCCAACCGCATGGCGGGGATGTAGAGGCTTTCGTTCATTTCGCACAGTCCTTCAACTGCTTGTTTATATGCGGCTCGGGTGCTCTCGCCGTCGTCGACGAGACGAACGAGAAGTTCGGCATGGGCCTCGTCTGGGATCACGTTGGGAGCGCGGCCCGCGTTGATGGTTCCGATATTTACCGTGCTCTCGCCCAAAACGGGATCCACGGGAAGGGGCGTGCGGCGGATCTTTTCCAATGCGTCGAGGAGTTTGAGAGTGGCCGATTCGCCAAGCTCCGGGTAAGCGGAGTGGGCCATCCTGCCCTCTGCCTTCAAGTTCAGCCGAAGCGCGCCTTTGGCGCCTAGGGCGAGCTGGTTCTCAGTCGGCTCTCCGTTGACGAGGAACCGCGAACCCATGTTCAGTTTGCCGGCCGCGATCGCGCCGGCGCTGCCTCGTTCTTCGCCGACCACGGCAAGCAGGCCAAGGCCGCTAATCCCGGCGCTAAGCAGCCGTTCGATTGCCGCGATCATCGCGGCGAGGATGCCCTTCGCGTCGCAGGAGCCGCGGCCGGTAACGGATTCGTTGTCTTCCCCTGATGGGATAAAGGGTGGAACTGTGTCCATATGGGTTGAAAACGTGACCGAGGGGGTTTCGCCCCACTGGGCGAACACGTTGAATCTCGAGCCTTCGACGGCCATTTTCTGAACGCGGCCATCGGTGCGCTGGGCGAACGCATTCAGGTAGTCGTAAAGGAATTGCCCGACCTCTTCTTCCTCATTGGTGACCGAAGGGATATCGACCAGGGAGCGAGTGAGCTGGATGACGTCGATGGGCATGGGTTGAGATTTATTGTGGCGCCGGGGTGGGTGTTGGGTGTTGGGTGTTAGGTGTTGAGTGTTGGGTTTAGAGTGTTGAGTGTTGGGTGTTGAGTGTTGAGTGTTGAGTGTTGGGTGTTGAGTGTTGAGTGTTGGGTGTTGGGTGTTGAGTGTTGGGTGTTGAGTGTTAGGTTTAGAGTTTTGTGGGGGCGCATGAGGATTGGGGCGCGCTGGACTCGTCGGGGCCTTCTGACGAGTCAGACCCGTCAGAAGGCCCGTTCCCGGCTGGGCCCAACACCTAACACCCCAACACCAAACCGCCCCCATCGAGTTATTCTCGAAGAGGGGCGGTTTTGACTTAAACGGCGAACCCTACTCGGATGGTTCGTCGTCTACCGTCAGCCTTCGCTTACCCGGCTCTTGATGCATCTCCTTTTCCGCATCTTCCGTCTGAGCGTCAAGCTCTTGGGGGGTTGGAATCGGAGTGGTCGGAGGCTCGATCGGGTTGCCGTGAGGCGCGTGGGCCGGAACCGCTTGCGGATGGTCGGTCACGGCGCTCAGCGCTGACGAGAACGATGCTCGCTTGGACCACCAGATGGAGAATACAAGCAGCAGCAGGGCGACGCCAGTGATGGTCCCGAGAACCCAGCTCGGGTAGACCGTGATGATGACCGGCGCGAGAAGCAACGCCACCAAGTTCATAACCTTGATGAGCGGGTTCATGGCCGGACCGGCAGTGTCCTTAAACGGATCGCCGACGGTATCGCAGACGATGCCCGCTTTGTGAGCCTCGGTGCCCTTGCCGCCGTAGAGGCCGTCCTCGATGAGTTTCTTCGCGTTGTCCCACATGCCGCCCGAGTTGGCGAGCAGCACGGCCAACAACTGACCGCTGAGAATGGCGCCTGCGAGGAACCCGCCCAGGGCTTCGGCGCCAACCAGGTTGTACTGATGGCCGCCGATTGTGACCGGCGCCTTGCCCATGCTGAATCCGAACCCAACGGCAACTGGCAGACAGATCGCGAGGATTCCCGGGCCGAGCAGCTCCTTCTGGGCCGCTTCGGTGACGATGGCCACGCATCTCCCGTAGTTGGGCTTGCTCGTTCCTGCCATGATGCCCGGGTCTTCGCGGAACTGGCGTCTGACTTCGGTGATTAGTTGGAACGAGGCACGGCCAACCGCATTGATGGAGAACGCGGCGAACAGATAGGGCGCGGCGCCGCCGATGAGGAGTCCGAGGAATATCTCGGGGACCTCCAGGCGGATACCGGCGTTTTGCAGATGCGCGCCTTCCAAGAAGGAGTGGTAGAGCGCCACGGCAGCTACGACGGCGGTAGCGATGGCAAAGCCCTTGGTGAGAGCCTTGGTCGTGTTGCCGGCTGCGTCCAGCCTCTGCACGGCTTTGGCGCCGGTTGGTGAGTCGTGAGCGGCGCCGGACATTTCGAAAACGCCCTGAGCGTTGTCCGAAATCGGGCCGAAAGTGTCCATGGCAAGGATGAAGCCGGTCGAGGTGAGAAGGCCCAAGCCAACGAGCGCGATGCCATAGAAGCTGAGGATGTAAGATCCGCCGTAATCCGCAGGCGGGAAGAGGATGAGAGGCACGATCAGCGCCGCCACGATGGCGAACACCGAGAACACGCTCGACTCGGCGCCGAGGGCGAAGCCTTGGATGATCATCGGGGCGGGACCTGCCGTGGAAACGGCGGCCACCTCCATAACCGGCTTCTTATGAGTCGAGACGTAATAGTCGGTGAGGAGCTCGATGGCAAACGCCATCAACACGCCAAAGGTGATCGCAAGGAAGAACTTGAACCAAGGAACGTTTGTGTGATCCTGGACGAGCGTGGACACGGTCACCGATTCGGGAACGACATGCTTCGTTCCCTTCATGATTTGGTTGACCTCATCGGGCGAGTTCGTGTAGATGCTGCCCGAAAGGAGCGACTTGATCTGCATTGGCTGGAAGTTGGCAGGCTTGTCGAACGCGAGCGCCACATCGCCGTTGTCGTTGTCATAGAGGGTAACCGGAACCTCCATGTTCAGCACTTCCGTGACTCCAGACGCTTTGCTTTGGTCTAGGGTGGCCTTGAGTCCTGCCGCGGTAAACGGCCCGAAATAGTACTCGGTAGATTCGGTCGAAGCAGGGGGTGGCGTCTTTGATCCAGGAGCAGGCTGCTGCTGCTGGGGAATCTTGAACAAAGCCATGAACAGCGGCACCTGAGTAAGGGCGCCGTCAGGATTCTTGACGGAGAAGTACGAACCCAGGCTCACCGCCGTCCGATTGGCGCGATTTGTTGGGTCCAAATATGCGTAAGCCAAAGCCTTGTCGGCCTTGTTGTTGAAGTCAATTTGGTGGAAGCCTGAGATATCGGCTAGGGCTGGCATTTTTCTTGCGTCGAATGTCATCGCCTGTTGCACGTTCTGCTGTCCAGCAATGCCTGTAAGCCCCATCGACGCGATCCGAGGATCCTTGACGACCGAGTTGGCCATTGCGACCATGTCGGTCGAGTTCGGATTTTTGGCCTGATATTCTTTGGCGACCTGCCTCAAAAGCGCCATGTCGGCGCGTTGCAGCGGCTCGAGATCAGAAACCTGGGTTGTACGAAGCGGAGCGCCCCTTCCACCCATTAGATAGAACGCGAGCCCACCAGTGAAGATGATCGCAAGGACGGCCGATAGCCAGAAGCCTTTTCGAATGGAGGTCAGGGGGTCGGAATCGAGATCGTCCGAACCCTTCACAGAGTAGATGCCGACGATAGAGGCGATGATGCCAACGCCGCGAGCCATGAGGGCGAATAGGATGAGCTTCATCCAGGTGGATTGGTCGAAGATCACCGAAGTGGCGGCGCCGAGGATGATCGCGGCAACCAAGGTGACTTCGTATGATTCAAAGATGTCTGCCGCCATTCCGGCGCAGTCGCCTACGTTGTCTCCTACGTTGTCGGCGATCGTCGCTGGGTTGCGGGGGTCGTCCTCGGGAATACCGGCTTCAACCTTGCCGACCAGGTCGGCGCCCACGTCGGCGGCTTTCGTGAAGATGCCGCCTCCGACACGCATGAAGAGAGCGGCGAGGGAGCCGCCAAACCCGAAGCCGACCAGCAGCTTCATTGCATCCGCTTGGGCGAAGTAGAAAATGAGCGAGGCGCCCATTAGGCCCATACCGACGGTAACCATGCCAGCTACGGCGCCGCTGCGGAAAGCGATCTTAAGCGTCTTGGCGTAAGAGGTCAGCGCGGCGTGAGCGGTGCGCATGTTGCCTTCGACAGCCATCAGCATGCCGGTGTAGCCCGCGACGTAGGAAGCCGCCACGCCGCCGATGAAACATCCCGCTATTTCGAGACCGAGACTTACGCTGTTGTACTGGTGCTGATAGAGAAAGAACAAGCCAACTGCCAGGATGACGACGAAGATTCCCATCGTCTTGACCTGTTGTTGGAGATAGGCGAGCGCGCCTTCGCGGATGGCGTTGCCAACCTCTTGCATTTTGTCGGAGCCACGCGACTCCTGCAGAGTGGAGGAGCGCAGAGAAAACGCAACGATCAGGGCCAGTAAGCCAAGTGCAAACGATATGTACAGGTAAATGAGGTCGGGCCCAGTAAATTTGAGCACGACACTGCCTTCATCTGCAGCTGCCATACCTGGCAGCAGAGCTAAAAACGCAGTAGCGAAAAGCGCCTTCAACCAACGTGGAGATAAGAATCCCGTCAGTCTGCGCTTCACGTCCAAGAACAACTTCATGTTAGGAAATGAACCCCCTCGATTTGCACGCTTCCATGCATCGGGCATTTGGCCGTGACGGTCTTAAAACGAGCAGTAGGATACCCCAGATGCCCTTATTGAGTTCAAAGACGGATCAAAAGGGCAAGAAGTGTTAGAGTGTTGCGGCTAAGTGGCGCTTAAGCGGAACGCTTGGGAATGTCAGACTAGTCGGACCGGCCTGACTCCTCCGACTCGCTAGTCCCGTCAGCGAATGGCCACACTAAAGCTTTCCAAACCCTCGACTCTCTCAAAAGCCGATGAAAGGTAAAGGGCCTTTGCCGCCACATTGTCGCGAGTAGTTGTCACGAGCAGCGTGTCGGCGCCGGCTTCTAGGGCCAGTCGTTTGGAGGCTTCGACGAGTTGTCTGGCAAACCCCTGCCGGCGCGCTCCAGCCTTGACGTACAGATCGCTTAGCATCCAGTTCCGGATCAGCTTTAGAGAGGCGTATCGCGGGTACAAGTGCGCGAATCCAACCGGTCGTCCTTCGTGTACGGCAAGCAACGCCCGAGATTCCCCATTTGCTAGCCGCAAGCCAAGGAATTCGGCGCAGAGTTGGACGTTGGAAGACGCTCCGTGCACAAGGCGATACTCGTCGAACATCGCGGAAAGCTCGCCTATATCTTCCATCGAGGCTTCCCGAATCATTGCAATTCCTAGCCCTTCGCAAATGGCCCTATGGCCGTCGTGCTAATCGTTGCGGGGTCGAGCACCCGTTCGGCCAGCTTCTGTAGGCCCTTGTTCGATACCGCGTTCACCTTTGCGATGGTTTCTTCGATGGGGATTTCGCGGTTGTGGTGAAGCTCGTTGCGGCTCATCCGCATCATGCGGCCGCTCATGCCTTCCAGTGCCAGCACGATTCCTCCGCAGATGTTTCGCTTGGTACGCTCCAGCTCCTCCTCTTCGATGCCTTCCTCTACCACCTTTTGGAACTCCTTGCCGACGAGTTCCTGCACGGTGTTCCAGTGCTTTGGGCTTGTGCCTCCGTACACCGTGAACGCGCCGCCTGCCTGATAGCTCATGGAGTAGCTTCCGATGGCGTAGGCGAGGCCCCGCTTTTCGCGGATTTCTTGAAATAGTCGGCTGCTCATGCTTCCGCCAAGGGCGCCGTCCAGCACTGCGAGGGTGTAAAGCTCGTCGTCGAAGATCGAGCACCCTTCGCCGCCGATGCAGAAGTGAACTTGCTCGACGTCCTTGGCGACTTCTTCCTTTCCGCCTTGTCCTTGGGGTCTAGGCACCTTCTCTTCGCCGTCGCCGGACGGAATTCGGCCAAGGTCCTTTTCCGCCCATTTGAGGATCTGTTCCGGATCGACATTCCCGGCGACCGAAAGCAGGACATTGCCTCCACGGTAGCGGCGGTCCATGTAGTTGGTCAGATCTTTCCTCTGAAATCCGCTGACCGACTCACTGGTTCCGATGATCGGTTTACCTAGGGGGTGGTTTTTCCAGCGGTGCTCTATGTGGAGGTCGTGAACGTGGTCGCTAGGCTCGTCCTCGCCGCGCTTGATCTCTTCGAGCACCACTTGCTCCTCGCGGGAGAGTTCTTCCTGGTCGATAAGGGAGTGCAGCATCATATCGCTCAGGACGTCAATGCCGTTTTCCGCATCGTCGGAGAGAACCCGGCAATAATAACAGGTCGACTCCTTGTCGGTAAACGCGTTCAGCGAACCGCCTCGACCCTCGATCGACTCCGCAATCTGCTTTGCTGTGCGGGATTTCGTTCCTTTGAAGAGCATGTGCTCGATCAGGTGGGTAATGCCCGCCTCATGGTCCGTTTCGTGACGGCTGCCGGTCTTGCACCAGAGGCCAACCGCAGCAGAGCGAACATAGTCGACTGGTTCAACGAGGACGCGAACGCCATTTTCTAGGGTGAATTTTTTGATTGACATGGGTGGGGGGGTGAAAGGGTAGAGGGTAGAGGGTGGAGGGTAGAGGGGTTGAAGGTGCAGGGTCGAGGGTCGGGGGTTGGCGGGTGGAGGGA
>Ga0265338_10000775_pt1 | contig 54469 bp, 89 predicted proteins | sample 42126metaG_FD_193579 | JGI IMG/M metagenome (GOLD analysis project Ga0265338, IMG submission 193579) | Rhizosphere microbial communities from Carex aquatilis grown in University of Washington, Seatle, WA, United States - 4-21-26 metaG | ecosystem: Host-associated > Plants > Roots > Rhizosphere... | reverse complement strand
CTGGCGAACGCATGATGCCCTGCGAGCACGTCACCATCGAAAATCGCCGCATGATCGTATGCACCGGCCGGCGCGGCCGCCGCCAGTGCTCGGCCTGCAAGAACGCCTGGGCCAGCCTGGAATGCGACTATCCCGATCCGAAGAAGGAGTCCGGCACCTGCGACAAGCCGCTGTGTGCTGAATGCGCCATCAAGGTGGGCGAGAACCTGGATTATTGCCCGCACCACCCACGCGGCACGGCGCCTGGACCGGCACGGGGGGCGCTGGCGGGATGAGCAAGCTCAGCCGGGCGGATCAGTTTTCCGATCCTGTTTTCGCGCTAAATGCGCCGGCCGTCGCGCGCGCGCTGATGATCAGCGAGACGATGCTTGACCAACTGGTGGCCGAGGGAAGAATTCCTAAGCCCTTTGCGGTTCCGGGTCATCCCAGGCTGCTGCGATGGGACGCCGAAGATGTGCGCAACCTCGTCCGCGAATGGAAGGAAACGGCGAATCCCGGGTCAGATAAGGGCTGGGATGATGTGCGCTGAGGATGCGTTGGCCAAGGTCGATATTGCGGGGTTGGGCCTGACGGTCAGCAAATACCTGGTCTATGACCCCGATCGACACGGGAAACCCCGCTACTATTTCCGGCGCAAGGGCCAGAAGAAAATCCGGCTCCGCGCGCCGCCGGGAACGGCCGAATTTTTGGCGGAATTCCAGGCTGCCTACGCGGGGCCGGCCCCGCAAACGCCCTCTTCGGCCCCGTCGGGCGCTCCCACCCGCCGCGGCGCGCCCAAGGGCTCCCTGGCATGGCTATTCAACGAATATGAAGCCCGGGCCGAAAGCTTCAGGGCACTGGGCCAGACCACCAAAGCCCGGCGCCGGGTGGTGATGGACCAGATTTGCGCCGAACCGATCTCGGATACCGACAAGGCCCCGATCGGGCACCGGCCCTATTCCACCCTCAGACCCAAGGCGATCGCCGTCATTTGCGGTCGCTGCCCGACGCCGGCCACCTTCAACGCCCGTCTGAAGGCCTACCGGGAGGCCATCAAGTTCGCCATCGGGCAAGACATGATGACCGCCAACCCGGCCAAGGAAGTGCCGTACCGGGTCTCAAAATCCGCTGGCTATCACACTTGGACGGTGGAGGAAGTCGCCCAATATGAGGCCAGATGGCCCCTGGGAAGCGTACAGAAGCTTGCCCTTGCCATGCTCATGTTCACCGGCACCAGGCGGTCGGATGCCGTGGTGATCGGCCGGCAGCATAAGAAGGCAGTCCAGGGCGTTCCAGGCTGGCAGTTCACGCAGTTCAAGGGCCGAGACCGCACCCCCGTCACCACATGGATCCCGATCCTGCCGGCCCTTCAGGAAGTGATTGACGCCACGCCGACAAAGCCCCGGCCGGAAGCATCCGTCCGACACACCACCTACCTCGAAACGTTCTTCGGCAAGCCGTTTACCGCCAAGGGCTTTGGAACCCAGTTCAAGAGGTGGTGCCGGCTGGCAGGATTGGGCCACTGCAGCGCCCATGGGCTGCGGAAGGCTGCGGCCACGATCGCGGCGGAGCGCGGCGCCACGGCTCACCAGCTCATGGCCATATTCGGCTGGCGGTCGATCACACAGGCCCTGGTCTACACCCGGGCGGCTGAGCAGAAGCGCCTGGCGGCCGGCGCTATGCACATGCTCGGGCCCATACCGGTGTCTCACTTGGATCCTCATTCAGATCAGGTGCTTCCCAGTGAGACACTTTCGGCCTCCAAATGATTGATCTGGAAAGGCGATTTTCCCGCAGGCCAGCTTTGCCCGGGGAGCCAAATTTAAGCAAAATCAATGTCTTGTCGGATGGGTGTCTCGCGGCATTTCCCAGTAAGGCACGCCAGGGCATTTCAGCAAGTGTCCCACTCCGCCGGCGGTCGCCGGCCGATTCCTCCACAGATTCGGCAAATCTCACCGGCGCCGGCCGGATAGGACCGCAGACCTACTTGTTCCCGGTCCATTCCACACCTTATATAGCTGCGCGGCTGCGAACCCGTGGGCTCACCTGAAAACAGGAGGAGTCCGCATGCTTCGACAATTTCAGATTCCAAACATCGAGATTCCCGCTGAGACCCAGACGCTGCTCAGGCGCCAGTTTGCGTCGAAGGCACTCCCCGGGGGAGAACCGGCAGATACGTTCATTTCCCAGCCAGATGGACGTCATGAAATTCGGGCTTGGTCAGATGCACTATGGACCGGCGTCCAGGCTGTTTATCGAATTGCAGTCGGAGATGAGCGGAACAAGGTCTCTCGTCTTCAGGGCCTCGCCAATCTGGACCAGGCGCTCAGGATCATTGCACGAGAGGTCCGGGCAGATACCAGCGTTTCAGATGCAGAGAAAGAAGCTGAGGCCATGCGCAGGGCTTATAGGCTGGGTGTGGCGCAGGTAGAGATGAAGGCGGCGATTAGTCTATAATCGGCCGCTTCGCTTCGAAGGAAGATAGAATTGAAAACGCGGCGTCATCACAACAACAAAGGTCAGCGCCAAATCAAGCGCGGCAAGACCGGTGATCAGGTCAAACGCCTAGCCTTGAAAGCTGGCGTCAATCTCCGCATCGGCGACACCCTTCACACCAAAGACGGCCCGCTGAAGATCATTGCGTCAGGAACCAGCAGGTGGAGATAGAGATGACGCTATTCCAAATCATCTGGGAACCGCTGCGCTTCTTACTCGCCGTCGCGATGGTGGCTTATTTCTGCAACGGCGGCACGCTTGTCCTTTGGATGCTAGAGAAGCGAGCGCCCTAGAAACAAAAAAGCCCCGGCACCTTTCGGCACCAGGGCTTGCCTTATTCATCGGGTACGTCCTGAGTGAATGTTCAGGGGTAACCGTAGAAGGAAACTAACTGACCAAAGTCGATTCCTTCATTGCCTGCCATGTGGGCAGGACTTTGGGGTGCGGGTTCACATGATTGCCTCCATCATGTCGTGCAAATCAGACGAAGCGAGTCTACGCCGAAATCGTTATTTTGACCACTTCTCGATCAGCTTCATAGACACGGCGCCCAGGCCGCCAGAGCTGACAAGGAAAGCCGCTATCTTCCAGAAGGCATGTATCCCGCCGCCCAACACGCGGCGCCAGAACAGCACTTCATCTTCAATCTCCGGCAGCCTTTCAGTCACGGCTTCCAGATTGTCTAGTCGCGTTTTGGCAGTGTTGCAGAAATCTTCGATGGCTTCCTGGCGGTCAATGGCATTGCTGAGATGCTGAACGGCGACTTCAAGCTTAGCCACCGTTTTTCCGAAGCTGTCCATGGTGCCATTGAAAGTGTCGAGCGTTCGCTCAAAACTTTCGTTCTGCCTGAGAATTGTCTCGGTGCGTTCAAGCAATCGGCCGATGGTCTCATCCTTCTCGCCTGAACCTATATAGCGGCGGTCGTTCATATCTGGCCACCATGGCTGGCGGTTTCGTAAACCATCTTATTTTGCGCACAATGCATGGCTGTGATCAGTCCTGTCAGGGGCTGGTTGCGGAAGCTGGCCCGGTTTTCTTCGCCGAGAACCGGGCTGGCGCTGTCAGTGTTTGAAGAAGATTGCAGCAATGGCAATTACGGGGCTGGCGATCGCGACGATAACAAGCCAGACATCATTTCGGCCAGCTCCCCGGCCACTGTTTTGCTGTTGCTGGGCGGTCAATACCGCTACTAGGTTTTCCAGGCTTTTGAATCTGGCGTCCGACACCTCCTTGCTCACGAATGTGGACTGTTGATCCGATAGGGTCTTGCGGAATTCGTTCACGCCTTCTAGGCGTTTTTCCGTGGCGACCTCTGCCTTGAGGACGGCCTTTTCTTGCGCGTCAAACCGCTGCTCGTTCCGCTTCTCCATCTCTCTCAAGAGAGATTCAAAATGCTCCTTGAGAGGGATGGTTTCGATGGACACTAGATTCGACCGAATAGAAACAGCACAAAGATGATGATCAGGACAAGCCCCAATACGCCGCCAACTCCGGGAGCGCCCCAGTTCTGGTGCGCGTAATAGCCGCCACCACCGCCGAATACCAACAGCAGGACGATCAGGAGAATAAGAAGGTTCATGGCGTTTCCTTTTCTTTTACACGGCTTGGATGCCTGAGAAATCTTGGGACCAGAACCATCCGACGGTCAGTTTGCCGGTGATCGTCGCGCCCGTAACGGTCGCAGAGAATTTCGCAGTGTGACCGTCCAGCGCAACGGTCCCGGTCAAATCATCGCCCGAGACCTGGCCGCCCGTGATCTGGCCGTCGCCAAAGTCCGGGCTCACGATACCGCCAGCGAAGCCGCCCTTCCCGTCCATTGTAATTTCGACCTGAGCAGCGTGCGAGCCCGCTTGGATGTTGTATTTCATGAATATCCCTCCTATCGGGACGCGACGACAATAGTCGCCCACACGATTTTGCAGATGATGTGAATCGCTTGGTCGGTGTTTAAGCCAATCTTGCCGCGACACTTGAGATCATCGGTGACCCAGTGCGCAACCAACTCAGCTAGCCCAAGCGCGATGTTTCCAGTGATGATACCGACTGTCCCAGCGTGAATGACCGCGTGTGCCGTTAGGGCCTGCCACCAGGGGAATCCGGGGATGGGTAATGTCCGGTTCTTCGCGCGGGCAAGGAAGTCACCTTGAAGCGAATAATCCGCCAGCGCATGACCGACAATCAGCAAGCAAAGGATCGTCGCGAAAGTCATGGCTTAGCCTCTGCGCTAGGCTTTACCGCCTTGAGTTCAACCGGCTCTTTCGGGCCAAAATCGTCGCAAGTGCCTTCCGCGCCTTCCATGATGTAACGCTCAAAGAAGACGACAGATGACCAAAGCTTGGGGCACGGCCCTTCTTCAGGTGTCCCCATTCCTTGCGATTGCATGACCTGTGCAGCCATCCGGCAGGCTTGCAATCTGATCCACCATCCCATCAGACGGTAGAACATGATCAGGCTTTACCCCCGCTGACATTCGCGTCGACGTTCAAAGTCGGCACAGCCGGCGCCGCGCTCTTGGCGGTGACAAGGCGCACGAGAGCCTGCTGGCCTTCGGTGGTTTCCGGGTCCAGGCCGACCTTCTTGAGCAAGTCCGGCGACTGGGCGATGACATAGTTGACCGCCTTTGCGACCACCGGGTCTTTCACTTCGACATTGAGCTTCTGCACCCCGACGTCCGCCTCGGTGGTTGCGAAGTTCAAGCCATTGGCGATGGTCGCGTTGATCCGGCTGACTGCATTCTGCTGATCAGAGGCCTTGACCGCGATGCCATGATTGCGGAGCCAGATGACGCCATAAGCAATGATGACCGGCGTCGCAGTGGCCAGCATTCCAGCAACGGCGACGATCAGGCCATTGATGACGGGGATCAGAGGTGAAAGGTCAATGTGCATCGGTTACTCCTTCGGGTTGACCAGGACGGCTGAATGATCGATTTGGGTTTCGTCGTGCAGGCAGTTTTTGAAAACCGCGGCGTGCGAGCCTGACATCACGTCCAGGCCATCCGCTGTAGCGCCGGCAGCCCCGCCAGCTGCGCCCCATGCGAGAACTGGCGGATATAGGGGAACAAGCGAACTATCTGCTGTCGCGCCCTTGACGGCGCTGGAAGCCACGGCACCGAACGAAAAGTGCGGCTTGTAATTCGCGCCAGCTTGCCGACATTCCAGAACATCGGCCTCAAATGCGGCCATGTCGTAGACGTGGATAGGGACTGGGACGTATGGCGGTGCGAGAGCATCCGTGAGCGCGGCGCAGCCGAAAAGCGGCAGCAGGAAGGCCAGCAATAAAACCAGCGTGCCAGCCTTCCCGATTGCCATTAGGCGCCGACCGCAGCCGGAAGGGCGCTCAGCAGGCTGAGGACCTTCGTGATGACGTCTGAACCGATCGCCATCAACTGCTGGATGGTGGTCTGAGCCGCGCCGAAGGCGGTGTGAAGCGAAGGATTGTTGAGCAGGGTGAGCGCATTGGCTACCGCTTCGCCCAGCGTGGCGCTTTCGGCCTTCACCTTGGTGATGACGGCATTGAAGATAGTCTGCGCTTCGTCGCACAGGTCCGTCACATAGTTGACGGTCCATGCCGCGCCATTCTTCAGGTCATTGACCAGCGCCGTGGCGTCGAGGTTCTTGGCGTCCGTCACAAGCTGCGCGAAACCATCCTTGATTTCCTGCAGGTCGTCTTTTCCGTTTTGATTGATGTCCATTTCAGTTCTCCGGGTTACATGCGAGCGGGATGCCCACATGGCCCAACCCTCCCTGCACATCGTTTGGAGGGAGCCGAACGACACGATGACCCGGAGGGGCATCCGCAAGGAGGGCTGGGCGATGAGGGATTAGTTGAGGTAATAGGCGGCAGAAGCGCCGAGGCCGGCCGCCATAAGCGCTGCGAACAGCCATGATGTGCGCCAGTTGAAGCCAGCCGCGCGAAAGGCCGCTCCGAAAAGTAGCGTGGTGATGAGGACGGCCAGCAGAATGGCGATCACTTCACGTCCCGGTAGAAGAAGAACTTCGGCGTTTCGAGCGACATGGTTGCGCCAACTGTCCACGACGGCGGGGAGATCGACTTGTCGTGGTAGTGGGTGGCGCCGCCGGTGGGATCAAACGCCCCGGCAATCACTTCATCAAAAGCCGCGAGGCAGTCCAGAATGACCGGATCGCTATCAGAAGCGTTTGCTCCACGCTCCAGATTGTCGTTATCTGGCTTGTCGTCGTTCAACTCAGAAAACTGGAATCGCTTGAGGCATACCCCGGCCACAGTCGGCTGATATCGACCGCTCTTTACCCTGTTGAACATCGAGTGAACCACGCACCGGCGCTCGGACGGGTTGGCATTTGAGGCCTCGCAAAAGGCCACCAGGGCAGCAATTTGGCGGGAAAAGGCCATCGGTTGATCTGTCCGGGGTGGGAGGGATAGGGTGCGGGCCTAAGCCGCTGGGGAGAGCGAACATGTCCGAGCGCACGAAGGCGGTAATCAGCCGTATCGCTATGTTGGGAATGTTCGTCCTGCTTTTTGGCGGATGCATTCTCTTGAGCACTGGCGTGGAGCCAATTTGGCCCACGCACCTGTGGCCGAATTAGCGCCAACACATGACGCAAGCCGCAGCCATAGCGGACGACACGCCAGCCCTATCTCTACTAGAAGAGAAGGCCAAAGATCGGTCCTTTGTCGTGCTCGATGGTTTGCGTGGAATAGCGGCCATCGCCGTCGTCACGCGGCATCTGCGGTATTTCCACAATCCGCTCTTCGAGAGCTATCTCGCCGTGGACTTTTTCTTTGTCCTGAGCGGGTTCGTGCTTTCACACGCCTATGCCCAAAGGCTTGCATCCGGCCTTTCCACGCGGCGCTTCATGACTATGCGCCTGATCAGGCTGTACCCGCTTTATGGCCTTACGATCATGCTCGCGCTGGCGGTGTGGGGATATGGCCAACTGGTTTCAGGGCATCGCGGGCACGAAATCAGCTGGTCGGTTTTGCTTTTCTCAGTCCTATTTCTTCCAACTCCGTCGGGATTTCTTCCGCTCAATTTAACGGCATGGTCACTGTCTTTTGAGTTGGCTGCTAACGCCTGGTGGGCAATCGCTTGGCGACGCATCAGCAACCGCAATCTGGCGATATTTGTTGCCGTCATGGCTCTGGTCTTGACCGGCACTGTATTGACTAGAACCGCTGGCTTCGGCTCTGCATCCGGCACGGGCGTCATGGATAATGGCTATCAGTGGCACACTCTCGTCGCCGGGTTCATCAGGGTTGGCTATTCATTTTTCTGTGGCGTGCTTCTGCATCGAATATGGAAAGCGACGCCGGCCCATCTGCACCTGTCGCCGCTGATTCCGTGCGCCATGCTGCTGACCGTGCTGGGCGCTCACCCCGGCGCTGTCTATCAACCGGCGTTTGATCTGGCGGCGACTATTTTCGTGTTTCCGCTGATCGTCTGGATCGGGGCGTCTTCGGCCGCTTCAAGTGCCGCATCCCCTGCCCTTTCAGCACTAGGTATCGCGTCCTACGGGATCTATATTCTACAAGGTTCGTGGATCGATCTGTTCTCACACTTCACAAAGCGGATAGATGCTCCAATGACCTTGGAGATCGCGTTCATCGCATCGCTGTTTGGCGCTGTGATTTTGCTCGACAGATATTACGACCTACCCACGCGGCGTTGGCTTCAGAAGCAGTTCGTCGCTGCCATCTGAGGGCCGGTATATCCGATTGCAGTCGGAGAGCCCGTGTGGCTTGGATCGTTGAGCAACATGTTGCCAGTCAGGGTCTGACTGGTAAATCCAGGGACAAGCGTCCAATTGCTATCCGGACCTGCGGATTGCGAGCTACCGCTCATGTTGTAAGTGCCAGTGTTGCCACTCGCGGTCCCGAAGGACGTAATGGACGATGTGGTATAGGCCGAATGAAATGCCTGCCAGCCAGGCTCGATAGGATTGTTTCCAAAGCTGCCGCTTAAACTTGTGACGTTGAGCACCGTTCCGGTCTGTTGCGCTCCAACTGTGTTGCCGCCGCTGACCGCGCCGCTGATGCCGCAGTCACCTGATCCACTGGCGTCAAGCCAGTTCCCGGTGATGGTGACGTTTCCGAGTGTCGAGGCCCGCTGGCCGAAAAGGCCATTGCCGACGCTAGCGATACCATCGGCCGCCAGGTTGGTAACGACCACGTTATTGACGAAATTTACAAAGCCGAGTGTTAGCCCATCGCTCGCGCCGTCGCTTGGAAAGAAGGTGGCATTGTTCTGTGAGTGAACTGCAATCCTGTTCCAGACAATGAAATTGCCGGTGTCGTCCTCTGTGGAGGTACAATTTGCTCGTGCGCCCGTGCAATTGCGCAGCATGATCTCGCCGTGAATGGCGGTAGAGATATCGTTAAGCCCTTGTACGAAGTTATACCGGAACTTCCATGTCGCGTTGGTCAGACCTGTGGAAACGCGCGGAACATTTTGATTTGTGAACGCGCTATACTCGACATCTACCGACGTTCCGACGGCATCGACATCATCTCTTAGGCAATAATCCGAGGAAGATGTCGCGGAGGTGCCGTCGCATTGGTTATTCTTGTAAACGAAACTCCAATTATTTCCGCCGCCGCCTCCCCAAGAGAGTTGCCCCCCTCCACTCGCCTGGAGACAAAAATAGCTGTTGGTGATCGTTAGGCTGCTCCCAGCGGAAGGAGTGCCACCGGCATAGACAGAGACCGCTGCTTTGCCGATCTTGCTGCCGCAGAAATCGTAGTTGTTCAGAACGCCGGTGAGAACACCGCTGCCTGAACATCCAACTTCTGTTCCATCCCAGGCACAAGCCCCTCCGCTATTTCCCGTCGTGATGTTTCGGGGGTCTTGCGGCGTGAGCGTCTTATCCGGGCCAATCGGATAATCGACCGCCGGAATATTGAAAGTCATCGGGTGCAGGTACAGCAGACTATTCTGTCCGCTTTGCGTTGCCGATGTTAGAAGCCCAGCATTTTGGAAAGAGCCGTTCGGATTTGCGGCGGCACAACCATTGTCTGTAGCATATGGGCAGCTGGCGGATGTGCCATGTGTCCATGCCCGTGCGGGAGCCGGGGCGACAACTGGCAGTGTCGCCAAGATGAAAATACCGGCGACTATGAGTGATATGAAGCGCTTCATCATGGCCCGGCACCGAGCGTTGTGAGACCGGCGGGGGTTGTCGTCGCGCTTGCCGACGCCTTGAAGACGATGAGATCGCCAGCATTTCTGTCGGAGGTGGTATTTGTGTTGGTGCAGCTTCGTGCGGTGGTCGCTGAGACTATCCAGTATCCAATACCAGCCGCTTGTGACGCCCCGGACGTAAAGGGCGTGAAGTTTGCATCAACTCCAATCGTACCGGTGTTCCGCCAGAGTGTATTACAGGTCAGAAGCGCGCAGCCAGTGCCAGGACATGGGCTGTTGAGCGTCCCGCTTGGCCCCACGGTGATAGATGTGGAGGACGTAGTCGTGGAAAAGCCAGATGGTGTTGCAACACTATCTTGGGAGGCCACACCGGAAAAGGCCGCCATTTGGCCAGCGATCCCGGATGGCCCAGATATCTGCGTGCAGGTGACGGTGTCGCTTGTGGTCAGCCCGGACGTCAGGAATGACCAATTAGTCTCTACGCCAGCGGCAGTGACGGCGGATGGGCCGCCAACGTTATGATATGTGTTGCTCTTTGTATCGGCACAATTCCACCCAGTGGTCGCGCTCCCGCCGGTGTTGTTCGACATGAACATGAGAACCAGACTTCCCGATGGGATCGAAGAAGTCGGCTGTAATGCCAGAGCAGTTCCAGCGTTGAATGTGATCGCGGTTTGCGCGCCATTCGTCGCAGTCCCCGAGATAATAGCGATGCCAGCAAAAGCTGGCGCTGCCCAAAGGCAGAAGCCGAGAGCGAGGGCGATGATTTTCTTCATGGGATTACTTGTAGAAAACGTTGACCACGTACGACGAAGCGGCAACGTTGCCCGTTCCCGCTATGCCAGTGGTGAAGCAAATACCGATGCCTGAGGTGTGGCCTACGCCGATTGCGTAATCTTCGACAGCGCCAGCGCCGGAAGTTGAATTAGCCGGGGCCAAGACTTGGTATTTTATTCCGGTCCCGCAAGTTGGCGTTGAGGCTGTGTCGTAAAAACTCACCCAAGCCGGTGTCGCGGAAATATTGTAGACGCTGACATGATCCACGAGTCCGGCAGACGCCTTGATATTCGTGGCATTTGTCGAGGCGGCGGCGGTCAGTGTGAACGGCGTAGTGCCGCCCGTGGTCCCCGCGATTGCCTGCACCGCATTGGTTGTTCCCGGCGTGGTCTGGTCTATGCTGGTTTTGCCGATGACATTCGTACCGGCAGGAAGCGCGGCATTGACCTGAACACCGTTTGTGGTGCCCGGCGTCGTCTGATCGATACCAACTTTACCGATGAGGTTGGTGCCAGCCGGGATCGCGCCCTGAACAGCGGACAGGATCGACGCGCTGTTCTTTTCGACATCCCGGAGATTACCGGCGGTGTCGAGAGACAGAGGATTGGTCTGGGCCGTGGTATATGTCGGGGCCGAAGTGGTGACGGCGCCCTGAACAAGCGGTCCTGTCTGTCCTGAAGTGGTTGAGCCCTGGGCTGCGTTGGTGGGCTGGAGTGCTGCCGTGGCCTGACCACCATTCGGGCTTACAGCAACAACGAGGGCCGGATCGGTAGCGGCCGGCGCCGTGCTGGCCGCTTTCATGGCAAAGCCCTGGACGTTCCCGGTCGCGCCGCCGTTTATCGTGCCGCCAGCTTGGACGGGAGGATTGGCCGCGGCCGAACCGGTTGCCGTCGGTCCATAGATGGCACCGCTACTTCCGGAAGACGAACTGCCACCGTATCCCGTCGCAAGTCCAGCACCGCCCTGGATGTTCACCTGGCCCGCGGTTGCTCCAGTACCGGTCCCTGTCGGCGCGATGACGCTAAGATGGGTCGCTGTACCGACATGAAGGCCGATAGCGGCTCCGGCCTTCAGGGTTTGATCAGTCGAAACAGCCGTGCCCGCTCCAACCTGGATGCGGAAGTTGACGTCCACCGAGCCTTTGTTCGTGACCACGACATCGGTGCCGGCGGGAAGTGCCACGTCCTGAGAGGTATTGACCACATCCGTGACATTTGCCGTCGCCGCCGCAGTCGGCGTGAAGCCATTCAAGCTCGCGCTGATCGACCCTGTTATGGGCAGATTCCCGCTGGAGTCAGGCTTGGCGCAGTTCTTCCCTTGATTGGTCGTCGGATCGCAGATGACAACCTGCTCCATCCCATTGATGGATGCGGCGTCTGCCGGATGCCAGGCGAATAGCGCAGCAGACAGCGCAAAGGCAGCAACAAGAAGTCGCTTCATGAAACTCTCCATTGTAGGAATTTTGGAGCCCGCTTAGGGCCTAGTGAACGATGACCGCGACGATTGCGCGGCCGTCAGTGCCGATATTGCGCACGCGCCCAACGGCCATGCGATATTGCTCGAAAGTCGGAGTCGTCACGATCTGACCGCCGATCCCGTCACCATCCTGGATGGCGATGATGTAGTCACCGGGGTTGGCTCCCGTCACATTAACGGGGACTTTTCCGCTGTAAGCGATGCGATCGAAAGACATACGGGCTGCGTCCGCTGCGGCCGCGCCTTTTTTCCTGTGAGCCTGGAAGGCTGCGAGCGCGGTTTCATATTCCGCGGAGCGTTTTTTCCAATCCGCATCCGTTTCATTTTCGCCGCGAGTTACCGGTGCAGGATGCGCGACAGGATCGATCCCAAGAGCTTCGTGGGAACCCCATGTATCACCTCCGACATAGGCCGGAGCCGTGCTCTTGATGCCGAAGGATTTTGTGGCTGACCATTTATCGGTCAGCTTGCCATCAGCATCGAAGCCTATGATCTGACCCTTGGCGATATCGCCACAACCATCTGCCTTGCGCTCATATTCGGCATAGTCGGCGCCAGAGGCATTGATCGTGCCGGCAGCGTTTATCGATCTGCCAGAACTGCTGTGCTTTTGGATTTGAAGGCCGGTCGCGGTGTTATTCGCGCCACTACTCGCAACATCGAAAATCGATGTGGGTGTTGAAGTGTGCGTTCCGAAGATCGAGGCAATAACACCGCCTTCATTTACGCCCGGCGTCGATATGTTGAGCTGTGTGCTTGCTGAACTCAACAAGACAACTCCAGCTCCGACAGAAAATGAAACAGCCTGGGCACTGTTGAAATTCGCGGTACCGGTGAAAGTCGGGCTGGTGCTGAGCACCATGCTCCCTGTTCCAGTTACGCTGTTGGCGAGGGTCACGCCTCCGTAATTGAGAGCGCCGACGCACTGGAAACTATCAACGCCGAGAGCAAACTTGTTTGTCAGCGTGACATGCGCGCCGGCAACGGGGTCCTTGAGATAAAGACCGTACGCATTCGTGATCGTGATGGCATTGAGTGGGGTCGCAAAGGTTACGGCACCAAAAAGCGAGGCATATGCGGTCGCGACTGTTCCTGCACCGGTTGTGCTATCCGTCCAGGTAAAGGCGCTTTCAATCAGACCGACGCCCTGATTTCCGAACGACGTGTTGACGTTGCTCCCGAGGGAGACCTGGGACTGGTTTAAAGAAACGAATGTTCCGACGGCGCTGGAATCGAGATCGGGGAAGATGTCATCGAAAGTGACATCGCCCAAGCCGGTCCGCGACCATTTGACCGAATATCCCACTCCATTCGGCGCCCAAACCTGCGGAAAGACACCTGCTGCGTCGGAAGTCAACGGGTTGGCAAGTGGAACCGTGAGTTCGATATCGGAATAGATTGAGACCAGCATGGTGGTGCCGTTCTCATAATAGGTCAGCGTCGCACCATTCACCGGCTTGCCATTGGCATCCAGCGATGGATTCGTGGGAGGCAGAATGATGCGACCGCCAGTCATGCGGGTGCGTTCCTGATCTGAGGGATTGACGCGCTACTGCTGGTCAGCGCGCGAGGCGTTTGTGAGAAGTGCTGGCGCTGCGACGCGAGCTACTGGCGAGGGGGCCTGGGCAGCGAAGCGTCGAACGTCAGCTTCTGACGTTCCGAGCCGGACAATTGCTTCACGTTCGGCCGCTGTAAGCTGCGTTCCACGGAAAATCTTGTCCGCGATTTTCGAGACAAAAGACCCGATAGAAGTTGGGATACCGCCGACCAAAGCCTCATCAGAACCCCGGAGTTGGGTCTGCGACCCAGTTTCCGGAGATATGAAGTTAGCGTTGCGGAGTCGGGAAACCTCGTTTCGGACGGCTTCCTGGAATGAGGCTGCTCGGTCTGCTCCGAAAGTGTTTGCCAGATTAGCTGTTGCGCGATTGCCAGTTGCAAGCTTTGTAAGGACACCGGTTTGTCCTGCGGCAGGGGCCTCAACAGCGTCGGTGATAGCCTGACGGGCACCGATTTGGAGGGGCCTAAGATTTGGTGGTCCCCCGCGGGATGCAAGATCACTGATTTGGGCGGAGTAGTTGGCACTGGGACTGCTCAGGACGGTGGCGCCGGCGTCCAGGGCATCTCGCGACCCCTGCATTTGCCGATAGGAGGCCCGAGCGTCGGTCAGTCCCGGGGTTTGGTCAAGGGCGGTGTCAATATCGCGCACACGGCCGAAATAGCCGCCTGCCATGCCGTTTCGGCCTTGAGCAGCCAGTGCCCTGCCCTGCTCCCTCATGGCAATCCTGACGCGGTCCAATGAGCCAGCCGATAGATTGGCCAGGGCATCCCCAAGGCTCTGGAAACGGCCCGTGACCTGATTGGTGCCTCCGCTCTGAGCCGCGGCGACGTCCCGCAGATCAGACAGTTCAGCCATGGCCTGCTGGTCGCGGTTGGCGCGCGCCGTGGCATAGGCCTGATTGATCGCACCCCGGCCCTCCGGGCCCTGCAGCGCCGAGACCATTTCCCTGGTCACTGCCGCGGGCTCGGCATACGGGGCCGCATATTGCTCTCTCGCTAGGTTGCTCTGACCGGTTTCGAGGTCGGTCGCCGCCTGCCCGGCCGTCCGCGCATCGCCTGGCGTGAGTTCGCCGGCTCGGGCAATCACATTGTCCTGAAGGTTGGCCCTGACACGATCAGCGTAATCCGTGGCAACCCCATGGGCCGCGTCACCGCCGCCGGCCGCTGCCCTCACCAGGCGCCGGACATTGCCGCCGCCAATATCCAGCACGGTCGGCGCCGATGCCCCGCTATCGGTGAAACTGGCATTGCGGTCTAGGGCTCGGTCTAGACCACCATCGGCTGCAAACGCGTTGGACAGGCGCCGCGCTGCCTCCACATTCGGATCGAGAAACCCTGATCCAGTTATGGCATCTGCCGCCTTGTTGGCCATCCGGATTCCGGCGCTGGCTATGGAAGGAATTCCTGCCCCTCCCACAGCCCCAACCACTCGGCCAACGGTTCCGGCCTCGGGGCTGATGGTATCGCCGATCTCGCCGCCGGCCTCGGATGCTGCCCCCGGTATGACGACCCGGGCAGCGCGCGTAGCAATGCCACCAGGAGCGAGCGCGGCAGGCGCAAAGGACGCTATCGTGCGCGCATATTGGCCGGGTGTGGTTTCAGGCTGGTGATAGCCACCCGTCGCAGATTCGATGGCTTTGTTGACGCCGGAGCTTGTCGGCAGCCCCAGAAGGTCAGGATGGGCCTGGCGGTCTGCCTGCATTTTGGCGACCGTCGCCGGGTCAAAATACCCGACGATCTTGTCCCCGACATATTGGACGCCTTTTCCAATGTCACCAGGAAGGCCGACGACGGCGGCTACACCCTGGCCCAGTCCGGACGCAGCCGATTTAATCACGTCGGCATAGGTGCTTGGAGCTGGCTTTACCGGCGCAGCCTTCGGCGCCGGGAATTCTTTGGCCAAGACAGCGCTGATCGCGTCATCGGACATACCATCCGGAAACTGCGCGATATTGCCATCAGGGGTTTGAACCTGGATGGGCATTTAGTTGAGACGGCCAGTCTTTGGATCGTAGACGCGGATTTTCTGCGGCGCAGGATTGTCGGAGGGTGCTGGAGCAGTCTGACCAATGCTTCCCAGCGTCCCCAAAAGCGCGTCGTGCTGATCCTTCAGAGAATTGATCTTGTAGCCGGCATCCTGCTGAAGAACCTGCATCTTGGCGACAAATGCCGGCAGATTATCTGCACCGCTCAGCATTGAATTGGCGTCATCGCGCGCTGAAATGCTGGAGCCGGCATTTCCTGTCGAGCCCTCGATGATCTTGCCATATTCGTTCATCGCGGTTTTGACCGCATTGATGAACGCCCCGGTGGTGGGATCGCCCACCACACCGGTCTTGAGCCAGTTTTTCCAGCCGTTGATCAGCGTGCCGCCGCCCTGGGGGCCGGCTTTCTGAGCGAGCGAGTAAGCCAGATTGAGCGAATTCTGAAATGCCTGTTCCTGCGCCTGCACCATGGTGTAGCGCGTGTTGATCTGCTGGAACGTCGATTGCGTGGCTTTCCGATTGCCTTGGTTGGCGAGAAATCCAGCCGGCGAGACGCCCTGGTCCTGTGCCATCTGAAGGACCTTGGAAAATACCGCCGGATTGCTCATGGCGCGGGCGGGTAGTTGACCACCAGCCTTCACGATTTCGACCAAGGGCTGCAACTGATCGTCCGTCATGCTGGCGCCGGCAGCCGACAACGGCGGATATTTCACTTCGCCGTTGACGTTGATCTGGGTCGCGCCGGGATACTGCTTCTTCTCTTCCGCAGTGAGCTGGCGCCAAACGGGAGAGCCCTGCGCCACGAGACGCGGTCCGCCCGGCTGCTGAGGCTGCGGCTGGCCTTGCGCACCAGGTTGCGGTTGCTGGCCCGGCTGCTGTCCTTGCGGAACTGCCTGTGCCACGGCAATGCGGCCAAGATATTGCTGGGTCTCGGGAGGGAGCTTGGCGAAATCGCCACCGGCGGCCAGCCATTTATCGGTGTTCGTCGGGCCGTAATTGTAGGCGATGTGGGCCAGAACTGGATTGCCGTATTTCTGATTGAGGGCCTGGAGATAATCATCCCCTACCCTCTGCTGTTCCTCGGGCGAATTGTCCTTGGCCGGCTGTACGCCAAAACCTGGGCTCTGCAGAGTGGCAGGCATTGTCTGGGCCACCCCGACGGCGCCGGCCGGACTTACCGCAGCGGGGTTGTTGCCACTTTCTACGGCGTGCATGGCGGCCGGATCGGCCCGGGCGATCAGCGGACCGCCCGAAGGCTGCCCGCTGGCAGGAGCGGGTGCAGGCGCCGCAGGCGAAGGCGCCTGATCCGTCCCCGGGGCCTGGAGTCCACTGTTAGGGGTCATCTGAACGCCCTGGCCGCCCGTCTGGTAGATGTTCTTTCCCGGCTCGGCCGCGATGAACTTCGTGCCCTGATACGTGCCGACGACCTGGCCAAGCTCGTTGGTGATGATCGTGTCGTCACCAGACTGATGATACTGGAATTGATGCTGGGCCAAGGCGCCGAGGGTCTGAAGCGTCCCCTGCGGATCACTGGCGAACGCCTGCCGATATTGCTGAATCTTGTCTGGTGCGACGCCAAGGGACTGCAAATCGGGCGTCACATGATCGTACGCCTGCAAAAGCGCCTGAGGGCCTGCCTTTTGATAGATCTGGGTGAAAACAGGCACGGCGCGCTGCAGATAGGACTGCTGTGCCTGGAAGTGTTTAACACCGTAATCTTGGATATTCTGGGCCGTGTCCGTATTTCCGGCTTCGGCCTGCGTCTTGGCTGCGCCCTGATAATCACCGGCCGCGAACTGCTGACCCGCCTGTTTCCCCGCTGCGTTCTGCACGATTTTATCAGCATAGTTGAACGCACGCTCTTGGGTCGCAGTCGGATCGGTATTGAGGAGGCTGAAATCGGGCATCAGTAGATCACCCCGGTGCCGTTAGAGGTATTTCCGTAAAAATCACCACTCAATGGTGTAGGAGTGCCAGTTGCGCCAGGAGTGAAGGTCTGCGGTGTGGGATTCTGCGTATAAGACGTCTGGAAAGGATTTTTCCCGGTGAGGCCGTTTTGAAGCTGACCGGCAAGCGTATTGAGGGTCGTATTCAGACTGTTGGCGCTCGAAAGGTCGGCGTTGGCCTGCGTATTCGCCGTGCTCGTGTTCAGATCTGTCACTGCGTTGGCGTAGTTTGTGCCAGCGGACGTCACGCCCGTAGCATAATTCTGGCCTGCGTTCTGGATCGCGTTGGCGTAATTGGTGCCTGCGGCGCCGCTGTTGTTCGCATAGTTGGATGCGGCCAGCGAAGAGCTATTGGCAAAATTCTGCCCGGCTGCGTTTTCCTGAGCGACGCCGCCCCCGATGGCATTCCCCACCTGCGAGGCATAGTTGGTGTTCGCGTTCTGCTGGTTTCCGGCTGCGGATTGGCCAACTCCAGCCAAAGCCGCAAGGCGCGAAGCATAGTTATTGAACTGCCCGGACGCGAGGTTGCCCGCATAGGCGATTTCGGCCTTGCGTGTCGCGCCACTATCGAGACCGCCAGTGGCTGCGGCACCGGCATCGATACCCTTGATGCCCTGGGAAAGCGTGAACTGATAGTCTGGGGTTTGATAGAAGGTGGCGTTCGGATCGATGCCGGCGCCGGTCCCACTACCTTTGACAACTTGCCCGGTGGTCGGGTCAACCGTATCCAGCCCATAGAGGCTGGCCAGCTGGTTGAGAGATGAAATCCCCGTCGTGAGAAACGGATTATTGAGCGCCGTATTGGCGTCGAGTTCCTGTTTCGCCACACCAGTGGAAGCGGTGACACCCTGATCTGTCCTGGACAGCGCATCGTTATAAACGCCGGTTTGCCGTCCGATATTGTCGTTATAGGCCTGCTCTTGCAGGGCGACGTTATTGTTGTACTGGCGCTGCTGCTCGGCGAGCGTCTGATTGTATTGGTCTTGCTGCGCAGCAAGGGCAGCTTGGTTTTCCTGATATTGAAGCTGGGCCGAGTTTTCGTTCGCTGCCGCCGTGGTCTGGGCAGCCGACTGCGCACCTTGGGAAGCGATAATCCCGCCACCGATCGCGCCGGCCGCGCCGACGCCGGCGGCTACGATGCCGATCGGCATAGCAAGACCTCCATATCGTCACCCTTCACGCCAACCACGACCTGATCCATGTCCACGATCACCGGGTTGAGACTGACGATGCGGATTTGCGGATAGCCCGCGATCCGGGCCCAGAGATTGTAGACAGCCTGGGCTTTGCCTGGATTTCCGGCCTGGAACATGAGGCAGGCGGCGCCGACAGCACGATTGTGAGACGGCTCCTCGAAATGCTCAGGAATGGTTCGGCCGATGAGCGCCGTCAGTTCCTCAAGCCGCTGATGAAACCATTTGCCCTTGGCTTCGACCTCGGCATCCCTGGATATCCACTTGTGCATGGTCAGAGTGACGACTTCGACGCCGACGAGATCGCCCTCAACTGGCCACGCCTTTTCCAGTTTGAACATGGGTGCAAAACCCATGGCGCGCGCCGCGCCCTTGGCCGCCCCATTCGTTTCGGGACATTTGGTAACGACCTGGCCGCAATCGGTCTGGGTGAAGAGGTATCGAAGCCCCTCTTCCATTGCCGCTTGCGCAGCTTTTCCGCGCCCTTCTGGCAGGAACATGGAGTGGCATTCGTAAAGTCCTGGCGCGAGCTTTATCGCGACGAAGCCACCATGCTCACCCTCAAGCGCAACGTTCTCAGGATTGGCCAGTAGCGGCCCCTGATCGAGTTGGCCTTCGCCCCCTAGCGCCGGCCGAACATCAGGATGATTGGCCACCCCATTCAGAAACGTGGCGTCCATGGTGCGTTTAAGAAGCATCGATCACCAAGCGGCTATTGCGACGCGCTTCCAGGAATTCGGAGCGACGCACACGTATAAAAAATTGGCGTCCCACGCGATCTGGCCAGTGACCCCGGTGTCAGCGTGGTTGGCTGGCGTATGCGTAGGAATCACGATCTGGGTGGTGAAGACCGGCGAATCCACCGGCGCGCTTGCCTCGATGGCATCGCAAATCGCGTTCCATATGGTCTGGAACCGCGAGCCAGGCTTGCCATTCCCATCCGTAATGCCGACCAGGCTCGTGAGGCGAGGAAGCTTCATGCTGACAGTACCGCGTCGTTCATCCGCGCATATGAAATCCGGTAAGGCACATCATCTGTGCACCTAAACTCAAAAATGCGGCCCGGGTCTTTGATCTGGCCGAGCCGTTTCCAGACAACCTGGGTCTTGTATTTGCCCTGGGCACCAAGAGGTGCCGTGATCCAGGAAGACCAGCGCTGCCCGCTGTCATCAGAAAAGCGCATCGCCATAACAGGATTTGCGGAAGGCCCCGTGATTGGGGCTCGGCCCACCGCGGTATTGATCGAGACATTTCCGCATTTCACGGTAGGGCCGATAACCGGAATACCACCCGTTACCTTGCGCTCTAACGGAAGCGTGCCGGTTTCGAAGGTTCCCGGGTCATCGGTATTGCGACTGCTGTCGAGCAGCCACAATTGCCCGGACTGAACATCACCTGTCAGGGTTTGATCGCCATCTGCCTGACAACCGACCCACGCGCGCCAGTTTTCCTGGCCATACGATTTCCAGTGGGCCCAGTTGACATTTTCGACATCGAAGACATGCGTGCCCTCATCGCCGGCTGTCACGAGATAAAGGGTATGGCCGAGATAGACGCAATCCCAGGCAGTGATGCTGCCGAAACCCTCTGCTGAAGATTCTACGGCAACGCGAAGCCTTTCCTCGATTGTGTGGGTGGAAATGCGTTGGGGCGTCGTGTCAGCACGATAGGCGATCAGATCGGCGCCGATCCAGAAGAGGGTATTGTCCAGCTCGCGGATGCTATCCCGGGACGCGCAGCCTTTTTGATAGAGCCGGCCAGGCACGAGCGAAAACGGCGCGTCCAATTCTCCCGTCAGTTGCCAGATTTCAATTGCATCTTGCGTGAAGAACCACAGTTCATCGACCAGGCGCTTAACACCGACGAGGAAGCCTGCCGATGTTTCGCAGGAGAAGAAACTGAGCGGGTCCGGATTCACATCGCCAGGAGCGAGATAGAACCATTTCTGGCTCGCTGAACAGGTAAGAATGAAATAGCCGTTGATATATTCAACGTCGCTGACCATCTCACCGTCAGGCATGACGATGGGTGTGCTTGTCGTGCCATCGAAGCTATAGGCAATACCGCTTGCGACGATTATCAGCCGCGTGGCGTTTCCGGCCATCTTCACGCGATCTGTTCCGGTGATGGTGCCGTTGATGGCCAGCGTCAGAATTTTTGTGACGGGATCGATGGTGTAAAGATTGCTGTCCGAAACAACGATCCACGCGTCATTGAATACGCCGTGCTCGCGGTAGGTTCCTCGCACCTGCCGGGCGCCGCTGTTGACGAACCGTGTCAGGCCCGGGCGCTGAATGATGGTCTTACCGGTGACGGTGTTGGTCGAATCCGCCTCAACCAGACAATTCACCAGCGCGATTTCAGCGGTTTCAGCCCCATTGCGCTTGTATTCCGTGACACCGAGAGGAAGACCTACCATGGGGCCTCACAAATATTCGGTGCGCGCAGGCCGGCGCTCGCTGTCCGGCTTACCCACCAGCATCCAGCGGCATGCTCGCGCGGCCTGTTGAACGGAAGGACCCGCCTGGGTCGCGAAATCATCGGCGACCCGCTCAGCCAAGATGGCCTTGAACCCATCTTCCAGATATTGCGCGAAGGGGAAATTGTCCGTTTGCGCCAGGCTATTCACCACCACCCATTTGTTGAGATAGGTGCACCAGACGTTATAGACCGGCACATTGTCGGTGATGACGACGACGACTGAACGATCACGCGGAGGCCGTGGCTTGTTAAAGGGAAACCCATACCAGGCTGCCCAGTCACTCCCTCCCCAATATCCGCAATCGCTTGGCGTGATGACGGTCGGGAGGGTGATTGTCACCCCGTCCGACGCCTGGATGCGATCATTTTCCCGGGCGGTATAGTCGGCAGTTGCCAGGACATCCCTGAGCTTACCGAATGTCCCCTGGCCAACCATCTCGACAATCAAGGATTGCAATGCGTCCATGCAGTCTGAGGCTTCGGATGATGATGGATCGTCACCGCTGGCCAGGACATGCAACTTCTTCATTGCACCCTTGATGATGTCGAGATTGGTGGTCATTTACGCGCTGGGCGACGGATCGGAGGGTTCGACGGTTTCGGCCGTGGCGGGATCGCCATTCTTCTCCGCGGCAAAGGCCAGGGCCTCGTCCTTGGTGAAGGTGGCAGGCGAGACAAAGCCGCCGGGCCCCGTCACGACATAGACGCCCCGGCCTCTGTGAACGGCCTTGAAACCGGTCTCGTCCGGTGGCGCGGCCTCTTCCTCGACATCGAAATGCGGGTTGCCCCGGAATTTGTCGAGCTGCTTGTGGGTCGCCGGCACGTCAACCGGCTGATTTTTGGTGAAGGTGTGGCCGAACTGCTCGATGGTGTCGGGCGCGCCGGCTTCACCTTTCCAGGTCACTTTGGTCATGCGGAATTCCTCTTGTAGCGGACCGGATGGTCAGCAATGAAAAAAGCCCGGAACCGCCGGGCACGGGATGAGCCTTAGCCGGAGGTGGCAGGCTCTTCGATGAAGTAGGGGATGTGAACCTCGATGGTCCCGGCCGCACCGGTCGCCGCCGCGGCATGGGCAAGCCACGTCAGCGCGATCTTGGCGCCCGTCGTGTTCTTGTAGCCCTTGCCGCCGAGAGAAACCGTGCCGCCGGCCCGCGCCGTGGTGTCGGCCGCCAAGAAGGTCTGGGCAGCGCCGGTCACGCCAATGTCGATCGTCAGTGTGGGCGCACCATTGGTGTCCATCGCCGTCGCGAACTTGGCATAACCGCCGGTCACAACCGCATTCGGCGGCAGATAACCGAGGATACCACCATCGTTCAGCCCGAGGGCGGCCGTGGTGGTAACGGTGTCCCGGAAATTGACCGTGGCCTTCGCGAGACCAGGGTCCGGGGTCGGGGCCTTATTGGTATATCCGGGTGCATTGTAAGTGGTCGTCATTTTGGGTCTCCTGGCGCGTGACCGCACTCAAGCAAGTCACGCGCCGTCACAGATTGTTGATGGAGAAGTATCTGATGCGGATGAGCGCGATCAGTTCTTACGTGTCAGGCGTGGAAGAGGTCAGCACGCTAACAACACCATACTGCACGCCGGTGTAGCTCAGCTTCTTCTGCCCGCGCAGTTCCTCGATGCCGACACCAGGACGGAAACCGTAGTCCTTGATGTAATCGGTCACCGGCTTGGGCTGCTGGCCCCAACCGATGCCGACGGCCTGGGTGCCACACAGGAAGTTCTGGTCCACATTGATGCCGGCAGCCCCGGCGCCAGCGATCGTCAGCTGGTTCAGTTCCGGGATTTCGCGATAGATCACGCCGTCATAGATGACATCGCCATCCTGGAACAGCGGGTTCTTCTCCATAGCGTTGCCTTCACGGGCACGGGCTTCGCGATTGGCCTGCTGGAGCACCGTATCCTTCTTGAGATCGCGGAAGGAATTCGGGGCGCAGAACATCACGAAATATTCCTTGCCGTCGTCGGTCTTGAACGGACGAATGCGCAGGTTCGTCGGGAAGGATGTGTTGTAGGGACCGGTATTCTTGGCCATGCGCTTGGCGAGCGAGCCGATTGCGGTGGACATGATGTCATTGGTCGAATCGACATTGCCCAGCGCGGTTGCCCACACATTGGACGACGCGTTGCTGATATTGGCGCCGAACAAGATGCGGTCGCCATTCAGCGTCAAGTACGAATTGCGCTGACCGGCCGTGGCCGCCGTATAGGACACCCAGCTATCAGCCGCGCCGGCATTGGCGCCGGCGATGATGATGGAGCCGAGGGCCTGAATGATGCCATCGCGCAGCTTCTCCGCGTCCCAGGTGCGCAAAGCCGACTTGGCAGCGTCCATGAGGTTGATCTCGGTGAGATACTGCGTGGACTTGGGAACGCGGACGCCGTTGCGGAGCCAATCAACGACGATCTGGTCGTTGAAGTTCTGCAAGTCTTCCTCGTTACCGTCCAGGACTTGGGAGCCGGTGACACCACCGCCCTTCAGGCTGGCGATGACAGGCACGTTGATGGTCTTGCCAGCTTCGTTCAGCAGTTCCGTGCGGAACTGGAAGATGCTGGTGTCGGACTTGCCCATGTACGGCATGAAGCCGGATTCACGGACATATTCCGACAGGAATTTCGTCACCCAAACTTGGCGTTCGGAAGACGAAGCAAGTTGAACTTCCATTTACTTTGGGCCTCCTATCGCCCGATGGGAAGGGCGTCAAAGGCGGCGAAGTCACCTGCAGGTACGATCGCTGGACCGCCTGCGCTGGGTGCTGACGCGAGGGATCGCGTCGGTGCCGCCTGTGGCGCTGGTTGTTGCTGGGGTGCAGGCGCGGTGGCCTGCGGCTGAGGGGTTGCGGGTGCGGCAGGTGCAGCGGGAGCGGGGGCGGAAGCCTTCACATACCCGCGCTTTTCAGCTTGGGCGGCGAAATACTTCTCCTCGTCATCGCCAATCTCGTCCAAGAGCTTGGCGCGCTTCATCTGCTTGACGGCCCAGTCGATGGGGTTCTTCTGCTTCAGGTATTCGGCGGCGAAGGCCGGCGATTCCTGTGAGCGCTGAAGTCCCCAATCCATGGCGGCGGTGACGGCTTCGTCACCGTGTTTCTCGCGCGCCGTCAGTTCCGAGACATCGAAGCGCGTACCGACAGCGGTACGGTTTGTCTGCTCGGCAAGATAGGCGGCGAGGCCATCAGGGTCGTCTTTGAACGAGGGAACGGGCGCGGGAGGCGTGGCCGGGGCTCTGGCTTCCAATTCCGCCAGGCGTGCCTTCAGCTTTTTGTTCTCGTCGCGGGTATCAAGATACAGGGGGAGCGGGATGCTCTCGGGGACCTTTCCGGCCGCAGGAGCGGCATGTTGGGCTGACGCTGAAGGTGCCGCATCTGCCGGCGCGACCGATGAGGCCGGAGCAGGATCTGCAGCTGGCGCCGGCGAAGCTGCTACTGGAGCGGCTTCCGGCGTGGCAGGAGCAGGCGCGGGATTTGGATCGGATGCCGGCGCAGCGGGCGCGGACGTTGAACCAAGACCTTCAGCGATGAGATTTCCGATTCCTTCTGACATGATTGTTCCTTCGCTCCCATTAACCGCGGGAAAAACGGTAGCGCCCTATGACCGGAGGCGGCCCGGTTACAACCTGTTGGAGTTGGCCCAAATGTCAGTTGACCGGCTGACAATCTCCGGAAGCGCCCGTTAATGGACGGCGTCTCCAAGGCGACCGGTTCTTCGACTGCTGAGATTTTGTGGCCCAGCGGCAGTTTCCCGGTTCGTAATTTTTGTCGTTATCGATTCTGTCCATAGACAAACTGGCCGATGGTCTCGGGCCCATGTCCGCTAGGAAATTTTCGAAGGAGTCTTTCCAGCGTTCGCAAACAGTGATGCCGCGACCGCCGTATCGGTGATAATTGTGCCTGTTTTTATTCCGGCACCGCTCCAGCATCTGCTGCCAAGCCCGATACTCAGCGGTTACTGAGGCATGCTTTGCATGTCCATGCACCGTGCCCTTGCATCCGCATGTGGTGGTTGGCATGCGCTTCCGCCGAAGAGAATACCGTGAGACCACGCTCGTATTTCCGCAATCGCATCTGCATGTCCAATGCGTCTCTTCATTGGCTACATGGCTGAAAGCTTCAACAACCAAGCGGCCGAACCGAATTCCTACTAATTCGAGCCTCTTTGTCATTCGTGGATCCAACAAAGCCCGATAACCGCCGGCTGCCGCGGATTCACCCGATTAACAACGGTGGCTTGTCCCTCAGATGACCGGCTGAGAATCCCGGTTAAGCCCTATGGCGCTGCCTGTGAGGGAGCGCCGCCCGGCTGCGGCTGGATGGGGATTTGAGGCTGCTGCGGCGCGAGTGACGCGGGAGCGGCCTGTGGCTGTCCATCAGGTACGCCGATAGCGGGAAGTCCTAACGCCTGCTCTGCTGCGGCAGCTTCCATCGCCTTGACGTGGGCGGCGAGCGCTTGGGCAACGGCCTGGACTTCGTACAGGAGGGCCTGGGCGTTCTTGTTCCGCGCCGTGGCCGTGTCGCTGGCGATCTCGGCCTGCTTGCCGGCGGTCTCCATCTGGATTTTCTGCTGGGCGGCGGCGGCCTGGGCCTGCTGCTGCTGCGCCATAAAGGCTTCCAGCTTCTGGATCAGCTCGCGCTTCTTGGGCAGCGACGACATTTCGATGACCAGGCTGAACGGCACGTTCTGCGGTCCATAGGTCTGGGCCAGCTTGGCCAGTTCGTCGAAGATCTCCTGTTCGAGCGTGGCCGTGTCGGGAACGCTGTCGATGATGATGTCGATGTCCATTTTCGCGATATCGTTTTTGACATGCGAAACGATGGGCTGCTGCGTTTGGGGATCGATGGCTGGCTGGCCGGTCTGGGGATCAACCGCATGCACCGGATCATTAACGCGGACATATTGCGGCGCGCCCAGATCGTCGGTCACCCGGATCCATTGCGGGTCTTTCCAGAACTGCCGAGCCCTGCTCCACATTTGGCGATAGCAGCGGAATTCCCAGTCATTGAATCGGCCCAAGACGCGGGCCAATTCGGTCATACCCGCCTGTTGCCGGACCTGAACGGCGCGGCCGGAAGCATCGGCGCCCTGACGCCCAAGGATCGCCGGATTGGGCGAAAATCGCTCGATCTCGGCCTTGGCTTCGGCCAAGAGCTGCATGTTGTTCGCGACGACGTCGGAGCGCTGAACAATCGCCCAACCCTCGGGAACGACACCATCCGGTCTGGCAGCTTCCTTGCGAACTTCGTCGGCATCGACAGGAGGGGCATTGGGATCGGTCTTCTGAATCTGCCGCGTGCTGATCTCGTGGAGGGCCTTGGACCGGCGCTTGTTCACCTCGTCCTGAAGCGGCCGCATATCGCGAACCACGCCAACCCGATTGTTCTGCCGGTCCACGTACGACGAATAGGCCTCGATAGGATTGGTCGGGCGCTTGTCGTCGTCCAGATAGGGTGACGGCCCGGATTCAAGCGGTCCGCCGGCAAAGAACACATCCCGCATCCAGGTCTGCGCCTCGATGTGGTACATCTCCACCACCATCAGGCGCTTCTGGGCCCTGTCGAACCAGGGCAGCGTGACATTGGTGTTTGGCCGGTCTTCCCAGGTCATATCGAAGCCGAAGCCGTCGATCGAACCGGTGGTGATGAAGCCGTTCAGTTTGTCGCCCATCTCGGGATAGATGGCGGCCAGCATGTCCGCGTACATCCACTTCGCGACGCCCATATACCGGGCGTCCTTGAAGTCGTGGCGGCGAGAGCGCGGATCGTAAAAGAACTCTTCCCAGCGGATTTGGGTGGCCATGACATCCTGGCCCGATACCTCGAATATGGCCGCGCCCGTGCCCTCCACAAGGCCATTTTCCAGCACGTCCATCTTGGTGGCTTGGAAATGGGTGGTGTCGGAGATGAAGCGCAATGTCATGGTCGCGACATCGGCCGGATCGAGCGGCGCGGGGTCCATCGGCGGACCGTCATTGCCGCCCATGACCTGTTGACCGGGCTGTGGCGTCCCCATCTGCGGCGGCTGACCTGGTTGCTGCGGGACCGGCCGCGGCGCGGGACGCTGCTGCTGTGGTCCATCCTGCGGGTTGCGCATGTAGGCCCGCGGGTCGGTCTTGCCCATCTCCATCACACCGAGGATGCCGTTGACAGCTCCTCGGATGCGGTTGTTCTCGACGATGGGCTGGCCACGCTCGTCCAGCTTAGCCCTCTCTCCGGGCGTGAACTGGTATCCGTCGTAATAGTCGCGGCTGATTTCTGAATCTTTGCGGCTGATCTCGTTTCCGGTCCGGGCATCATCGAACATCTTTTTGAGACGCACGATGTCAACCACCGGCTTTTCAGCATCATTCGCCGGCGCCGGCGCATTGGGCGTGTAAATCCCAGCCTGCGGGCCAGCCGGTGTCAGCGCTGAAAGATCGGGGACGCCGGGTTCGGACATGTCGAGTTTCCCGTTAACGGCAACGCCCGAACCCAATGGGCGCGGTTTCTTCGATCATGACAATTGGGTCGCCATGCTGACCAAACAACCCGGTGCGCCGCTCAATACGTTCAGCCTCTAGCACCGTCACTGAGGGAGGATTGGATGGTCCGCTGTCATAAAGATAGGCATCCTCGCCCTGAACCAAGGCCGATCTTGGCCGGCTTTCATATCGCTTCATCCACTCACCTTGCGACTGGGAAAGCGGCCCTTGATGTGCGCCGCGAAGTGGCTGCCGATAGATGGCGCGGCCAGCAATGCGAGATGATCAGCCCTCGTCACACCGTCGTAGTGATAGACGCGTGGCGGGTTGCTGCCCTGAAACTCGACGGCCAGCGTGTTGGTCTTGGGATCGTGACCGAGGGCCGCGATGTTGGATGAGCCGGTGACGGGCTTGCGGGGGATGTGGGACATGGTTCACCCATTGAGACGGCAGAAAGGCTGGGACGGGCGAAACCGCCGTCTCTTGGGGGAGAACTAGGCGGCCACCGGCTTTGCGGCCCTCGGCTGAGGGATGTGGTTGCCGATGATTTCGGTGGTGCGGCCCGCGGCATTTTCGATAATCGCCTTTTCCCATTTGCCGCCAGCGGGTTCATAGGGGCTATCGCCAATATCGAACCTGATACTTTCGCCGCCTTTGAGATGCGCGGTGATTTCGGCGTGACCGCCCAGCGGTCCGCCGGTAATTTCTGATTCATATTCCCGAAGGACGGTAAAACTCTCGGCTTCGTAAATCCGCTGTCTCCAACCGCCGCCCATGTAAAGCTTGATCGTGAACATGCTGCTACTCCTGCTTCTGGTTTGCGCCAAGTGCACAGATAACGGCAGGCGCGCGCCGCTATAGCGTCTTCCAGCTCGCGCCCGTCGGCTGCTTCTTGAACATGCCGAGGTCTGGCGGATTGGGGTTGTTGGTCTTGACCTTGACGAGAGCCGGATGAACCTCATCCAGTGCGCGGCCGATCAGGGAGCCGGCATCCACTTCGTCATCGAATTTCCCGACCGGAAACTGCTCGTATTCATCAAGGACCAGGTCGCCCTCAACGCTTTCCGGCAAGTGAACCTTCTTCATCGCGGCGCGGGCTTGAAAACCGCGAGCGCGCGTGGGCTTGTCGGTGATCGACGGCAGCCATTCCAAGCGACAGGCGACCTTGCGTTCACGCAGGCGCCGAAAGAGTGCAGGCTCGATGGTCTTGGCGATAACGCCTGCTTCTCCGAACCAGCACAGCGGCTTGTGGGCGGCAATCAGATCAATCTGGCGCTCGATCCAGACATCTGCGGTGGATTGTCCGCGCCAGCCATCCAGCAGCCAAAGATCGCCATCAGGATCGAGACCCCAGATTCGCAGGACCGTGAAGTCTCCACCGCCTTGCGTCACCGCATAGTCGCTGGTGCCGTATCTCGAGAGATTGGCGGGTATTTGAGATGGGCTGAAGCGCGGGAACCACGCGCGGCTGAAGAATAGGCCGGCCGCAGCCCTGATTTTCCAGTTGCCCGCCAGCAATCGCTCGCGCTCGACAGACGGAAGAGCCAATAGATTGGCGTAATAGCCGGGATCGGCTTTCATCAGCGCGGCATTGTCACTGAGTTTGGCGCAGATGAATGTGACGGATTTCGGCGGAATTCCAGGATATTGCGCCAGCAATTCCTCAGTGCTGTCGCCCCAGATCAGTTGGTCGTTGATGCGCACGAAATAGCGGAGAACGCCGCTGCGCTCTGGAATGGCGAACCCCGTGTCCTGGTCGATCCACCAGGCGATCAGCTTGGCGACCCAGCTATCTGCATCAGGGTTACAGGTCGCCCGGATATAGGGCTTGACCCCGCACATCGAGCGATTGCGGGATACCATGTACCAGAACTGCTTTTCGGTGAAATGCGTCAGCTCATCGAAGCCGATGAATGCGATCTGCGCGCCCTGCCAATCGTTAACGGTGGTTTCGTGTTCCAGGTGCCCGAAGGAAAGGGACGCGCCGGTCGGAAAATCCCACCACAGCGCGTGCTGTTTTGGATTCGCCTGGACCAGCGGATAGAGCTTTTTGCTCTCGTCCCATAGGCCGCCCTCATTGCGGACCTGGACGGTAGTGCGGCGGAAGATGACGCCGCCAAAACCCGGATTGCTGATGTGCCGCAGCGGATCGAGCAGAAGGGCGAAGGACTTTCCACCGCCGGCTGCGCCCCCGTAAATGGCGATATCCGCGTCAGATTGAAGGAATTGCTGTTGCGGTCCTGCCTGGCCATCAGGAACGCGCTCCTTGCTGGCCTCAGTGCGTCGTCTGAGGATCTCCTGCTGGACCGGGAGCTTCGCCAGTAATTCCGGCGAGAAGTCTTTGAGCGCGGTCAAGGAGTTCAAGCTGCTCATCCGTCATGGTGGGGAGAAGCGCGGCAAAATTCTCAAATAGATCACCGCCGGCCGGATTGGTGAGGGCTTGGGCTGGGCGCCCGTCCACGCGATCGGCGACTTCCTTGATGGCCTGGACATCGCCGCCGGCGGCCAGATCGACCAGCTTGTCGGCGATCTGCGCAAGCTTCGTGGTGGGCTGGCCGTCCGCGTCCTTGGCTTCCCTTTTGAGGGCGACCATCAATGCATCCCGCATTAACTTATCGGGCTTGCTACCGGTGGGATTGGGATTGCCGCGACCTGCCAAGGTTTAAATCCTAATTTCCTGTGCCCGTTGGAATTTTCTTGCGTCTGCGGTAGGCGCGCTGACGGTCAGCATTCGAGGCGTGAACCTTTTTGCCACGGCCACCGCGCGTTACGGTTTGTGCCGTGGCCTGCGTTACGGTTTCGACCGCGGCACGTGCTTGCCGGTTCAAATCCTTCTGTGCCGCCTTATGAGCCGGCCTGGAAATGATCGGTTGCCGGAGTGCCTTCAGCGCGGCCAGGGCTTCCATATGGCCCTTGCTCATTGGCCCGGTCGACCGGGCGCCGCGGCGTTCATGACCTGACCAGCATAGCCGCCGTTAGTTTCCTGAAGCTTGGCATGGGCACGGGCGCGGATATGGGCGGCCTCTTCGGCCGTGATATGGCCAGCAGCCTGGGCGCGGCCGACAAGGCGAAGGGCAGCTACAGCGTGCGCGGCATTTTCTATGGGGAAAGAGCGGCTTGGCCCCGCATATTGGCTGGTCGGAATCGCCCGGCGTTGGGCGGCATCAAGTTCGGCCATGTCGGATTTCCTTGTCAGTTCACTTTCCAGCCTTGAAGCTGGGGTTTTGGCTCAAACCAGCCGCAGCCGGCGTTGCAACGAAGCCCGGGAGTGACATCGCCATGAGGGCCAATGGCATAGATTTCAATGCTTTGGCGGTGTCCGCATTCTGGACATGAAATCAGAGCGGTTAGATCGCCATCGGCGATGAAGGGCGTCCATTCACCGGCAACCGGCCAGTCATGCGGGGATCTGGCCAGAAGCATTGCGAGCCCGAAAGTGTATCCGGATATTTTCGAAAGTCTGGGAGGCCTTCACCAATGCGCAGCTTTTGGGTGGCGCAAGCTGCCGAGCCCCAAATCAGCGAAAGCGCAATAGGAATGAACCTTTATCGGAATCTCGTCAAGGAACAAAATTCAGGGAACACCGTTGTGCTGTCCTACCCCTGTGACAGATCGCGCGGCGATGGTCGCCAACAGCCGATGAACGGTATTGGTCGCGCCCATGTGATGATGAACCCCATCCTGTGTCCAATCTCTCTCAAGCGTTGCGATCTCACTGGCGGTTAGTGGAGACGCGGCATCGCGCGCTTGGCGAAACCGAATAGCCGTGGCCACACGCGCATCTTTTGCTGGCGCTTTCAAGTTTTGTCCATTAGCCATCATCAAACGTCTCCGCCAATTGGTTTCGGATATGGCCTAGCACTCTAAGCCTTTCTTCCTGAATCTTAATTTGCTGGTCCGCCATGTCGAGCAGTTCTAGCTGCCATGAGATAGAAAGCCCCATTTCGCAGGACCGTTTTCGCATGATGGTGCGGCGTGACAGACCAAGCCGCTCAGCCATACGGGCTATCCAGAATTCTCCCCAGATGGCCCGTCCGAATTCTTCCAGCTTTTGCCCCGTCAGGATCACGCGTGCCTACCGGTGTTAGCCGCGCTGCGCGCTTGAAGAAGAGGTCATGAGTTTCCCCATACAAAGCGCTGAAACTTCCGGTATGTTGGCGCAAACGCCACAAGAATCTGAACTGCTTCGCGCTTAGTTTCAAGCGCATGAGCGAAAACATCATCCTGATAGGCGGTCTTAAGCAGAAGCGTTCCGAGGTTGCCGGGCGCATGGTTGATCTCAGGCGCGAACTAGATCGGCTACAGGGCGACCTAGCGGCTTTCGTCTTCCTTGCGTTCGTTTTGCTGCCCGCTCTTACCGGCATTAGCAACTATGAGGCAGCACAGTATAAGGCCGCACAGAACGCCCCACCCATAAGCAATGCCGATGCCGCTGCCTGGGCGGTGGCAGACTACACCAAGGTTCTGGCTTGGTTTACCGCCGTCTTGGCGGTCGTTTCTGCTTTTCAGCTTTGGTTCCTGCGACGGGCCGATGAAACAGCGCGAATTAGCGCCGATGCCGCTCGCGCTGCTGCCGATGCCGCCAGCAAACAGGCTTCCGCTTCCTTGGGAGTTGAACTGCCGCTTGTCAGCGAGAAAGCACATGCCGTTTTTGCGGGCGTTCCAGCAGGTACCTTCCGCGCAGCATGTGATCCCGCGAAATGGTCCGCCAGTTCCAACGGTGATGGTTGCGGCAACCGGGATGGGCTTTGGCCCGAAGTATCGAGCACAAAAAATGACAGCGACGGCGAGTAGTGCCGCGACTAATCCTGCCTGTATCGGGTTCATGGATGATGCTCCTATTCCGCCGCCGCATGTACCGGAAACCCGGTATCTGCGATGGCCTTGTCAATCTGATCTGCGATGGTGCGGAACCGCTTGGAAAGGTCGGCGGTGCGGGCATAGGTGCTGGTGATCCCGGTGGCCTCGACGGCGGCAACTGCGCGCCCAATGTCTTCCCCGCGCCAGTCCTTGATCTGGATGCCAGCGCCCTTCTCGAATGCCTCAACGGCGCTCTTCAGGGTTTCGTAGTCGCGTGTCCGGTATTTCAGTTGATCTTCTACCCGGCGCTTGATCTCAGCTTCCACGCTGGCTGTCTTTTTCTCCACCAGGACACCAACGCGGCCTTCAGCCGACTCGTGCGCTCGGCGCAACAAGGCGGCGAGCATGGAGCGGTCCATGGTCTTGGCTTCCAGCTTCGCGGCCTTCTGCTTGGTAAAGAAGGCCCGACCGTCATAGGCCAGCCACCCCCAGTTCATCGGCAGATTTTCCCCGTCTAGCAATCCTGGCGGCGTCACCACCCACCAGCGGTCGCAGTAGGCGGCGATGGTTTCGGCCTTCAAGGGCTGTTCGGCTTCGCGGCGATAATCTGACTTGCTGACTTTGATTTCGTAGCCGTGCAGTTCCAACCCGCGCGACGGGAACAGGGACATGCCTATAGCATCGGCGTACCGCTTGCCCTGCCAGCCGGTACCGTTGGCCACGTTGAAGAACATCGCCCACTCCGGCGCGGCAAATCGCTTCGCCATGCCGGTTACGATGTCGTTCGATGTGATCGCTTTATCAGGCACGAACCGCTCCTCAATCCGCAGGCGGTGCCGGGACATAAATCTCGGCAAAGTGGGTTGGTGGGTTCAGCGGATCGTCCAGGTCAGTGGAACACCACGCGCGCGCGGCTTGGCTGTAGTAACCCTCGCGGACGTACCGCTCGCCGCCCTTCCTGTTTTTTCTCCAGCCCGACAGCCAGTAGACTATGCCGCGCTTATCGGCATCCTTGATTGGCTTCCACGTGACGGTATGCGGATTGCGCTTTGTCATTTTTCCCTCCCCTCTAAACCTTGGCTTCTGCTGAAAGATGCACTTCAATCGTGGAGCCGATCTCCACGCGCCCACTATCCTCGCCATGCCGTCCCTGGGTCCAGCGCAGCCGAATGTCGGACTTCCATTCGTCCTGCCAGTCGGGCCGGTAAGTGGCCGACAGATTGCCGATGCCGTGCTCTTTGCAGAGGCGCGAAACGGCCTTGCAAAATTCGACGTGCTTTTCGGGAATGTTGTGCGGTGTATCGGTCATCGGCAATGGGCTCCTATCTTTTCGCGATCCGCATCGACAATTCTTGTCGCTTGTTTCCCAGCCATAGCCACGGCGCGCCGATGCCGTAGGATATGAAGGCAACAACTAGAACGGCGACGCTCAAATTCAGGCCCTTTCAATAGCGGTAGACTGTCCGGGGTGAGTGACGGTGGCGACGTGCTGCTTTATGTGAGTCATGCCGCCTGCTCCTCCAGCTCGACCTTCCGCAGGTGGATCAGCTCGATTTCCTTGACGGCGATTCCGAAGAGAACGCTTGCCATGATCATCACGCCGCCCTCTTTTGCCGATGCTGCTCGACCCGTTTCATCAATGTTTCGAGTGAATCCGGCTCTGGTGTGACAGCTTTTTTCTTTTTGACCTTTTTGGGTGGCACGATTTTCTTGAGGCAGGCAGTCTCAGCTTCCCAGACGATCGCGCCAACCAGCACCTTGCTTACTGTCGGACCAAGGAATCTCAATGTCCCTGTTTGTCCGTAAACGCGGTGATCTTTGTCATCGACAAGAACACTAACCCCTTCATATAGATCGTCCCGAGGATCGGGCTTCTTTTCTGTCGCCCTGGCGCAATCGATTTCCTCCAGCCTCCTGAACCATTCCACGGTGCCAGGAGGGAGCGGTTTCGGCATGACATCGCCGCCATGGGCCCCAAGAACAAAGCCCCTCACTCCCTTTGTGGCTTTTATTGCCGCAAAAACATCGTCTGTAGGTTCAATGCCAACGAGCACATAGCCGTCAAGGCGATAGCCGACCAAGCCATATGATTCGTAGTCATCATCGTCGGGGTGACAGAATATTTTTGGCCGATAGATTAGAGCGCCCATATCCACCAGTCGCTGACAAGTTTCCCTCTCGCGCTCGATGGCGAGCACAAACCAACTGCGGTCCGGAAGTGCGGTGAGAACAGCCAGGGCGAGATTGCGACCAATTTCTTCATTCAGCGTGATTTGCGATTTATGTGCCTCCTTGCGGAGTGCATATGTCGCGCGATCAAGATACGGATGTTTTTCCATGGCTGTGCTTGCTCTTTCGTCCTGTTCATATTGCGGAGACGTTCATTCATCAGGAGAATTCGGGGCGCCATTTTTTATTTCATCTTGCGTGCGCGTCTCCTGCATCTGCACGTTGTGATACATGGAGAGTGCGAGGCTGCGGTTATGGCCGGCGAAAGGCGGTAAAAGCTTCCCCTTGAACTCAATCTGCTCGCCGTTCTCTATCTTTTTGGCCGTGCGCGCCGCGCTTTCCTTCTGAGCCGTAAATTCCCGGAGGTCACATTGTTCCGGCAGCTTTTTGCCGTAGAGAATGGCGCTTTTTAGAGTCCATGCCACGCCGCGCTTTACAGCCTCATAGGCCAAGGGAGAGCGTGAAACGGTCCTCCAGCGCTCCCACAGTTCGGCGGGCGTGGGTTCATCGCCGCGCCTGCGGCTGGTGCCCGATGCCTCATGGCGATCCCGCCTATTTTCGTTCGCGAACTTGTAGAAAACCCCGATTTGCGGCCATTCCCGCTTGACGTGAGTTTCACGCGCCCGACTCCAGGCATAGCTGAGATCACTGGCCTCGAACTGCTGCAGGGCCTCGACATAATCGCGGAGCGCGGCCATCTCGTCCGCTGGCTCCATTTTCCGCGGCGGCAGGAAAACCCGCTGCATCGGCTCCAAAATCTTAACCTGCACGTCTGCCGCGCTCATCAGACTACCTTGTGGATCTTGGCTGTGGGAAAGAGATTTGCGTTTGCCGGCAGCCGCCCAGCCTTGTCCTGCTCGCGGCCGAGCCAGCGATTGACGAACCGGGCCATCCCACCCGCCGTCTTGCGCTGGTCCGAATTGTCGAGGAGCCAGCGCCGCATTTCCCGGAGCTGCTGCATCACGTCGACGGCCGGGTATGTTGCGGAATAGTCGTCGACCTGCGCCTGCGTAATCGGCACTTCCTCGCCTTTGGCATTGAATTTATTGGTCGGGAGGGAGATGACGGCTGGCGCGAGCGCCGAAGGCGCGGCGCTACCTTCTTTTTCTTTTCTACTCTTATCTTTATCTTCTTCTACTCTCTCTCTTATACGGGAGAGATTCACCTCTTCTAACTCTATGATTTTACTAGACGGAGCCTCAACCTCGGCAAGATTATCCGAGCGGTTCACCGATGTTTCGTGAGATTTAACTGAGTTTTCGACGCGGTTTTGACCACTTTTCCCGGCAGTTTCTCCCGCGAAATCTTGTCCAACTTCGAGTGATTTGATTTCGGAGACGGCGCGCTCGTTCATCAGGCGCCCACCCTCGGCAAAAAGCTTACCAACCCGGATAAGGCTCTCGCGTATGGTCGACCACTTCCGGAGCGACACGTTGCACACCCCGGCCAGCCACCGGGCATCATCAGGTATCGGGCCGCCGGCCGAATAAATCAGATCCAGGCAAAGCGAGTAGGCTCCCTTTTCCTCCAGGGTGAGCCCCATCGTGCCCCGGATAAAGGCCGCGCCATCTCGCTTGTACCAAGGGCGTCCACTCATTACGCGACCTCGCTCTTGTGCGGCTGGGCCGCAAAGGCATCTTCAGATGCTGCCAGGAGAATCCGGAGGGCGTCGCCATGCCTGCTTTGCTCAAGGGCTTTTGTGGCGGCGTCCACGCGTTGCTTCCTTGGTTTCTTCATTGCCTAGTGGCGGATAAATGCGATGGGTTTGTCTTTTGCGGCCGGCGACCAGCACAAGGCGCAAGTGCTACAGTTCGCGGTCTTGCCGAGTTGTGCCGGACAGATGATCGCGTCGCCGGCATCTTCCTTGCGGTCAATGACCAGCGTTCGCGGCCCAGCATTGCCGCCGGAGGTGCGTACCGCAAAGCGACCCCAGCACTGCCTCCGGAGGTGCGCTATGGCATCTCCGATGCGCGCGCCTTCCTTGCGAGCCGTATAGCCAAAGACGTGAAGGGCTGGAAACTGTCGCAGCGAGGAGCCCCAGAACTCCACATAGGCAGACGAATAAAAATCCCCGAGGATGTGAAGCCGAACAGCGAAGCCGCCCGGATGGCGACGTTGAAGCTCGCTCAATTCAACCGAGAGCCGGTCCAGCAATTCCTGGCCATGCCGATATCGCTTGGCCAATGACATGTTGTTGCCGTAGCAATTCTTCCACTCGGCACATGTGCGCGGACATGTGGCGCGCTCCTCCAACGTCAGGGAGAAGATAGGAAACCCTTTCCAAGGCCCCTTCTGGATCACCTTCCCAATTTTGCGCTGGTTGTCGCCGCTTTTCAGGACATTGCCGTCCGGCGCGATCACCCGCCCGTGAAAGATGCTTTCCGCAAGGATTGAGGCAGGATGGTTCTGCGCAATTTCCACGGCTCTGCCACCGTGATATTGAAGCGACAACCTCCGCGACATGCCGATGATGCTGTTTTTCGTGCGGCCCATGATGCCGCCGATTTTTCGGGCACCACCTCCATGTTCTTTCCAAAGAGCGCGCAGCTTCTCGATGTCCTGGGCCGACCAGGGCTTGGTCTCCATCTGGAAGTCGAGATCGCGGACGGCTGTCATGCTGCTTGCCTCGCTGCTTTACGGCGCGCTTGGCGCGATGGCGCAAGGACTGGCGTGTCGGCATAAAGCTTGGCAACGGCCGCTCGCTTCGCATTCTCACGGGCAACGCGGCGCTTTGTGCCCACGCGCTCCGGCTTCGGAGTGCGATAGCCGTAGTCGATAAATTCGAGCATCAGTTCGCGCGCGTTTGGCATCAGATGAACCCCTTATCCTTCGCCAGCCATTCGGGCATCGTGAACGTGCCGTCGCCGTTATCTTCGACCTGAGACTTCGGCACCCATTCGGTGCGCGCGCCGTCGTAAATCTGGAAAGCCTTTTCGCTTTCAGCGCGCTTCTCGCCGGAGATGTCTATGAGGCGCGGATCGCTCACGGCTTGTTCATTCCCTTGTAGGGGGTTCTCGACTTCGCAATGTTCTCTTGGATGGCCGCACGGATTTCATCGCCATCCGGGTTTATTTGATGGATGCCCTGATATGCGAGCGCCATGACCGCGTTCAGCACGCGCGGGTCGTTTAGGAACTCCGGCATCTGCATGACGCCAAGTTTGCCGAGCACCCAGTTCAAGATCACCGGATTGTTCTGCATCAATTCCATGAGGTTGATGCCGTCAGCGAAGGAACGACCGGCTTTCCAGCACTTCACGGTCTGCTTGGTGACATCCCCTTGAACTGCGACTTCGCCGTTCTCGAATTGAAGGATGACCGAGGCCCATTCCTTCCTCGCTTCCGTCTTGGAGGGGAAAAGGGGGGTAAAAGTTTTAGCGGGTGAAAGTCTTTCAACCCTTCGGCTTGTTGCAATTCTTCTCACAGCACCCTCACCATTGATTCTCCGCGTGGCCAATCCCGCGCGGTCACGACCCATCACCAACTTGGCCGGGCGGTCTTCGCCATCCGGTCCATTTTCAAAACCAATTTGGAAAGAGGCTTTAGATGCCCCGAGATAAGGTCCTGGCGGAGACGCGAGAGACATGCTCATCGGCGATCTCCGCCAGGAAGCGCCGCATTCCGGTCAGGAAGCGACGGAAAGCCAATAAGCCAGTAGGCCTTGGTGTGCTTATGAAGAGGCTTAAGTCCGCGAAGTTTGGTCAGAAGCCGGTCCGGCGGAGCGACCTGCAAGCCCTGGACGATCTGCAAATATTGAGCGCGGCGACCATCCGAGTTCGCACGACGCGCGTAATCGGAGGCGTCTTGATCTTCGGGCTCGACCAGCTTGATCCGGTCCCAGCCGGCGGACATGCGGCGGATAAAACCGGCTCTCTCAAGGCTGTCGTAAGCGGCGCGAACAATATCGGTCGAGCTGGGACTGAGCCCGAGGCGCAGCGCGACCTTGTGCTGCGGTGGCATCACGCCATGGTCGCGGAAATGGGCCTGGAGGATTTCGAGCGTTACTACCGCTCTGAGATTGAGCGCCGTCATTGCTGCACCACGCGGAGCGGCGGTTCTTCATGAGCGGCGTCGTTGGCGGCTTTTTCGTTGACCAGCTTTTGAATCCGCTGGCAAAGCAGCCGATATTCTTCCGCTTCCTCTTCCCGGCTGATGCGGGAGGAAAGAGCAAATGGGGCGGAGAGAATTACGATCAGGGCAATCCCCGCCAGTACGGCCAGGATCTTCAGAATGATGAGGCCCCCAGCGAGCATGGCTATGCGCCTCCAAAAGCACCGCCGGGGACCGGCGCACCACCGGTCCCCTGTGCTAGGTTCGAGTTGCGAGACACGAACGAAGAGGTTGAAATGGCCAAAAGAGCCAAGCGCTTGTTCGCGCCAGAAGCGCGCAAGCTTTTGATAGACATCATTCCGCTGCTCAAAGCGGCGCAGCCCGAACCGTCAGATTCAAATGACCTGGACGACGCCGTGGCGACTACGCGGCTTCTAGAGCGCGCCATAGCGGCAGAAGATTTAGGCCTGCTGATCTCGGCCAGCGCGGGCGACAAAGCCGAAATTGTCCGGCGCATACACGGCTTTGCGGTCACTGAGGGCGCGGACGAAAAACTTCTCATCGGGCGCGTTCCCCCGGGAGCGAGTGATCGCGCGCCTCTATTTCTTGCAATGCAGCGATTATGTCATCAGTCGGAATTTGACTATGCAAAGCGCTTTCGAGAACTCCCAGAGACAGAGCAATACGCCGCGCTTCAGCGGATGAAGGAACGGCTTCGCCGCGCTGGAGACGATGAACAATAGAATAACCAGACGCATGACGAGTGCTCATGCCGTACCTTCAAGATGCTTGCGCTCGTACTCAGCAATCTCTTCAGGTGTGAAATGACGGACGGCGGTCCGCTTTTTACCCTTGAAGAACCCGCGAGAATTGAAGCGGTCGTAGTCTTTGGGTGTGCCAGGCTTTGCGGCGGCCCAGCCAACGATCCATCCCGGCGCTTTCCCGGCCGCCCTCTTCATGCGCTTGAGGTCGCGTTTGCGCATTTACGCTATTCCTGCATACAGATTCTGTGCCGAAGCGAGACGCAAAGAGAGATGTTGCTTGCAGGAACTTTTCCTGCGCACGCTATCGCCCTCAGGCGGGGGAATAAGCGCAATGCCGCACTTGCCAGCACCCAGCGTCAGCATCGCCGTTCTGATGACGTATTTCTCAGCACAGCGAGAAATGCTGGGAACAAACCATTGCCGAAAGAATCTGATCGGGCCGATAAGAAAGCGGCTCGACAATTTCACGCCGCGAGCGGCGCAGTTGGATGTTCTGAATCGCTCGCCACATGCAGGATCATTCGCACAGGCAACAGAGGAATCGCGGATGCTCCTCGCCTTCCACTGCAAGATGTGCGGGCGGTGCAAGCTTTCGCAGGAAGAGCCGTAGGTCATTCGGCAGCCACCCGCGTATCGGCGATGACCGAGTGCGCTAACTTCAGCGCATCAATCTCAGAAGCCGTGCGTCCAGCCAGCTGGCCAAGGCAGATTCCCGTGATCCGAAATATTTCAAGCGCCACCGGCAGAGGGGCGGCGCGCGTGCCGTTTAGCAGCTTCGTGATGTAGCCCCGGTCTTTGCCAAGTTGCTTGGCAAGGGCCGTTCGATCAATTTCAGGATGAACGCTAGCGCGTGTTGCCATATGGTCACCGTGCCATATGGTCACTAAGCTGGTCAAGCGAAATGTGACCCCGTGAGCATATTTGGCAGATTGCCTATGTGGCACACTCTGGAAATGGCCAAACAGCGGCATTTCATCAAAGAGTGGCGGAAGTTCCGGAACCTGACCCAAGAGCAGCTGGCCGAACGGGTCGGGGTGGACCGCTCCTATGTCAACAAGATCGAAAACGGCAAAAAGCGCTACGACCAGCCGTTCTTAGAGGCTGCGGCGACCGCCATGGGTTGCGAGCCGGCCGATCTCATCATGCGCGACCCGACCCAGCCAGGTTCCATTTGGACCATATGGGAACAAATTCCCCCTCATTCGAGGGATCAGGCCATGAAGGTATTGGAAGCATTCAAAAAAGCCGGATAGCGGAGGTGCGCGATGAGAAAAGTGGTATATTTCAGCACTTTGGCTCTTGTTTTGTGCGGGTGCGAAACTCCGGATATCTGGCTGAAGTCAGGGCTGACCCAGCAGGGTTTCAACGTCGATTACGCCAACTGCCAGATGTACGCGATGAGCGTGCCCCAGATGCCGGCCCAGCAGCTGGCGCCGGTCTATACGGCCCAGACGACCTATGCCGGCAATTCCTCCTACACGACCATCCAGCAGCAGCAGAACCCCGGCCAGGGATTCGCTGACCTCGGGGCCGCGCTGACCAATATGGCCCGCCAGAAGCAGGCTGAGAGGCTCTGCATGGTCTCCAAGGGCTACACCCTCCAGCAGAAATAGTGCCCGGGTAGCCGCCCAACCCGCCGCAAAAACAAAGGCTTGTAAAATAATGTGCCTATTGGGCACTTTTCGCTTTACAGCGATGGTGACCATATGGCACATTCATCCTCGCGCTCCGCATCGGGCGAAGGGAGACGGAAGAGATGGCCAGCAAACAGCAAGTCGCAATCGTCAAGGGTTCGTACGGCGAAGAGCGCGTTCCGGTTCGGCCGATGCGCTTCCGCGGCGAGAAGGTCTGGAACGTCTACGCCCCTGGCTGGCGCTCCATGCACTTCAGCACGCCTGAGAAGGCGGTTGCGAAGGTGCAGAGCCATCCAGGTTTTGTGCGGATGGAGGCGGTCTGATGGAACTGGCGCTGATCCAAAAGCTTCTTCGCGACCTCGCCGCGACATCTTCCAGTAAAGAGGCCGATGCGTCTGTGACGATCAAGGGCGGCGAAGTGCACGCTTATTTTCGCCCGCTCGGCTGGGGCGTCGATAAACCAATGGTGTTGGAATATGGCGCCACACCGGAAGAGGCAATTTCCAAGGCCACCGAAAAGTGGAAGGAGATGTCGACCCGCGTTCATGACCAGCAACTCAAAAAGCTGGCCCTCGCGATTATCCGGATCACGCATGAGCAAGGCCAGTGCACAGATGCCGCGCTGCGGGCGGAATTTACAACGCGCGAATTGGAACAGTTCTCTGCTGAGGCGCTGACGCTTGCGAACAAGATGGCGGAAAACGGCCCGTTTGAGATCATCGAACTCGCGGGAGCCAACGCAGCATGAACATGCTCAAGGTGATCCGGGCTGGCGTCGAAGCCACTGTTGCCGCTGATCCTCGCCCACTGGCGGTAAAATCACAGGATCGGTTTGCCAACCCAAGCCCCCGCAAAGCTACACCTGCCGGGGCGGCGGTTTTGGGGCCCTTTGAAGCGCTGGTGCTGGCCCGCAACGAGAAGGGCCGCCTGCAGTGCCTTGCCGCCGCGCAACGTGTCGCCGCCGGTCAGCAGCCGCAATGCGCTTGGATGGGGCACCGCCATCAGGTCGTGCGCGAGGAAGCCGGTCAGGTGATCGAATGCTGCATGGATTGCGGCGGCGGTGCCCGCACCTATCCGGTGGGCAAGACCTCGAAGGACGCCAAGCCATACCTGGGGGCAATATGAGCGAGCGCCGCTTCCAAATCGGGGATATCGCCTGGATCGCCGCCTTTGACGCCGCTGATAACTGGCTGCCATGCCCGGATTGCGGAGCCACCGGTCGCATCCGCGTCATTTTCCATGACGGTACCGAGGTTTCGATCGAATGCGGCAATTGCCGGGCTGGATATGATCCGCCGACAGGCCGCATCCGTGTCTTTGACCGCAAGCCGCGCGCCGAGCGGGTCCACGTCAACGGCTGCGAATTCGGGCCCAATGAAATGCGCTGGCGGCTGGGTTATTCCGATACCTGTTATCGGATCGTAGACGACCGGGACATTTTCGAGACAGAAGCCGCAGCCCTTGAACGCGCCAAGGTCATTGCCGCCGAAGCTGACGCAGCCGAGCGCGCGAAGGTCCTGACTAAGGAAAAAGACGCGCGCACATGGGCCTGGAATGCCAGCTATCACCGCAACTGTATCAAGCGGGCTCAGAAGGACATTGAATATCACACGGCAAAACTGGCCGTCGCCGCGATCAGGGCAAAAGAACCTGAGAAGGCGGGCGCCGCATGAGCGACCGTCTGCCCGGAAGCTCTGCTTCCAATCCTCTTTACCACCGCGGCTTTGCGATCTGGTCGGCCACTGATGACCGGGACCGGCAGATTTTCATTTGGTGCCACCCATCTGCGGAGATGGACGATCTCTATGACCGCCGCCACGGCGATGCGCCGAGCCTGCATCAGGCCCGCAAGGACATAGACAATTTTCTGGCTGAACAAGCTGAGATCGCGGCGCAGCGCAGCCTGAGCATCTCTTCTCTGACAGACAATGAAATCGCTTCGATACCCGGAGGTATTCGCTGATGTCTGGCTCTGGTCTCAAACTGGACAGCCGCACGCCCGAACAGGCGCGGCAGGACATAGCCCGCAAGGACGCCGAGGGCTGGTTTCCCGCACGTCACGGCATCGGGGGCTTTGGCATCCTGGCTCCCCGCGATGGCCGCGAGGTCGCCCGTTGCCACAAGGAAGAAGACCGCGATTTCCTGGTGCTGGCGGCCCAGTCCTTTCATGGGCTGCGCCAGGCGCTGGATGAACTGCTGGAGCAGATCGAGTGCTTAGGCGGCATCGAGCATTGCAGAGACGTTGAGCCCTACAAAGCAGAAGCCTGCTGGGACGACGCGATAAGGCGCGCCCAGGACGCCCTGGCCCGCGCACGGAAGGGCAAGCCGTGACCGCACCCGTCCTCATGTCCGCGCCCGAACTCGAAAGCTATGCGGCTTTCCTCCGCAGGCTCGCCGGCAAACGGCGCGGGTCTCTGCCTGATCTTCTTCGCAACGCAGCTGAGGGGCTGCTTCAACAATGGGGCTGACTATGAATTCTTTGCTTTGGAAACGCCGATGGTATGCGGCCCGGCCGTGGGTGATGGACAGCTTCGCAGCCCTGATCCTGATTTCTGCGGTAGTCGGCTGGTTTCGGATGATGGCCTTCGCGGCTTTCATCTGCCGGGTGAAAGGCTGGTGTTCGTGAAGACGCCCAGCTCGCCCGCGCCAATGCCGCCCGATGCTGACAAGCCCAGAGAAGTCTGCCGCTACCGCAACATGCAAATTCTGGATTGCCGCGAGCGCATCCAGGTCGTCATCACAGGCGAGCCGCCGCGCGGCGTGCGCTGGACCCTGAAGAACGAAGGGTTCAACCGGCGGAACAATACCACCTGGGAAGCGCCCAACACGCCGATCACCATTATGGCGGCCCAGGCCATCGGCAGCACCTTTTTCGAGGAACAGGAGACACCATGAAAGATAACGTTCCCGAGGAGGGCGATATTTTCCGGTGGCGCTGGACGCCTGAGGAATACAGCAAACGGCAGAAACAGTGCGGCTCAACCGTCTATTGGTGCATGTCGCAAATCGCCATTTTCCAAGATGGCCGTCTGCGTGACACCTACTGGGGTGGCGGCAGCGATAGCACCTACACGCTAGACTTGGAGAGGACCGAAATCACCTTCCTCGGCAACCCAGCCGACATGACGCAAATCTCGGAAGGCTACAAGGTTTTCTATCGGCCAGAGGATGTGGTTGACCTAAACCACGCCAATAACTCGCGCGCGCCAGTCTATGTCAAAGGTGAGCGAGACCCTGAGACCATGCGCCAATACTACCGCGAGCAAGCCGAACGGTTTCAGCGCGAAGAAAAGATGGCTCAAGACCGCATGGCTGATTGTCGCAACGCAATCGCTGCGATTGATCGCGGTGAGCTTACCGGCACCTTTTTCCCAACCTATCGCTAGGAGACACCATGAACGCTCTTACCAAAGCTGAACAACCGGGGCTTCCTGGCGTTCCGGCCGAGCCTTTGGACATGCTGGCGATGATATACCGGGCCACTAAGGACCCGGATGTCGATGCCACTAAGATGATGCAACTCATGGAAATGGCCGAGCGCTTTGAAGCTCGCCACGCCCAGCAAGCTTTTAACGTCGCCATGATCGCCGCACAGGATGAAATGGATCCTGTCCGCACTGATGCTGCCAACAAGCAGACAAGCAGTAGATATGCCACCTGGGCAGCCCTGGACCGGGCAATCCGGCCCATCTACAGCAAGCACGGATTCGCCCTGAGCTTCGACACTGGCGACGGTGCGCCGGCCGATTATGTGCGCGTCCTCCTCTATGTGATGCACAAGTCCGGTCACACCAAGACCTATCACATGGATATGCCCGCCGACGGCAAAGGGGCCAAAGGCAACGATGTGATGACCAAGACCCACGCGGTCGGGTCCGCCTTCACCTACGGCAAGCGTTATGTCGGCGGCGGCGCGTTCAACATCATCGTGAGCGATAGCGACGATGACGGCAACGGCGCCTCAGGAAATGGCAAAATCAACGAAGAAGAACTCGCGCGCCTTCAGGATGTAATCGGCTTGACCAAATCCGATCCGGAAAAGGTCTGTAAGCACTTCAATCTGACATCCCTGCAGGACATCACCAAGCAACAGCTACCGCGGATCATAGAGGCCCTTAACAGCCAGCCGAGGGGAAAATGATCGAAATCTTCCACATGGACCAGAACTCGGATGAGTGGCTGCGGTGCAGGGCTGGGCTCCCGACCGCCAGCGAATTCCATACCGTTATGGCTTCCGGTCGCGGAGGCGGAGAAAGCAAGACCCGCAAAACCTATCTCTACAAATTGGCCGGCGAGATCATCACGGGCGAGCCCGCTGAGAATTACACCAACTGGCACATGGAGCGCGGGCACGTCATGGAAGACGATGCCCGGCAATTCTACTGCTTCACCCGGAATGTCGAGCCGGAACGCGTTGGGTTCGTTAAGAACGGCCCCAAGGGGTGCAGCCCGGACTTCCTGATTGGCACGAATGGCGTTGCCGAGATCAAGACCAAGCTACCACACATCCTGATCGAGCTGCTGCTGAAAGATGATTTTCCGCCAGAACACCGAGCTCAGTGTCAGGGCGCGCTCTGGGTGACGGAGAGGGAGTGGATCGATCTGGTCTGTTACTGGCCCGGCGTCCCCAAACTGGTGAAGCGCGCGCACCGCGATGAGAAATATATAGCCGAGATCAAGGCGGCGGTGGATGCCTTCAATGTCGAACTGACCGAGATCGTGGACCGAGTGCGCCGGTATGGGCAAGAGGTCAAGGCCGCATGACCTCTGGCGCGCCCATAGAAGCGGTCTGGGACGGCGAGGTGTTCCGCCCCGTCTCTCCATATTGGGCGCGTCGTGCCGACAGGCAATATGCCCGCGGTGAAGTGCTGCGACTGATCGACAATCCGGAGCGGTCCACTAGCTCGCACAATCATCTATTCGCTGCCGTGGAAGAAGCCTGGCGCAATCTGCCACCTCTCATGGCGGAACGGTTCAATTCACCGGAGGCGCTGCGTAAATACGCCCTTGTGAAATCCGGACATTGCTACACCGACAGCGTGATCTGCGCGTCGCACGCTGACGCTCTGCGGGTCGCCGCCTTCGTCCGCAATGCCGAAGAGTTTTCTGTCGTCACGGTCGAGAAGAACGTGGTGACCCGCTACAAACCGAAATCCCAATCCAGACAGGCAATGTCCAAAGAGGAATTCCAGACCTCGAAAGACGATGTGTTGCGCGTCATTAGCGAAATGATCGGCGTGGCTAAGAAAGAGCTTTCAGATAATGCAGGGCGGGCCGCCTAATGCCATCCCTTGTCCTGACCAGTGTCAACGGACGCGTCCATCACGCGATTGACTTCGCGGAAGAACCGAACCGGCTGCGGTGTGTTCTGGGAACTGAGATACAGCGGATTCCACTTATCGGCGATCAAGCCAACATGTCGATTGACGCATTGGTCTTCCTTCTGCGGATCGTGGGGAAGATGAAATAGCCATGGCCCGCACTGCTGAATTCTTCAACAACACAAAACGCACCGCGATCACGCCTGACATGAAGATCGACTGCTTGCTCTATAGATATGCGGTCACATGCGCGGTTTGTGGGAAGGATATTCAGCCGGGCCACGAGATCGAATGGGATCATGTTCACGCTCTTGTACATGGCGGCCCACATATCTTCTCCAATCTGCGTCCCCTCCATGCCGAATGCCACAAGGCAAAAACGGCGCGCGATATAGCTGCCAATGCCAAGGGGAAGCGTCTAAGGGGTGAGACCTGCAACGGCCCAAAGAAGAAAATACAGAGCCGAGGCTTTGACAAGACTAAGACCCGTAAATTCAACGGTGAAGTGGTGGCCAGATGATCCGCTATCTCTCCGCCACGGCGAAGATGCTGCTTATCACCCCATATTTGTTTTGTTTGTGTGTCGCCTATATGGCGAAGAACGGTCGATAGAGAAGGAACGATTTATGCCTTGGCCAATTGGCACCGATGATCGCAACAACCGGCAGCCTTGGGAGAACGAGAATTATCCTCTCGATCCCGAGATCGCGCCCGCAGTACGCGTTCTGGACAATTGCGGCGTGGAGACTTTCGAGAGTTGTAGCGGTCGCGAAGGCCACGCCTTCAAAGAACCGACTGTGCGCTTTCACGGTGGCCAGGGTGAAGGGATGCGCGCTCTCGGTATCGCCTTACAGCATGGCCTCAAGCCAACTGCGCTGCGGCGCTACTGGTCAATCGAAGATGGTGAGCCGCATGGGCCTCACTGGGAAATGACTTTTGTGGAGGAGAGAGATGGCAACCTGCCCAACGTGCGGCCAGCAAGTCTACCCAAGAACATTGGGTGCGGATGAACTGCTCGCCCACCTTACTGCGAACCCCGATGAATACGCGTATGAAGGCCAAGACGGTGGTTGGTACATCACCAAATCAAGCGGCATCAGAACGACGCGCGGCGCTGTTGATGAATTGGCCTCTCGCGGGATGCTCCGCAGAAGATACTCCGACATGGATGGCGCGTGGTGGTTGGGACGGACCATAGACATTCCAGCGACATCTGCCGCACGTAAAGCCGGGCGGAAAACGGTGATTTATTTGGGGGATGTTCCATGACAGACACACCCAGCCTGTCAGAGTTGGTGGCGGTTCTGAAGAACGCTCGCAACGCCCTTAACGAAGCTGAGGCCATCCTTGGCAGCGAATACGGTGATCATTACGGCGTCTTGGCTCAACAGATGGCTCGCTTCGACATCGACCTTACCAACCTTCTCTCCCGCCTTAGCGGTAATGGTGGGGGAGCCGCGCCTACGGCGCTTGAAGGAAAAGACAAATGACCATCACCAACTGCGAGAATTGCGGCGGCACGCACTACGGATCAATCGATTGTCCCTATTTGGAAAAGAACATGGGCGAGCCGTGCGTGATATGCACAGTTCGAACATCATACTGCTGCGCTGACTGTCGAATTGATGGGGCTGGAAAAGTATATGTGTGCGTCAGCGATATTTGCCGCCGGGAACATGAAAAGAAACATTGCAAGAGCGAGGGAGCCGCTACGCCTTCGGCTTCGCTTGAAGAAGAAGCAAAATTAGCTGCTGTGAAATTCGCCAACTTGATTTTAGACGCCTATTGGCCCGACTGTAACGACATAGACGGAGCCGAGATTCAAGAGCTTGGCATCAAATCCGGCGTAATGCAGGAAGTCCCCGGCGGCTACGATCCAGAAAAGCACGGCGAGTCAGTCTATGACGCCGAGCCCGGCGACACTTGGTACGTCGCGCATCCCGGCTTAGCACTTCTTACTTCAAGCGCCGCGCCGCAGGCGCAAGCGGCTCCTCCCCCTAACCTAGAGCCGCAATGCGGGGTGGGGGAAGCAGAGGCGTTCGCGGCTTGGTGGCATGAAGTCGAGAACTTCTCGCTCCGCTCCGAGCGCGCGATTGATGACATGCGCAACGACGCGAGCTATTTTCTGCCGCGCTGGATGCGTGCCGCGTTTAACGTTGGCTTTCGTGCAGCCCAAGCGACCGTAGGTCGCGGCCCTACCCCCACACCCATTGATGATGGGGCGGTGGAGAGGGGGAACACATAAATGGGCATCCTAGTCGAATACGGTTTCGCCAAAGACATTTGCCGGAATTGCGGAGGTGATGGCCTCGTTTGCGAAAACCACCCAGATAAATCATGGGACTCGTTTGGCTGCGAGTGTGGTGCCGGGATGCCGTGCCCTTCATGCAACGGAACCGGTCGCGCCGCCCTCCAAGCTGCACAGACAAAGACATGACAGCGGTGGAGAGGGGCTGAAATGGCTGAAAACACGCTGATCAAACTTTGGAGGAGCATATGCCCTTCGGCATGAACCCTCTTACGGGGAGACCTGGCCCAGCACCTTCGCAGCCGCGTGATGGCGATAAGAAACAGGCTAGGCAGCGCATTAATGTCGAGGTGCGTGAAGGGCGCAGACCACATCCTAACGCGATGCCGTGCCATGATTGTGGACATGTATGGTCGGACGGCGAGCGCCGCCATGAGTACGACCATTTTTTAGGATACGCGGCAGAGCATCATTACGACGTGCAGGCCGTGTGCACGAAATGCCATGCCGCGCGCGACAATGCTAAGGCGCAGCAAACACATTGTTCTCACGGCCATGAATTTACGCCGGAAAATACCATCATTAAATCGAACGGAATGCGGCAATGCCGAGAATGTCGACGGGCATTTGACCGAAATCGCGGGCGCGGGGCGGAATACTGGCGCCAATATCGCGCCGCCAAGAAAGAAGCAGAAAATGGCGAAAACCAGAATTGAGTGGGCGGATTTTACTTGGAATCCGTGGGTAGGTTGTACCGAGGTGAGCCCGGCCTGCGATAATTGCTATGCGCGCGTGATGATGGATGACCGCTACCACCGGGTTGAGTGGGGCGCTGGGATGGATAGAAAGCGCACCAGCGAGGCGAACCGGAAGCTGCCATACCGCTGGGACCGAGCAGCTGCGGCCGCCGGCGAGAAACATACGGTCTTCTGCCTCAGCCTGGGAGATATATGGGACAACGAGGTGGATCAGGTTTGGCGCGATCAGGCGCTCACCACCATGTGGGAAACCCCGAACCTGATCTATTTGCTGTTGTCCAAGCGCATAGGAAACGCGGTGAAGATGGCCGGAGGCCCAATGCAGGGCACCGTGTCACTTCCGCCCAACGCGGCACTCGGTGCCACGATGGTCAATCAGCCGGAATGGGACCGTGACGCGCGAAAGCTGGCCGAAGCCGCCGAACGCCTCGGGGCTCTGTTCACCTTCGCCAGCGTCGAACCGATGCTTGAGCGGATATGGATTGGCGACACGCCGTGCCCGGATTGGGTGATCTGCGGCGGTGAAAGCGGGCCACATGCTCGCGACATGCCGGAGCGCTGGGCTTTCGACCTGAAAGAGCAAACCGTCAGACGGGGCAAAGCCTTTTTCATGAAGCAAATGGCGCACAAGGCGCCGATACCCACCGATCTTCTGGTCCGGCAATTTCCAAAGGCAATTGCGGCATGAAGCCGGTCCGCCTCCAGCTTTCCCGTCGCAAGGGTTTCGACCTCCAAGCCCTGAGCCGGTCCACGAACGGCCTGGACGCGGTCAATGTCACGCGGCGGAGCAAATGGGGAAATCCGTTCGTGGTCGGGTCGGAAGTGCTCAGCAGCAAGGGCGATTACCTCATGCCTCCGGAAGAAGCGGTTGACCTGTTCCGCTTCTGGGTAACGAGGATTGATACGCCTGCCGAGCGAGAAAACATCGAAGCCTTCGGCCTCTGCACCTTTGACCTGACCGATATCACGAAGGAGTTGCGCGGCAAAAATCTCGCTTGCTGGTGCAAGCCCGGCTCGCCCTGTCACGCCGACGTTTTGCTGGAGCTGGCGAACGCATGATGCCCTGCGAGCACGTCACCATCGAAAATCGCCGCATGATCGTATGCACCGGCCGGCGCGGCCGCCGCCAGTGCTCGGCCTGCAAGAACGCCTGGGCCAGCCTGGAATGCGATTATCCCGACGCGAAGAAGAAGTCCGGCACCTGCGACAAGCCGCTGTGTACCGAGTGCGCCGTCAAGATGGGCGAGAACCTGGATTACTGCCCGCACCATAAAACCGAGACGCCGCCAGGCCCGGCGCAGCTGGGGCTGGAGCTATGACCCGCCGATCCGCGCGCTTTACCCAGGCCGAGATCAGCCGCGCCGCCAAGGTCGCGAAGGCGCAGGGCATGGCGGTGGAGATCGCCCCGGATGGGTCAATTCGGATCGTGCCGGTCGTCCCCATGCCTGTGCGTATCCCCGAGGGCGGCGTTGAGGAAGAACGGAGAATCGTGTTTTGACCGAAGAAATGCCCCGCCCCAGGCCTCTTTACCTCCACAGGTTCAAGACGCGCCACGGCAATTACGTCTGGTACGTCAGGAGACCGGGCGGGAGGCGGGTGCGGATCAAGGGCGAATACGGCAGCCCCGAGTTCAATGCGGCCTATGTCGCGGCGCTGGACGGTCTGCAGCCCTCCCAGGCAAAACTTCCCGAGGCCAAGGGCACCATGACGTGGCTCTGGGGCCAATACCGGCAGACGACCGCGTGGACTGGCCTCTCGCCCGCCACCCGCAAGCAGCGGGAAAACATCATGGTCGGGGTTCTTAAGAAGATAGGCGAGGAGAAGTGCGCCGCAATCAAGCGCAGCCATGTCGTGGCGTCGCGGGATGCCCGCTCTGCAACGCCCGCTCAGGCCCGCAACTTCCTGGATGCCATGCGCGGCCTCTTTCGCTGGGCGCTCGAAGCCGATCACATCAAAACCGATCCAACCGTCGGCGTGACAAACCCACCAAAGACAAAGGGGCCGGGCTTCCCGGTGTGGGCCGAGGACGATGTGGACCGCTATCAGGCGAAATGGCCACTCGGGACAAGAGAGCGGGTTTGGCTCGACGTGTTGCTCTATACGGGGCTCAGGCGCGGCGACGCGGTCAAGCTGGGGCGCCAGCATGTCAGGAACGGAATCGCCACCCTCCGCACCGAAAAGAGCCGGCAGGAGACAGTCGTCACCATCCCAATCCTTCGGATTCTGCAAACCACCCTCGCCGCGGGTCCAATCGGTGAAATGACCTTTATCTGTGGCGGCCGCCGGCAGCCGCTGACCAAGGAAAGCTTTGGCAATATGTTCCGGTTGGCCTGCAAGGAAGCAGGCGTCCCCGGATCAGCGCACGGCATTCGCAAGATCGCCGCAACCAGGGCTGCTGAAAACGGAGCGACCGTGGCAGAGCTCGAGGCCCTGTTCGGCTGGCATGGCGGCGGAATGGCTTCGCTCTATACTCGTGACGCTGATCGCGCGCGCCTATCGAAGGGCGCAGCAACAAAGCTGGAACGTTCTATGTGCCCACCTGAGCGGATGGTGGGCACGGCAGGCGAAAAAACCTAGTCGGATCAATGCTGATTTTTTGGCCTGGTGCGGTCAAGAAGACTCGAACTTCCACGGGTTGCCCCACTAGCACCTCAAGCTAGCGCGTCTACCGTTACGCCATGACCGCACGCCAAAGGGAAAAATCCCGGTAGGACGGGGGGTTTAGCAACCCTGCCCCGTTTGGGCAAGCTGCAATAAATACCGGATTCGAGGGGCCGATCGGCGCCAAAAGGCCGGACCTTGGGCAGGCCGCCCGAATAGCCATCATGCGCCGTTGGGCGGGGCTCAGAGGCGCGACTCTGCCCTAAGTTCGCGCCCATGCCGCTGCAAACCGCCCTTGCCGTCCTGGTCTTTGCGTCCGTCATGGCGTTCACGCCCGGGCCCAACAATGTGATGCTGGCTTCGTCCGGCGCGCGCTTCGGCCTGGCGCGCACCCTGCCCCATCTGGCGGGCGTGACGGTCGGCTTTCCCGTGATGCTGCTGCTGGTGGGGCTGGGCCTGGCCTCGATCCTGCTGGCCTCGCCGCTGCTGCAGACCATCATGAAGATCGTCAGTTGCGCCTATCTGCTCTGGCTGGCTTTCCAGATCGGGCGCAGCGACACGGTGATGGGCGATGGCGGCGCGGGCAAGCCGCTCACCTTCGTGCAGGCCGCGGCGTTCCAGTGGATCAATCCCAAGGCCTGGCTGATGGCGGTGGGCGCGATCTCCGCTTACACCGCCGGCCAGGGCAGCCGCCTCTATCTGCAGGTGGCGATCATCGCCCTGATCACCTTGGTCGTGACCTTGGCCAGTACCTGGACCTGGACCGCGTTCGGCGCCGGCATCCGGCGCTATCTGCGCAGCGCACGGGCACTCAAGCTGTTCAACCTGGCGATGGCCTTGGCGCTGCTGGCGTCGGTGTTGCCGATCCTGATCGAGATCAAGGACAGACTGTCAGGCAGCTAGATGCCGCCGCCGTCCGTCAAGTGGATACCGCACTCATCCTTGTCGAGGCCCGACCAGCGCCCGGCGCGATAATCCTCGCCCGCCTGGACGCGGCGCGTGCAGGGAATGCAGCCGATGGAGGGATAGCCGTCTTCCACCAGCGGATGCTTGGGCAGCTTGTGGCGCTCGGCATAGGCTTCCAGCTGATGCAGGTCCCAGTTCCAGAGCGGATTGAAGCGATAGCGGCCCTCAAAGAATTCCACCGGCTCCATGGACGAACGCTCCCGGGTCTGGAAACGCTTGCGGCCGGTGATCTGGGCCTTGAACGGCTCCAGGGCGCGGGACAGCGGCACGGTCTTGCGGAAATCGCAGCAGGCATCGGCGTTCTTGGACCACAAGGTGCCTTCCGGATCTTGGCGCTCGCGTTCCGCCAGCGAGGGCGAGAGCGAGCGCACATCGCCCAGACCCAGCATGTCCTGGAGACGATCGCGATAGCGCAAGGTTTCGCCAAACAGCTTGCCGGTGTTGAGGAACAGGATCGGCGTGTTGGGATCGACCTCCGCCACCAGCTTGAGCAGCACGGCGGATTCGGCGCCGAAAGACGACACCACCGCGGTCTGGCCGGCGAACTCGCCGGTCAGGGCCAACTCCACAATACCCAGGGCATCGCGGTTCGCCGCCTTGCCTTGCAACTCTTTCAGATGCGCCAGCACCTCGGCGTCGGGCGCCGGCCGGGGGCGTAAACCGCGCCGCGGATCTATGACTGTGACATTACCAGTAGAAGTGGGGCTCATAGCCATCCCATCCGCGCGATCATCTCGCGCACCTGTTCGGAAACTTCCGCGGGCGGCAGCCCTTGTGCCCGCCATTTGGCGCGGGCCGCGCCCAGCTCCTTCAGTCGGCCGGTCCATTCCGGCCCGAACTGCTCGGCCAGGGTCTCGCGCAGCTGCCGGGCCAGGCCCGGCACCTGGCCGCCGGTCGAGGCGGTCAGCAGCAGATCGCCTCGGCGGACGATGGCCGGGACATGAAAATCGCAGAGCGGCAGCACATCCTCGACATTGACCAGCACCTTCAGCCGGCGGGCGCAGGCTGCCAGCTCACGCGCCTCGCCCTCATCCAGTCCCGCCACAAACAGGAGCTGCAGAGACGCCAGAACCTCGTCCGTGACCGTTTCTGGCAGCAGACGCGCTTCCACCCCCGCCTCGGCCAGCAGGGCCGCGCGGCGCTCGCGTGCCTGCCCACGGCCGGCCAGGCCGACCTTCAGGCTCACGGGATTGAAGACCAGCGGAAGCATCCACCCTCTCTAGCTGGAGAGAGGTAGGCGTGGCCGGGCTAAAATGCAAGAATTGAGTGGGGAATAGAAATAACTACAGTAAAAGTGTGTAGTTACTCATAGTTTTTCAGAAGATCCACGACCGAAACCGCGATCTTGTCGCCCTGGATCTGGATCTCGCCTTTGGCCACGGCCTTATCGTTGGCCAGGATGGTCACGGGGTCGTCCTGGTGGCTGTCCAGTTCGATCACGGCGCCACGGCCCATGCGCAGCAGCTGGTGCATCGGGATCACCGAGCGGCCCAGCACCACCGAAATTTCAACCTTCACATTATCGACATTGGAAGCCATAGACCCGAGCCCTACATTGAGAAGAACCGGTCAAATCTGCCGGATTATGGTTTCGGAAATCTTAATTTGAACGCACCCGTCCGCCTGCCCCCCGAA
>Ga0265338_10000774_pt1 | contig 54489 bp, 46 predicted proteins | sample 42126metaG_FD_193579 | JGI IMG/M metagenome (GOLD analysis project Ga0265338, IMG submission 193579) | Rhizosphere microbial communities from Carex aquatilis grown in University of Washington, Seatle, WA, United States - 4-21-26 metaG | ecosystem: Host-associated > Plants > Roots > Rhizosphere... | reverse complement strand
ACGGTGTTTATACCGCGAATCTTTGGTTCACCAACCTGACGAGCCATACGGCTGTCATGGTTCCGGTTGTGTTGCAAGTGGGGGGGTCGATTGTTCAAAACGGCGGGTTTGAAGCGGGAAATTTTTCGTTCTGGATCCTGGTTAATGACCTGTACAGCCGGGTTGACCATAATGCCGCCATTTCCGGGATCGCGCCGCATTTAGGCTCCTATCTGGCCGCCTTTGGCGACAGCGGCACGTTGGGCACGCTTTCTCAAACGTTGCCGACCGTCGCCAATCAGACCTACTTGCTTTCATTATGGCTCAATAGTCCGAATGTGTTGCTGGTCAGCGGTGGGACGGCGACCAACAATACACCAAACGAATTTAGAGTTTCATGGAATGGAAACGTGCTTTTCGACCAGGTCAATATCGGTCAGATTGGCTGGACCAACCTGCAGTTCATAGTCACCGCCACCAGTTCTAACACCGTTCTTCAGTTTGGAGAGGAAATGGATACCTGGTATCTGGGGCTCGATGATGTCAGTGCCGTGCCCATTCCCTATCCGTCCTTCCGTTCGGTTGCGAAAGTGAGCGGCAGCAATGCCGTTGTATTCAGCTGGAATACCATGGCGGGCTTCATGTACCAGGTTCAGTACGTGACTAATCTGACCAGCACCAATTGGATCACGGTAAGTACCAACACTGCGGTCGGGCCGATATTGACGGTGACCAACAGCTTCGGAACGGATCCGCAACGGTATTATCGCATCCGCCGGTTGCCATAAAACGCCGCTGTTCGGATTAAATGTCGGGAGACTGGATTTGCTGTCGTATGCGTTGTCCCAGTGCATTGTCGGCTGAGACAGCCGGCGTTATCGTTTGAAACATGCCACTCTGCCGGGGTAGTGCCCTGATTTGGTTGAGTGCTGGCCCAATCGCCTCGTCACCTCGTCGCCTACAAATTATGACACTGCCTGCCGGCGTGATATCTTGATTTTTCCAATGAATTACGTTTAAAAATGCAACCACCGCCGGTCCTTTTACTCTCATATCAAGTGGAACACCTCGTGCTACATTCACAAGACCATGTATATCCAATGTACTCCCCCGGATAAGTGCCGCTTGACGTTGATCCCTCGAATTTCATTGGCTGTCATCATCGTCGGTCTGGCGTTATTTTTTAGCGTTATCAATACAAGCCATGCCGCCGACCTGAAATATGTGCCCGGTCACATACCGAAAATTGTGTCCCAACTGCAACCGACAGGGCGATTGCTGGCGACGGACCATCTGCGCCTGGCCATCGGATTGCCGTTGCGCAACGAAGCCGAGTTGGATGACCTGCTGCGGCAGATTTATGACCCGGCCAGCCCGAATTACCACCAGTACCTCACGCTGGAGCAGTTCACGGAACGGTTTGGTCCGACGGAAAAGGATTATCAGGCGATCATTGCTTTCGCGACGGCAAACGGCCTGACGGTGAGCGGCACCTATCCGAACCGGATGGTGGCGGACGTGAGCGGTTCGGTGGAGGATATCGAACGGGTTTTTCACCTTACCCTGAATGTCTATCGGCATCCCAAAGAAAACCGGACGTTTTACGCACCCGACGTCGAGCCGTCAGCGGACCTGCCGGTGCCGGTTCTACACATCGCCGGACTGGACAATTACTCCTTGAAACGGCCGATGGCGACGTTCAAAAAAATCGCTGCCGCCAATGCCGACGTGGTTCCCAGCGCCGGTTCCGGGCCTGGCTCTTCCTATATGGGCCTTGATTTTCGTGCGGCGTATGCTCCGGGAGTAACGCTGTCCGGTAACGGACAGAGCGTCGCGCTGGTGGAATTCGACGGTTATCACGCACCGGATATCACGGCTTATATCCAGAAGGCTGGGCTTACAAATTACACAGTCAACATCACCAATGTTCCGGTTGCTGGTGGAGTTTCTGTTCCTGGAGCCGGCAACGGCGAAGTATGTCTGGATATCGAAATGGTTTTGGCGATGTCGCCCGGAGTGACCAATATCTTGGTTTACGAGGCGCCCAATCCCACGCCCTGGGTGACCATGCTGAGTGCCATGACGAACAAGGTGAATGGCGTGTTGCCCAAGCAAATCAGCTCTTCCTGGGGCGGCGGTTCTCCGGACCCAACGTCCGAGGGTGTTTTTAAGCAGATGGCCGCCTTGGGCCAGTCGTACTTCAACGCTTCCGGTGATTATGACGCGTTCAACGGGTCCATCCCGTTTCCGTCTGACAGCACGAACATCACGGAAGTTGGCGGGACCGTTTTGAGCACCACGGGTCCGCTGGGTTCCTTCGTTTCGGAAACAGTGTGGAATGACCGCACCGTCAATCCCAACGGTGGCAACTGGGGAAGCAGTGGTGGTATCAGCCCGACCTACCCGATACCGGTTTGGCAGCAGGGCATCAACATGACAACCAACCTGGGGTCAACGACCATGCGCAATGTGCCGGATGTGGCGCTCACGGCCAAAAACATTTTCATCATCGCCGACACCAATCAAACAGAGATTGCCTCCGGAACCAGTTGTGCCGCGCCGTTGTGGGCAGGCTTCATTGCCCTGGCCAATCAACAGGCGGCAACCGCCGGCCGTTCCAGCGTGGGCTTTATCAACCCGGCTATTTACGCGATTGGCAAAGGCACCAACTACAACGCCAACTTCCATGATGTTACAACCGGCGACAACACCTGGTCAGGTAGTCCCACAAAATTTTATGCCACGAATGGTTTTGATTTGTGCACCGGTTGGGGCAGTCCAACCGGTCAAAGTTTGATTGACGCATTGGCCGGGCCGGCGGATACCCTGGGCATCTCGCCTCTGACCGGTTTCAACGCGTACGGTGCGACCGGAGGCACGTTCAACGTCACTTCGCAGCTTTTTACCTTGACCAATACCAGCGGCAGTTCGTTGAACTGGCAGATTGGCAATACCTCGGCGTGGCTCACGATTTCATCCACGAGCGGTACGATCCCTGCGTCAGGGTTTGCGACCACCACCATCGGATTGACAGGTGTGGCTAGCAATCTTGCCGCCGGCACTTACACTGCCAATGTATGGTTTACCAATAAAACCAGCAGTGTTGTCCAAGCCCGCCTGTTCACACTACAGGCAGTGCCACCGCTGGTGGTCACTCCGGCCACCGGGTTTACCTCCGCCGGGGCGGTGGGCGGTCCGTTCAACAACAATTCGCAAAACCTTTTCCTGACCAACCTGGGAACGGCATCACTCAACTGGAGCGTCATCAACACATCACTCTGGCTGAATGCCACGCCGGGAAGCGGAACGCTCTCGCCCAGCGGTGGCAACACGACGGTGGCCGTGGCCTTGAATGCGACGGCCAACAATCTGGCGGCCGGGGTTTATTCAGCCAGCCTCTGGTTCAGCAACCAGACCACGCACGCCGCCCAGAATGTACCGTTTGTGCTTCAAATCGGCCAGACACTGATTCAAAACGGCGGGTTTGAAACCGGTGATTTTTCCTTCTGGTCGCTGGCCCAGGATACCGGCAGTTTTGTTGACGACGGTTCAGTTGCGGGCATTACGCCTCACTCTGGAACCTATCTGGCTGCGCTGGGACAGGCCGGATCGGTCGGCTTTTTGAGCCAGACCCTGTCAACGATTGCCAGCCAGCCGTATCTGCTTTCGCTCTGGCTGAACAGCACGGGGATCAACACACCAAATGAATTCAGTGTTTCCTGGAACGGAACCACGCTCTTTGACCAGGTCAATATTGGTTCCATCGGCTGGACCAACCTGCAATTCATTGTCACGGCCACCAGTTCCAGCACGGTATTGCAGTTTGGCGAACGGAATGATCCGTGGTATTTGGGTCTTGACGACGTCAGTGCGGTGCCGATTCCCTTTCCCTCGTTCCGTTCCGTCGCCAAGATGGGAAACAGCAACGCCGTGGTCCTGGTTTGGAATACCATGGCCAATCTTTCCTATCAGGTTCAATACTCGACCAATCTGGCCGCCACCAATTGGATTATTTTAAGCACCAATACCGCGGTCGGTTCAACCTTATCCGTGACCAATGGTTATGGGGCCAACCCGCGCCGGTTTTACCGCATCCGGCAGCTGCCATGACTTCGACCATCCTTGCCCGTCGGAGCGGATGAAGTAGCATGGGGCGTGACCGAATTGCTCGAGCGCGTCGAACAAAACCTTCAAAACCGCAAACTGCTCCAACCCGGGCAGGTGGTTCTGATGGCGGTTTCCGGCGGATTGGATTCGATGGCGCTCCTGCACCTCCTGCATCGGCTCGCCGGCCGGCACGCCTGGCGACTGACGGTGGCTCATTTCAATCATCGGTTGCGCGGACGCAGCAGCGATGCCGACGAACGGCTGGTTCGCCGGATTGCCGCCCGGCTGAAATTACCCGTGGTGGTCGAACGTGCGGAGGTAAAGGCGTTCGCCAAGAAGTCAAAACTGTCCGTCGAAATGGCCGCCCGAAAACTGCGGCATGAATTTCTCTCGCGCGCAGCCCGGAAACGAAAAATCCGCGTCGTGGCCCTGGCGCATCATGCGGACGACCAGGTGGAGCTTTTCTTTCTGCGCCTGTTGCGCGGCGCGGGCGGTGAAGGCCTGGCGGGAATGAAATGGCATTCGCCATCGCCGGCCGATTCAAACATCACGCTGGTCCGGCCGCTGCTCGACGTCCGGCGGGAAGAGCTCAATCAATGGGTGCGGGAAAACCAGATCCCGTTTCGCGAGGACGCGACGAATTTTTCCACGGATTTCCTTCGCAACCGGATTCGCCACGAACTGCTGCCGTTGCTTCGCAATAAGTATCAGCCGGGACTGAATCGGACCGTGCAGCGCGTGATGGAAATTGCCGGCGCCGAATCGGAGGCGGTCAGCGAAACCGCCCGGCGTTGGGCTGCCGGCGGCAGACCCGAATCTGTTAAGTCCAGATCGGCCAAGGACCATTTTGAAACCCTGTTGCCGGCCGTTCAACGAAAAATTTTACAACGGCAGTTGATCGGACTGGGTGTGCCGGTGGATTTCGAACTGATCGAACAACTCCGTGAATCGACGGATCGCTTCGTGAGCGTCGGATCTGGATTGGCCGTGGCGCGTGAGGCAACGGGCCGGGTGAATTTGCATGCCGAACCGCCGGTGGAATTCGATCCGCAGGAAACTTGCGTGGCCTTGGCGGGCCGGGCAGGCAAGGTGCGGTTTGCGGGCATGCGTCTGGCTTGGCGACGGGAAGCCGCCGCCGGTCTGGTCCGGCCCCGCCGGCAAAAGGGCGGCGAATTTTTTGACGCCGACCGGGTCGGCAGCAGAATCATCCTGCGCCATTGGCGTCCCGGCGATCGTTTTCAACCCATCGGCATGAAATCCGCGGTGAAACTTCAGGACCTGTTCACGAACGGGAAAATCCCGCGGGCCCGGCGGCGGGAATTGATTGTGGCCACGGCGGCGGATGGCCGGATTTTCTGGGTTGAGCAATTGCGCATCGGCGAGCCTTTTAAACTGACGTCCCGGACGCGGCGGCATTTAATCTGGCGCTGGCAGCGCCCGGTTCCGGGGGAAACCTGCTGAATGCGGCGGTTTGGTGACGGTTTTGATGGTGAAAAGAGCTTTACACTGAAAATGTGGATAACTATCATCCTCCATTCAAATTGAATATGGAAGCGAAGACGAAGACGATTGAACAATTTAAGGTGCACGCCAAGGACACGGGATCGGCGGACGTGCAGATTGCGCTGTTGACCCAGCGGATCAACCATCTGACCGAGCATTTGCAGACCAACAAGAAGGATCACAGCTCGCGCCGCGGGCTGCTGATGATGGTCGGCCAACGCCGCCGCCTGCTGGAATATCTGCAAAACATCGACGTGAGCCGCTACCAGGCGGTCACCAAGAAGTTGAAACTGCGCCATTGAATTTGCGGAGGCGCGGTTTTTTATTTTCGAGCCGCCGCCTTTCGCTCACGATCTTGAGCTGGAAACGCGAACGGCTCAATTTCCAAACCGAACATCGCGAATAAACATTCCATTGCCCCTGGGAAATTTCAATCAGCTCCGAAGGTATTCGGGGTTCACTGAAGTTCCTCCGGAGGCAATGGGTTACAGTTACTATGCCAGAAAAAATCAGCGCCCAGGTGGGCGACAAACAGATCATCATTGAAACCGGAAAGCTCGCCAAACAGGCGGATGGGGCCGTAACCATCCAGCTCGGCGAAACCATCATCCTCGTGGCTGCCGTCGCCGCCACAAAAGCCAAGGAAGGCCAGGACTTTTTCCCCCTGACGGTTGACTACCGCGAGAAGGCCGCGGCGGCAGGCAAGTTTCCCGGCGGTTATTTCAAACGTGAAGGCCGGCCCACAGAAAAGGAAATTCTCACCTGCCGGCTCACCGACCGCCCCATCCGCCCGCTCTTTCCCAAGGGCTGGTATAATGAGGTGCAGGTCCAGACCGTGGTGTTGAGCGCCGATGGCGAAAACGATCCGGACATTCTCAGCATCATCGGCGCGTCCGCCGCGTTGATGGTCAGTGACATCCCGTGGGACGGCCCCCTGGGCGCCGTGCGCGTCGGTCGCATCAACGGCAAGTTCATCGCCAATCCGACCCATGCGGAACAGGCGGAAAGCGATCTCGACCTTGTTTACGTTGGCAACGCCACCGATATCGTGATGTACGAAGGCGCCGCCAAGGAAATCTCCGAGGCGGATTTCAATGCCGCGCTCAAGTTCGGCCAGGAATGCTGCCAGCCGCTCATTGCCGCGCAAAAGGAGCTCGCTGCCAGGGCGGGCAAGAAGAAGCGTGAAATCACGCTGAACATCGTCCCGGACGAAATCCTACAGGAAGCCAAGAAGCTCGCCGGCGACCGGTTTGTGCCCGCGCTGCTCACCCCGGGCAAACTCGCCCGCGAAACCGCCTGCAAGGCGATCCAGAATGAGGTTGGCGCCAAGCTGCTCGAAAAATTCGGGGCCGAAAAAGTCACCGATTTTGTCGTCAACGACGCGTTTTATTACATCCAGAAGGAAGCGGTCCGCAGTTTGATCCTGGACGGCGGCAAACGCCTGGACGGCCGCAGTTTTGACCAGGTCCGCCCCATCAGCAGCGAAGTCGGCTTTTTGCCTCGCGCCCATGGTTCGGCCATATTCTGCCGGGGCGAAACCCAGGCGGTTACGCTGGCGACGCTGGGCACCGGCGACGACACGCAGGAATTCGATTCCTACACCGGCGGCGGGAACGAGAAGAAATTCATCCTGCACTACAACTTCCCCAATTTCTCCGTTGGTGAAACTGGACGCATCAGCGGTCCCGGCCGGCGTGAAATCGGTCACGGCGCGCTCGCCGAACGCAGCATCGAACCGATGATTCCGGCCACGAATTATCCCTACACCATCCGCGTGACCAGCGAGATCATGGAATCCAACGGTTCCACCTCCATGGCGAGTGTTTGCGGTGGTACCTTGGCGCTCATGGATGCCGGTGTTCCCCTGATTCGTCCGGTGGCGGGAATCAGCGTCGGCATTTGCACCGAATACGCGGACAAGAAGATCTCCAAGTATCAGCTGCTGACCGACATCATCGGCTGGGAAGACCATTACTGCGACATGGATTGCAAAATCGCCGGGACGGAAAAAGGCATCACCGGTTTCCAACTCGACCTGAAGCTCAAGGGCATTCCCCATACGTTGATGGCCGAGACGATTGAAAAGGCCCGTGTCGCCCGCATGCACATTCTGGCCGAAATGGTCAAAACGCTCGCCGAACCGCGCAAGGAAATCAGCAAATACGCCCCACGCATTCAGACCGTCAAGATAAACCCCGAGAAAATCGGCGCACTCATCGGGCCCGGCGGCAAGAACATCAAGAAGCTGGTGGAGGAATCAGGCTGCGAAATCGACATCGAAGACGATGGCACGGTGAACATCTTCTCCGTCTCCGCGGAGGGCATGAAAATCGCGCTCGACGCCATCACGGGCATGACATCGGAAGCCGAAATAGGAAAAGTCTATCGCGGCAAGGTCGTCACCATCAAGGAATTCGGCTGTTTTGTGGAATTTCTGCCTGGCAAGGACGGCCTGGTCCATATCAGTGAACTGGCCAATTTCCGCGTCAAGAAGACTGAGGACATCGTCAAAATGGGCGATGATATCTGGGTCAAATGCCTGGGTGTGGATGAAAAGGGCCGGGTGCGCCTGTCACGCAAGGCCGCAATGGAAGACCGCGACAAGCAAGAGGCTGGAAAAGAAGTGGCAATCGAAGCCAAGCCATAATCCTCCCAAAACGAATTCAAGCGCGGACGGCACCCGTCCGCGCTTTTTTTTCGTTTATGGTGATGCGGCGCGGTAAAACCTGACCGGATAAGAGAACACGTTGGTGTCGGTGAACTGCCAGGTTCCATTAGTCCCGGCGGCGTTGGTGGACACCGTCTGCCAAATGACGGGGGGAGTCAGGTTCGTGGCGGCCTGCACCAGATAATTCTGCTCTGCGCCGCCGGCAAAATGGAGCGTCACACTTCCATCCGGGTTGGGACCGATGCCGGTGATGGAAGGCGGAATCAAAACGGTCAAATGGACAATGCTGCTGGTGACACTTCCAAAGGCGCCGCTGACGACGAGCGCGTAGGTGCCTGCGCTGGCAGGGTTCGAATCGTTTAGCGAGAGCACGGGAGATCCATTCAGACCGACTTTGCGGATGCGCCTGTTTCCTGTATCGGCGATGAAAAGGTTGTTGGCTGCATCCAGTGCAACACCAGTCGGAAGGCCCAAGGTGGCATTGATGGCCTGTCCGCCGTCACCCGCGAAACCGTAGCTTCCATTTCCAGCCACGAGGGTCAGATTGCTGTTGATATCCAATTCGTAGATGCGGAGGCCATCAATAAACATATTGCCATATGGATCCAGTGTAAATGCAGCAGCGGAGATATTCGCCGCCGTGGTGATGATCCCGTTTGTATCCACCTTGCGGATTCTTCCATTTTCCGCAATGAGCAGATTCCCTGACGCATCCAGGACGACGCACTGGGGAGAACTCAAGCTGGCATTTGTGGCCTGGGTGCCATCACTGCCGCTACCGCCTCCAGCGGCCGTGTTGATGTAACCATCCGTATCAACCATTCGGATGCGGTTATTCCTAGTGTCGGCAATGTATAAATTGCCCATGGCATCCAATGCGACTCCCGTTGGATTGTTCAAGGTGGCATTCGTGGCCAAGTCACCGTCGCCTGAAAAATAGCCGTTGAAGTTTCCCGCGATGGTTGTCATGACACCGTTAACATCTCGTTTGCGGATTCGATTATTTCTGGTATCGGCAATAAACAGGTTGCCGGACGCATCCAATGCTGTTGCGCTGGGGAAGTTAAGATTGGTGGCAATAGTCGTGATGACACCGCTGGTTTCGACTTTACGAATTGACCCGCCCCATTGATCGGTGATCAGTAGGTTGCCGTTGGAATCCACTGTTACGTATGTAGGAATGTAAAAACTTGCATTGGTTGCCTGACCGCCGTCACCCGAGGAGTTGAAATTGCCATTCCCGGCTACGGTCATAATGATTTTGTTCAGAATATTGCTGCCATTGAACTGCCATTGATAGGTGACCGGGCCAGCTCCGATGAAGCCGGAGCTGATTGTGCTGTTGTTGCCCTGCCACACCGACAGTCCAGGCGGGTCGGTTGTGACAGGAAATCCAGACCAAACCACAGCCAGTTGGGCGATGCTGCTCGTGATACTGCCGTAGGTGTTGGTGATGATGACTGTGAAATAGCCGTCATCATTGGTTGTAGTTATGGCCAGGTTCAGCGTGGCGCTGACGGCGCCGGAAAAATTTCCACCGTCGGACAGGTTGGTTCCATTTTCCTGCCATTGATACGACAGGGGAAGGGAGCCCAAAGCCGTGACATTGAAGGAGGCAGGCAGGCCATTAATGGCCGTCTGGCTTTGAGGGCTGGCAATGATGGATGGCGGTTGCATCACCGTCAGCGTGACAATGCTGCTGGTGACGCTGCCGAAAGGGCTGGTGACGATGAGATCGTAGTCGCCGGAATTGGCGGCGTTGACATTTTTCAGGGTCAGCGTGGGCGAACCGCCGAATCCTACCTTGCGAATGCGGTTGTTATAGGAGTCAGCGATGATCAGGTTGTTGGCCGGGTCCAGGGCCACGGCAAACGGCTGGTTCAACCTTGCCGTCCCGGCTGCCCGGCCGTCGCCGGAATAACCGCCAAGCCCCTTGCCGGCGACCGTGGTGATGATGCCGTTGGTGTCGACCTTCCGGATGCGGTTGTTCCAAGTATCGGCGATGAATAGATTGCCGTATACATCTACGATGACGTCAGAAGGGTCCGACAAGCAGGCATTGGTGGCCGGGCCGTCGTCTCCGGCGTAGCTCCCAGTGAGCCAGGATATGTAAGGAGGATCATTCGTCGTGCTGCCGGCTACCGTGGAGATGATGCCGTTCGTATCCACCTTGCGAATGCGCTGGTTGAACTTGTCTGTGATAAAAATATCGCCGGCGGAATCAACTGCCATTGCATAGGGATATCGAAACATTGCATTGGTTGCAGGACCGCCGTCGCCCAAAAATCCCCACCGACCATTCTGCGAATTTGTTCCGGCGACACTTGTAATAATGCCACCCGCGTCCACTTTCCGTATCCGGTTATTCCATGAATCAGCGATGAACAGATTTCCGGTGCTGTCCACCGCCACGCCGTAGGCACCCCGAAGATTGGAGTTTGTAGCAAAACCGCCATCCGTGGAATAGCCGTTGGTTCCCGTGCCGGCGACAGTTGCGATGATGCCGTTTGTGGACACCATGCGGATGCGCGAGCTGTTGGTGTCCGCGATGTACAAATTTCCAACGCTGTCCAGTGCCAGTCCGTAGGGGGTGCGCATGCTGGCGTTGGTGGCCTTGCCGCCGTCGCCGGATGAGGTGAACACGCCATTGCCGGCCACGGTGGTGATGATGCCGTTGGTATCGATCTTGCGTACGCGGCTGTTATAAGTGTCCGAGATGAACACGTTGCCGGCGACATCCACCGCCACGCCGGAGGGTTGTTTCAATGCCGCATTGGTTGCCGGTCCGCCGTCACCGGAAAAACCGGCGGCACCTGTCCCGGCAATCGTGATGATGACATTGTTCGGCAGATTGGTGCCGTTGAATTGCCATTGATAGGTGAGGGGACCGGGGCCGGAGACAGTTGCGAAGAAGCTGGCGGTATTACCGGTCAACACGGATTCGTTGGTCAGGTCGCTGGTGATGACCGGCGGTTGTTGCGCAAGAAGGTTCGATACCCAAAACACTGCGACAAACATGGTGATAAACGCCCTTTTCACTGCCATGCCTTTCTCATTCTGATCAGTTCTGATTTTGAGCCTGATTCTGAGCCTTGGGTTGTTTTTAACCCATCCTCTAATTATTACAAGCGAAAATCATAGATAACTCTTCGGTGGCGGCAATGGATTAATTACTGCAACCGTCCGCGCTTTTTGCCTTTTACAGCGCAAAATACTTACAGGTTTGACTACCGGGCCAAAGAACCTTAAATTCGAAAGCGAATGCTGGCTGTTGAATCAAAGGTGGCGAGTACAAACACTGGCGGCTCGCCGGTGGCTAATCCGAATCGTTCCTGGAAACATATCGTGGAACCAGTGGAACCCTTTCTTCAGGCGGTCAACCGCCAGTTGATCCAACAGGTCAATGATTTCGACCCGCAAATCGTTCCTTACGCCCAGTATGCCCTGAATGGCGGCGGCAAGCATTTGCGCCCCACCGTCGTGGCGTTGTCCGCCGGCGCGCTCGGCGAAATCAACGATGCGCATGTGACGGCGGCGGTCATCATCGAAATGGTGCATCTGGCCACCTTGGTGCATGACGACGTGATGGATGAGGCGGAAATCCGTCGTGAGCGGCCCACCCTGGCGGCCAACTGGGGCAATGAAATCGCCGTTTTGTTTGGCGATTGCCTGTTTGCCCAAGCGTTGAAGCTGGCGGCCAGCTTTCCGACCCCCGAAGTCTGCCGCAACGTGGCCATGGCGACGAATACGGTTTGTTCGGGAGAAATCCTGCAGACGCAACATCGCCGCAAGTTTCCCATCTCCCGCAGCGAATATTTCCGGGTGATCGAAATGAAGACCGGTGAATTGTTCACCCTCTCCTGCGATCTGGCGGCTTTTCTGAGCGGGGCAACCTCCGAAAACCGCGCCGCTTTGAGGCAGTTTGGCGCCGCTTTTGGGATCGCCTACCAGGTTTATGACGATTGTGTGGATCTGTTTGGCACGGAGGTGTCGGCCGGCAAATCGCTGGGAACGGACCTGGCCAAGGGCAAGTTGACCTGGCCGGTATTGCTGGCCTGGGAGCGCGCGAACGCCGCCGACCGGGCGCGGCTGGAACGGCTGGTGGAAAACTGGCGGCCCGAGAACCTGGCTCCGGTGAACGAAATGCTGGTCCGTTATGGAACTTTTGAACCTTCCCAGCAGGTCATCAGCCGCTATCTGGAGCAGGCCCGCCGGGCGTTGAGGATTTTACCGGAATCGACCGGCCGCGCCGGGTTGTTCGGCTTGGCCGATTTTTTGGCGCAACAAATTGACGCTTTGGCGGTTTGTATCTGAAGTGAACATGATTATGTCCGCTCCAGCCTCAAGCACGGATGATTCCGAAACACCCGCGCCGGTGGAGGAAACAGTGCTGGTGCAAAGGGCCCGGCAGGGCGATTTGGAAGCCTATGATGATTTGATCCGGCGTTATCAGGAGCGGATTTACGCCACAATCTATCATATGACGTCCAATCATGAGGACGCCAATGACCTGGCCCAGGAATCGTTCATCAAGGCGTTCCAGGCATTAAAATCCTTCAAAGGCGGCTCCAGTTTTTACACCTGGCTGTACCGAATCGCGGTCAATAAAACGATTAATTTCCTTAAACAACGCAGGAACCGCACCCATATCAGCCTGAATGATCTGGATTTTAACGCCGAACATAATCCGGATCTGGTGGCCCTGATTTCCGAGAAAACACCGCATCGGGAGGTCAATTTGGCCGAATTGCAGGAAAAATTGAACGCGGCCCTGCTCAAGCTGTCAGAACCGCATAGATTGGTTGTGGTTTTGCATGACGTGCAGGGGATGTCACATGATGAAATTGCGAAAATCATGGACTGCAACATCGGCACGGTGCGTTCACGGCTGTTTTACGCCCGGCAACAGTTACAGGCGTTGTTAGCTGATTATTTGAAGTAAAGAAGCACATATGAGCGAAAACGAGGACAATTTTAATGAGTTGCGCCGTTTGCTGGTTCTCAAACGGTACGAAACGCCTCCTCCCGGATATTTCAACCGTTTTTCCGGCGAAGTCCTGCAACGGATACGTGCCGGCGAGGCAGCGGACCCGGTTACATTCCTTGAGCAGTTGCTTGCGCCCGCAGCCGGTCTCCTCAGGATAGTGAGGCTCCTGGATGCCAAACCCGCTTTTGCCAGCGCTTTTGCCGGAGCGCTTTGCCTGGTGCTGCTGTTTGGCATTGTCTATGCCGAACGTCCGGATTTGACACCGCAGCCGATGATCCGGCCCGAGGCCACGGCGACATCACTCGCCGCTTTGTCACCCACCGCGCTGTCCCAGTCCGCCAACCAGATTGGCATCGTTTCCAGCACCAATCCCGTGCTCAGCCTTCAGCCCATAGCGGCAAATTTTCCACAACAAAATCCGCTGGCCCAGCCTGTCAGTTTCCAGGTTCCCAACTATTGATTCGCGCGGAATGCGCGTTGTGCGCTTGAAACCCCGCCGTACTTGCCATTAAATCGGGCGGTGCCAACCAAAGTCATCGCCGTAGCCAATCAAAAAGGTGGAGTGGGCAAAACCACCACGGCTGTCAATCTGGCCGCCTGTCTCGCCGCCTTGGGCCAGCGTATACTCCTCTTTGATCTCGATCCCCAGGCCAACGCCACCAGCGGACTCGGACTGGAAAAAGTTGAAGGCGCCAGCGCCTACCGCGTTTTGCTGGGTGAAGGCACCCTCCTGGAAAAAATCAAGGACACGGCGTTCGAGCGGCTGGCGGTCGTGCCTAGCGAAGTGGATTTGTGCGCCGCCGACCTGGAACTGGCCCGCATGGAAAATCATTTGCTCCGCGTACACGGGGCCTTGCAGCCGGTGCGCGAATCAGGGCGTTTCGACATCGTCCTGCTGGATTGTCCGCCCTCGTTGGGCATCCTCACCTTGAACGCCTTTGCCGCGAGTGATGGGTTGCTGGTGCCGCTGCAATGCGAGTATTACTCCCTGGAAGGCATTTCCATGATGAACCGTGTGCTCGGCCAGTTGCGCGATGCCGGTGTCAATCCGAACCTCGGCATTTTCGGTGTGGTGATGACCATGTTCGACGGTCGCACCAAGCTGTGCAACGAGGTGGTCACCGAAGTGCGGAACCAGCTGGGTGACCGCGTTTTTGAAACCCTGATTCCCCGCAGCACCCGACTGGCTGAAGCCCCGAGCTTCGGCAAACCCATCATCCATTACGACAAATACAGCAGCGGCGCGGCGGCGTACGAACTCCTGGCGCAGGAAGTTTTAAAACGGCTGGCCTCGTGATTTGTTTCTTCATTCTGCATCTGGAATTTCCTATGCTGAAACATGCTTAAACGGACGGCCCTTTTTGCGGCACACCAGCAGCTCGGTGGCAAACTTATCGAATTTGGCGGCTGGGAGATGCCCGTGCAATATACCAGCGTCACCGACGAACATCTCGCCGTCCGTAATACCGCCGGCATCTTCGACATCTCCCACATGGGTGAAGTCACCGTCAGCGGCGCGGGCGCGGCCAATTTTCTCAATGCCGTCCTCACCAACGATATTCGCAAGCTGGCGCCCGGCGAGGGCCAGTACACCTTGATGTGCCAGGAGCGCGGCGGGGTGATTGATGACTTGTACGCCTACCGGCTTTCCGGCGAGGTTTTTCTGCTCATCATCAATGCCTCGCGCATCGAACCGGATGTTGCCTGGTTGCAGGCGCAGGCCGCAAAGTTTCCCCGCCGCGGCGAACTGCAGTTGACCGACGCCTCGCACAATTACGCCGCCGTGGCCGTGCAGGGTCCGTGCGTGAAGGAATTCATCGACACTTGCATTCCCGGCCCGTCCATCTCCTGTGAACGCGTCAACGCCGTGACTGCCCTGAAGAAAAACCAGATTGGTGGCTTCCATTTTGAGAGCCACAGTCTTCTCGTTTCGCGCACCGGCTACACCGGCGAGGACGGGTTTGAAATAGTCGGCTCGGATGAGGCCATTTGCCATGTCTGGGACAAAATTCTCGCCGCCGGCCGGCCATTCGGCATCAAGCCCTGCGGTCTCGGTGCGCGCGACACGCTGCGCACAGAGGTATGCTATCCGCTTTACGGCCACGAGCTCGATGAAGTCACCACACCCATCGAGGCCGGCCTCGGGTTCTTCGTTTCGTTTGACAAGGGTGAATTCAATGGGCGCGCGGTTTTGGCGGAACAAAAGGCGCACGGCACCAAAAAGAAATTGGTCGCCTTTAAAATGACCGATAAATGCGCGCCACCGCGGCCGAATTATCCAATTTGGGCGGATGGCGCGAGAGCGGGCATCGTCACCAGCGGGACGCAAAGCCCGTCGCTGAATGTCGGGATCGGGCTGGGCTATGTACCTCCGGAGTTGGCGAAACCGGGCACGAACATCGAAATTGAAATCCGTGGCAAACGCTTCGCGGCGGTTGTGGTGCCCAAACCGATTTACAAGAAAGAGTGATTGGTAGGGACGGCGCGCTGCGCCGTCCTGCGCCGCGTTCGGCGGCGCCAAGAATCAAGTGATTCGTCCGTCACACCACATCCGTTCCGCCCGCTGCTGCGCGGGCGGGGACTTCGCAGCGCGATGTCCCCACCTAAAATTGGATTGAGAATCTGCGCAATCTGCGTAATCTGCGGGCAAGTTTTTTAATTTATGAGCAATGTTCCTTCCGACCTGAAATACACGAAATCTCACGAATGGGTGCGCGTCAGCGGTGATACCGCGACGGTCGGCATCTCCGACCATGCCCAGCACGAATTGACCGACATCGTTTTTGTGGAACTGCCGGACAAGGGCCGGCAGGTGAAGACCGGCGAGGCCTGCGCCGTGGTGGAATCGGTGAAAACCGCCAGCGACATTTACTCGCCGGTGAGCGGTGAGATTTTAGAAACCAACAAAATGGTGGTGGACGACCCGGCGCTGGCCAACAGCGAGCCCTACGCCGGCGGCTGGTTCTTCAAAATTAAATTAAGCAACCCCGCCGAACTGAACGCATTACTGACCCCGGATGATTACACGAAACAGATCAACGGTTGAGTTTCAGTTTGTGTGAAGTTGTGAAAGTCCGCTTGTTCATCAAACCATACTGCGGCTGGTGTCACAAGGCCCTGTGCTGGCAGGAAGAGCGCTTGAAAATTGTCCCGTCATCAGTTACAAGTTAGACATGAAACTTTCAGTCACGCTTGACCGCGACGAGGATGGAGTCTGGGTGGCCGAATGCCCGGCGATTCCTGGTTGCGTCAGTCAGGGCAAGACCAAGCCGCAGGCATTGAAAAACATCAAGGAAGCCATCGCGCTCTGTTTGGAAGTCCGCGCCGAACGCGGCCTGCCGCTCACCATCGAAACCCGTCAGGTAGAAGTGGCCGTCTGATGCCTGCGCTTCCGGTATTGAGCGGACGCAAAGTTGTCCGGGCATTTGTATCGCTCGGCTGGCAGGTGGCGCGTCAACGCGGCAGCCACATCATCCTGGTCAAGGACGGAGAAATTGCAACGCTTTCGATTCCAGATCACAAGGAAGTGGCCAAAGGTACTTTGCGCAGTTTGATTCGCACGGCGGGAATCACAGTGGAAGAATTTTGCGAACAGATTTGAAGTTGTGAAAGTCCGCCTGTTTATCAAACCGTACTGCGGTTGGTGTCACAAGGCCATGCATTGGCTTGATGACCACCACATCAAATACGAAACGCTGGATGTCATTGCGGATGATGAGGCTTATGCGGAAATGGTCCGGTTGTCCGGCCAGGAACTGGCGCCGGTGATGGACGTGGACGGCAAGGTGCTGGCCGACTTCGGCCCGGAAGAATTGCCCAGATTTTTTAAGAATCTTTAGCCACAGATGGGCACGGATAAACCCATATGGGAAGAGGCGGGTAGGGCGCGTCACTCCGTGCGCGCCGCCGTTCGTGTTCAGGCGAGCGGCGGGCAGGGGACTGCCCGCCCTACCTGCGATTTTATCCGTGTGCATCAGTGTCCATCCGTGGTTAAAATAAATTTGTGACGACGACCGAATTGAAACCGCGGCCGCGCCTGCCGGATTGGCTGCGCATCCCCTTGCCCACGTCCGACACGTTTGCGCACACGCGCAATCTGCTCGACGAACTCAAGCTGCACACCGTCTGCGAAAGCGCCAAGTGCCCGAATCATTGGGAATGCTGGAGCAAGGGCACGGCCACGTTCATGATTGCCGGCGACCGTTGCACGCGCGCCTGTGGTTTTTGCGCGGTGTCCACCGCCAAACCGCTGCCGCTCGAAGCCGATGAACCGCTGCGCGTGGCCGAGGCCACCCGGCGGATGAAATTGAAGCATATCGTCATCACCGCGGTCGCGCGCGACGACCTGGCGGACGGCGGAGCGGACCATTTCCGGCAGACAGTCGAGGCCGTGCAAAAAATGAATCCAGGAATCATCATCGAGGTGTTGGTGCCGGATTTTAACGAGAGCGACACCTCGATTGAGGCCGTGTTGGCAGCGGAACCACATATTTTCAATCACAACCTGGAAACCGTCCGCCGGTTAACACCCAGCGTGCGTCATCGGGCAACGTACGACCGCTCGTTAAGCGTGCTGGAGAAGGTGAAGGCGAAACGTGGCGACACCATCTATACCAAGTCCGGCATGATGCTCGGTCTGGGTGAGACGGAGGAGGAAATCATGGTGGCGCTGGAGGATCTGCGGCGCGCCGGTTGCGACATCCTCACCCTGGGCCAATATCTTCAGCCGTCCTTGAAACATCTGCCGGTGGTTGAATTTGTTTCACCGGAGATCTTTGCCGCCTACGGTCGGGTAGGGCTTGAAATGGGCTTCGTCCATGTCGCCAGCGGGCCGATGGTGCGGAGTTCCTACCATGCAGACGAGTTCAACCTGCCGTCAATGTCCCGGCAGGGTTAAGCCCCGGCGTACGAAAAGATAAATGGCCACGCCGATCAAGGCGAAGCCCACGAGAAATCCGATCACGGTGATGGTGGTTGTCATGGCGCGGGCTTGATCCAGCACTTCCGCCGAGCGTTTTTTTTCCGATTCCCGGAACAGCGCCAGCTCCTTTTCCACCGTGGCGATGGCGTCCTCGTCTTTGATTTGCAGGGTGAGCCATTTTTCCCCGGAGCGCCTCCATTCTCCCGGCAGGCGTTCAAGATTTTCGGCGGAGGGGGATTGAAATCCCCAGCGGGCCCAAAAGGGCGCATTTTCCTGCGTCCATAACCGGAAAACCCCGTTGTGGGCGGCGATGGTCCGGATGCGTTCGCCGAACAATTCCCGCGCAGTGTCGGCCACCGAAAAATCCGTGTACCCTTCGCTGTGGAGCAGGGCGTGCTGGCCTTCGATTTGAAGGCCTATCGCGCCCACGATTTGTCCCCCGGTAGTTTCAACCACCTGGAATTCGGTCAATCGCCTCTCCAGTTCATCGGCCGGAAAATGCATGGAAGTCCAGAGCCCTCTCAGGCTTGAGAAATCATCCGTGGTGGCGCGGCGGATGCGAAGTCGGATCGGACTCATCATCCGTTTATAACAATTCCGCCGGCGTCATGGCAACTGGAGCAGATAAAAAAGATACGGGGGGTTGGGACTGATCGGGTTGGTGAAGATGAAATTGCCGGAGGGGTCGAATGGGTTGGTGGCAATCGGCGTCCACTGGCTGCGGGGCAGGGTGATGTTGGTGGAGGTCAGGACGTAGTAAGACTGGCCGGGCCAGCCGCTCGCGCCACCCAGGATGAAGTTCGCGCCCGAACGGACGAACGAGTTGAAAACCGGCATGGTGGTTGCGCCGTTCAGTGGCAGGCTCATGATCCAATCGCTGACAAGCTGGACATCCTGCGTGTCCACCAGCATGGAATCCAACGGCGGCATCTGGATGGAGGGCAGGCTGCCCAGATCACGGGTGGAAATACGGGTGAGCAAAATGGAATTGCCGGGTGATTGCGGGGCGATGATGAAATTGCTGGGGCTGCCAAAATTATTGGCCGGCAGGGCATTGACCAGGCCGGCATTGGCCGTGGGGGTGGTGATGCGCGCATCCCAATTGGCCCGCTGGGCCGTGCCGCCGGGCTGGTGACACTGCGAACAATTCGCGGCGAGGAATGAACGGGCGCGATATTCGAGGCTGAAAGCGGTGTTGGTCGCGGCGGCCAGGGCGAGCAGCGTGGCCGGATTGTTGGGTGCGGGCGGACTGAAATATCCGGCAACGTTGAGTGCCGATATTTGATTGGTGGTGAGTGGACCGTAAGTGAAGTTGCGGTTCAATTGCTCCGTGCGAAAACCGAGCCCGAAACCGCCTGCCGCCGTATGGCAGGCGAGACATTCCGACCGGCTGGGATAATGCCAGATCTGGGTCCGCACCGTGCCGCCGTCGTTGAGGACGAGAGCTTCATCCAGGCCGGCTTCCGGCACGAGCGTGGCATTCGTCGCTGAATCCCAGCGATAGGTTATCCCATAAACGCCATTGGTGTTGCGGACAATGAAGCGCGTCTCCAGTCGCTTGCGCGACGCGGGAACGCCGTTGGTCAGTTCCAGTTCAAAATGTTTGATCCAGACCGTACCGGTGGGGAACGACCAGTTGCCGGCGGGGTCAAACCCGATGGCCAGACTGGGATTCGGCACGGAGAACCAGCGCGTCTTGATCGCGTTGTCGGACCAGAACGGCACGTTGAGGTCGTAGGGCACGATGCCCGCGCTGGGGGTGAGCGAAACCAGATTGGTGAAGGCGCCGGTGTCGGCGAGCGTTGGAGGCAGGGGCGCGCCCGTTGACGTGGTGTTGTAATCCAGCCGTCCAATCTGGCCGTTGTTGAGCTGCGCGATGAGCACGTCACCGTTGCGCGGGTCCGTTCCGATGGCCGATGGCCCCGCACCGGTGGTGATTTGTTGAAACGGTATGGTGTTGCTCCCGTCGTAGCGCAAAAACCAGACGTTGCCGCTGCCGTTGTCGCTGAAAACATATGCGCCATAAAGCTGCGAGATGCGGCTGCCGCGATACACCACTCCGCCGATGACGGAGTTGCCTGTGTAACCCGCGGTGCCGCTGTGGGGATATTCCTGAATCGGGAAAATCAATCCGGGCGGAGCATTGTTGGTCGATAAAATACCGGGCTGCCCCGGATATAGCTGCGAAGCCACGTGCAGGCCTTCGTAGTAGGACCAACCGCCATTGCCGCCCTTGGGCATGACATCCACCTCTTCGTAAAGATCCTGGCCGACGTCACCCACGTAGAGCCAACCGGTGACCGGATCAAAGCTGAAGCGCCAGGGATTGCGAAACCCAATCGCGTAAAACTCGCTGCGAACATTGGTCGTACTGAACGTATGGCCGTTGAAGTTGGTGAAGCCGACAAACGGGTTGTCCGCCGGAATGAAGTAATTGGTGCTGCTCGCCGGATGCGGATTGGGCAGCAGGTTCCCCGGCCGTTTATCCACGTCGATCCGCAGAATCGCCGAAAAGAATTTGTTCGTGATGACTTGGGCATTGAAGTCGCCGTTGTATTGCAAACCTTCATCGCCCACCGAGGCATAAAGATAACCGTCCGGTCCAAAATGCAAATCGCCGCCGTTGTGATTTCCCTGGGTGTCGAACTGGCTGATCAACTGGAGTTCCGTGCCGGGCAGGGCCACGTTGGCATTGGGCGGGGTTGCCTGAAACCGGGAGATGACCTGGTGACGCCCGCTGCCCTGGGAATCGGTAAGGTCACGCGAGGAGAAGACAAAAAAATAACCGTTGGTCGCATACCCGGGATGGAACGCCAATCCAATCAGACCGGACTCGCTGTCCGACAGGACCGGCAGGCTCATGAACACGGTGCGGGTGGGGGCCGCCAGGTTCGAGATCACGATGATGTTCCCGGTTTTTTCGAGGATGAACAGGCGGTTGGTTTCCTGGGGCGGTGACGCGATGCAGACCGGCTGGCTCAAGGTCACCGTGGGAAAGGCATTGGCCAGTGTATAACCGAATTGTGGCGGCTGCGGCGGTAGATTGGTGAGTGAGGTGTTCGCCACCCGCGTCAACTGGGCCGTGGCCGCAAAAGCCGCCAGCATGAACACACCACCTCCAGCGATGCGGCGCAGGAAAACCTTGGACTTCACTTGGGGAACCTACCAGTGAACTGCATCATGTCAAATGATGATAAAAGTTAAATTTGATTTTGTCCCAACCTATGCCAATTTCCCCCCGGAAGGATTAAATTTAAGACATGAACCCTATGAACAACCAGCAACTGCTTGAAGCATTAAACTGGCGTTATGCCACCAAGGTTTTTGACGCGACCAAAAAAATTCCCGCCGATATCTGGCAGGCTTTGGAACGGGCGCTCGTGCTCACCCCCACCTCCTACGGATTGCAGCCGTATCGTTTTCTGATCATCAACAACCCGGCCAAACGTGCCGAGCTGCTGCCGCATTCGTGGAATCAGAAACAGGTCGTGGACGCCTGCCACTTTGTCGTGTTCACCGCCCGCACCAAAATGACCGCGGCCGACGTGGCCAAACTCATCCAGCGCATCAGTGAGATCCGCAAAATCCCCGCCGAATCGATGAATTTTTACCGCGACATGATGCTCGGCGACGTCGTCAACGGGCCGCGCGGCAAAACCGCGCATGAATGGGCGACGCGTCAGACCTACATCGCCCTCGGCAATCTGATGACCTGTGCCGCCGTGCTGGGTGTGGATGCCTGTCCGATGGAGGGTCTCAATCCGGTTGAATACGATCGCGTGCTGGGGTTGACCGGCGGAGATTATGCGACCGTGGTTGCCTGCGCGCTGGGTTATCGCGACACCGGCGACAAATATGCGAGCCTGGCCAAAGTGCGTTTTGAAACCCGGGAACTTATCCAGCAGGTTTGACCGGACCTGAGTGCCGGCACCAACCCGTGAAAAAGATCCTTCGCATCATCGCGGCCATGCTCGTGGCCGGTGCCGTCATTTTTTGGGTGACGGCCGGGGCAAACCGCGGGTGGACAAAGACGCACGTTCCCATCAAAACCGTGGATACCGTCACGGGGCTGGGAGGAGTGCAGTGGCAGGCCAGGTTTGTTCCGGGCGTCGATTTTCTGGGCGCCGCCGTGCTGGGCGCCGGCATCCTGGCCGGCATTTCACTTTTTGTTTCATCAAAATCCAAATCAAAACAACCGCAAATCGAAACCAAATAATGAAAACGAAATTCGCCATCCTCGCTCTCATCGGCGTGACGGGCATTGCGCTCGCGGCGCCGCAAACCTTTGACTTCAAGGATCCCAAGGGAATCAATAATGCCGGATTCAAGCTGGATGCGCCGTTGGAGGCCATCAACGGCAACGCCAGCGGCGTCTCCGGCACGGTCACTTTCGACCCGGCGAATCCTGTCACCACGCAGGGTAAAATTGTGGTGGCCACGTCCTCGCTCATGCTGCCCAACCCGATGCAAAGAACGCATATGCTGAGTGACAAATGGCTCGATGCGACGAAGTATCCTGAAATCAGCTTTGAATCGAAGGAATTCAAAAACGTCCGGACCACCGGTGACACCACGACGGCGGATGTGACCGGAACGTTCACGCTCAAGGGAGTGTCCAAGGATCTTACCGTGCCGGTAAAACTGACTTATCTGAAAGACAAACTGGGCGACCGGTTGCCGAATCAAAAGGGTGATCTGTTGGTCGTCCGCGCGAACTTCAACATCAAACGTGGTGATTTCAACATCAATCCGGGGCAATATGAAGACAAGGTGGCCGACACCATCGAACTCAACCTGAGCATCGCCGGGGCGTCACCGAAATAACCGCGGCGAAAAATCCGAAAAATCAAACTGGCGGAGACCGGAAATAGAATAACAGTCAGGTACGCAGCCAGGATGGGAAGCGATAATTTCATATTGTCTAGTTCAGTTGGAAAGCACAAATCGAGTTTTCGTAGTTTCGCTAACGATGGAAAGTTGATTCAAAATTACTGCTCCAAAATCATCGAGTGACTATTTTCCGCCTCGCGGAGGAAAATTCGCGCCATAAGCCAGCCGGGCAGCACGCCGGAGCGGTTGTCGCCCCATTCGAGTTTTTTTTGAAATTTTTCGCTGACCATTTGCTTTCCGATTTTCAATTCGGCGTCGGCCTCCTGATCTTTGCCGAGTCGGGACAAGGCCATGCCCTGTAAAATGTGGGTGGTGGCGACACACGAGGGGGCTTGCCCGGGATAAGTGGAACATTGGTCAAGCCAGTGAATGGCATTGGTAAAGTCGCCCCGCCGATATTCCAGCAACGCCAACGCTATGGCGCGCCACGAGGCGTAAAAAGTGCCGCCGTTGATTTTTGGATCGTTGCTGGCCAGGGAATCGGCCAGAATTTTACCAAGTGGATCCATTTTTTGCATGACGGACGGATCGGCCGGCAGCAGCAGGCTGGTTTTCACCAAATGTTCGGCTGCGATCGGGTTGGTTGTGCCGGTCAGCTGCTTCAGTTTCATTTTTCGAATACGGTCATAGCCCACCAGATCTCCGGCCTCAATCAACATCGGCGTCGCCATCAGCAAATCGTGCGTCGCTTCGTCGGTCTGGTCGTTCTTGTCCACTTGGTTGACTTGCACCAGCACGGAATAACGGTCGGCGGCTTCCTTCCAATTTCCCTGAAACAGATTCCAGTCACCAAGCTCGCGAAAAGTCGTGGTCGCTTCGGTCGAAGGGGTAAACAATTTCGCAGGGATCTGGGCCAGTAGATCGTCCGCTTCCTTCATCTTGCCATGAAGCTGCCGCACCCTGGCCTGCGTGACTTTTTCGCGGGCTTCGGCCATCTCCCGCAAATGAGTTTCATTGGCGCGCTCCCGGTCGGATTCCTGACGGGACTGATCCGCGTCCTGGCGCAATCGCTCCTGCACCTTGAGCGCCTCGCGTTCGCGGAGATAAAGGTGCGTTGAAACACCCAGACCGGCAATCAGCGTGGCCGCCACCACTGTGCCCGAGGCAAAAACGACCTTGTTTCGCCGGATTAGTTTTTGCAGCCGGTAAAGCTGGCTCGGCGGACGGGCGATGATCGGTTCATTGTTCAGATAACGCTGGACATCCATCGCCAGGCCGTTGGCAGTTGCGTAACGGCGTGCACGGTCTTTTTCCAACGCCTTCATCACAATCCAGTCGAGGTCGCCTCTCATGGAACTGATGAGTTTCGGCGGCTCGACGTGACGGCGGTGCGCGGTGGTCGTCAATTCCGCGTTGGTCAGCGACGTCAGCCTCGTCGAGGGGCGTTGCGGCTCGTCTTCACGCAGCGTCCGGCGCATTTCTTCGAAGCCGGAATTGAGCAGTTTCTTCTGGTCGAACGGCGTGCAACCTGTCAGCAGTTCATAAAGCAAGACGCCAAGCGAATAAATGTCGCTGCGCGTGTCCACGTCCAGGCCGATCATCTCCATCTGCTCTGGACTCATGTAAGCCGGCGTGCCGATGAATTGCCCGTAAGAAGTGAAAATCGTGTTGTCCGTCAATTTCCCTTCCGTGGCCTTGGCGATGCCGAAGTCAATCACCTTCGGCATGGGCGTGTCATTATTGACGGAGACAAGAATGTTCGACGGCTTGATGTCGCGATGGACGACGCCTTTTTGGTGCGCATGCTGGAGGGCGTGGCAGACCTGGATGAAGAGGCTCAACCGTTGCGGCGTATCGAGATTATTTTCGTCGCAATAGTTCGTGATGCGAACGCCGTGAACATATTCCATTACGAAAAACGGCCGGCCATTTTCCGTTGCCCCCGCGTCCAAAACTTTTGCGATGTTCGGATGATCCATCAGCGCGAGTGCCTGACGCTCCGCCTCGAAGCGGGTAATGACGCTCTTTGTGTCCATGCCGGATTTGATGACCTTGAGCGCCACGCGCCGGCGCACCGGCTCCTCCTGCTCCGCCAGATACACCTTGCCGCAGCCACCTTCGCCCAATTCCTGCAAAATTTTGTAACGCCCAATTCGGGCGCCCATTTGTTCACCATCAACGCCTTCAAAGGCTGCCGTCAACGGCGCGGTGGTTTCCTTGATGAAATCCGCAACCGCCGGTGAAAAGAAACGATCACTTTTTGCGTGCGCGGCGAGCAGTTCCTCAATCTGACTTCGCAATTCCATATCATTGGCGCAAGACTCCGCCAGAAATTTTTCCCGTTCGCCGGCGGCTTCGATGCCGAGCGCGGCTTCGAATAACGACTGTTCTTTGGCGGTTCCGGCTTCCATAAGTTCAGTGGGGCGGATTCATTTCCTCCTGGATGGTTTTCAACAGCCAGGCCTTGGCGAAGGTCCATTTGTTCTGCACGGTCCGTTCGGTGACGCCGGTCATCTCGGCGACTTCGGCATTGGTCAGGCCGGTGAAGAATTTCAGCATCACGACCTGGGCCAGTTCCTGGTCTTTTTTCTGAAGCCGCTCCAGGGCTTCATCAATCATCACAATCCGCTCCTCGGGCATTTTGTCGGCCACATCCACGTCATCAATGCTGACATATTCCGGGTGCTCGCCACATTTGCGGGTCAATTTTCTGCGGGCGCGTTCCACGAGAATCTGCCGCATGGCCTGGGCCGCCGCGCGGAAGAAATGGGCGCGGTTCTGCCACACGCACGCGTTGCCGTTGAAGATCCGCAGCCACGCCTCATGCACGAGCGCCGTGGCTTGAAGCGTCTGCCCGGCCGACTGTCTGGCCATGTTCGCCGCCGCCAGCCGCCGCAGTTCATCGTAAACCAGCGGCAATAATTCTTCAGAAGCGCCGCCCTCGGGATTCAGCGACTGCAAAATGCGGGTGACATCTTCTTTGGCTTCGCCGTTAAACATTTCGATGGGTGCGGCAAGGGGTTTTGTGAATTTCAGTTAAATTTATAGCGGAGCCTTGACAAGTCAATTTGAAAGCCGGTTTGTCTCAACATACAATATTTTTCCGTTTTTCACCAGGAAATACGTTACTCAAATTGGAATTGTTGTTCCCCATCAGCGCAAAATTTTCAAAAAAGTTTTCCGGTTTCAGGGCAGGAAATCGTTCTTCTTCATAGAAAGCTATGTTTTACTCAGAAAGCTATGTTTTATTTCCTTAAGGCCAGCGAATTGACGTTTCCACGACGGTCGTTGCATTTTGTTTGCAACCTTTCGATTCAAAAGGCCTTGTAAAAGTGATCTAGCAGAATTCCAACCCTAACAATAACAAATCCTAGACAATATGAATACACCCAACTCCATCCCAAGCCGCCCCGTCTTTAACCGGTTGTTGCTATCGTGCAAAGTGGCAATAGTCGCCAGCCTGGTTTCTGCCGCTGGTGTCCTGACTTCACCGGCAGCCAATATCACGATGAACGGGACTGACGGATTCGGCCAAACCAGCTTTGCCGCCGGGTTGCACTGGCCCGGCGCCTTGGCACCCACCGCCGGCAATAATTATTTCACCGGCGCGAACGTTCTGCGGACCCTCGGCGACACCACCGGTGGAAATAACTATGTGTTCGCGGGTGACTCTTTGTCGGTTGATGCGGGCGGTCGTTTTCTTGGAAAAATTGGCAACGGTGTGGCAGGCAACTTCACGTCAGACACCGTCACCATCAACAATCTCATCCTCAATGGCGGCAATACGGAACAAGCCGGCACAACCACCGACAATGCCACCCTGATACTCGCGGGCAACATCAGTGTCAACGCCGCTTCCGGCATCGGCGCTCAAGGCAGCTTGATCAACAATACGAATTTTGAAACCCTCAATATCACCGCCGTCATCAGCGGCTCGGCTGCGTTGACGATTGGCGGTTCCACGGTGAACGGCAACCAGGACTCAGGCGTTGTGCAGCTTAGCGCGGCGAATACTTACAGCGGCACTATTCAGGTTTCCAACAATGTTATCGCCAGCACGGCGAATCGCCTGCTCCAATTGAATAATCTAGACGCTGTGCGCTTCGCCACGCTAAATTTGGCCGGCAGCCAGGCCAACGTGATGTCGTTTGCTTCCGGCGCGAACACGGGCACATTCAACGTCGGTGCTGTGACCGGCACGGCGAATCAGACGTTGACCGATTCATCGGGTGCGGCGGTGACGCTGAGCGTGGGCGGCAACAACAGCAGCTCCACTTACTCTGGCGGCTTCACTGGCAGCGGCAATTTGATCAAGGCGGGCACCGGCACTTTCAAGCTGGCCGGTGCGAACACCTACACCGGCACCACAACTGTCGGTGGCGGCCCACTAATGGTCAATGGCACGCATGTCGGCGGCGGCAGCTACAATGTGAATAGTTCCGGCATACTGGGAGGCAGGGGCACGATCACTCCTGGATCTGGTGCTGGAATCTTCGTGAACAGCGGTGGCAAACTTGCTCCCGGTGCGGATGGGATTATCAGCACATTAACGCTGAACGGATCAGCAAACGGCACGACGCTTTTGACCTTTGCTTCCGGTGCCACGTTAAGCTTCAATCTGAACACCGGGCTGGCAGCCGACCAATTAGCGATAGTGAGTGGTGCGGCAGGGGATGTTGTGTTCAATGGCAACGTGATTAACTTCAATGATCTTTCCGCCGGTGCTCTGACTGTCGGCGATTACATCTTGTTTAGCTCCGACACGGCCAATACATATTCCGGCCTGACGTTTTCCGGATCGGATATCATCGGCGGATTGACCATTGGCTCTGGCTTGGGAGCAGATACCGGCGACCTTGAAATCTCCGGAAATAATATTGTTCTGAACATCACTGCGGTTCCGGAGCCCACGACAGTTGCACTCATCGGCCTTGGTGGATTGGCTGCGCTTATTATTCGCCGCCGCAAAGTTTAAGTGCTTTCAAAATAAATTCTCAATCAACCAAGGACGCGCTTCTGCGCGTCCTTGGTTTTTGTGAGTGTCCTCACGGAACGGATTATTTTGAAATGGCCGTTTCCCGATATGGCCGGTTTTCACGATACAAGTTTATCCGTTCCTGAATCTGTCGCGCCAGTTCTGGAAATGTATGCGCTAATTCTTCCGCCTTTTGCGCCGTTTCAACCGCGTCTGGAAACCGTCCCGCCGACGCATACGCGGCGGCCAGCGCGTCCAAGGCTGCCGGTTGCTGGAATCCCGGTCGCCGAGCAAAGCTGTTCCGCCATATGCAACCGCGTCACCGCCACGCCGTGGCCCATCGGAATTTGTGCAATGGAAACTTTGCCAGACGCAAGTGTTGCCGTTGAAAAGCCGCAGCCACGCCTCATGCACGAGCGCCGTGGCTTGAAGCGTCTGCCCGGCCGACTGTCTGGCCATGTTCGCCGCCGCCAGCCGCCGCAGTTCATCATAAACCAGCGGCAACAATTCGTCGGCGGCACCGCTCCCGGGATTCAGCGACTGCAAAATGCGGGTGACGTCTTCTTTGGCTTCGCCGTTAAACATTTCGATGGGTGCGGCAATGGGTTTTGTGAATTTCAGTTAAATCTATCGCGGAGCCTTGACGAATCAATTTGAAAGCAAAAACAGTTTTCCGTTGTTCACCCAAAAATTCGTTAATAAAAATGGAGTTGTTGTTCCCCATCAGCGCAATTTTTTTAAAAAAGTTTTCCGGTTTCAGGGCAGGAAATCGTTCTTTTTAATGGAAAGCCATGTTGTATTTTATTAAGGCCAGCGAATTACCATTTCCACGACGGTCGTTCCATTTTGTTCGCAGCCTTTCGATTCAAAACACCTTGTAAAGGTGATCCTGCAGAATCCCTCCCAGAACAATAACAAGTCCTAGTCAATATGAATACACCCAACTCCATCCCAAGCCGCCCCGTCTTTAGCCGGTTGTTGGTATCGTGCAGAGTGGCAATAGTCGCCAGCCTGGTTTCTATCGCTGGTGTCCTGACTTCACCGGCAGCCAATATCACGATGAACGCGAGTGACGGATTCGGCGCTGAGAGCTTTGATAACGGGTTGCACTGGACCGGCGGCTTGGCGCCCGCCGCCGGCAATAATTATTTCACCTCCACGTTCATTCTCCGCTCGCCCGCCAATTCGACTTCCTACGCTTTCGCCGGAAGCTCATTGAGCATTGACACCGGGGGACGATTTCTGATGAAAGGCACTGGCGGGCAAATCATGACCGTCACGAATCTTATTCTGAACGGCGGCCTCGCCGACATGGCCAACAGCAGCGACAACTTCGTTGAAACGCTTGCCGGCGGCATCACGCTCAACGCAGGAAAGACCAGTTATTTGGGTGCGTTGTCTGCAAGCGGCGGAGCGGAAACTTTGATTGTGACCGCGCCCATCACCGGGAGCGGCAATCTACAGATCGCCGGCTCCAATGTGAATGGCGGCGGGGACAACGGCACGGTGATTTTTTCCGGCACGAACTCATATACTGGCGACACGACCATCGCCGGCGGGACGTTGCAGGTCAACGCACCGTTGAGCAATGCCAACATTATTGTCGCCAGCGGCGGGACGCTTGGCGGCACGGGCGTCATTGCGCCGCGCGCGGGCGGACAGATTTCCGTTTTGGCGAACGGCGTGCTGGCGCCCGGTGGAACCTCCATCGGCACTCTTGTGGTGGACGGAAGTTCTGCGAGCGGATCGGTTTTATCGTTCGCCAGCGGCGCGCAGTTGAGTTTCCAGTTGAACAATGGATTGTCGCATGATGTCTTGCGCCTGACCAACGGCGTGGCGGGCGACATTTTATTTACGAACAGCACCATTACCTTCACCGACCTTTCCGGCAATACATTGAGCAACGGCCTTTACACGCTGTTCACTGCCGACGCGGCCAATGCCTATTCCGGACTGGCGCTGGATGGCAGCAACTACGTCACGGCGGGGCTGACGATTGGTTTGGGTCTGGGTTATTATCCTGGCTCGCGACTGCGCGTGGTGAACAATGACATTGATTTGGAAATCACGTCGAACACGCCGCTGTTCGCCGTCACTTTTCCATTGGCGGTTACCAACAACTTGGGAATTTCATTGGTGGTCGGCTCAAACGGGGTTTATTCGGTGAACTTTGTATCACCGGCCTGGACGTTCACCGGCAATCTTGCGCAGGGTCTGACGAACCGCGTCATCAACTCCGGCACGGACAACATTGGCACGTATTCGGAAATAGATTTCAATTACACCAGTGCCGTGCCGCACTCTGCGGGCATCCGCCTCTACAACGATTCGCCCGTGGTGACCTTTAACGACACGACGCTGGCGGCCGGCGCGAACGATCTGGCTTTTCCCAACTGGGTCAGTTATCCCGCAGTTCAAAATCATATTACCTACGGTGCAGACGCATTTGGGGAGTATGATTTCGTGAACTTTTACGACGGCAGCCCGTGGCTTTTTTTTAACACGAACTACGACGCGTTTTTCATTTCCCCAGCCGCCAACTACGAAGTCGCGAGCATGGTGAAGAATAGTTCGTCCATTTCATGCGGCATCAATGTGGCGATAACCCAACTGCCTGCGGGCTTCACGAACCGGGTCATTTTGACGGCGCAAAATGGCATCAATCAATGCTACACAACCTGGGGCAATGCGCTGCTGGCACTGGCCGGCAAAACAATGCCAGCCAACGACGCATGCCTGGAATTGAACAAATTGGGATACTGGACGGACAATGGCGCGGCGTATTATTACAACACGAACGCGCCGCTGGGGATTCAGACCACCTTGTTTAACATTCGAGACGAATTCGCCAGCAATGGCGTTCCGATATGTTACGAGCAGCTGGACAGTTGGTGGTATCCCAAAGGGGTGGCCAACACATGGCAAGGTGATGCCTCCAACAACCGCGGCGGCATCAATACCTATACTGCTGACCCGACCCTGTTCCCCGCCGGTTTGGCGTCATTCCAACAGCAACTCAGCCTGCCTCTCATCACCCATTCGCGCTGGATTGACAGCAGCAGTCCGTATGTAGGGCTATATACCATGTCGGCCAGCGTGATTACGGACCCGCGCTATTGGACCAACCGCATGGCCTATCTGAAGAGTTCCGGCGTGATCACTTACGAACAGGACTGGTTGAGCGCAAGCGGAACGCCGGCGATGAATCTGACCAATGGGGGGGCGGCTTATCTGGACAACATGCAGGCCGCTGCCGCTGCCAATGGCATCAACCTGCAATATTGCATGCCCCGGGGCAGGGATTATTTGCAAGGCTCGCTTTATACCAATTTGATGACCATCCGGGTCAGTTTTGATGGTTTTGGATCGCCCCGCTGGCAGGAATTTATTTATGACTCGCGATTGGCCCAGGCCGTGGGTGTCTGGCCTTTTACCGATGAGTTCAGAAGTACCGAGACGCGGAATTTGTTGATCGCCACGCTCTCGGCCGGCCCCGTTGGTCTGGGCGATGCGCTCGGAACGGTCAGCGCCGCGAACCTTTCAAAATCAGTGCGGCCCGACGGTGTCATCGTCAAGCCGGATGCTCCGCTCGTGCCAACGGACAGCACTTATGTCAACGACGCGCTGGGGTTGAGCGGGCCATTTATTGCGACCACCTACACGGACAACACTAATTCTCGCGCATGCTACGTTTTTGCCTTTGGCGAAAGCTCCGCCAACCTGTCCGGCAGCTTCACGCCTGCCTCGTTTGGCATCACCAACAACGCCTACGTCTATGATTATTTTAACGCCACGGGAACAGTCCTTAGTGCGGGCGGCACGTTTAATTTCACCACCGTCATGCCCAACAATACCAGCGGCGGCAGCTATTTTGTCGTCGTGCCGGTGGGGCCATCGGGCATCGCGTTTTTGGGCGACACAAACAAATTCGTGACACGCGGCAAGAAACGTATTTCCTATTTTTCGGACAACGGCTTCTTGCGCGTCACCGTCGCTTTCGCCGAGGGTGAAACAAACGTGACCTTGAGCGGTTACGCGCCTTCCAACCCGTATGTGTTCAGCTTGGGCAGCACCACCAACAGCCTGACCTACAATGCGACGACACATCTTTTCACTTTAAACCTGACCCCGGCAGCCTCCGGCACGGCGACACTTGGTGTCAGCCTTGCCCCTGTGCCTTCACTCCAAATTACTCCGGGCACCGCCGGACAATTTCAAATCTCCTGGCCGCTGGCCGCAGCCGGCTATTCTTTGCAGCAAGCCACCAGCCTTGCGCCGCCGGTGGTTTGGTCTCAAACTTCAAACGCGGTAATTTCCAGCAATGGTCAAAACGTGGTGACCATCACCAATGCCGATTCAACCGCGTTTTACCGGCTTGTTTCACCTTGACCCGCTTGTCCGATGATCTCTATTAAATTTTATCTTATTGCAGGAATGGCTCTTTTTCTTGGCGCTGCCAGATCGCGCGCGGCACCGTTCCTTTCCATTTCCAACACGGCGACGCCCGGCGCGATGCCGTTGGCTTCTGCAGGAATGGCCGCGCCGATTTATTTCAGTTCCAATGACGCGGTTGTGGTGGCCATCGCCGCCAGTGCGCTCGCGGCGGACGTGCAGCGCGTGACGGGACTAATGCCAACCGTTTCCAGCAATGCGCCGGCGAGCGCTACCACCGCGTTGTTCATCGGCACAGTCGGACAGAGCGTATTGATTGATGGCTTGATTGCCGCAGGCAAAATCAATGTCAGCACGATTCAAGGGCAATGGGAATCATATACCGTCGCCATAGTGACAAACCCTATTGCCGGTGTGGATCTCGCGCTGGTGATTGCCGGCAGTGACCGGCGCGGAACGGCGTTCGGCGTCTTCGGACTTTCCGAGGCGATTGGCGTCTCGCCGTGGTATTGGTTTGCCGACACACCAGTGGCGCAAAAGTCGGCGATTTATGTGAGCAGCGGTCTTTACACCGAACCATCGCCCGGCGTGAAGTATCGCGGTATTTTCCTGAACGACGAGGATTGGGGGCTTAAGCCGTGGGCAGCCAAGACATTCGATCCCTCGGGCAATATCGGCCCGAAGACCTACGAAAAAGTCTTTGAGCTGCTGTTGCGCCTGCGGTTGAATTACGTCTGGCCCGCCATGCACTGGTGCAGCACGGCGTTCGGCTCGGTGCCGGAAAACACCGCGCTGGCGGACAAATTTGGCATCGTCGTCGGTTCGTCGCATTGCGAGCCGATGCTTTACAACAACGTCAATTGGAGCGAACGCCAAAAGGGCCGCTGGAACTATAGTCTCAACCGTGACACTATCCATTCCACTTGGGCGGAGTACGCGAAGGCACGCGGCCAGTATGAGGCCGTCTGGACTCTTGGCATTCGCGGCATTCACGACCAGGGAATGGAGCGACCGCCCAATGATATGCCGGGCAGAATCAATCTGATGGGCGAAATCTTTCGCGACCAGCGAGAATTGCTGGATCAATTTGTCACCAAGCAATGGGGGCCGGTCGCGCAATGCTTCGTGCCCTACAAGGAAGTGCTGCCGATTTACGACGCCGGACTGAAGGTGCCGGACGACGTGACGCTCGTTTGGGTGGATGACAACTTCGGTTACATCCGCCGTTTGAGCAATATGGACGAACGAAAGCGTTCGGGCGGCACGGGAGTTTATTGGCACATATCTTATTACGGCCCGCCGCATGCCTACACATGGATCAACACCACCGCACCCGCGCTGATGTGGGAGGAACTGCACAAAGCATGGGAAAATAACGCCCGCAACCTGTGGGTCATCAACGTGGGCGACATCAAGCCGATGGAAATCGGAATCGCCTATTTCGCCAAGCTGGCTTGGAATCCGGACGATTTCCCGCTCGGCGCACAACGCCAGTTCCTTCACGATTTCGCTGCGGAGAACTTCGGGGAAGGAGTCTCGCGCCAGTCCGTTGATCTGCTCATGGACTATTATCGGTTGGGAACCGTCCGGAAACCGGAGTTGATGGAACGCAGGTGGGCGCTTTCGCTGACGCCGGAGCGTGCGGCGCAACTGGAGCGTGATTACCAGGATTTGCTCAACCGTGAAAAATCTCTTTCCGCCGAGGTTCCTGTCGAGGCGCGCGATGCCTACACGGAAATGATTGGCTTCCCGGCGTGCGTGCTGGGAGATGCCGGTTTGATTTTTATGGCCGACCGGAAAATTCAAGAAACCAATAATGTCACGGCGAACGAGAATAAAATTGAGCAACTGCGGAATGATCTCGAAGCGCGGGTGGAAAATTACAACACCAAGATCGCCGGTGGCAAATGGAACCATATCATGCCCGGCCTTGTGACTGATACGAACTTGATGTCTAGTTTCAGCCAGGTGCGCTGGCCTTGGGGAGAACGGACGGTGGCGGGCGCGAGCAGCCACCCGGCTGCGTCGGTTCAACTGCCGGCTGGCCAGGGTTGGCGCGATGCCGCCAGCGTGGACCGCCAATCTTCGGCGGGCGCGGCGGGCTGGCGCGTCATTGAAGGACTTGGCCCGTCCGGTCGGGCGATGGCGCTCGAACCGGCGGGGCTTGACTCGTCGTGGAGCGAGAGCAACACCAACGCGCCAGCGCTCGAATTTGATTTTAAGTGCAAGGGCGGCGACGCCGAGGCGTTCGTGGATTTTCTACCGACATTCCGGATTTATGCAGGAATGAAGCTGCGCGTGGCCGTCAGCGTGGATGGTCGCGCGCCGATGCTGGTCGAGGTGCCGGGCTCTGGCGGCAAGGAAGATGAAAATGGCAACCTCCGCAGTTCGGCCGTGCAGAACAATTACACCCGCGCGCGAATTCCGCTGTCAGGCCTCGCCGCAGGCAGACACACGTTTGTAATCCGCGCGGTGGATCCTGGTGCGGTGGTTGACCAAATGTGCTTGCCATAGGCTGCCCCTGTATGCGGGTTTGCGGCGTAATGAAGTCAAAACGCTGCGCTGGTCGAATCTGGTGCTTGGGGAATCCGGCAGATTGCTGCGCATTCATGCCGCCGTGAACAAGAACCGGAAAGAGCAAGCGTTGCCGTTGCATCGTGAGTTGGCCGAAGTATTGCAGCAGCAGAAACCGGCGGACAGCAAAACGGACGATCTGGTGGTGGTCAACGGCGTTCCGAAGATGAAAGAGTTTCGGCAGGACTTGGCAAAAGCAGGCATCCCATTTCTGGACGAGCGTGGACACCGCATGGATTATCACGCGTTGCGGACGACGATTATCACCCGGCTTTCGACCATGAAAGTGCATCCGCGTTTGGCGATGGAACTGGCGCGGCATAGCGATATGCGTCTGACGATGAAGACCTACACGGATGCCGGGCAATTGCCGTTGCGCGAAGTCATGGACACGTTGCCGGATTTTGGCGGGCGGACTGACTCCCGAATAGACTCCCGAAATTTAGGTCCGACGGGTCAAATGGTGTCACCGACTGTCACGAAAATCAGGGAGAAACAAACTGAAAACAGCATTGAAAACATTGGCGAAAGTCATCGTAACTCACAGCTTGTCACCATGAGTCACAAAAAATCGAACTGGCGGAGAGAGGGGGATTCGAACCCCCGATAGCCTTTTGGACTATTCACGCTTTCCAGGCGTGCGCATTAAACCACTCTGCCATCTCTCCCGCCGGAGGCATACTTTCTCCGACGCTCCCGCATTTTTCAATTCAAAACTGGGAGCCGGCCAGGCTTGGAATTTTGCGGAGCGCGAGTTGTCCCAACTCGCAGCGTGCGGAAAGCAGAAAGGCATCAGGATGGTTTCAATGCTGGTTTGTCTGTCAACGTCCTGCGGATTGGGACAATCCGCGCTCCGCTCAAAGCATGATGCCGTTCCAAACTCGGTTGAGTTGTCTTCGGAGCGCGGCTTCAACCCGCTTCGGCGTACACATGGCAAGGGGCGTCGATGCGGCATAAATGCCGCGCTCTTAGTTAGTGGCTGGCCGGAAACGCGTGTTTTCGGATCATCCTCGTCCTCGTTCTCCGTCTCGTCCTCGGATTTGCCTTGGTTTTCGGGGACGAGGAGGAGAACGAGGACGATTGGGATTTGGCAGTTTCCGGCCAGACACTAGTTAAGGCATTGCCTAAAACTCCTGCGGCTTGCCGTCACCCTGTTTTTCAGGCAAAATCCCGCCGTGAAACCAAACAAATCGTCCGATTCATCGCGCCCCTTTTCCAGCATTGTTTTTGACGGCCCTGAACGTGCCGCCGCCCGGGCCATGCTTTATCCGGTTGGATTCAAAGCGGAGGATTTCAAAAAGCCGCTGATCGGCGTGGCTTCCACCTGGAGCGACGTCACGCCGTGCAACATGCACATCGACAAGCTCGCACGCGAATCCGAGGCGGGGGCCAATGCCGCCGGGGGCAAGGCCATCGTCTTCAATACCATCACCATCTCCGACGGCATCTCCATGGGCAGCGAAGGCATGAAATATTCGCTCGTCTCGCGCGAGGTCATCGCCGATTCCATCGAAACCGTGGTGGGTTGCGCCGGCATGGATGGCTTCGTGGCCATTGGCGGCTGTGATAAAAACATGCCCGGTTCCCTGATCGCGATGGCGCGCATGAATCGCCCTTCTGTCTTCGTTTATGGTGGTACCATCCTGCCCGGTTGCATCACCGGGGACAAGCGCAAGCTGGACATCGTATCCGTGTTTGAAGCCGTCGGCGCACACGCAAACCATAAAATCAGCGATGCCGAACTTCAGGCGGTCGAGCAATGCGCCATTCCCGGTCCCGGCTCGTGCGGCGGCATGTACACCGCCAACACGATGGCCAGCGCCATCGAAGCGCTCGGCATGAGCCTGCCCAACAGCTCGGCGCAGAATGCCATATCGCCGGCGAAGATGGACGATTGCCGCCGCGCCGGCGCCTGTGTAGTGGAAATGTTGAAAAAGGGAATCAAGCCGCTCGACATCCTCACGAAGCAGGCGTTTGAGAATGCCATCACCGTCGTGATTGCGCTTGCGGGTTCAACCAATGCTGTGTTGCACCTGCTCGCCATCGCGCACGCGGCCAAGGTAAAGCTGACCATCGACGATTTTACCCGCATCGGCAAACACGTGCCGGTGCTGGCCGATCTCAAACCCAGCGGCAAACATCTGATGTCTGAGCTGGTGGCCATCGGCGGCATCCGGCCGTTGATGAAAATGTTGCTCGACAAAGGACTGCTCCACGGTGATGTGCTCACCGTGACGGGCAAGACCATGGCTGGTACCCTCGCCGGCGTGAAACCGTATCCGAAAGGCCAGACCATCATCCAGCCCTTCGATCAGCCGATCAAAAAAGACAGTCATCTCGTCATCCTGCGCGGCAATCTGGCATCCGAAGGCGCCGTGGCCAAGATCAGCGGCAAGGAAGGGCTGAAATTCACCGGCAACGCCAGGGTCTTCAATTCCGAGGAGGCCGCGCTGGACAAAATCCTTGACGGCACCATCGTGAAGGGCGATGTCGTGGTGATCCGTTATGAAGGCCCGCGCGGCGGCCCCGGCATGCGGGAAATGCTTTCACCCACGTCCGCCATCATGGGCAAGGGCCTCGGCAAGGACGTGGCGCTCATCACCGACGGCCGGTTCTCCGGCGGCAGCCATGGTTTCGTGGTCGGCCATATCACACCCGAAGCCTACGTGGGCGGGACCATTGCGCTGATAAAGAACGGCGACCGTATCACCATTGACGCCGAAAAGCGGCAGATCAACCTGGACATTTCCGCTGCTGAACTGAAGCAGCGCAGGCAGGCATGGAAGAAGCCGGCACCTCGCTACACCCGCGGTGTACTGGCAAAGTATGCGGCCCACGTGACAAGTGCCTCACTCGGGGCGGTGACGGACAAGGATTTGGAATTGTAATCGAGTGCTTGAACTGACCAACGTTTTGCCAAATTGAATAATTGTTTACGGCTGTTTACTGCCCCGGGCCGGAAAGCTGCTTGTGTTGTTCGTGTTCGTGTACGGTTCGGTGGCTGCGCCGACAATAACCGCTCCCAGCAGCCCGCCCAAAACCGCTCCAGTGATGACTTCCTTGCTCCGTTTGCTGAATTGCGTGGAACGTTCGATAATTAAATCGGGTGCATATTTTGCATCCGAAACAAGATTCTTGGCTCTTTCCCTGTCCTTGAAGCAGAGAAACGTTGCTTTCGCCCGATAGCAAGTGCTGGTTAACAGGCTCGGTTGATGTTCTTCGGTGATGTTGATGGTGTCAGCTTGAAGCATTGTTGCATCCTGACAAAAGATATCGAGAATGGCTGCTTCATCACAACCTGTTGAAAGCCCGGAGTCATAGGCTTGAATCGAGCCCAGCACAATCACGTCGTTAGTGTTGTAATGCGCGTCGCACAGGATGGCGACAGGACGTCATGGTAAATCCTTTGTAGTTTGACCGGCTGGAAGTTGGTAACCGGTGCGGGTTATTCCCGGGGCGCATCCAGATGCAATAATGACAGCTCCGGCCAAAAGGGCGATCCTGATTGTTTGTTTCATGTTTTCCATTTCAAACCGGTTTGCCGGCGGTCTTGAGATCCGATGGGTTAAAATTGAGTCATACCGAAGCGATGATGTCAACCATGGTGTGGCGCACAGCGAATTTTACTTTTAATTTCCGTTGCCCGATGGGTGAGCCCGGAAGTCCTTTGGGCTAGAGCCTGACGGTGATTCCTCAAACAATTGCAATTCAGGCAAATCAATTGACAAAAACAGTATAGTCGCTTTGGCATATTTCCACGAAATTCTTCGCATGAGCGAAACTACTGGAATGGAACGGAAACCGGGGCATGACGGCCATAAACCACTGCCAAAGTCCGTTGGCGTCCTTCGGTTTGATTTGAATCAAACCCATTCAAAACACACCGCTACCTGTCCTTGATTTGTATCGGGCAATTGATGATGCTCCGTTACACCTTGGAGCTCTGTGGTTGACACACCATGTTTGAAACGCTGGATCAAATTTTTGTTATTTTGAAACAACAGGTCATGGGATTCGTTCCCGGCGCCTGGTGTCCCTTCGTGTCCGCCCTGATTTCCGTGGCGGTCATTCCGCCGGTATTTGCCAGCTTGTTTGCCATCATCACGATTTTTGAGCGCAAGGGCATTGGTCGCATCCAGAACCGCTACGGCCCCAACCGCGTCGGCATCCCGTTTACCAACATCCGCCTGTGCGGCTTCGGGCAGTTCATTCCCGATGGTTTGAAGATGCTGACAAAGGAAGACATCGTGCCGCGCGCGGCGGACAAGGTGGTGCATTTCCTGGCGCCGGTGGTGATGCTCATCCCCGTGCTGCTGGCTTATGCGGTGCTGCCCATTGGCCGCCACATGACCGCGGCGGATTTTGACGCGGGCGTGCTGTTTTTCTTCGCGGTGGGCGGCGCCGTGGAATTGTCCGTGTTCATGGCCGGCTGGTCCAGCCACAACAAATACTCGATGCTCGGCGCCATGCGCGCCATTGCCCAGATGATCAGTTATGAAATCCCGCTCATCCTCTCGGCCGTCACCGTCATCATGATCGTGGGTTCGCTCAAGACGGTGGACATTGTTGCCGCGCAAGACCATTACACCTATGGCATTGCCCACTGGTATGTGTTCACGCCCTGGGGCTTTGCCGGGTTCATCCTGTTTTTCATCGCCTCACTCGCGGAATCCAACCGCACGCCGTTCGACCTGCCGGAGGCGGAATCCGAGATCATCGCGGGTTATTTCACGGAATATTCCGGTTTCAAATTCGCGTTGTTCTTTCTCGGTGAATACCTCGGCATGTTTGCCGCGATCGGGTTGGGCATCACCCTGTTCCTGGGCGGCTGGACGGCGCCGTTTTCATTCCTCACCTGGGTGCCGTCGTATCTGTGGTTCTTTGCCAAGCTGGTGGCCATCGTTTTCGTATTCATCTGGATTCGCGCCACGTTGCCGCGGTTGCGCATGGATCAGCTCATGAATTTTGCCTGGAAATTCATGCTGCCGCTGTCCTTGGTCAATATTGTTACCGCCGGCCTCTGGCATTTCCTGGGCGCCGGGCCGGCGCGCTGGGTGGTCTGCTCGGCCCTGATTTTCGGCACTTATGCGCTGCTCGGACGGGGTCTGATGAAAAACCAAAAGCTCGGCAAACGCATTTATCGCTACGCGGAATGAAAAACGTGAATTGTCACCTATTTTCCTTTAGCCGCCGAGGTAACGAGGCGGAGAAGGTTTCGTCCGCCTCCTCACGTCGGCGGCTACGCGTCAAAGCGGGTGCCGACAATTCGACAACTTAACCATGTCTTGGCCCTTCATCATCATTGCCGTTGTGACGCTTTTTGCTGGAGCGGCGGCGATGAGCCTGCGCAACCTGGTGCATTGCGCCCTGTCGCTGGTGGTGTCGCTGGCCGGGTTGGCGGCGCTGTACCTGACTCTAGGGGCGCAGTTTGTCGGCTTTGCCCAGATCCTGGTTTATGTGGGGGCGGTTGCCATCCTGATTGTCTTCGCGGTATTGCTGACGCGCAGTGATGAGGCGCCTAATCAAACCGTTCTGGCGCCCGGCTGGTTCGCCGGTGTTGTTGTTTCCACCGTTGTCTTCGCCACACTTGGCTGGGCGGCATTGAACAGCACGGGCCTGGCAAAGGAAACGCCGCCCGTGCCTGAAACCACCGTCAAAAACATCGGGGATTTGCTGATGACACAATATGTCCTGCCGCTCGAAGCCATCGGTCTGCTGCTCACGGCAGCGATGATTGGCGCGGTCATCATTGCGATGAAGGAGGAACCGCTTTCAAATTCAAGTAGGAGCCGAGGTAACGAGGCTACATCATCTGGAATATCAGAGCCTCCTCACGTCGGCTCCTACGAAACCAAAGAAGGAGGTCGTTCATGACTCCGTTGCAGGGCTGCCTCCTCGTTTCGGCATTGCTCTTCGCCATCGGTTTTGCGGGCGCGGTAACACGGCGCAATTCTATCCTCGCCCTGGTCGGCATCGAACTGATGTTGAACGCGGCAAATTTGAATTTCATAGCGTTCTGGCGATACGGAGCGCATCCCGAGGCGTTGACGGGCATGATGGTGGTGATTTTCTCCATCGCCATTGCGGCGGCGGAAGCGGCGGTGGGGCTGGCGCTGATCATAGCGATCTATCGCCATTACCGGACCGTCAACCTGGATGAAATCAAGGATTTGAAGGGATGACCTGGATTGCCCAAAATCTCTGGCTGATTCCGGTGCTGCCGCTGGTGGCGTCAGGTGTGATTGCCGTGAACAAACAACGGCAACGCAAGCTTGCGGCAACGCTGGCCATCGGTTCGATGTTCGTGGCGTTCCTGCTTTCCCTGTGCGCCTTCAGCGCCACGCTCCTCCATCACGGCGAAAACGGCCTGTTCCGTGAAGTGGCCGGTTTCAACTGGTTCCAATTTGGCGGCCAATGGCTGCATCTGGATTGGGTGCTCGACCCGCTCACCGCCATCATGCTGGTGATGGTTTCGTTCGTCAGCCTGCTGATTTTCATCTTCAGCGTCGGCTACATGGCGCATGACGAAAATTTCATGCGGTTCTTCGGCTTCCTGTCGCTGTTTGCTGCGGCCATGCTGGGCGTGGTCATTGCCAACAACCTGCTTCTATTTTTCATTTGCTGGGAACTCGTTGGCCTGACCAGTTATCTGCTCATCGGCTTCTGGTACCACAAGCCGAGCGCGGCCGCGGCGGCAAAAAAAGCGTTTATCACGACGCGCATCGGAGACCTTGGATTGTTGCTGGGCATGGTGTGGCTTTATGCCGAGACCGGCACCTTGAACTTTTACGCGGCTGGTCACGGCTGCCTCGAATCATCCGCACTCACGGCGATGGTCACGCACATCACGGCCGCCGGCATGGCGGTGTCCACGGCTATCGGGCTGCTGATTTTCCTCGGCGCGGTCGGCAAGTCCGGCCAGCTGCCGCTGCACGTATGGCTGCCCGACGCGATGGAAGGTCCCACGCCGGTCAGTGCGCTCATTCACGCGGCGACGATGGTGGCGGCAGGTGTTTTCCTGGTGGCCCGGGTTTATCCGTTGATGGCTGCAGGTGCGGTGGTTGGGGAACATGGTGTGCCGGTTACTACAGCGCTGAATGTGGTGACGTGGATCGGCGCGTTGACGGCGATTTTTGCCGCGTCCATTGCCGTGGCACAGACAGACATCAAGCGTATCCTCGCTTACTCCACGGTTTCGCAACTTGGTTACATGATGCTGGGTCTGGGCGTCGGTGGTGTGGCTGTTGGCATGTTCCACCTCATCACCCATGCGTTCTTCAAGGCGTTGTTGTTCCTCGGCTCCGGCTCGGTCATCCATGGCTGTCACGAGGAGCAGGACGTGCGGAAGATGGGCGGGCTGAAAAAGTTCATGCCGGTGACGTTTGCGACCTATGCCATCGGCATGCTGGCGCTGTCGGGATTTCCGCTGTTCTTCTCCGGCTTCTGGAGCAAGGATGAAATCCTGCACTCGGCGCACGGCTGGCCGGTGTCGCACATTCCGTTTTTTCTCGGCTGCACCGGGGCATTACTCACGGCGTTTTACATGACGCGCCAGGTCGCGCTGGTGTTCTTTGGCAAATACCGTGGCGGCGTTCGTGAGAGCGCTGCTCATTCGCAATCCCATGGGAAAAATAAGCCGTCTTGTCATGAAAACAACCACGCCAAGCCGCACGAAAGCCCCGCCGTCATGACCGTGCCACTCGTCATCCTCGCGGGGTTTGCCATTTTATTGGGCTTCGTCGGAACACCGGCATGGCCGTGGTTTGACGGTTTCCTTACCGGTGAACCGGTTGGATTCAATTTAGGCAAACTGACCGAAGGCGGCACGCTCGGGCTGATGTTGGCGTCTGCGGTGATCGTATTCACCGGGCTGGGCCTGGGTTGGTGGCTTTACGGCAAACGCCTGCGCCAGACGGTGGGAGAATCCGACGTATTGCAGGTCGCGCAGCCGGCGGTTTATCGGTTGCTCGAGAACAAATATTTCATCGATGAAATTTACGAAGCGACCGTCATCCGTTTCAATGCGCGGGCCGCGTGGTTCTGCGATTTCCTCGACCGCTGGATCTGGGGCGGAATGGTGTTGCTGGCCGCCTGGACAACCCTTGGACTGTCGCGGCTGTACCGGTTCACCGACGAATTCGTAGTGAATCTCGGTTTCGACGCGGGCTGTGAAACCCTGCGGGAGGGCGGGGGAGGTATGTCGAAATGGCAGAATGGCCGGGTGCAAACCTATCTTCGCGTCATCGGTGTGGCGCTGGTGGTGTTGGTACTTTTCCTCATCTGGGGGCGCAGGTCATGAATTTGCCCTGGCTGACTATCCTAACGGTGGTCCCGCTGTTCGGCGGCATTATGGTTGTCGGCCTGGGGGCGGAACAACGTCGGCTCGCGCGGGGATTGGCGTTGGCCTTCAGCCTTGTGGGGCTGGCCGGGGCGCTGTGTCTCTGGGAACATTTTAACGCCGCCTCCGGCGACCTGCAATTCGTTGAGAGACACGACTGGGTGCCATCTCTGGGCATCCAATATTTCCTTGGCGTGGATGGGCTCGGCCTGTTGATGGTAATGCTGACGGCGATCGTTGTGCCGCTGTCCATTTTGGCGTCAGGAAATTTATTTGATGGTAGGGCGGCCAGTCCTCTGCCCGCTACCGCCGGTGTGCGTGATGACGACGGCGCGCACGGAATGCCGCGCCCTACCCGAGGCAGCGCACCACTTTACTACGCGCTGGTATTGTGGTTGCAGGCAGGGTTGTTCGGTACGTTCACGGCGTTAAATTTCTTCCACTGGTTTCTGTTCTGGGAGCTGGTGCTTATCCCGGCATTTTTTCTCATCAAGTTCTGGGGTGGTCCCAAACGCGGCCCGGCAGCGACACAATTCTTCATCTACACGATGGTGGGCAGCGTGGCGTTGCTCCTGAGTTTCCTGGCCATCCGGCTGGCGACGGGCAGTTTTGACTTCATCGAACTGGCCGACATGGCCAAACGCGGCGAAATCACCGCCAAACTCGGCGACGCCATCGGCTGGAGATCGCAAATCGGGCTGCTGGTGTTTTTCGGCGCGTTTCTGGGCTTTGCGGTAAAGGTGCCGATCGTGCCGTTTCATACCTGGTTGCCGGCGGCTTATACCGAGGCGCCCAGTCCGGTGACCATGCTGTTGACAGGGGTCATGTCCAAGATGGGTGTGTATGGTTTTCTGCGCATCCTGCTACCGATTTTTCCGGAGGAGATGCGGCTGATGTTGACACCGTTGATGTGGCTGGCGGTGCTGACCATTGTGCTTTCGGCGTGCGCTGCATTCGCCCAACGCGATCTCAAGCGCATCCTGGCTTATTCGTCCATCAACCACCTGGGTTACTGCCTGCTCGCCCTGTTTGCGGTGATGGGTGCGGCGGTGGGGGCGAACCAGCCGGAACTGCAAAAAGCCGCGGCGCTCAATGGCGTGTTGCTGCAAATGTTCAATCACGGCCTGACGGCTTCCACATTGTTTCTGTTCGTATCGCTGATCGAGAAACGCAGCGGGGGACTGCGCGCATTGGAGGATTTTGGCGGCCTCCGCAAGATCGTGCCGGTGTTCACCGGGCTCATGGGCATTGCGTTGTTTTCATCGTTGGGATTGCCGGGCTTGAACGGGTTTGTGGGTGAATTCCTGATCTTCAAGGGCGTATTTCCGCTGGCGCCCTGGGCCGCGGCACTCTCGACCATCGGATTGCTGGTGACGGCGATATTTCTGCTGACGCTCATACAACGCGTTTTTTGCGGGCCGTTGAACAACCGCTGGGCGAAAATGCCGGACCTCACGTTGTCCGAGCGTCTGCTGGTGTTACCGGCCATTGTGCTGATGTTCGTGCTCGGTATCTGGCCGCAACTGGTCCTGGGTGCAATCGATTCCACCGTCGTAAAGATGGTCGCGCAGTTAAATTTTTAAACCCGCATGAACACGCCTGAACAGAAATTCAATTTTGCCAGTGCGGCAGTGCTTCCGCTTGTTTGGAATTCCACCTTCAGGCGGTGCGCGCTCCAAACGGATTCGCAATCGGCAATCGGCAATCGGCAATCGAAAATCTGACCATGCTGGCCTGGACCATATACATTTCGTTCATCGGGGTGGTGTTGCTGATGCTCCTGCCGCGGGAAGCGGCGCGGGCGGCACGCATCATTGCCTTGTTGACGGCCATTGTTGGCTGCGGCGTGGCCTTTGCTGGGGCGATGCAACAATCCAATCCGGGCGAGGTGACGACCATTGTCAAAGTTCCCTGGATTCCCGCCATCGGCGCCACTTATTATCTGGCGGCCGACGGCATCAGCCTGGTGCTGGTGGTATTGACCGGGCTGGCGGCCATCGCGGGTATTTTGTTTTCGTGGAACATCGAAAGGCGAACGAAGGAATTTTTCGCCTTCTACCTTGCCCTGATTGGCGGCGTGTACGGGGTTTTCCTAAGTTTTGACCTGCTGCTATTGTTTGTGTTCTACGAGTTGACGATTATTCCAAAATATTTTCTCATCGCGCGCTGGGGCAGCACGCGCAAGGAATACGGCGCGATGAAGCTGGCGCTCTATTCGTTTGTCGGCAGCCATCTCGTGCTCATTGGTTTGATTGCGGCATGGGTCGTGGCCCGCGCGCAAACCGGGCATGCGACGCTCGACCTGGTGGCCTTGTCGCAAGTTTCCTTCCCGGTGAGTTTTCAACACTGGGTTTTTCCGCTGATATTCGTCGGGTTTGCGGTGCTGGCGGGCATGTGGCCCTTTCATACCTGGGCGCCCACCGGACATGTCGCCGCGCCCACCGCGGGTTCGATGTTGCTGGCGGGCGTGGTGATGAAACTGGGCGCCTATGGCTGCCTGCGGGTGGCGATGGTTCTGTTTCCCGAGGGCGTCCGTATGTGGCAGAACGAAATCGCGGCGCTGGCGGTCATTGGCATTGTTTATGGCGCCGGCGTGGCGCTGGTGCAAAGGGATTTCAAGTTTGTCATCGGCTACTCCAGCGTGAGTCACATGGGTTTTGTGCTGCTGGGCCTGGCGACGCTGAACACCATCGGCCTCAGCGGCGCCGTGCTGCAAATGTTCTCGCACGGCATCATTGCCGGGCTGCTGTTCGCGGTGGTGGGTCGCATGGTGTATGACCGGACCCACACCCGCGATTTCAACGATCTGCAAACGATGCAACTGGGCAAATTGCTGCCCTTTGCCGGTGTGACGTTTGTGCTGGCGGGCGTGGCCTCGATGGGATTGCCCGGCTTCAGCGGATTTGTGGCCGAACTCCAGGTGCTCATGGGCGCGTGGAAGGTATTTCCTAAAACCACCCTGCTGGCGGGTGTTGGCATTGTGGTGGGCGTGGCCTACACGTTGCGGGCGATACAAAAGGCATTTTATTCGGACCTGCCGCCGGCCCAATCCGGCCATAACCATCCATTGGAATCTATTTCAACGCCCGAACGCATCGGGGCGATCATGTTGATTGCTGCATCGCTCATCATCGGACTGTTTCCAGGCCTGTTGTTAAACTGGATTCAGCCCTGTCTGAATTCGCCGCTGTTTGAACGGTTGTTGAAGGGAGGTCCGCTGTGAGCTACCTCGAAGTGCTGCGGGCCGCAGCGCCGGAGACCGTCCTGACCATTACGGTATTGATGGTGCTGGCGGTGGATTTGATCGTGCTGCGCGGCCAATCCGTTGCCCGCCGTTTCGGAACCGGGGCGATGGTCTGCATCCTCGGCTGCCTGATGGCGTCGATTTTCACGTTCACTCATTATGGCGATGCCGATCCGCTTCACGGCCTGCTGATGGTGAATCCATTGACGAATTTCCTGAAGCTCATGCTGTTGGTGCTGGCCATATTCACGGTGTTGATTTCTGTTTCCAGCAAATTTACCGAACATGTCGGCGAATATCTTGCGATGATCCTGCTGGCCACCATCGGCTTGATGCTTCTGGTGAGCGCCGAAGATCTCCTGATGATTTTCATATCGCTGGAACTCGCCAGTCTCTCGCTTTACATCCTGACGGCGTTCAACAAGCGGAACGCGAGATCAAGCGAGGCAGCGCTGAAATATTTCCTGTTCGGCGGCATGTCGGCGGCCTTCCTGTTGTTCGGCTTGAGCCTGCTGTACGGCCTTTCCGGCTCGACCAACCTCCCGGAAATCGCCGCCAACCTGGCCGCCAAGGGGCTTGATCCTTTGCTGCTTGTGGCCATTGTCACAACGGTGATCGGTTTTGGATTCAAGGTCGCGGCGGTGCCGTTTCATTTGTGGGCGCCGGATGCTTATGAAGGCGCGCCCACGCCGAGCGCCGCCTACATTGCGTCCGGTTCCAAGGTCGCGAGCTTTTACATCCTGGCCAAAATCCTGGCGCTGGGATTTGCCGGCGCGGCAGGGAGTGCTGCCTGGCATGGGTATGTGTCCGGCTGGACACCGGTGATAGCGGTGGTCGCAGCGTTTTCGATGGTGCTGGGCAATCTGACGGCCATCGTGCAAACGAGTGTGAAGCGGCTGCTGGCTTATTCGGCCATCGCCCATGCGGGTTACGTGCTGGTCGGTGTGCTGGCCAATACGCCGGCAAGCCTCAGCGCCCTCCTGTTTTATATTATTACGTATGCGTTCACCGTGATCGGCGCATTCGGTGTGGTGGCGATGGTTGAAGAAGCCACGGGCAGCGATGCGCTGGCCAATTTTGCCGGGCTCAGCCGTCGATCGCCGGGGTTGTCGTTATGCCTGCTGGTGTTCCTGCTTTCCCTGGGCGGCATTCCACCGCTGGCGGGTTTTGCGGGAAAGTTTCTGGTGTTCAGCGCGGCGGCCGGAGCCGATGAAGGCCATCTCGGGCTGCTTTGGCTGGTCATTCTCGCCCTCCTGATGAGCGCCGTATCTTTTTATTATTACCTGCAAGTGCTGAAACAGGCCTTCGTGCTGGACGCTCCGGAAAATACCCCGGCCATCAAGGTGCCACCAGTCATGATGCTGACATTGATTTCACTGGCGGGGCTGGTAATTGTTCTGGGTTGCGCACCGGGATTGCTTCTGTACTTTCTGTAAACGCTGTATTCGCCAGCCAAGCGGCAGGTTGCAAGATTTTCTGACAGCGTGCTTTCTGCGGATTTCCACTGCCCAACAAAATATTTGTTCGCCCCAAAGTTTTACACTTGGTAAAAAAAAGCCGGGAATTAAAGGAGGCTGTCGATGGCATTGAATCTGCACTGGCTCAAATGGTTGGAAGAGACGGGCGCACGGTTTCCAAACAGGCGCAACAAACCAAAAAGGTTGGAACAAAAGATTTTATGAAGGCGATTTATCTGCTGGCCCTGGCTGTCCTGCCGGTGATGTTGACTTCGTGCGCCACTCCGCCGCCTCCGCAAGCATTTCACAATACGGACAGCACCGCACTGGTGATCAAATCCCTGGATGATAACACCTGCCAGATCATTCAACCGGCGCCTTCCAAACGGGAGGGCTGCGATGGCATTCTGGCGATGGCCAAAACCTTGTCGCAACACCAGACGGCTGTGGTGATCATGGAAAATTATACCGAAACGGAAATTGGCAGCCAATTCCGCGATCGCGGCACGCCGTTGTTTGTCGGTCTGCGAAATCTCGGATATCAACACATTATCTTTGTCCAAGGTGCGGGCGTTGCCAGTCCGGAGGGTCTGCTGACACTCGCCAATTACGATTAGTACTGTGGGGTTACAATTCCCGCTCGCAGGCAGACGTATCGTCCTGCGGGCGGGTTTTATTTTTTAGGGGTTCCACTTGAGATTTACCACCGCGGATCGGTTCGAGCCAATCCCTCTAACCGGAGTCAAAAAGGCGGCAAAACTTTGACACCGCGCCCTCAGCCTTTATGCTGGGGACGTGCGCACCGTGTCTGTCAAACTGGGCTCTCGCAGTTACGCCATCAAAATCGGCGGTGGTCTGCTTGCGAGGCTGGGCCGCGAATGTACACGCCTGATACTCGGCGCGCGTTGCGCCATCATTACCGATACCAATGTTGGCAAGCGATTTGCCAAACCGGCATTTGACTCGCTTGTTCGCGCCGGATTTTCGCCATCGCTTATCGTGGTTCCAGCCGGGGAAACAGCCAAAAGCCTGAAAACGGTGCAGCACAGCTATGACCTGATGGCGACGCATCGGCTGGAGCGCAATTCGTTCATTATCGCGCTCGGCGGCGGGGTGGTGGGTGATCTGGCCGGATTTGTTGCGGCAACCTATTTGCGCGGCGTCATCTTCGTACAAGTGCCGACGACACTGCTGGCGCAGGTGGACAGCTCCGTCGGCGGCAAGGTGGGTGTCAATTTGAAGGCCGGGAAAAACCTGGTTGGGGCGTTTTACCAGCCGAAACTGGTGTTGTGCGACCTCGACACACTCAACACGCTGCCGGAACGGGAATTTCGCGCGGGCCTGGCCGAGGTCATCAAGTACGGCATCATTTACGACGCAAAACTGTTCGCGCAACTGGAGCGTGATTTGCCGAAATTGCTCCGGCGCGAACCTGGAACGCTGGCGGGCGTGGTCGCCCGCTGTTGCGAAATCAAGGCCAAAGTCGTCGGACAGGACGAGACCGAAGGCGGTCTGCGGGCGATCCTGAATTTCGGCCACACCATCGGCCATGCCATTGAAAACATTTCCGGCTACGGCAAATATCTGCATGGCGAGGCCATCGCCATCGGGCAGGTCGCCGCAGCGAAGCTGTCCTTAGCATTGACCGGCCTGTCCGGACGCGATGCCGGCAGAGTCGAGGATTTGTTCAAACTGGCCGGCCTGCCCGTTTCTATAAAATTGAATGCGATTCAGCGCAAAAGACTTTTTGCCGCAATGAAGCTGGACAAAAAGGTCAGCGGCGGAGAAATCAAATTCGTGCTCGTGGAAAGAATCGGCAAAGCGGTTTGGGGCAAACGTGTTCCGGAGGACCAGATTCGCCAGATTCTTGATTACGGGTTTGCAAACCGATCGTAGTGAAGTAATTTGTCCGCTCATGGTGCTGGTCATAGACAATTACGATTCGTTCACCTACAACCTCGTCCAGTATCTCGGCGAGTTGAAAGTCGATTTGCAGGTGCGGCGCAACGACGACATCACGCTCGACGCCATCCGGGCGATGAAACCGGAGCGCATCCTCGTGTCGCCAGGGCCGTGTTCGCCGCGCGAATCTGGATTGTCCAACGAGGTCATCAAAAATTTCGGCCAGCAGATCCCGGTGTTCGGCGTCTGCCTGGGACATCAATGCATCGGACATACCTTCGGCGCGGAGGTGGTGGTGAATTACCGCATGATGCACGGCAAAACCTCGGCCATCAAACACAACGGCAAGGATCTCTTCGAGGGCATGCCGAATCCTTTCCTGGCGACACGGTATCATTCGCTGGTCATCAAGCGTGATACGTTGCCGGCCTGCCTGGAAGTGACTGCGGAAACCGACGAAGGCGAAATCATGGGGGTGCGGCACCGGGAACTGCCGATCTGGGGCGTGCAGTTCCATCCCGAAAGCATTCTCACGGAAAGCGGCCGGCAGATTCTGAAAAACTTTCTCAAGTTGAAGTAATGGCCGGCTGCGCTATAATCAGAGGCTCATGCAAGTTCATTTGCTGAAATCGAAAATCCACCGCGCCACCGTCACCGGCGGCAATGTGAAATATGAGGGGAGTCTGACCATTGCTGCCGACCTCATGGAAAAGGTGGGGTTGCAGGAATATGAACGCATCCTCTGCGGCAACATGGCGAATGGGGAACGGTTTGAAACTTACGTCATCCGCGGCCCACGCGGCTCCGGCCAGATCATCATGAACGGTGCGGTGGCACATCTCGGAAAAAAAGGCGACCTGCTTACCATCATGAACTTCGCCGCGGTGCCCAAAAAGAAAGCCGCCAACTGGAAGCCCCGCATCATCGTCCTTGGCACAGGCAACAAAATCGTGGACAAACGCGGGATTTAGCGTTTTAGAGTGCGCCAGTCCTTTGGCGCTTTTGACCACCAGCATCATCCAGAGCAGCAGAGGATTGGCGCACTCCAAGACCGTATGGTTGTCTGAGCGGGTTACCTTAACAGGAAAAGCAACATTCCGCCTACCAGCACCAACGCCACCACCCACCAAAACCAGCTGACTCCGCCGGGTTTGACCTGCTCCGGGCCGAATTCCCGTTTTACAAATTCGTCGTGGTCGAAATCTTCATCCGGCAGCCCAAGATGGCTGGCATAGGCGGTCTCCGACCAGCCCGTCGCTTCATCCGATCCGCATTCGGGGCAGGCCTTGGCGTTGGGCGGCACTTCCGCACCGCAGTTGGGACAAACTTCGGGAACCATGGGCATTTACGATTTCAGAATTACGATTTACGCGGACCAATCTCAAATTGGTAGCAGCCGACGTGAGGAGGCTCCATATTTCTTGAAGTTTGAGCCTCGTTACCTCGGCTGCCACGAATCTTGAAAGAGCTTCATGGGTCTCACGATGTTTTGACGATAGCAAAAATCAGATGGTCCGCGTAAATCGTAAATCGTATATCGCAAATCATCCTCCAACGCCGGCGTATTCCTCGTCCGTCACCAGGTCAAGTCCCATCAAAATGTAATCGTGGTTGTTGGCCTGCATGTCCTTGACGTAATCTTCCAGGCGGAGAAGCTGGCTGAACCCGAGCATCGCAAACATCTTGATGGCCGCCTCCTGCTCGCCGATAAATTCCGCCTCGACTTTTTCCAGGCCCACCTGCCGGGCGATGTCGATGATTTCCCCGATGAGCGCCCGGGCCAGGCCACGGCCGCGGTAGTTGGGATGGACCAGCACGCTTACCCGGCCGACATGCCGTTTCCAGCCGCCCAGCTGCTGATGCAGCGTGGCCACGCCGACGATCTTGCCGCTGAGCAATCCCACCAGCGGCAGGTTGCGCCCGTAATCAAGGTTTCGGCACCAGTCGCGGATAGTTTCAATTTCCGTCACCCGATGTTTGATGAACATCCGTTCGTGTTCGGTGATGCCGAGGAACAGGTTGTGCAGTTCTTTTTCATCGTCCCGCCGCAAGGGGCGCAAGGTGGCTTTCGAACTGTCTTTGAGGGCGACGGTTTTGGGAAAATGCTGGAGTTCGAGTTCGATGCTGAATGACATATTTCCTTTCCGCTTTTGTGGCCAATTTGCCTCAGGGTCTGGAAAACGCAAGACCCAATCCGCTTACACCGGCTCATCGGTGACGCCGCTGGCAGGCTTGCCCAGACGGGCGTCAATCCGCGCCGGATCCAGGCTCCAGCGGGCGGCCAGCAAAGGCACTTTGGCGGCATTGGTGGCCAGCCATTCCGCGGCCGCCCACGAATCAGCTGCCGGATGTTCGTCGTAGCCGAAACATTTCATGCTCAAGTCGATTTCGGCGTCGGTCCTGGGGCCCTGGTTCCAGACCGTTTCAGAAGCCCACGCGTAAGCGCGGATGACCCGGCCGTTTTCGACCCGCGCCCAGGCGTGATGATGCAGGACACTTTCCGCCTGGAAAAACTGCACCTGTCCGATCTTGCGGCTGAGTCCGGTCAAAAAACGGAAACATTCATCGGCATCGTTGCCGGGGTCCGGCAGACCGGGCCCGGTGACAATGATCCAGCCATTGATCGGCGGCCCGATGAAAAAGTCCTGGCCGCCCGACAACCCTTTCAACCACGGCTCCGTCGCAAAAACGTCCAACCCCAAAGCGGCCCGGACGGCCTTGGGACTCTGAGATCGGACAACCAGCCAGCTCCCGGGTCGTGGCGCGAACGTCAGGTGAAACGGTAAAAATTCCGGGCGGTTAAGCCTGAGTTCCGCGGCGAGGGCACGTCGTTGCACTGAAATCACCCAGCCGAGCATCGTGGCACCCATGACCAGCGCCAATCCGTTCAACGCGAGCAACATCAGCGGGATGGCTGTAACCTCATTCACACCTTGAATTTACGCCCGCACGGCTACGGTTCAATCAAAATTTGATCGGTGAGTATCCGCCTCAACTGTAGTGTCGGCTGTCCCCAGCCGACTGATACGCTGAGAACAGCGTACAAGGCAGGGATATCGCCGCCCTTACCGGCAGCTTTTTGCCAACCAACCGAGATATTTCTTGTTCCCGGCGCTCAACGACAGGACAACAAATTCCGGCGTATCGTATGGATGCCGGGATACGATCAATTGTTCCAGCGCCGCCAATTGGGATTTCGGTGCTTTTAGCACCAGCAACACCTCCCCGCCGGCCTCGATTTTTCCACGCCACCAATAATGGGATTCAATCTTTGGAAGGAGGTTTACGCAGGCGACCAGCCTCGCCTGCAACGCTGCCCTGGCCAACGCGCGCGCGTTTTTCAGGTCCGGCGCAGTGACCAGTACGATGGAAAATGCCTTGGCGGTTTTCATCCCATGGTCTTCAAAGCTGGATTTGCTTTCCCGTCCGGGCGGATTCGTGCGCGGCGTCCAGAATTTCCACGACAATCACATTCACTTCCAGTGAGACCAGGCCGGCGGGCTTGATTTCCTTGCGTACGACTGCCGCCAGATACGAAAGCGGATTGGCATTGGCGCCGGTCAATGGCGGTGGGACGATTTCAGTTGGATTCGATGTGTTGGCGGTCTGCACGCGCAATATATTTGGCCGCGGCACAAAGACCGTGCCGGTTTGTCCATAAACCTCCATGTCTTTGCGGTCGAACGGCCAGTTCCACGAAGGCTCCAGGATGGCTTGCGCCTGGGGATAAATCAGCACTATCGTCGCGTCATCTTCGACCTTGGGATAAACATCCGGCTTGAGGTGTTGCGCCACGGCAAAAACCGAGATGGGTTTCTGTCCGTCCATGAGCCAGGTCGCGAGGTCCGCGCCGTAACAGCCAAAATCGTTGATGGCGCCGCCGCCGTTAAGAACCGGATCCGTCAGCCACTCCAGGAAATTGGTCGAACAGCCGATTTCCTTCGGTCCGCGATGGCCGTGATGAAAAACCATCCGCCGGATGCCGCCGATTTGACGTTCGTCGTGAATCATCGTGTAGGCGGCCTGGTTGCCCGGGTACCAGCTTGTTTCGTAATTGACGATGACTTGAATGCCGCTTTTGTTTGCCGCCGCCTGGATGGCGCGGGCCTGTTTCAGGTTCGTCGCCAGCGGTTTCTCCATCATCACATCCACGCCCTGTGCGGCGCAGGCTTCCACCACGCGCTCGTGATCAAAGGTCGAGGTGAAGGTCGCCACGGCCTGCACGTTGGTTCTGGCAAAGAGGGCTTCGAGACTGGGATAAAACAGGTTGGAATCGAGGTTGAACCGCTGCGAATAGCGCGCAATGAGAGTTGCGTTGGTTTCTACAATGCCGGCCAATTGCACGTCCTTCTGGCCCTGCAATCGGGGAATGAATCCTGTGGCATGGTCGTGCACCAGTCCCACAATGGCAATGCGCACCGGCGGCCTGGCGTCTTGAGCGAGTGTATCGCCGCCAGCCAAAATAAATGCCGCCAGGATCAGGAGAAGCTTTTTCATAAAAATGTAAAATGGATTTTAGTTGAGGAGATGGACCAAAGCGACGGCGAATTTTGCGGCGGGTTTCAGGTTGCCGAATCCGGTTTATTTCCAGCGAATTTTCTGTTTAAATCAA